>ERZ808240.633-NODE-633-length-44914-cov-11.256515_pt1 | contig 44914 bp, 39 predicted proteins | sample MGYA00521084_ERZ808240 | MGnify/ENA primary metagenome ERZ808240 (study PRJEB31516, sample SAMN03275571) | gut metagenome | biome: mammalia-associated habitat; material: feces | host: Papio cynocephalus | place: Kenya | collected 2012-08-06 ...
CGGCCAAGCTGTGGAGCATGCAGATGGTCTCGTCCGATTATTACGAGAACCAGGCCCAGGAGAACCAGACGCGCACCGTCACGACCCCTGCCGTCCGCGGACGCATCCTCGACCGCAACGGGGTCGCGCTCGTCACGAACCGTCCGTCCCTTGCGGTCGTCGCCTATCGCGACCTCGCCGACGACCGCGTGCTCGTCAAGCATCTCGCCAACGTGCTCGGTATGCCCTATATCGCGGTGCTTCGCAACATTCAGGACAACTCGGAGGGCGCCCAGAGCCTCCATACCATCGCGACCGATGTCCGTCGCTCCACGGTGGCCTACATCAAGGAACATGCAGGTGAGTTCCCGGGTGTCGAGATCGCCGAGCGCACCGAGCGCCAATATCCCTACGGCGAGACGGCTTGCCACGTGCTCGGGTACACGGGCACGATCACGCGTGAGCAGCTCGAGGCGCAGAACAAGGAATCGAAGAGCGGCTCTGAGGACGATAGCGCCGGGCAGATCACCTACCAGTCGGGCGACATCGTCGGACAGGCGGGTGTCGAGATCTATTACGAGAACCTGCTTCAGGGTATCCGCGGCGAGCAGACCGTCAAGGTCGACGCATCGGGTAACGTGACGGGGGAGAAGGGTGCCGTTCCCGCCAAGGCGGGCTCGGACATCAAGCTCACGCTCGACCTCAAGATCCAGCAGGCCTGCGAGACGGCGCTCTCGGATGCCATACAGCGTGCGAAGGATTCCGGTTATTCCAATGCCGGCAACGGCGCCGTCGTCTGCCTCGATCCCAACAACGGCGAGGTGCTTGGCATGGCGAGCGAGCCCAAGTTCGACCCGTCCGTCTTTATCGGCGGCGTCTCGAACGACGTGTGGACCGAGCTCAACGACGATAAAGGGTCGCATCCGCTGCTCAACCGTGCCATCGGCGGCCAGTACATGTCGGCATCGACCATCAAGCCGCTTTCCGCCCTCGCCGGCCTCGAGTTCGGGACATATACGTCGACGCAGACCACGGACTGCACCGGTTACTGGACGGGTCTCGGCAAGGCCTGGGGCAAGTATTGCTGGCTCCATTCCGGTCACGGTGTCATGACCCTGCAATCCGGCATCGCCAACTCCTGCGACCCGGTCTTTTACGACATGGGTAAAGCGTTTTTCTATGACGACGATCATCCGGAGGGGTTGCAGGAGATGTTCCGCCGGTGGGGCCTTGGTTCCAAATGCGGTATCGATCTCCCAAGTGAGGGTGCGGGCCGAATCCCGGATTCCAAGTGGAAGGAGTCCTACTTCAAGGATTCCTCGGCCGACGATCGCAAGTGGAACGCCGGCGACATGACGAACATCGCTATCGGCCAGGGCGACATCCTCGTGACGCCGCTGCAGATGGCTTGCGCCTATATGGGTCTCGCCAACGGCGGTATGGAGTACACGCCGCATGTCTTTCTCTCGGCGGTTTCGCGCGACGGGGACGGCGATGCGTACAAGTACAACCAAAAGGGCACGAAGAAACGTCTCAAGGCGAAGGTGAACTCCCAGGACGACCTCACGCTCGTACGGAACGGCCTCCACGACGTGATCTACGAGTCCTCCACCGCCACGGCCGCGCACTTCAACAACCTTTCCGTCACCGTCTACGGCAAGTCGGGCACGGGCGAGAAGACCGGTGAGGACGAGTACGGCTGGTTTTGCGCCTACGCGCCCGCCGACGACCCCAAATATGTCATCGCCACCGTGCTCGAGCAGGGCGGCGGCGGTTCCGATGCGGCGCTGCATGTCGTCCGCGACGTGCTCGGCGTCATTTACGATGAGGCCGATGATTCGTCCGCTTCGGGCGACTCCTCGGTGCGATAGAAGGTTTCCATGGTCCAGGTTCCGTTTCTCAAACTCCGCAAGACCGATAACAAGAGCAGCCTCGATCGCGTCAACCGCCAGCTCTCGACGTCACGGAGCACCTTTCGCCAACGCGTGAACGTCGGCGTCCTTGTCGCCACCGTCGCCCTTGTCGCCTACGGCGCCATCATCATCTGGTCGGCATCCCAGTTCAACAGCGATGCATCGTTTCCGCGCCATGTGCTCGGTATCGTGATCGGTGCCGTGCTTGCGGTGCTCGTGTGGCGCACCGACTTGCGCGGGCTCTCGAACATCTCGACAGCCTTGCTCGTCATCGATATCATCGTGATCTTCTCGCCCAAGATCCCCGGGCTTTCCTACACCGGCGGACTCGGCATGACGGGCTGGGTCAAGATCCCGCTTATCGGCCTTACGTTCCAGCCCGTCGAGCTCGCTAAGCTCATCACGATCTTCTTCATCGCGACGCTCGGCAGCCAATACAACGGTCGTATCGACACGGTCCGCGATTACGTCAAGCTCTGCGGCATGCTCTCGATCCCGTTTTTAGCCGTCGTCGCGATGGGCGACCTCGGTTCGGGTCTCGTCGTGCTCGTCTCGGGCGCCGTCGTGATTTGCATGAGCGGAGCCCGGCGCGAGTGGGTGCTGTCGACGTTGGCGTTGCTGGTGGGCCTTGTCGCACTCGTTCTTGCGCTCGATTCCGTCCTCGACTCCGTGACGGGGCACGACGTGCTCATCAAGCAGTATCAGATGAACCGCCTCACGGTCTTCATCGACCCCGACGGTGCCGATTCGGACGATGCCTATAACCTCAAGCAGTCGCTGATCGCGGTCGGTTCGGGCGGTTTCTTCGGCAAGGGGCTTGGGCGCGCCACCCAGTCGACCGGCGGATTCCTGCCCGAGTTCCATACGGATTTCGTCTTCGCGTTTCTGTCCGAGACCTTTGGGTTCTGTGGCTCTTTTCTGCTTCTCTGCCTCTATGTGCTGCTGATCTTCTCCACGATCCGTGTCGCCATCAAATGCGATTCGATGTTCCTTCGTCTCTCGTGCGTCGGTATCGTCGCCATGTGGACGTTCCAGATCTTCGAGAATATCGGCATGTGCATCGGCATGATGCCCATCACCGGTATCCCGCTTCCCTTTATCAGCTTCGGCTCGTCCTCGATGATGATCCAGCTCATGACGGTGGGTATCGTACAATCCATTTGGCGGCATCGCTCGAGTGCCGTTTAGCGTTCGATCCTTGGAGTGACCATGAAAATTCCCGTGGACAAACTCACACGCGCGCTCAAAAAGGGCGCGAGCACCAAGAAAGACACCGATACGCCGGTGCGCGTCTCGGTCTACCTCGATAGCACCGCCTCCCGGTTTCTCGTCGAATGCGTTCGCGACGCCTTTGTGCCCCAGACCACGTTCGGCATCGTCCGTGTCGAGCGCCTTGGGGAGGAGCGGGTCGTTCCCAAGACCGATACCGATGTGGCGATCGTGATCTCATGCGGGTCCGATCGTCTGGAAAGTGCCGTTCAGGAGATCGTGATCGCCGGCGCCCCTGTCTGCGTGCTTGCCGAGAGCGCCGTGGAGGTGCCGTTTATCACCGAGTCGACTCCGATGCTCGGCTTTGTGGCGGCGACGGATAAGACGTACCTGCTTGAGACGCTTGCGCGCTGGATTCTCGACCGCACGGAGAAGGAGACGGCGTTTGCGGCGAACTTCCCCTTTATGCGCGTCGCCGCCGCGAACCGCATCATCACGTCCTGCGCCCTGACCAATATGGCAACGGGCGCCCTGGTCTTTTTGCCGGGGGCCGATTTTCCCGTCATGGCGCTCTCGCAGATCGGTATGGCCTTCGAGCTCGCTTCGATTTTCGGCAAGGGGATCAAGCCCGAGCGCGCCTATGAGGTCGCCGGTGTTTTGGGCGGCGGGCTCGTTCTTCGCGCGGCGACCCGAGCGCTCGTCAAGCAGACGCCCCATATCGCGTTTTTGATCAAGGCGCTCGTTGCCGGTTGCGGCACGTATGCCATGGGGCGCACGCTTGTTGCGCTCTACGAACGCGACGTCGACTACACCCGTGCGAACGAGGTGCTCTCGGCAACGTTCTCGCGTGTCCGTGACGTCGTGACGAACGTCGCCGGTGCCGAACGCCCCGCATCTTCCTCCGATCCTATCGATATCGCCGCTTAGGAGCCATTCTTGCGACTTCCATACCAAGATCGTTTCAACGAGATCGAACCCCTGCTCACCCATGTCGAGAAACCGAGCCGCTATATCGACCATGAGTGGGGCACGCTTTCCAAGGCAGAGGCGGATTATCGCTGCTGCCTGATCTACCCCGATGTCTACGAGGTCGGCCTGCCCAATCAAGGGCTCGCCATCCTCTACAACATCCTCAATCGGGAGGAGGGCATCTCCTGTGAGCGCGGCTATGTGCCGTGGCCCGATATGGGCGACGCCATGCGCGCGGCGGGCGTGCCGCTGCTCTCTCTCGAGGGGGCGGCTCCGGTCGCCTCGTTCGACCTCGTCGGGTTCCATATCCCGCACGAGATGGCGTGCACCAACTACCTTGAGGCCCTCGACCTGGCGGGGATCCCCCTCATGGCGGCCGACCGTGCCGATGACGACCCGCTCATCATGGGTGGCGGTCCTTCGGTCTACAACCCCGAGCCCCTTGCTCCCTTCTTCGACCTTATCCTGATCGGCGAGGGCGAGGAGGCGATGCCCGAGATCTGCAAGCTGCATCGCCGTCTGCGCGACGAAGGCGCATCGCGTACGCGAATCCTCGAGGAGCTTGCTCATGTCGACGGTGTCTACGTGCCCTCCCTCTACGAGGTTCGATTCGATGAGCCCTGCACGCCTCATGGCTATACCGTTCCGCGCCCGGGCGCCGACGTGCCGCCTGTGGTCTACAAGCGCGTGGTCGAGGACTTTGGGGCCACGGAGACGCTTGCTCAGTCCTGCGTGCCGTACGCCCAGCTCGTCCACGACCGCCTCTCGGTCGAGATCCTGCGCGGCTGCGCGCGCGGCTGCCGTTTCTGTCAGGCCGGTATGACCTATCGTCCCGTTCGCGAGCGCACGGCCGACCAGATCGTCGATTCCGTCCTCAAGGGACTCGAGCGCACCGGCTACGATGAAGTCTCCCTCACATCGCTCTCGACGACCGATCATTCGTGCATCCGCGAGGTCCTCGGCCGCCTCAACCATGAGCTCGAGGATACCGGTATACGCGTCTCGATCCCGTCGCAGCGCCTCGATTCCTTCGGTGTCGATATGGCCGAATCCGTCGCCGGCGAGAAGAAGGGCGGGCTCACGTTCGCTCCCGAGGCCGGCAGCCAGCGTATGCGCGACATCATCAATAAGAACGTGACCGAGGAGGATCTCGACCGGGCGGCCAAGGCTGCGTTCGAGGCCGGCTGGAACCGCATGAAGCTCTACTTCATGATGGGGCTTCCCGGCGAGCGGGACGAGGATATCGTGGCTATCGCGAACCTTGCCGACCATGTGCTCGAGCTCGGTCGTTCCATCGTTCCCAAGTCCCGTCGCGGTTCGATCTCCGTCTCCATCTCCGTGTCGGTTTTCATCCCGAAGGCGTCGACGGCGTTCCAGTGGTGCCCACAGCTCGATTACGACGAGGTCAAGCGCCGTCAGCGTCTGCTGGTCACGAGCGTTCGGAACCGCGCGGTCCGTGTGCATTACCACGATGCGGAGACGTCGCTTCTCGAGGCCGCGCTGTCGCGCGCGGGGCGCGATATGGCGCCTGTCATCCTTGAGGCTTGGCGTGACGGCGCACGCTTCGATGCTTGGACCGAGCATTTCTCGCTTGAACGCTGGAAGAGCGCGGCCGCCCGTTGCGGGCTTGACCTCTATGAGATCGTGCACGCACCCTACGAGCTCGATTGGCGCCTGCCCTGGGAACATGTGAGCCCGGGATGCACGCGCGGTTTCCTCGAACGCGAGTATCGGCGCTCGCTCGAGGGTGTGACGACGCCCGACTGCACCCGTACATCTTGCACGGGGTGCGGTATCTGTCCCCGGCTCCATGCCAAGAATGTGATCGTGGGTGAGCGCGCATGAGTGAGCGGCTGAGTGATAGGACGCAGATCTTTCGTCTGCGCGTGCGCTACGGTAAGCGCGGGCGTCTGAAGTACCTCGGGCATCTCGAGGTCATCCATACCATCGAGCGCATCGTGCGCCGTGCGCGTATGCCCTATGCGGTCACGCAGGGTTTCTCCCCGCATATGCGTATCGGGTTCTCCTCCGCGCTTCCCGTGGGTACCTCCTCGACCTGTGAATGGTACGACCTCTTCCTCATCGAGGAGGTTCCGCTCGAGGAGGCGTTCAGGCGGCTGCGGGACGCCTCGCCCACGGACCTGACTCCGGTCGAGGCGGCCTATATCGATGTCAAGACCCCGGCGCTTACGGCCCAGCTCACGCGCCTCGGCTATCGGATCGACCTTAAACTGGCCCCGGGGTCAGACGTCACCTGCGATTCTCTGACCGCCGCCATCGATCGGGTCCGCGCCGGTCACGGTATCGATTATGCACGCGGCAAGAAGTCCAAACGCCTCGATCTCGACCGAACGCTTCTCGGCTATACGCTTGAGGCGGGGGAGGAGCCCGGACACCTGACCCTCACGCTCGATACGCACGCCGACAACGATGGCGCCATGCGTCCGGAGATTTTGCTGTCGGCGGTCGATGTTTCACTTCGAGGGTTGACCCCGGGCGTCGATGCCCCTATTGTTTCCACCGGAATGCAAGACCTCGTGACCATCTGCTCCTACGATGTCGAGCGTTGTAACCAGGCGTGTGAGGATGATGAGGGCCGACTCATCAGCCCCTTACCTGTGCGAACTTGTGGATTTGCTCCACATACTCGTTGACGGGGGTATAAGCGCCTGCTACTATATTCGGCTGTTGCACTAACTGATGCATGAAGGGCAAGTAAACATGTACGCAATCGTTAACACGGGCGGCAAGCAGTACAAGGTCGCCACCGACGATGTCATCACCGTCGAGAAGATCGAGGGCAAAGAGGGCGACAAGGTCACCCTGCCGGTCATCTTCCTCAACGATGGCAAGAAGATCGTCACCGATCCCGCCAAGCTGGCCAAGGCCAAGGTTACCGCTCAGATCGTCGAGCAGTTCAAGGGCGAGAAGCAGCTGGTCTTCAAGTTCCACAAGCGTAAGCGCTATCGTCGTCTCAAGGGTCATCGTCAGCAGCTGACCAAGCTTAAGATCGTCAAGGTCCAGGCTACGTCTCGCGCTCGCAAGACCGTCAAGGCAGAGGCCGAGGCTGTTGCCGAGGCTCCCGTCGCCGAGTAGATAACACTCGAAACGAAAGAGTAGGTAGACTAAATGGCACACAAAAAAGGACTCGGTTCCTCCCGTAATGGCCGTGACTCCCGCGGTCAGCGCCTTGGCACGAAGCGTTTTGCCGGCCAGACCGTAACCACGGGCACGATTCTCGTCCGTCAGCACGGCACGCACATCCACGCTGGTGAGAATGTCGGCCGCGGCAAGGACGATACGCTGTTCGCGCTGGTCGATGGTACCGTTGAGTTCCACAAGGGCACCAAGCACAGGGTCAGCGTACGCCCGCTCGCGAACGCGTAAATTACCCTTCATAGAGCATATTATGTGGGAGACGCTTGATTGAAATTCAAGGGTCTCCTTTTTTGTTGGAGGCGAACCCGATGTCACAGTTCACCGATATGAGTCGAATCAACGTGTGCGGCGGCGATGGCGGCGCCGGCTGCATGTCGTTCCGTCGCGAGGCCTTTGTGCCCAAGGGCGGTCCGGACGGCGGCGACGGCGGCCGGGGCGGCAACGTCATCATCCAAGCCGACGCTCAACTTTCCTCGCTGATCGATTACCGCTTCAAGCATCATTTTCGTGCCGAGCGCGGCACGCATGGCCAAGGATCTCGCCGTGATGGTAAGAACGGCCAGGATTTGATTCTCAAGGTTCCGATGGGGACCGTGGTGCGCGAGCTCGACCCCGAGACGCAGGAGGCGATGTACGAGATCGCCGACCTCGTACATGACGGCGAGCGCGTCGTCGTGGCACCCGGTGGTGCCGGCGGACTCGGCAACACGCATTTTGTGACATCCGTGCGCCGTGCCCCCGCGTTCGCGCAGCTCGGTGAGCCAGCGGAGGAGCATTGGATCGAGCTCGAGATGAAGCTCATGGCCGACGCCGCCCTCGTGGGCTTCCCCTCCGTGGGCAAGTCGTCGCTCATCGCCCGCATGAGCGCCGCGCGACCCAAGATCGCCGACTATCCCTTCACGACGCTCGTTCCGAACCTGGGCATGGTGCGCGCGGGTGAATATTCCTATGTCGTCGCCGACGTGCCCGGTCTTATCGAGGGCGCAAGCGAGGGCAAGGGCCTGGGTCACCAGTTCCTGCGCCATATCGAGCGCACCGCCCTCATCATGCACGTCGTCGATATGACGGGCGGTTTCGAGGGGCGCGATCCCGTCGAGGACTACCACGTGATCAACGGTGAGCTCGCCAAATACGGTGCGGACCTTATCGATCGGCCCCAGATCGTCGTCGCCAACAAATGCGATGCTCCCGGAACGGCCGATAAGATCGCCGACCTCAAGCGCGCCGCCCTCGAAGACGGTCATATGTTCTTCGCGGTCTCCGCCGTGACGGGCGCCGGTCTCAACACGCTTATGCTCGCCGTCGGCGAGCAGGTGGCGAAGCTCCGTTCTGAGCTTGCCACGAGCGATGAGCCCGTCGAGCTGCGAGACGATGAATGGGAGCGTCGCCGCTTGCAGCGCGAAAAGCGTTTCCGCGTCGTTGAGGAGGAGCCCGGGGCATTCCGCGTCACGGGTCGCGCCATCGAACGCCTGGTCATCCAGACCGACTGGGAAAACGAGGAAGCCGTCATCTACCTCCAGCACAAGTTTTCGCGCATGGGCGTTGACGAGGCGCTCGAGAAGGCCGGCTGCAAAGCAGGTGACGAGGTCCGCATCTGCCAGCGTGCCTTCGATTTCGAGGGGGCCGAGGATTTCTCCGAGTACGAGGAGGCGCTTGGGGAGGAAGAACGTCTCGACGAGGTTGACGAAGCTGATGGTACCGAGGGCTTGACCGATGCCTCGGGAAGCGTTTCCGCCTCAACTGACATCTTGGAAGGGGAGTAGACCCATGTCTCTTCGCGGTGGCATCGGGCTTCCCGACTTTCCTGTCGAGGATGGACGGGAATACCGACTCGGCATCATGGGCGGTACATTCGACCCTATCCACTACGGGCATCTTGTCACCGCCGAACAGGCTCGTGAGGCCCTGAATCTCGACGGAGTCCTCTTCATGCCTGCGGGGAGTCCCGCCTTCAAGCTTGATAAGCCGGTGACCGCTGCCGAGGACCGCTACGCGATGACCGTTCTCGCGACCGCCGCGAACCCCTCGTTTCTCGCCAGTAGGTTCGAGATCGACCGCGAAGGTGTCACCTATACGGCCGACACCCTTCGGGCGCTGCGAGATTATTATCCCGAGAACGTCAAGCTCTACTTCATTACGGGCGCCGACGCTATCCTCGATATCGTGACATGGCATAATGCGGCGGAGATCGCGGAGCTTGCGACCTTTATCGCGGCGTCTCGTCCCGGGTTTGATATCGACCAGGCGCGTGCACGGATCGAGGCATCGGGCCTTACGTTCGACGTGCGGTATATCGAGATCCCGGCCCTTGCCATCTCGTCGACGAACATCCGCAAACGCGTCTCTTCGGGCATGAGCGTTCGCTATCTCACGAGTGAGTCCGTGATCGGCTATATTCGGAAACGCGGTCTTTACCGGGGCCTCGGTGCGCACGACTTTGAAAACTGTTAGGGGATTCCATGGCTATCGAAGATGAGTTCGAGGGCGAGCAACGCGCCTTCCTCGTTCGGGCGAAGGATTTGCTCGACACCCGTATGAAGGACAATCGCAAGCGCTTCCAGCATTCCCTGGGCGTTGCGTCGACGGCGCTTGAGCTTGCGCGCGTCTACGGTGTCGATGAGTTTTATGCCGCCGCGGCCGGGCTGATCCACGACTGGGACAAGGTCCTCTCTGACGACGAGCTTGTGGCCCGCGCGCTGCACTACGGCATCAAGATCGCCGGTTCGCCTTCGGCGGCCAAGCCGCTGCTCCATGGTCCCGTCGCGGCCTATGAGCTGCCGCAACTGTTTCCCGACTTGGCGCCCGAGGTGTTCCAAGCCGTCGAGCGTCATACGGTGGGCGCCTGCGACATGACTCCGCTCGACATGGTCGTTTTCGTCGCCGATGCCATCGAGCCCAACCGTCACGGGGACTACGCCGTCGCCCTTCGCGAGATGGTCGGCAAAAGCTCGCTCGACGACCTGTTCTTCTCCTGTTTTGCGCAGGGGCTGGTCTATGTGATCCAGTCGGGCCGCTATCTTTATCCCACGGCGATTCAGATCTACAACCATTACGCCCAGCTGCGCGCGTAGCGGGCTTTAAGAAAAGAGGTATTCCATGGCCGATGAGTCCATGACCAACGAGGAGTCCCGTGAGGGCTCCAAGAGTTTCTCCGCCACTTCCGACCGTACTGCCGCCTCGCTTTCGGCAAACGGTGTTTCCGCCGAGGAGGTCGCTCGAACCGCGGCTCAGGCGGCGTACGACAAGAAGGCCGATGACGTCCAGGTGCTCGATCTGACCGAGCTTTCGGACGTCTGCGACTATTTTGTGATCGCGACCGGTTCCAACAACCGTCAGGTCGACGCCATCGTCGACGAGGTCGAGGAGAAAGTTGCCGATTCTTGCGGTGAGCATCCGTTCTCCATCGAGGGTCGAGAGCAGAAGACGTGGCTCCTCATGGATTACGGCTCGGTCGTCGTGCATGTCTTCACGCCCGAGGCGCGCGATTTCTACCGCCTTGAGAAACTTTGGGGCGATGCGCCGCAGCTCGAGCTCGATCTGCTTTAATCCGTTCCATCCGTTTTCTGATACTTGATTTGTTTCGGCCGGTACGCCCCCATGCGCACCGGCCGAATTGCCTTTAGGGGACTGTCGGCCTAACGGGGATGACGCACCACGGGCTCCTCGAAACGTCGCTTGCGACCGAAGGAGACCGCCTCGTCCCCAAACTTCTCCCGCACGGCATCTATGGCCACGGAGAGTTCGCGCTTGTCACTGGATTGGGCTCCACGCTCGTCGACATCGCAAAAGAGGTCCGTCTGCACGCCGCCCCCATGCGCAAAATCGCTCATGCCGAGTCCGAGGAGTCTCACATGCGTTCCATCCGTCCAGATGCCGTCGAGGAGCTCGCGGGCGGCGGCGACGAAGAGGTTCTCGTCATCTGTGGGATGGGGGAGCCTCCGTTGCGCGGTGCGCCCGCTGCCCCAGGTGAATTTGAGCTTGAGTGTGACCGTCGAGCCTGCGAGCCCCGCGCGGCGAAGGCGTCGTCCCACCGATTCGCCTAAAAGTGCGAGCGCCGCGTCGACATCTGCTCGATCCGTGAGGTCTTTGGCGAACGTTCGCTCGTTGCTTACCGATTTGACCTCCCGGGCGTCATCGACCATTGCGACCGTCGCCCGCTCGAGGCCCTGCGCCCGCATGCGCATGTATTCACCGTTGATGCCGAAGACATTGGTAAGGGTGCTCTTCGGTGCCCGCGCGAGGTCTCCGAGCGTGAAGATCCGGTAATGCGCAAGTCGCGCCTCGGCGCTCTTTCCGATTCCGCTCATGGCCGAGACAGGGAGCGCCGCGAGAAAGCGCTCCTCGGTTCCAGGGCGGACGACGGTGATGCCGAATGGTTTGTCGCGCTCGCTTGCGATCTTCGCGACCGTCTTGTTACACCCGAGGCCGATCGAGCAGGTCACCCCGAGCGCCGCGACACGGTCCGAGATGCGACGGGCGATGTCGACGGGGTCGACCGGATCGAAGCGCCCGGGCGTCACATCGAAGAACGCCTCGTCGATCGAGACGCGCTCCACGTACGGTGTCTCGTCGGCAAGGATCGCCATGACCTTGGCGCTCATCTCGCGGTAGCGATCGAAATGCCCGTGGGTCCAGATCGCCTGCGGGCAGAGGCGGCGTGCCTGGGCCGATGACATCGCGGAGTGAACGCCAAAGCGACGCGCCTCGTAGCTTGCCGTCGATACGACGCCGCGCGATTCCGCATCGCCTCCCACGATAAGCGGCTTTCCGCGCCATTCCGGGTGGTCGAGCATCTCGACGCTTGCGAAGAACGCATCGAGGTCCATGAGACCGACGGCCGGGCCTGTCCAAGGCGGCGGCGTCAGCCCGGCTGCCTCTTCGTACCCGTATGTATGTTCGCGTCTCTCCATATGGGCAGTATACCGCTGTTCATGTGGGCTCCGTGTTCGCCCTTGCAAAAGCCTGATTCTTGTCTAAGATGTGGATTTGCCTTCGACTATACCGAAGAAGTTGCTCTCACGGACTTCACCTGCCCGCGTCGATGGCGTATCATGTTCAACTGTTTGTTTGTAGTTGCAGCCCAGAGGGCTGCTTGGTTGGAGGAGTTTCCTTTGGCAGTCAAGATTCGCCTTGCTCGTCACGGCGCTAAGAAGCGTCCGTACTACCGCGTCGTCGTCGCCGATTCCCGTTGCCCCCGTGACGGTCGTATCATCGAGGAGGTCGGCCGTTACAATCCGATGACCGCCCCCAAGACGATCAACCTCGATCTTGAGAAGATCAACGAGTGGCAGTCCAAGGGCGCTCAGCTGACCGATGCCGTCGCCGCTCTGGTCAAGGCCGCCAACGAGGGCGAGAAGACCGAGACCGTCGCCAAGAAGTCCAAGAAGCAGCTCGCCAAGGAGGCCGCTGCCGCCAAGGCCGCTGCCGAGGCCGCTGAGGGCGCCGAGGAGTAAACGTGCCTGAGGTTGACGCTGCACAGCTCGAGGGTGAGGCGATGCTCTCCGATCGCATCGCCGATCTCGTCGAATATCTCGTTGTCCAGATCGTCGACGACCCTGATTCCGTAAGCCTGGAGGTCATCGATGGCGCTGAAGCCTCGACGATCGAGGTTTCCGTCGCCGAGGACGATGTCGCTAAGGTCATCGGCCGACGCGGTCGTACCATCAAGGCGATTCGCACGCTCGCCCGTGCGCTTGCCGCTCGCCTCGACACTTCCGTCGAGGTCGAGGTCCTGGGCTAGGGTTTTGAGGGCCCGCTACAAGAACATCGCCCGTGTGGCTCGTCCGCACGGTAGGAAGGGGGAGGTCCTCGCGCAGCCGTTGCGGGGGCTTCCTTCTCTTATTGAGCCCGGTATGCGCGTGGCGCTCACGCCTCCTGCGCTCAAACGCGACCGTTTCTGCTCGGTCGAGTCCGTGTCCGAGACGGGCGATGGCGATCTGGTTAAATTCTCCGGCATTGACGATTTGACGGCCGCGGAAGGCATCTCGGGCTGTTTTGTGCTCGCCGACGCCGACGACATCGAACTCGACCCGCTTACGAGCGCCTACGATGACCTTATCGGCCGAACGGTGGTCGATGAGCGCTACGGCGAACTCGGCAGTATCGTCGAGATCATGTCGACGCCCGCGAACGATGTTTGGGTCGTCGACGGGGGACAGTGCGGCGAGGTGCTGATTCCCGTGATCGAGCAGGTCGTGCTCGATCTTCCCGATGAGGGAGCCATTTCCGTCCGTTGCATGGACGGTCTGATCGATACCGACCATCAGAGGAGCTGAACATGCTGATCGAGACCCTTTCGGTCTTTCCCGAGATGTTCGAGCCCGTCATGTCGACGTCGATCCTGGGTCGCGCCCGTCGGGCCGGCCTTTTTGATTTTAAAGCCTACAATCTGCGCGATTGGACGCATGATCGGCATCGCACCGTCGACGATGAACCGTACGGCGGGGGTCAGGGCATGCTCATGAAGGTAACGCCTATCGCTGAGGCGATCGAAGACATTTCATCCAAAGGTCCCAAGCCCACGGTCGTCTTCTTCACTCCTTGCGGAGAGCCTTTTACCCAGCATGTTGCCGAGCGCCTGCTCAAAAGCGAGCGCCTGCTCTTTGTATGCAGCCGCTACGAGGGCGTCGACGAGCGTGCCTATTCCTATGCGGACGAGCGGCTTTCGATCGGTGACTATGTGCTTACCGGCGGTGAGCTCCCCGCCATGGTCGTCGCCGACGCCGTCGTAAGGCTTATCCCCGGTGCGCTTGGGGATGAGATGAGCAGCGTCGACGAGTCGTTTTCAACTGCGGAGGACGGGGGACTTCTCGAGTATGCCCAGTACACACGTCCCGCGGATTTTCGAGGTGAAGGCGTACCTCCGGTATTGGTGAGCGGTGACCACGCCAAGGTCGACGCCTGGCGCCGCAAAAACGCCATCGAGCGCACCTGCCGCTGGCGCCCCGACCTCATCGATACCGCGCACCTCACGCCTGAGGAGCGTGCTTTTGCCCAGGAGCTGCTCGATGCCCGCGCGGCGGGTGCGTCAGATTCGTCCGAGATGGGGGAGTAACCGATGGTTTCCTCGCAACATTCCGCTCTTAAGGGCCTGCTCGAGTGGGTCTTGATTATCGTCATCGCGCTGGTCGCGACGTTCGCGATCCGGACCTTCGTGATCGAGCCGTTCGTGGTCCCCACCGGCTCCATGGAGTCGACGATCGAGATCGGCGATCAGATCCTGGCGCAGAAGGTCACGCTTGAGCTCGGTCAACACGTGAAACAGGGCGATATCGTCGTTTTCCATAATCCCGATGCGACGTCCGAGCACGACGTGCTCGTCAAGCGCGTGATCGCGACCGCCGGCCAGACCGTCGACCTCAAGGACGGCAAGGTCGTCGTCGACGGTCAGACGCTCGACGAGTCCTACACTCAAGGGGCGAGCTACCCGCTTGCCACGCAGGCTCCCGGCGCGGACGTGAGCTATCCCTACACCGTTCCCGACGGGTGCGTCTGGGTCATGGGCGACAACCGTGAGAACTCGGCCGATTCACGTTACTTCGGTTCCGTCGACGAGTCGAACCTGATTGCCGTTGCGCTCGTGCGCTACTGGCCGCTCAACCGTATCGGCACCGTCGGGTGAAAACCGTTATAGTACCTATTCGATTAATCGTTTCGACGAGGGGATTTTAGAGGCATGAACGCTTCATCGCTTTCCTTCCAAGACATCATCCTGCGTCTCCAGCAGTACTGGGGCGAGCAGGGCTGCGTCATCATGCAGCCCTATGACTCCGAGGTCGGTGCCGGCACCTTCCACACCGCGACCACGCTGCGCTCGCTCGGTCCCGATGAGTGGCGCACCTGCTATGCACAGCCCTGCCGTCGCCCCGCCGACGGTCGCTACGGCGAGAACCCCAACCGCATGCAGCACTACTATCAGTTCCAGGTGCTCATCAAGCCGTCGCCCGTCAACGCCCAGGAGCTCTATCTGGGTTCTCTTGCCGCGATCGGCCTCGATCCCAACGACCATGACGTCCGCTTTGTCGAGGACGACTGGGAGAGCCCGACGCTCGGCGCCTGGGGCCTCGGTTGGGAGGTATGGCTCAACGGCATGGAGGTCACGCAGTTCACGTACTTCCAACAGGTGGGCGGCATCGAGGTCGACCCGGTCCCCGTCGAGATCACCTACGGCCTCGAGCGCATCGCCATGTACGCCCAGGGTGTTAATTCCGTCTACGACCTGGTTTGGAGCTATCTGCCCGACGGCACGCCCATGACGTACGGCGACGTGTTCCTCGAGAACGAGCGCGAGTTCTCCGCCTACAACTTCGAGGTCGCGAACGTCGATATGATGCGTCAGAAGTTCGACGACTACGAGGCCGAGTGCCACTCCTGCCTCGACCGCAAGCTCCCGCTGCCCGCCTACGATTGCGTGATGAAGTGCAGCCATGCCTTCAACCTGCTCGACGCCCGCGGTGCGCTCTCCGCGGTCGAGCGCGCGAACTACATCCTTCGCGTCCGCGCCGTCGCCAAGGCATGCTGCGAGGCGTATCTGGCGGAGGTCGCCGGCAAGAACGATGAGGCTTCCCAGGAAGGCGAGGTGGCGTAAGGCCATGGCAGATACCAAGGATTTTCTGTTTGAGATCGGTTGCGAGGAGATGCCCTCCGCACCGCTCAACAATGCCGTCAAGCAGCTCAAGACCATGATCGCGAAGGGTCTCGATGAGGCCGGTCTCGCCCACGGCGAGGTTCGCATCGTCTCGAGCCCCCGTCGTCTGGCCGCTCTCGTTTCCGACGTCGCGACGGCGACCGACGAGGTCCATGAGGTCAAGCGCGGTCCCGCCGTCAACATCGCGTTCGATGGCGACGGCAAGCCGACCAAGGCTGCCCAGGGTTTCGCCCGCAAGTTCGGCGTCGCGGCTGAGGACCTTGTCCGTCGCGAGGATACCGATGGCCGCGAGTATATCTTCGCCGAGAAGAACATCCCCTCGCGTCCCGCCACGCCGATTCTCTCCGATCTCTGCGAGAAGACTGTCTCCGGTCTTCAGTGGCCCAATTACCGCAGCCAGCGCTGGGGACATGAGCATGCCACGTTCGTCCGTCCGGTCCGCTGGATCTGCTGCCTGCTCGGCGAGGACGTCGTGCCGGTGACGTTCGCCGATGTCACGAGCGGCAACACCACCCGCGGGCATCGCGTTCTGGGCCCCGGTGACCACGTGGTCGCGAACCCCGGCGTTTACGAGCAGGTGCTCGAGGAGAACGGCGTGCTTTCCGCCGAGCGTCGTCGCGAGCGCATCCTCGCTGGCATCGCCGAGGTCGAGGCCGCCCGTCCCGGTTGCCATGTCGATACCCCCAAGAAGGTCTTCGAGGAGGTCATCAACCTGTGTGAGTGGCCGACGGTCCTCGTGGGCAAGTTCGACGAGGAGTTCCTCAAGGTCCCGCATGAGATCATCTGCGAGTCCATGCTCACCAACCAGCGCTATTTCCCGATCTACGGCGCCGACGGCAAGCTTACACGTGAGTTCGTCGTCGTCTCGAACAGCAAGCCCGAGAACGCCGAGCGCGTGATCGACGGTAACGAGCGCGTGGTGCGTGCCCGGCTCGACGATGCCAAGTTCTTCTATGAGGAGGACCTCAAGGTTTCTCTCGACGAGTTCCGCGATCGCTTGGCGAAGGTCGCCTTCCAGGAGAAGCTCGGCAGCGTGCTCGCTAAATCCGAGCGCATCGAGCAGCTTGCCCTCGCGATCGCCCGTGAGGCCCGCTACGGCGCGCAGATGGCTGCCGACGCCGCCCGCGCCGCGCATCTCTGCAAAGCCGACCTTGTGTCCAACGCCGTCGTCGAGTTCACCAGCCAGCAGGGCGTCATGGGCGGTTACTACGCGGCGGCCGCGGGAGAGACCGAGGAGGTCGCCCACGCCATCCGCGACCACTACCGTCCGCGTTTCGCCGGAGACGAACTTCCCGAGGGAACGGCCGGCTGTATCGTCGCCTGCGCCGACAAGCTGGACACGATCGCCGGTATCTTCGCCATCGGTGAGCCTCCGACCGGCTCCTCCGACCCCTATGCGCTGCGCCGTGCCGCGATCGGTATCATCAACATCTTGCGCGATCGTCTGCACATCGATCCGACGCCGCTTATCGACGAGGCCCTGGCTCTCTATGCCGAGCAGGGCATCGAGTTCGATAAGGACGAGGTTGCCCAGCAGGTTCGCGACTTCTTCCATGGGCGCCTGGTGAGCATGGCCCGCGATGAGAAGATTCCGGCTGACACCGTCGCTGCCGTTTCGGCGGTCCACGTCATCGACCCCTCCGTCTTCTTCGCCCGCTGCGCCGCCCTCGATGAGGCCCGCAAGAACGATGCCGAGACGTTCGATAACCTTGCGACCGCCTATGCGCGTGCCTCGCATATTGCCAAACCAGAGCTCGGGAGCGATTGCGACCGCAGCCTGATGGGCGATGCCGAGTGTGCGTTGCTCGACGCTTCCGAGGGCGCGCAGGAGGCCGTCGACGCCGCCCTTGCCGCCGAGGACTACCCGGCCGCCTTTGCCGCGCTCGCCGCGCTGCGTGCCCCCATCGACCGTTTCTTCGATGAGGTCATGGTCATGGACAAGGACGAGAAGCTTCGCGACAACCGTCTCAAGCTGCTTAACCGCTTCGAGGCCGTGTTCTCGGGTGTCGCCAACATCGGCGAGCTCGCCCGCAAGAAATAGCATCGGCCCGTGCCATATTTGACCCCGTCCTAATTTGACGGACGGGGTCGCCTTGGAGGTCACCATGGATCGCCCGGTCGCTGTCCAGCCTACTGTCATCGTTATCTCCGATTCACTCGGAGATACCGCTTGCGAGGTGGTGCTGGCGGCCGCCGGGCAATTTGATGAAGGGGCCTTCCGGTTGCTGCGCCTTCCCAAGGTGACGGATGTCGAGCAGGTCAGACGATTCATCGATCCGCGTGTGGACGCCGGTCATCGCGACATCGCGGTGTTCCACACGATCGTCGATCCCGTCTTGCGTGCTCGCGTGCTTGAGTATCTGAGCAGCCTTCACATCCGCGCGGTGGATCTTATCGGACCCACGTTGGCGGTGCTCACCTCGCTTATCGGCCAGGCGCCGCATGGTGTTGCCGGTGCGATCCATAAGACCGATGAGCGTTATTTCCATCGTATCGAGGCGATGGAATACTTTGTGGAGCACGATGACGGTCGCGGCTGCGATGACCTTTCGGGTGCCGATATCGTACTCTTGGGCGTTTCGCGTACCTCGAAAACGCCCTTATCGATGTATCTGGCCTTTCAAGGCTATAAGGTCGCCAATATCCCCTTGGCTCATGGCGTGGAGCCTCCTCGGTCTATCTACGAGGTGGACCCCATGCGCCTGTTTGGACTCATCTCGACTGTCGACGTGATCAGCGAGATTCGCGATAGCCGTCTGGGTGACGATTACACGCGCGCCGTCGCCGGTGCCTATGCGGCACCCGAGAGCGTTGCTGATGAGCTCAGGGAGGCTCGTGCGCTCATGAAGCGCCTGGGTTGCTTTGTGGTGCGGACCGACGGCAAGGCTATCGAGGAGAGCGCATCCGAGATCATCGACCACCTCACTACCGTCCAGGCCGCCCGTCTGCGCAATTTAGGACGGAACTGACTTTCGCATGATCTCGCGATTTCGCTGCGCCAATTTCGCTTAATTCAACTACGTCCTCTATTCGTAGGTAAAGCGTTTTTGCACTTAGTTTACTGGTGAAACGCTTTATCTGACACTCCATAGTTTTATCAACTTTACCTACCGTTTACCGTTAGTTTTATCTCGCTCACCTATGCTCGCGTCCTTTGCGCAAACTGATATATCACTCGCCGTATAGTACCCACACAGCCCGCCGTCCGGCGGGCGTTTCGTTACCACGGTCTTGGCGCTTTGCGCTGGAAGGGGATGTGTCGTGAACGATCAAAAAAGGGTCTATCGCTTTGGAGCCGATGCCCAGGGGGCTTGTATCACCGAGGGCGATAAGTCCATGAACTTTATCTTGGGCGGCAAGGGAGCCAACCTTGCCGAGATGAGCCGTATCGGTCTGCCCGTGCCCGGCGGCTTTACCATCACATGTCAAACCTGCGTCGCCTACTCCGGTGCCGGCAACGTGTGGCCCGCGGGGGCGCTCGAAGAGATCGCCGCGGCCGAGGCCGACCTCGAGGCCCGCTGCGGCAAGAAGCTCGGCGATGCCAACGACCCCTTGCTCGTGTCCGTCCGCTCGGGCGCCCCGTTTTCCATGCCCGGCATGATGGACACCGTACTCAACCTGGGCCTTAACGATGAGTCGGTCCAGGGGTTGATTCGCCAGACCCGAAACCCGCGCTTTGCCTGGGACAGCTATCGCCGTTTTATCCAGATGTTCTCCAACGTGGTCATGGGTGTCGACTCCGACCTCTTTGAGAATGCGCTCACGCAGGCGCGTCTTGTGGCGGGCGTGCGCGCTGATTCCGAGCTTTCGGCCGAGGACCTGCAGGGTCTCGTTATCACGTTCAAACAGATCTTTGCCGATCACGTGGACGCTGCCGCCTATCCAGAACTTGAGGTCTCGGACGGTAAACCGGTCTTTCCGTGTGATCCGTCGATTCAGCTTCGCCTTGCCATCCAGGCGGTCTTCGGTAGCTGGATGAACGAGCGCGCCTGCATCTACCGCAAACAGCACGGTATCTCCGATGAGCTGGGAACAGCCGTCAACGTGCAGGCCATGGCATTTGGTAATAAGGGCGAGACTTCGGCGACCGGTGTGGCCTTCACGCGAAATCCGGCTGACGGCACCAAAGAATTCTATGGCGACTTTCTGGTCAACGCGCAAGGCGAGGACGTGGTCGCGGGCATTCGCAATACCGAGCCGATCGCCGACCTTAAGAGCGCGCCCGGTCTTGAGGAGGCCGGCGCGGAGCTCGAGCGCGTTTTCATGACGCTTGAGGAACACTACCGGGACATGTGCGACATCGAGTTCACCATCGAGCAAGGAAAGCTCTGGATGCTCCAGACCCGTGTGGGCAAGCGCACCGCGACGGCCGCGCTCCGTATCGCCATCGAGATGGTCGAAGAGGGCCTCATCACCCGTGAGGAAGCCGTATCGCGTATCGATCCCGCACAGCTTGATCAGCTGCTGCACCCACAGTTCGACGCGACCAAGAAACTCGTGCCGCTCGCTCGCGGTCTCAACGCAAGTCCCGGCGCGGCGGTGGGCGAGATCGTCTTCTCGAGCGATGATGCGGTTGCCCGTGTTGCCGAGGGTCATAAGGTGATCTTGGTGCGTTGGGAGACCAACCCCGATGATCTCAAGGGCATGGTCGCGGCCGAGGGCATCCTTACGAGCCATGGCGGCAAGACAAGTCACGCCGCCGTCATCGCGCGCGGCATGGGCACGCCGTGTGTGTGCGGTGTCGAATCGTTCCATATCGATGCGGCCAACAAGACGGTGCGTATCGATGGTTCAAATCGTGTGCTCCACGAGGGCGATGTCATTTCCATCGACGGTACGCAGGGAATCGTTGTCGACGGGGCCGTCGAGCTCGTCTCTGCCGAGTTGACGGGCGACCTCGACACGATCCTTACCTGGGCCGATGAGATCCGTCTCGACGAGAGCCATGGTCGCGCGAACCACGTGCGCGTCAACGCCGACAATCCCGCCGACGCCAAGCTTGCCCTTGAGTTCGGTGCCGAGGCGATCGGTCTGTGCCGTACGGAGCATATGTTCCTGGGCGAGCGCAAGGATATCATCCAGAGCTTCATACTCTCCGACGACGATGCCGTCAAGCAAAAAGCGCTTGACGACCTGCTGCGCGTTCAGACCGAGGACTTCCTCGATATGTTCAAGACGATGTCGGGGCGCGGCGTCGTCGTGCGCCTGATCGACCCGCCGCTCCATGAGTTCCTCGATGACCCGCGTGAACTTGAGATCGCCATCGTTCGCCGTGAGACGGCCGGCGCGTCCGATGCGGAACTTGCGGATATGAGGGCCCGCCTGCGCCGCATCGATGCGATGTCGGAGTCGAACCCGATGCTCGGCCTGCGCGGGGTGCGACTCTCCGTTGTCTTTGGAGATCTTCCGCTCATGCAGGTACGTGCCGTCGCGACGGCGGCCGCGCGGTTGCGCAAAGAGGGGAGCGACCCGCGCCCGCAGATCATGGTGCCGCTCGTGGCCATCACCGAGGAGCATGTCCAGACGCGTGCGGTCATCGAGCGTGTGATCGCCGAGGTCGCAGCCGAGGAGGGCGTGGAGCTCGATATCCCCGTCGGTGCGATGCTCGAGCTTCCGCGCGCCTGCATGGTCGCGGACGAGATCGCGGCCCATGCGGACTTCTTCTGCTTCGGCACCAACGATCTCACGCAGACGACGTTCGGGTTCAGCCGCGATGATGCCGAGGCCAAGTTTATTCCGCTCTATCTGCATAAGAAGATCCTCAAGGAAAACCCCTTCGAGACCATCGACCCGGCGGTGCTCGAACTGGTGCATATGGCCGTTGACAAGGGCCGTGCCGTGAACCCCGCCATGCATTTCGGTGTGTGCGGCGAGCACGGCGGCGACCCCAAGTCCATCAAGCGCCTCTTCAACGTTGCCGGCGTCGACTACGTTTCCTGCTCTCCCTATCGAGTCCCGCTTGCGCGTCTTGCCGCCGCGCAGGCCAAGCTCGAGTCGCTCAAGACCGCTTAACCGAGCCGTCGCCCCTTCGCGCCGGCTTCTCGCCCCTTCGCGCCGCCGCACGCTTTATCGTGCGGCGGCGCATTACGTTGAGATCGCTTCATGTTCCATCTTACGGAAAGGATATGCGATGAAGTTCCCCGCATTCGCACGTCTCCGCTTACGGAGACTTGCCCGTACGACCCTCTGCGGCGTCCTGGTTACCGTCTTGGCGGTCTGCGGTTGCCCCGTCTCGGGTTTTGCCGCTGAAGAGGATGTGGTTCTGAGCAAACATGAGCTGTACGGTGATGTCGTAAACCCCTTGACGGTCTCCGTGAACGATCGCGATTGCACGTTTGTCGATCTCGATGGGGGCAAGACCGAGGGGCGCATCTCGCTTTCAGACAACGCTTCGCTGTATAAGGCGGCTGTGAAATCGGTACTGCCCAATTGGGCCTCGCTTGCCTATAACATTCTCGGTTACGGTGGCGGTGAGGACTCGAAGGACTTTCTCTATTGGGATCACGCAGGTAAGGGGTTCGAGAAGGATTTTGGCAAGGGCCACTATATCTACCTGTATGACGCCTTGTCAGGCGGTAACGGCGAGCACTCCGATGGAGCCGATAAATCAAAGCAGAGCGGCTTGAGCTACACCAAGGGTTTGAACTCGGTGTATGAAAACCTAACAAAGGACATCGCCTCATGCATCGGTCATAAACTCACTTACAAGGATTTTCAAAAATATGTTCCGCTTGATGCGCTTTCGAGCGATAAGTCCGATCAGGACGTGATCTATGCGACCATCGCCTGCGTCGACAAACTGGGCGGCTCCTATCAATACGACTTCAACGGCTTCGGTATCGCGTTCTACAATTTCAAGGTCAACCAGCTCAACAGCGAGCAGGCGCTCAACTGCGCCCCCGAGGATAACGTCGATTATTCGTATACCGGCAAGAAGACCGAGCAAACGCTCACGACGAGTGCGATCAACACCGGCTATGAGGACGCGAGCCAAACGGTTTCGCTCTCGCGTGGAACCGACGAGTCGATCTCGACTAGCACAACGGAATCCGAAAGTTTTTCCAAAGGCGGTTCTTGGGGCGCCTCGATGAGCATCAAATCGTCTCTGGGTATTCCCGGTGAGGCGGGCGCCGAGATTCAAACTTCTCTTTCGGCCGAGGCCACGATGTCCCAGCTTTGGGAAGCGAGTAAAACCAAAGAGGAGTCTATCGGTGCTTCGGATAACCAATCGGTTTCCGTCGAGCTTACGCTTCCCGCCCACACGGCGGTTATGACCAAGACGTCGAGCTCCACCGCCTCGATGTCCGAAGGCTATGACCAGCCGGTAGGAATCTCCTTCAACGTGGTCATTTTCAACATGAATGGAGAATGCTACGACGATAACGCCGCGGTTCAGGAGTTCCATACCGCGGGATACGATCAGCGCTCCTTCTCTACCACGTTCGGCGACGACACGACGGATGCGGTGCAGAGCCTCTATATGCGCTCGATCGTTCATCGCGGCGACAACGGATACGACGGCTCGGTGGGCAAGGTCGACAGCTGGTCGCACCGTTCGAACAACCATATGGTGAATGCCATCGATTGGGACAGCGTCCTTGCGAACCGGGATGTTCCCTCCCGTGGCGGCGGGGCGCCGCGCCTCTGCGACATGATCGGCACGATGAGCGCCACCTATCCGATGTCCATATCGGGCGCCAAGCTCAATTATGAAACGACCTCGGTCGATACACAGCTCGATACGCCGCTACCCATCATGCCGATCTCCAAGATCACGCTCGCCCTTGAGCGCAACAAGCTTCGCACGCTTCACGTTGGTGACAACGACCCGATCACGTCCTACCGCGTCCACGCCAAGGATGCCGAGGATGTTGACTATTACGGTTTTGTCAAGACGTCGGGCGAGTGGCGCGTCGTCGACAAATCGGGCAAGGAGTGCTCATCGAAGGTCATTTCCATCGAGACCGACCCGGTGACCCATGAGCAGCGGGTCATCGCCAAGAAGGCGGGCTCCGCGTACGTCAAATATTTCATTCCCGAGGATACCTATGTCGACTGCAACGGCAACGTCTCGACGAACGAAGATATCGATTCGGCGGCGTACAAGTACGTCGTTAAGGATGAGGATCCCGAGCCGTTCTCGGGTACGGTCAAGCTTGAGGGCTCGGCTCACGTGACGGTGGGTGTGCAGGAGAATCTCAATGCGATCGAAGGGCTTGCCGTGACCGTCTACGACTCGACCGGCAAGGAGGTCGATCGTGCCCCGAGTTGGGAGGCGCAGGAACTCGAATCGAAGGGTATCAAGGTTTCTCCCGACGGCACGCTCGATGTCACGGCGGCGGGAACCTTCCATGTGCGCGCCGTTGTCGATGGCGTCTATTCCGATTGGGCCGAGGTGACGGCGACCGATCCTGCCCCCGATCCGCTCTCGACCGTCGTTGAGCTTGGTCCCGCACCCTCTGATAACTCTGGAAGCCCCACATCCGATAACGACGATGCTTCCCAGGACTCGGCGCCTGCGGAGGCTGGTCCCGCGGAACCCGCAGCAGCAGATACGGCCTCTGCCATAAGCGATCTCGCTGCCACCTCCGCTGAAGATTCGACTTCCGCGCTTGAAGGTTCGACGGACTCCGCTGAGGCCGACGGCAAGCAAGGCGCCTCTTCCGATGAAAGCGCGGGCGCGCTCAAACCCGGAATCATCACGTTACTGACCGACATCGCCCGCTATGGAATCGATCATGGCCTTATCTCGGGAACGTCGAAGGAGGACATGTCTCGTGAGGACTACGATTGCATGGGTATCCTCTACGTGTTGGCCGACAGCCGCGGCCTGATTCCCCAGGAGGCCGAGGATGAGATGACGAGTTGGGCCCATAAGACGTATTCGGACGATGAGCTCGCGACGTGGCGTCAGCACGCCCTCTCGGTGCTTCTCGAGCATGGATATATCCCTCAGGGAACAACCTCGACGCTTGATTCTGGAGATGCTGCGAACGGAGCGTAGTGACTTTATGAGGGCGTATTTGGTCGGCTCCCAAGGTAGTAATCTACTCGTTGGATAACGACTTTCTGCAGCTCGTTTCCGCATCGCCCGCGTGCCGTGCTCGGAACACCGCACGCGGGCTTTTCTGTCTTTTTGAGCTGGGCGAAAATTGTTCTTGCAGCCATGGTCACGGCGTGTATACTGACTATCGTTTGTTCAACTACGTGCCGGCCAGGTGGTACGGCACCTCTAGAAGAGTAAGGAATTGCACATGGATTACATCCGCGCAATCGAGCGCCAGCAGATCCGCGAGGACATCCCCGAGGTTCGCGTCGGCGACACCGTCAAGGTCCACTACCGCATCAAGGAAGGCGACCGCGAGCGCATCCAGGTCTTCCAGGGCGACGTCATCCGCATGGCCGGCGCCGGTTCCCGCGAGACCTTCACCGTCCGCAAGATCTCCTTCGGTGTCGGTGTCGAGCGTACTTTCCCGCTCCACAGCCCCAAGATCGCCAAGCTCGAGGTCGTTCGTCACGGTCGCGTCCGTCGCGCCAAGCTGTACTACCTCCGCGACAAGGTGGGCAAGGCTGCCCGTATCCCCGAGAAGCGCTAAATCGACGCGGTATACCGCTCGTTTGGACACCAGGGTCACCTTCGGGTGGCCCTTCTTTGTATCGAAAGGTTGCACCCATGGCCAATATGACAAGCTCCGTCTCCGCCTCGCAGGTCGCCGGCGAGCTTGCGAGCGCTCCCTTCGAGGAGATCGAGTCCTTGGTCGAGCATTATCGCGAGGATCCTCGCCAGCAGGTCAAGAAGGCGTGCGAGCGGGCGCTGAAACGTCATGCCAAGGAGCTTGCCGAGCGTGAGCGCGTCAACGGAATGTATGAGCTCATGCATGAATTGGGCGGGGACGGTGTGGTTGTCGGCGTTGACGAGGTCGGTCGCGGGTCCGTCGCGGGGCCTCTTACGGTGTGCGCCGTGTGTCTCCCGCTTGAGCCTCGCGTCTGGGGCATCAACGACTCCAAGAAGCTCTCTCCGGCCCGTCGCGAGCTGTTGAGCGTTCGAATCGCCGAGGTCGCACGTGCCATCGGATACTGTCATATCCCTCCGCATGATATTGATAACATGGGCATGGCGCGCGCTATTCGCGCTGCGGTCGCCGGCGCGGTCGCTGACACCGGCCTTATCCCCGATTGCGTCCTCATGGATGGTAATCCGCTCGGGGCGGTCCCGCATGAGCGGGATGTCGTGAAGGGGGACGCCAAGATCGCCTGCATCGCCGCGGCATCCATCATGGCCAAGGTCACGCGTGACGAGATGATGGTCGAGTATGACGCCGAGTATCCCGGGTACCATCTCGCCGAGTCTAAGGGCTATGCCAGTCCTGAGCACATCGCCGCGATTAAGGAGAAGGGTCTCTCGCCGATTCATCGTGTGAGTTTCTGCGGAAACTTTTTGGAGACGGAGCGGCTTTTCTAGCCTCTTATTCGATTGAGGGGTTTGTTTTCATCCCTTACACCCCTGCTTATGGGCCCTGTCGGCACTCATTGTTCCGGCCGGGCCCGAATTTTTTCAGTTGGCGTACAGCTGTCGGCAAGGTTCTATCGTTTTTTCGTCACATCTCCGGTTGCACGATGGTCGCGAATCTTCGTGAGAGAGGAGCCGCCATGTGCGCGACAAGACCAAAGGCCGGCAAAAGTCGGCTTATCAGGGAGATGTGGGAGCGGGGAGAGCTTGATGAGAGCATGCTCACCCCCGAGTATCTAGGCGCCCTTACGCCCCGCGAACTCGGCATGGTCGGCGAGATGATCGCTATCGATTATTTCGAGGAGCGCGGCTATGTGCTGCTCGAGCACGGGTATCGATGTCCAGAAGGCGAGGCGGATCTCGTCCTGCTCGATGAGATCGATGACCTGGTGGTGATGGCCGAGGTCAAGTGTCGCCGTGTTTCCAAATCGGAGGCCTCGCGTATATTCCCTGAGGAAGCCGTTGATATCAAAAAGCAGCGACGTTACCGTCGGATCGCCGGCTGCTATCTCATGGAGCATTATCCCGTCAAGGGCATCAGGTTCGATGCACTCGGTGTCACCGTCCGCGCGGGACATGTCGCCGAGGTCGAGCACATCATGGACGCGTTCGATTGGCAGGTGTCATGATGCCCGCCGATACGTTTGCCGTTCACGCCGCATGCATTCGCGGCGTCGAAGCCATGCCCGTGACCGTCGAGGTTTCCCTCGGCGGCGGTCTTCCGAGTATCCAGATTTTGGGTATGCCGAGCTCCGAGGTGCTTGAGGCCCGTGGGCGCATCCGTTGCGCGTTGCGCACGGCGGGGTTCGAGGTCCCGCGAACAAGTATCACCGTCAACTTGGCGCCAGGCGATATGAGAAAGACGGGGAGCGGTTTCGACCTTCCGATCGCTATCGCCATCCTCGCGGCCGATGGTCAGATTCCCCGCGATGGCCTCGACCGTTGCCTGATCGTGGGTGAGCTCGCGCTCAACGGCGGCATCCTGCCCGTCAAGGGGGAGGTCGCTTTTCAACTGCTTGCACGTGATGAGGGGCTCTCGGTTCTGTCCGGTCGAAGCGACCGTCATGTTTCGCTGGGCGATGTGTCCTGCTATTGGCTCGATTCGCTTTCTCAGCTTAAGCACGGTGTGGGGTCGGCCGATGCTTATCGGGACGCCGTTTTCGATCCCGCTGACGTCGAGCCTGAGCTTGACTTCGCCGATGTGATCGGGCAGGAGGTCGCGAAGCGCGGCATCGCGATCGCCGCGGCGGGGGGACTGGGGCTCCTTATGATCGGATCGCCGGGTTCGGGCAAAACCATGCTGGCGCGTCGTATGACGGGTATTCTTCCGGAGCTGTCCGTCAATGATCAACAGGAGGTCCTCTGCATCCATTCCGTCGTGGGTGAGGAGATCGAAGGACTCCTCGCCGGGCATCGGCCTTTCAGGAGCCCGCACCACAGCATCTCGGCTGCGGGCCTTATCGGCGGCGGAAGACCCGTGCGTCCGGGAGAGATCAGCCTTGCGCACGGCGGCGTCCTGTTTCTGGACGAGCTCGCCGAGTTTCCCAACTCTATCCTCCAGATGCTCAGACAGCCGATCGAGCTGGGTTACGTGAAGATCGTCCGTGTCGACGGCGCCTACACGTTCCCGTCGCGGTTTCAGCTGCTTGCGGCGAGCAATCCCTGTCCCTGCGGCTTCCTGGGTGACCGTGATGTTCCGTGCAAATGTTCGGCCGCGATGGTCGAGCGCTATCGTGCCAAGCTCCGCGGTCCTCTGGCGGATCGTATCGATATCAAGATCGATGTCTCCCGTCCCGATGCCCAGCTCATCATGGAGGGCGCGGAGGGCATGTCCTCGGCGGAGCTCCGTGAGCTTGTCACGCGTGGTCGGGCCTTCCGCGCCTGGAGGGTCGGTCGTGAAGGTGGCGAGGTGGAGGTAACGGGGTCCTCGAAGTCCCTTGACGGCGTCGTGTCGACCTTCCATCTTGACGCGGAGGCCGAGGACAGCGTTCTCGGCCTCGCCAAACGAGCGCATCTGACCGGGCGCGGCATCGTGCGCCTTTGCCGTATCGCGCGCACGGTCGCCGATGTGCTCGAGAGCGAACGGGTCCAGGTCGGTCATGTGCTCGAGGCGGCCATGTATCAGGGGAGGCGGGACGAATGAGCGATCGGGATACCCGTTATGAGCTTCATCCAGGGGACGGTCTCTACCCGACGTGCGTGGGCGAGCTTTCCGATGCGCCCCGAACACTTTATGTCCGGGGGAACCCGGCGGTGCTTTCCGAGCCCTCGCTCTCCATTATCGGTGCCCGCAAGGCGTCGCCCTACGGCATCGCCTGCTCGGAACTTGCTGCGAAGGTCGCTACTCAAGCCGGCTTGGCCGTGGTATCCGGCGGAGCGCTCGGGTGCGATCAGGCCTCTGGCTGGGCGGCGCTCAACGAGGGCGGGCGGCATATCGTCGTTCTCGGTACCGGTGCGGATGTCGTCTATCCTCGCTCAAGCGGCGGTCTCATAACCCGCGCGATCGAGACCGGTGGCGCGGTCGTGTCGCTCTCGCCCTGGGGTTGCGGCGTGCGCAAGTTCGCCTTTCCACGGCGCAATCGCGTTATCGCCGCTCTTTCGGCGGCGCTCTTCATCTCGGAAGCCGGCATGCCGTCCGGTACGTTTTCCACGGCGGAGGCGGCCATGGACCTGGGAAGGGAGCTGCTTGTCGTCCCCGGCTCGATACTGTCCCCGGAATCGCGCGGGACGAATTACCTGATATCGAACGGTGCCTGCTGCATCGTCGACGAGGAGTCCATCGAGATCGCGATTTCAAGAATCTACGGTTCGTTGAGATTCTCCCGTCCCGACGCCCCGGGCGTTTCCGGCCTTGACGGCATTCAACAAAGTGTCCTTCACGCGCTCATCGCCTCACCGATGCGCGCCGATGAGATCGCTTCGATGGCTTCGCTCGATGCGGCCGGTACGCTCAAGCTGCTCGGCTCACTGGAACTTGAGGGCTTGATCGAGCGTCTTCTCGACGGGCGCTACGCTCCGACGAAGTTCGCCTTGAACGCTCAGACCCCTTTTGGGCATGCCGACTGACATGCGCAGGAACGATGCGGGACCCTCGCGTGCCCTTGGCTCTTCTTTCCATCATCTATAATCGCGAGAGATGATGCCGTCGGTGGTCTTCGCACTTCCTTCGTGCTCATCGGTGATTGTTCCCTTGTTTGGCGATGCTTGCCGTACGGGAAATTCGTTGGAAAGGTTTCATATGAAGTTCGATCAGGTGACGGTTGTCGGTGGCGGTTTGGCCGGATCCGAGTGCGCGATCCAGCTTGCCGATCGCGGGTTCGAGGTCACGCTCTACGAGATGCGTCCCGTCAAATCTTCGCCCGCCCACCATACCGATCACCTGGCCGAACTCGTCTGTTCCAACTCCTTCAAGTCGACGCGCCCCGACTCGGCGGCGGGCCTTCTCAAACATGAGCTCGAACGCATGGGTTCCGTATTGCTGCGATGCGCCCATCGCGCCGCCGTTCCCGCCGGCGGCGCCCTCGCGGTCGATCGCGATGCCTTCTCGGGCCTGGTCGAGGAAGAGATCGCCGCGCGTCCGAACATCGCGATTGTGCGCGAGGAGGTTACCGACATCCCCGAGGGCCATTGCGTTATCGCGGCCGGCCCCCTTTGCTCGCCCAAGTTGACCGATGCGGTGATGAGGCTCGTGGGCGGTGAGTCCCTGGCGTTCTTCGATGCGGCCGCACCGATCGTCGATGCCTCGACACTCGACATGGATGTCCTTTTCTCCCAGTCCCGTTATGAGGAACAGGGGAGCGGAGACTATCTCAACGCCCCGCTCGACAAGGAGGAATACGAGGCCTTTATCGATGCGTTGACGACAGCGGATCGCGTCGTCCTCAAGGATTTCGAGGGCGGCGACCTGTTCCAGGCCTGTCAGCCCGCGGAGGAGGTGGCGCGAACCGGCCGCGATGCCATCCGCTACGGCGCCATGAAGCCCGTCGGGCTCACCGACCCGCGTACCGGACGTCGTCCGTGGGCGGCTATTCAGCTGCGCGCTGAGAATCGCGAGCGCACCGCCTACAACCTCGTCGGTTTCCAGACGAACCTGACCTTCGGCGAGCAGAAGCGTGTCTTCCATATGGTTCCGGGGCTCGAACATGCCGAGTTCTTCCGCTACGGGGTGATGCATCGCAACACGTTCGTCGATGCGCCACATGTGCTCGACGCCACATTCGGGGTTCCCGGCACGGACGTGCGTCTCGCTGGCCAGATCACGGGGACGGAAGGCTATATGGAAGCGGTCGCCACGGGGCTTCTCGCCGCGCTCAACACCTATGCCGAGGCGATTGACGCCGTTCCGCTCTCCCTGCCGCGCACGGGCGCCCTTGGAGCCCTCGTCGCCTACGCGACCGATCCGGAGACCGTCGGCTATCAGCCTATGCACGTCAACTTCGGGCTCGTGCCGCCCCTTGATGACGGCAATCGTCGCAGCAAGCGCGATCGCTATCAGGCCTATGCCGACCGTGCCCATGCCGAACTCGACGCCTACCTCGGTTCACGTAGCGAGCTCTTTCCAAGTCGGGCGTGACCGATTTTGACGCTCTTCGATGCGGTCGACGATTTCATCGCCTATATCTCGAGGGTCGAGGGTCTGACGTCCAATACCCTCGCCGCGTATTCATCTCATCTCGAGGCGTTCGCCCGTTGGTGCGAGCGTTCGGATGTCGATGCCTTCTCGTGCGGTCTCCGCGAGCTTCGCGCCTACCTTGCCGAGCTCAACCGGGCCCGCTATGCGCCGAGAACCGTCGCGGCCCATCTATCGTCCATTCGCTCCCTCTATCGTTGGATGCATCTTGAGGGTTTGGTGACGACCGATATCGCGTCGACCCTTGCGACGCCCAAGCTGCCCAAGGGGCTTCCCGCGTACCTTACCCCGGAACAGATGGATGCGCTTCTCGCCGCTCCCGACACGACGCGTGCCGAGGGCGCTCGTGATGCGGCGATGCTCGAGCTCCTCTATGCCTCGGGTGCCCGCATCTCCGAGCTCGCTGCGCTCGATATCGAATCGCTCTCTTTTCCCGACCGCTCCGTAAGGCTTTACGGCAAAGGCCGTAAGGAGCGCATCGTCCCCCTCTACCGACGCGCTCTTGATGCGTGCCGGAGCTACCTCGATGGTCCGCGTTCCGAACTTCTCGCCTCGGCGGGACATACGGATACGCCCGGACTTCCCCGACCTTTTTTGATTTCGGCCCGGGGCAATCGCATGTCCGTCGCGAGCCTTCGTGCTCGATTCCATAGGCTCTGTACCGTCGCCGGGCTTCCCCCCGACATCACACCGCATGCGATGCGCCACACCTTTGCGACCGATCTCCTTGAGGGAGGGGCGGACTTGCGCTCCGTCCAGGAGCTTCTTGGACACGCGAGCCTATCGACCACGCAGATCTACACGCACCTGACGCCGGACCGGCTCAAGTCGGCCGTCTTGCAAGCTCATCCTCGCAGCTGATATCCGCCTGACGGACCGGGCTTGCCCGGAGATTCGGTTGCGTGCCCTCGCCTCCGTCATGAGCTTATGTGGTTTCCATCGCGGGTTGGCAGCGGTTTCCATTCCTGCTATCATTCATCAGGTTGCTTCACGGCAACACGTTTTTATCACGCACGCGCGGCTACTCTCGACCGTGGTGCCCGGGCTTCGGTAGCACATGTCCGGGTGGTTCTGGGAGGTTGACCCCGCGCGGAGGCAAACCACAGGAGGTTTTCATGGCTACCAAGATCAATATCCGTACCCTGCTCGAGGCCGGTTGCCACTTCGGTCATCAGACCCGTCGTTGGAACCCCAAGATGAAGCCTTACATCTTCGGTGAGCGCAACGGCATCTACATCCTCGACCTCAAGCAGACCATCCTTGACGCCGACAAGGCCTACACGTTCGTCAAGAACACCGCCAAGACCGGCAACATCCTGTTCGTCGGTACCAAGAAGCAGGCTCAGGAGGCCGTGAAGACCGCTGCAGAGCGCGCCAACATGCCTTACATCAACCAGCGTTGGCTCGGCGGCATGCTCACCAACTTCGTGACCATCCGCTCCCGCATCAACCGCATGGAGGAGCTCGAGGCCATGGTCGAGGATGGCCGCATGGCCGTCCTGCCCAAGAAGGAGCAGGCCGTTCTTGGCAAGGAGCTCACGAAGCTCCAGACCAACCTCGGTGGCGCCCGCGACATGAAGGGTCTGCCGCAGGCCCTCTTCGTCATCGACACCAAGCGCGAGGAGAACGCCATCAAGGAGGCCCAGCGCCTGAACATCCCGGTCGTCGCCCTCATCGACACCAACTCCGACCCGGACGAGGTCGAGTACGGCATCCCCTGCAACGATGACGCCATTTCCGCCGTCACCCTCATGTGCGAGCTCATGGCCGACGCCTGCCTCGCCGGTTCCGGCAAGGAGCAGGTCACTGAGGCCGAGATGGCCGCCGAGGCTCCCGCTGCCGAGGCCAAGGCCGAGTAAATCCGTCCCGACGTCTAAGTCTTTTCGATTTCTTTGAAAGGAACAAACATGGCACAGATCACCGCCGCTATGGTCAAGCAGCTTCGTGAGATGACCGACTCCCCGATGATGGAGTGCAAGAAGGCTCTCGTCGAGGCTGACGGCGACATGGACAAGGCCGTCGACGTTCTCCGTAAGAACGGTCTGGCCAAGGCCGCCAAGAAGGCCGGTCGTGAGACCAACGAGGGCGCTGTCGCCGCTTACGTCTCCGAGGACGGCAAGTCCGGTGCGCTGCTCGAGCTCTCCTGCGAGACCGACTTCGTCGGTTCGAACGCCAAGTTCACCGGTTTCGCGACCAAGGTTGCCCAGGTTGTCACCGAGACCGAGCCGGCCGATGTCGACGCTCTTCTTGAGAAGCCGATGGGCGAGGAGACCGTTTCCTCCGAGCTCACCGAGATGATCCACATCATGGGCGAGAACATGAAGATCGCGCGTTTCGCCGCCCGCAAGGTCGAGAACGGCGCGCTTTCCTCCTACGTCCACATGGGTGGCAAGATCGGCGTCCTCGTCGAGTTCGCCTTCGAGAAGCCCGAGACCGCCCAGGCCGAGGCTTTCAAGACCTTCGCTCATGACGTCGCGCTTCAGGTTGCCGCCGTCGCCCCGATCTGCGCTACCCGTGAGCAGGTTCCGGCCGAGACCGTCGAGCACGAGAAGCAGATCTACATCGCTCAGGCTGCCGAGTCCGGTAAGCCCGAGGCGATTCAGGAGAAGATGGCCATCGGTCGTCTCGAGAAGTTCTACAAGCAGTCCGTGCTGACCGAGCAGGAGTTCATCAAGGATAGCTCCCTCACGATCAAGAAGTATGCCGAGAAGGTTTCCAAGGAGCTCGGTGATACCGTCTCCGTCGTCGCCTTCGACCGTCTGGTCCGTGGCGAGTAGTCATACGCTCTGGTAGCTGGTGATGAGCAGGCTGTGGGTTTTACTCACAGCCTGCTTTTTCATGGGCCTACATTCGCTCTTTGCTAGAATATTGAAAGTTACGATTAAGGAGGATCGCCTTGTCCGACATCCGATATAAGCGCGTGCTTCTCAAGCTTTCCGGAGAAGCGCTGATGGGGGAGGGCCATTACGGTATCGACCCCAAAGTTACCGATCGACTTGCGAAACAGGTTAAGGAACTTCTCGCCGTCGGTCATGAAGTCGGTGTTGTCGTCGGCGGTGGCAACATCTTCCGCGGGATGGCCGGCGCCGCCGGTGGCATGGATCGCGCCCAGGCCGATTACATGGGCATGCTTGCCACCGTCATGAACGCGCTCGCGCTTCAGGATGCCTTCGAGCATAATGACGTTCCTTGCCGCGTGATGAGCGCTATCCAGATGAACGAGATCTGCGAGCCCTATATCCGTCGTCGCGCAATCAATCATTTGGAGAAGGGGAGCGTCGTCATCTTCGCCGCCGGATCTGGCAACCCCTATTTCACGACCGATACCGCTGCCGCGCTGCGTGCCTGCGAGATCGGCGCCGAGGTGCTCATCAAAGCGACGAAGGTCGATGGCATTTACGATAAGGATCCCGTCAAATGCGATGACGCCGTTCGCTTTGACAAGATCACCTACCATGAGGTTCTCGTTCGCGGTCTCCAGGTTATGGATTCGACGGCGACGGCCCTGTGCCAGGATAACTGCATGCCCATTTTGGTCCTCAACATGGATGGCGAGGACACGGTTAAGCGCGCGCTTGCGGGTGAGCCCGTCGGCACGCTCGTCTATCAGGAGGATTAACGATGGCTGAGAAGATCACCGACCATATGGACAAGTCGCTTGAGTCTCTCAAGCACAATTTCTCGAAGGTTCGTACCGGCCGTGCCAACGCGAACATCCTGGGGGATATCACCGTCGATTACTACGGCGTTCCCACGCCGATCACGCAGGTCGCCGCCGTCAAGACCCCTGAGGCCCATATGCTGCTCATCGAGCCGTGGGACAAGGGTCTGGTCAACGCGATCGTGCACGCGATCAGTGCGTCCGATCTTGGTATCACGCCCAACTCGGACGGAACTGTTGTGCGCCTGCCGTTCCCGGCTCCTACGGAGGAGCGTCGCCGCGAGCTCGTCAAGGAGTGCCGTGAGTACGCCGAGCAGGCCAAGGTCTCCATCCGTAACATCCGTCGCGATTTCAATAACAAGCTTGAGCGCGATGAGGATCTCACCGAGGACGATATCCGTCGCGAGCAGGCTAAGATCCAGAAGCATACGGATGAGTACGTCGCCAAGGTCGACGCGATGCTGAAGGAAAAAGAAGCCGAGGTCATGGAGATCTAAGTGCAGTACGACGAGAAAAAACTTGTCGAGTATTTTGCCGACGCCCCTGCGGGCGTCGGTTTTTCAGACCTCGACCTTTCCCATATCCCGCATCACATCTCGTGCATCATGGATGGCAACGGCCGCTGGGCGACCTCGCGCGGTCTCGCGCGCACCGAGGGCCATAAGGCGGGCATCGTCTCGCTTCGTGAAATCATCACGGCCTGCGTCCGTCTTGGCGTCGACGTTCTTTCGGCCTATGCATTCTCCACGGAGAACTGGAACCGCCCCCAGCATGAAGTCAATGTGCTCATGCATCTCTTCGCCAAGACGTTCGTGGATGAGCTTCCGCTTCTTAAGCGCGAGAACGTCCGCGTCGTGTTCCTCGGTGATATTTCGGCGCTTCCTAAGAAAACGCGAGATGTCTTCGAGCGCGGGCTTGCCGAATGTGAGCACCATACCGGCATGACGCTCGCGCTCGCGGTGAACTACGGCGGTCGCGCCGAGATCGTCCGTGCCGCTCGACAGTTGGCGCTTGATGCCGCTGCCGGCAAGATCGATCCCGATTCCATCGATGATGATGTGTTTTCGTCGCGGCTCTACACTGCGGGCCTTCCCGATCCGGAGCTTGTCATCCGTACCTCCGGCGAGCTGCGTATTTCGAATTATCTCCTATGGCAGGTCGCCTATTCGGAGTTTTACGTCACCGATACCTACTGGCCCGATTTCAATCGCTGGGGCCTGGTCAAGGCGATTCTCGCCTACCAGGGTCGCGATAGGAGGTTTGGCGGTTTGAGTTCGAACAAGGAGGCCTAGGTTCGTATGTCCGAGAAAAAGCATGATGAGGTTCGACCTCCTAAACCCGTGCAGCCGAATCCCGTTCGTCCGAACGCCGTTATAGATAAGAAGTCCTCAGTCAAGCGTCCTGCGGCCACCGCTCAGACCCCTGCACGGCAGGTTTCTAAATCCAGCGGGGGCTCGTCCTCCTGGCTTGCCGGATTTATCAAACGAGCTGCATCTGGTATCGCCTATGCTGCGATCTTTATCCTGTGTCTCGTTTTTGGCAGCATCCCGACGGCTGTCTTCGTCGCGGTCATGAGCGGTCTATGTTGCTTTGAGTTCTACCGTATGACTCGTCGCGATGGCAAAGTGCCCAATGAGCAGTTGGGAATCGCAGCCGCGATTCTGATGCCCCTTGCCGCCCTCGGCGGTTCCCAATGGCTGAACGCGCTCCTGTTCATCTGCGTTCTCGCTGTCGGTATCTGGTATGTCTGGTCACCGCGCACGCGCCTATCCGATCTTGCCATCACCTTGTTCGGGCCGACATATACGGGCTTCATGCTCTCTTCGATCGTTCTCCTCCGCGATGCGGTTCCCGGTTTTGCCGGTGCGCTGCTCTCCGTCGGCGTCTGCGCTTCGCTCTGGGTCAGCGATTCGTTCGCCTATATGGTCGGCAGCCGTGTCGGTAAGCACAAGATGGTCCCCAAGATTTCTCCGAACAAAAGCTGGGAGGGATTCGCCGGTGGCATCGTCGGCTCCGTCCTCATCTGGATTATCCTTTGGGCTACCCATCTCTACCATCTCAATTTCTTCTTTGCCCTGTTTTGCGGAATCGTCGTGTCGATTCTCGGCGTGTTCGGCGATCTCATCGAGTCGCGCATCAAGCGTGGGGTGGGCGTCAAAGATTCCGGCACCCTGATTCCCGGTCATGGCGGTATGCTCGACCGTTCCGATTCGTTGATTTTCGGATGCATCACCGCTCAGATCCTTCTCATGATCGGGGGCGTTCTCTAATGGGATTCACGACCTCCTATGGGCCGGATGGGCGTTTGCGCGTCGCGATTCTCGGCTGCACCGGTTCGATCGGCACACAGGCGCTCGATGTTTGTCGTCAACATGCCGACAGGCTCCAGGTGACGGCGCTTTCCGTCAATACGAGCACCGTCGAGCTTGTCAGCGCCGCCCGCGAGTTCGATGTGGCCGCGGTTGCGGTCGCCGACCAGGCTCATGCGATCGATCCCGCGCTTGAGGAGCTTCCCGATTCCTGTTCACTTGGCATCGGGGCGACTGCCGTTTCCGACCTTGCCCGCCGGGACGATGTGGATTGTGTCCTCGTTGCCATCGTCGGTGCTGCCGGCCTCGAGGCGAGCCATGCCGCGCTGACCGCAAAGAAGCGTCTGGCGCTTGCGAACAAGGAGTCGCTCGTCGTCGGTGGCGATCTGTTGATGCCGCTCGCGGAGCCAGGCCAATTGATTCCCGTCGACTCCGAGCACTCGGCAATCTACCAGTGCTATCTGGGTGAGAATCCCCGAGAGGCCCACGGTATCTGGCTCACGTGTTCCGGCGGTCCGTTCTTTGGTCGCAGCCGTGAAGAGCTCGAACTCGTCACGCGTGCTGATGCCCTTGCGCATCCCACGTGGAATATGGGAGCCAAGATCACGGTCGACTCCGCGACGTTGATGAACAAGGGTCTTGAACGCATCGAGGCCATGCATCTTTTCCATTGCGACCTTGATTTCATCAAGGTTGTCGTGCAGCGTCAGTCGAAGATCCATTCCATGGTCGAGTACGCGGACGGGTCTGTCATGGCGCATCTCGGTGCCTCCGACATGCGTATTCCGATTCAGTTCGCATTCTCCTATCCCGAGCGTTGGAATACGCCGGCGCCTCGAATCGACTTCCGCGAACTCGGTCAGCTTACTTTTGATGCCGCCGACGATAAAACGTTCCGCTGTCTTGCGCTTGCCGAACGTGCCGGCAAGACCGGCGGAACCATGCCGTGCGTGCTCAACGCCGCGAATGAGGTCGCCGTGGATGCATTCCTCCACGATTCCTGTCGTTTCACCGACATCGATCGCGTGGTCGAGGCCTGCCTCGACCATCACGACGTTCAGCCGGTCGAATCCTTTGAACAGCTTGAGGAGATCGATTCGATGACGCGCGATGACGCGCGCAGGGTCCTTGCAGCGCTCGGCTCCTGTTAACCGATAAGGAAACCATTTTTCTATGGATCAAATCTTCAGCGTCCTCTCTTCCGTTTTCTGGGGGCTCGTTGTCCTCTCCGTACTCGTCTTTCTTCACGAGGGCGGTCACTTTCTCGCAGCCCGCGCTTGCGGCGTTCGCGTCACCGAATTCTTCCTCGGTCTTCCTTGCAACGTCAATCTGAGCCACCGTTCACGTCGCATCGGCACTAAATTCGGCGTTACGCCGCTCCTGCTGGGTGGCTATGCGGCGATCTGCGGCATGGACCCCACCGATGTCGATTGTGCCCCGCAGGTTCTTGAAGCGATTTATCGTCATGGACAGGTATCTGTCGAGGATATCGCGCGGGAGCTTGGACTTCCGGACGAGGATGTGATGGAAGCCTGCGTCCTGCTTTTAGGCTGGGGCTCCATTGAGCCCTGGTACGCAGATGGGGAGAAGCCGAGCTCGCGTTATTATCCATCGCGTTATCAGACGCTTCCACGTGATCATGCCGGGAACACCATCTATGACGGTCGCCGGTTTAAGCGTGAAGAGGCGACGCAGATGGGGGAGAGCTGGGAGCCTCCCCTTTCTGCCGATGACTTTTTCGCGCAAGAGCGCGATCGCACCTATATCGGCAAGGGTTTCGCCAAACGCGCATTCATGCTGCTCGCCGGTATCATCGTCAATATCCTCACGGGGTTCTTGCTCCTTATGAGCATCTACTCGATTGCCGGCGTGTCGACGGCTGTCGATATCAATACGGTCGGTGCCGTCGAGGAGGGTTCGATCGCCGCGAAGGCCGGCATCACCGCGGGCGACCAGATCCTTTCCGTGGGCGGTGCTGATTGTAAGACCTGGACGGACGTTCACGATGCCGTGGTGGCTTCCGCTGGAAAGGGAGATGTCTCGCTCGTCTACAAGCACGGCTCCAAGAAACTTGAGACGTCCGTCAAACTTGGCAAAAATGATATGCTCGGCGTCTCTGCCTCTACGCAGACTGTCCGTCTCGACCCCTTGACCTCGGCTCGACTTTCCTTCTCCTATGTCGTCCAAACGGCCGAAGGCGTTGCGCGCTTGCTCCAACCGCAGCATACGATGGAGATTCTCGATCAATCCACCTCGATCGTCGGCATCTCCGTCATGTCTTCCCAGGCTGCTGCCGCCGGTCCCGCGACACTGCTCTCGTTTGCCGCCCTCATCAGCTTCTCGCTTGGCTTTATGAACCTCTTGCCGATCCCGCCGCTCGATGGAGGCAAGCTTGTGATCGAGATCATCCAAAAGATCCGGGGTCGGGAGCTGTCGCTTAAGACCCAGAACATCGTGAGCTATATCGGGATCGCTCTGTTCGCGTTGTTGTTCGTGTATATGCTTCGATCGGATATCCTTCGCTTCATCCTTTAACCCTTGCGGCCATTGCCTTCCTGTTGTCACGAAGTCATCGCCTGCAATTTCCTCAATGTTTTGTTTGGAAGTGCCTTTATGCCATCTCAAGATAAAGCTGCCCGTTCGCTAACACGCCCGGTTCACGTGGGCAAGGTCCAGATCGGTGGCGGCGCTCCCGTCGTCGTGCAATCCATGACATGCACCGACACCGCCGATGCGGAGGCGACGCTCAGCCAGGTTCGCGCGCTCGCCGATGTCGGTTGCGAGCTCGTCCGCGTTTCCGTTCCCACCGAGAAGGCGCTCGAGGGCTTTCGTGAGATATGCGCCCGGAGCCCCGTTCCCATCGTTGCGGACATACATTTCAACCATCGACTCGCTATCGGCGCTGTCGAGGCCGGCGCTTCCAAGCTCCGCATCAATCCGGGCAATATCGGCGATTGGGCCAAGGTCGATGCCGTGATCGATGCCGCCGGGGCCGCCGGGTGCGCCATCCGTATCGGTGTCAACGCTGGCTCCCTTGAGCAGGATATCGCCGAGCGGAGCGATCTCTCCCAGCCCGAAAAGCTCGTTATGTCGAGCGAGCGGTTCGTCAAGCATTTTGAGGATCGGGGCTTTACCAACATCGTCCTCTCCGCGAAGGCCCACAGCGTCCAGACTACCGTCGAGACGTATCGGGCACTTTCACGCGAGCTTCCCCACGTTCCGCTTCATCTGGGTGTCACGGAGGCGGGAACCAAGCAGCAGGGGACCATCAAGAGTTCCGTGGCGCTCGGCATCCTTCTCAACGAGGGAATCGGCGACACGATGCGCGTCTCCCTGACGGCCGATCCCGTCGAGGAGCCGCCCGTGGCATGGGGCATCTTGCAGGCGTTGGGGCTCCGTCGCCGCGGTCCCGAGATCGTCTCGTGCCCCACGTGTGCGCGCTGCCAGGTGAACCTCATCCCCATCGCCGAGGAGGTCACGCGTCGCCTTCAAAACGTGAGCGCGCCCATCAGCGTCGCCGTCATGGGATGTGCCGTCAACGGTCCCGGCGAGGCCGCCGATGCCGATCTGGGCGTCGCGTGCGGACGTGGGCAGGCACTGCTCTTCTCTCATGGCAAGATCACTGGTAAAGTAGCTGAGGACCAAATCGTCGACGCGCTCATGGGCGAGGTCGACACCTATATCAACGCATCCAAGGAGTAATTCGATGACCCGAGCAATGTATATGTCCAAGCTCTATGCGCCGACCCTCAAGGAGGATCCGGCCGATGCCGAGCTTGCCAGCCATCGCCTGCTGCTTCGCGCCGGCATGATCCGCAAGGAGGCCTCCGGTCTCTACACGTATCTGCCGCTTGCGTGGCGCTCGATCCGCAAGATCGAGAATATCGTGCGTGACGAGATGGATGCGGCGGGGGCTCAGGAACTCATGATGCCCATCATGGTCGATGCCGAGCTCTGGCGTGAGAGCGGACGCATCGATGCCTACGGCAAGGAGCTCATCCGCTTCAACGACCGCCATGACCGCGAGTTCGTGCTCGGCCCCACACATGAGGAGACCATCACGGCGCTCGTGCGCAACGAGCTTCGTTCGTATAAACAGCTTCCCGTCAACCTGTATCACATCCAGGACAAGTTCCGCGATGAGTTCCGACCCCGTTTCGGTCTCATGCGCGGTCGTGAGTTCATCATGAAGGATGCCTACAGCTTCTCCGCCACGCAGGAGAGCCTGCAGGAGGAGTATGACAAGATGAAGGTGGCATACGCCAACATCTGCGAGCGTTGCTATGTGCGTGCGCTCCCCGTCGTCGCAGACTCCGGCGAGATCGGCGGAGACACGTCAGTGGAGTTCATGGCGCTTGCCGATGCCGGTGAGGCCTCGCTTGTCTACTGTGATGATTGCGGCTTCGCGGCGGATGACGAGGCCGCTGCCACCAAGGTCGTCGTGACCGAAGGTCCGGGCGACGGAACGCTGACCAAGGTCTCGACCCCGGGTCTCGGTACCATCGCCGCCGTCGCGGAATTCTTCGGGTTCCCCGAGAACGGCACGCGCAAGTCCCTCGCTCTCATCGATGCCGAGGGTAAGCCCGTCGTGGCGATGGTCCCGGGTGACCATGAGCTTAATGACTGCAAGGCGGAGCACGTCTTCGGTAAGGGCTATCGTCTCATGACCGATGACGAACTCGTCGAGTACGGCCTGCATAAGGGCTTTATCGGCCCTGTGAATCTGCCCGAGGGCATCCGTCTCGTGTGCGACGAGAGCCTGCGCGATTCCAAGAAGTGGGCGATCGGCGCCAACGAGGTCGATTATCACTTCACCGGTGCGTGCCCGGGCCGCGATTTCACCGTCGATGAGTGGGCCGATCTGGTCACTGTCGTCGCCGGCGATCCCTGCCCGCATTGCGGACGCCCGCTCAAGGCCGCGCGCGGCATCGAGGTTTCCCAGGTGTTCCAGCTGGGCACCAAGTACTCCGAGGCCATGGGTGCCACGTTTATGGACGAGGACGGTAAGGAGAAGCCGCTGATCATGGGTTGCTACGGCGTCGGCGTCTCCCGTACGCTCGCTGCCGTCGTGGAACAGCATAACGACGAGCATGGTATCGTTTGGCCGGTTTCCGTCGCCCCCTACGAGGTCGCCGTCATTCCGCTCGATCCCAAGAAGGAGGAATGCGCTTCCGTCACCTCGAAGATCGTCGATGAGCTGTGCGCCGCCGGTATCGAGGTCGTCGTTGACGATCGCGATGAGCGTCCCGGCTTCAAGTTCGCCGATAACGACCTCATGGGCTTTCCGTTCCAGATCGTTCTGGGCAAGCGCGGTCTTAAGAACGGCGTTGTCGAGCTCAAGGACCGTGCGACAGGCGAGCGCGAGGATGTCGCGATCGACGAGGCCGCGGCTAAGGTCGCCGAACTTGTCAAGGCGGCTCGCCGATAACGCGGCGGATGTCTTAGAGATCCATTCTTCATGATTCATTGAAAATTGCGGGCTGGCGTCTTTTGGCGCCACCCGCTTTTTCGGTTATTTAATAAGGCCGTACCTATGATTCTGTCTACCACCAGCGCTTATGAAGCGATGATCTATACCGCCAATATCTCGATGGAGTTCATCTCGCTCCTCCTATGCTCCATATTGGCCGTGACCGTGCTCGCTCGGCATCAGCGCTCCCATGCAGACGAGGCGTATGCTTCGATCTGCATCTCCATGCTGCTGAACGTCACCGGCGATTTCCTCTCCTGGTTCTTCACGCGCGGGTCTGACTGGGCGTCGATCGCTATCTGCTGGTTCGGCAACACCTTGACCTATCTCTGTGCACCGTTCGCCTATACGGGAATCATGCTCTTCGCCTATAACGGAATCTCTCAGGGCGACCGTATGCCTCGCACCGGCATCCGCAGGCCCCAAAGCCCCCTCGGGCACATTCTCCTCGCGGCGGTCATCTTTCTATGCCTTGCTAATTGGACAATCGCTCTTATCAATTTTCCTACCGGCTGTCTCTTTCGGATCGGTGAGGGCAATCACTTTGTATGGGGCACTTTGAGGTCATTGCCCGACGCTATCGTTTTGATTCAATATATTTTGACGTTGCTGCTCATGATCGTAGAGGCTCCCAATTTCCAGGCAGCGCTTCGCCATTGGGCGTTTTGTGCGGGCATCTGCATGGTCGGCCTGGTGGCTGAACTCGTGCTCCCTACTCTCATGACCGTTGTTCCCACGGCGACTATCTCGATCGTTCTCATGTATATGCAGCTGAGTTATCGCAACGAGATAGCTCTGATGCAACAGGATCTTGAGCTTTCCAAGAGCCGGACCATGTTGCTTTCCGGTCAGATACGTTCTCATTTCATCTTCAACTCCCTTGCAGCTATTGAGGAACTTTGCATCGAGGACCCCGATCGCGCGCGGCAGGGTCTCGAGGATTTCTCACGCTACCTGCGGGGAAATATGCAGGCGGTCGGTGACGGAAATCTTGTTCCGTTTACCCGTGAGATCGAGAACGTCAAGTCTTATCTCGCGCTGGAGCTTATCGATCCGAGTACGACGTTTCAGGTTGAGTGGGATCTCGAGGAGACCTCGTTTCGCCTTCCGTCCCTAGTGATTCAACCGCTTGTTGAAAACGCCGTGCGCCATGGCGTAGCGAAAAGAGGCGCGGAGGGGTTGATCCGTATCCGTTCATGGGAAGACGACGACGCCTATTGCGTCTCGGTTGAGGATAACGGAGGTGGGATATCGTCGAAAGGCCTTGAAAAGGGAGCTTCGACCCCGGGGGCATTAAATCTCTCAGCTCGCCCCGGTTCACCGTCGATTAAGCAGCATAATGGTATTGCGATCGACAACACGCGAACCCGTCTCGAGCTGATGTGCGACGGAACGCTTGGTCTCGTTTTGACCGATTCGGGTGCCATCGCAACCGTAAGAATTCCCAAGGGAGCCATTGCATGAACATTCTCGCCGTCGATGATAAACAGCTCGCGCTCAACGCGGTTTTGCGAGCGGTGCATGAGGTCGATCCCGAGGGGACCTGCCATGGCGTCACCTCGGGCGAGGAGGCGCTCGATTGGGCGCGCGAGCATCATCCCCAGGTCGTCTTCACCGATATCGAGATGCCGGGGCTTGGTGGGCTGGAGCTTGCCAAGATGCTCCGCGAGATCGATACGAAGATCAACGTCGTCTTCGCGACGGCGCACGGAGAGTACGCCCTTGAGGCCCACGGTCTCTATCCAAGTGGGTTCCTTATGAAGCCCGTCACCGTCGCCGGCGTCCGCGAGGCCCTTGAGAATCTGCGCCATCCGGCTGTCGAGCCTCCCGCCCATGCATTATCGGTCCGATGCTTTGGAAACTTCGAGGTGTTTGCCGATGGGCGACCCCTGAAATTCAAACGCACCAAGACCAAGGAGCTGTTCGCTTACCTCATCGATCGCAACGGTTCGCGCGTCACCATCGGCGAGGTCATGGCGATTCTGTGGGAAGACGGCCAGGACAGCGTATCGCGGCGCGCTCAGGTGAGAAACCTCATCAGCGACCTCCGCTCGACACTTGCCTCGGTCGACCATGCCGACGTGTTGGAGCGTGGACGTGACAGCATCGCCATCGTTCCGAGCCTCATCGACTGTGATTACTTCAAGTTCTTGGCTTGCGACAATGCCGCGGTCAATAGCTACAACGGCGAGTACATGTCGCAATACAGCTGGAGCGAGATGACCTTGAGCCGTTTGGGTTATTGATGATGGATGACGTTTAAGCAGGTCATCGGCCTTCTTTTTCTTCCTTGAGAGAAAATTCGAAAATTGCTGCAAAAAGTTCTTTGAGAATGGGCGAGGGCTATGCTAATATCTTCTTCGCCGAAAGGCACGGGCGATTGGCTCAGGGGTAGAGCATATCCTTCACACGGATGGGGTCACAAGTTCGAATCTTGTATCGCCCACCATCACTTACC
>ERZ808240.635-NODE-635-length-44871-cov-8.067677_pt1 | contig 44871 bp, 34 predicted proteins | sample MGYA00521084_ERZ808240 | MGnify/ENA primary metagenome ERZ808240 (study PRJEB31516, sample SAMN03275571) | gut metagenome | biome: mammalia-associated habitat; material: feces | host: Papio cynocephalus | place: Kenya | collected 2012-08-06 ...
GACGAAGAATGTTTAATAGTGTAAAATATCAGGGTCACATTGTTAATTCCTTTAACATTTTGTTTCTATTTTGAATGTTCAGAATGTCAATAAAAGTTACCAAAAAGTAGGTGGGATGGTTCTGAAAACAACGCTATGTTTCAGAACCATCCCACGCTTTTATCAGAATAAATACAATAAAAGGAATTATTGTACACCTAAGCCTTTGTTGATAGCATTAGAGAGTTTAGTAGCACCTTTCTTAATAGCTTCATCAGCCTTTTTGTTAGCTTTTTCAACGGCTGCATCGCGTTTTGCCTTAGCATCGTTGGCTGCTTTAGTAGCAGCAGCTTTGGCATCACTCTTAGCTTTGTTCACAGCCTTTTGGCCTGCAGCTTCGGCAGCAGCCTTGGCCGCAGCGGGGGCAGCCTTTGCAGCACTTACGGCCTTGTTTGCAGCTGATTTTGCAGCATTTACGTCGTTCTCTACAGCTTGAGCAGCACCTTGTGCCGCATTTTTAACGTTTTGTGGAGCATTAGCTACAGCATTTACAACGTCTACAACCGTGACCGATTGAGGGTCGATGTTCTTAATTTCATTAGCATGATTCTGTAGGTATGTTTGCAATTTTGAAGCATAAGCTTGAGCAGCCTCCGTGTTGCCCGATGCTTTGAGTTCTGCCACTTTTTGCTGAATATTGGCAACAGATTGTTTAACCATTTCTGGATTGCTCTTGCCGGCTGCAATAGCCTTGTCAAGTGATTGGATAGCCGCATCAGCATCTTGACTTGCAGTTTGTGCATCGGCGTTTGCGCTAGTATTCGTATCAGAAGTTGCATCGCTGATTGCTGAGTCGGCAATAGCAGCAGAGTCGGCACCAGTGGTAGCATCGCTTGTTTTGTTTCCGCCACATGAAGCAAATGAAAGGGCTGCAAAAGCAGCTGCTACGATAAATAATTTTTTCATTGTAAAATATTTCTATTTATTGAGTATTAAGTAGGTATTCAAAATAATTTATATAAGTATGAACACCTACTTATAATGAATTAAAGGGTGAATTTAAGCCTGTTCTGCCAATTTAGTTTGAAAAGCTAAGGCATACATGCGCACTTGTTTAATCATGGCTAAAAGTCCATTAGAACGTGTTGGCGACAAATGCTCGGTAAGCCCTATTTTGTCAATAAAATAAAGTTTAGCATCGAGTATATCTTGCGGTGTGTGGTGATTGACCACGCGTATAACAAGCGACACTATGCCCTTTACAATCAAGGCATCGCTCTCGGCACGGAAGTCGAGTAGTCCATTGTGTTCTTCGCATACAATCCACACGCGGCTCTGACAACCATCTATAAGGTTCTGATCAGTTTTTTCGTTTGCAGGAAGTGGAGCTTGCTCTTCGCCCAGGTCGATAAGCAATTGATAACGATCCATCCAATCGTCGAGTTCGCAAAACTCCTCAATGATTTCGTCTTGAGTTTCGTTGATAGTCATTGTTGATATGTTGTTATGAATTTATCAAACAAAAGTTGTGATTTGTTGATAAGCAATATTTTTCTATTGTTCCGAAAGGAATTGGATGAGCGTTTGTCCAACTCCACGTAGTGTTTCCTTTGATATGTTTTGTGGCGTATCGTTGATGGTATGCCATGTAACACCAAAAGAGTTTTCGCCTTCAACAAATGGGATGATGTCGATTGTGGGTATGCCTGCAATCTCGTTCATAGGCACATGATCGTCTTGTGCATATCCACCATCTGTGGCTTGAAAAAGGTTAGACGCTCCAGCACGTGTGGCTGCATCCCACACACGCACCATAACGTCGCGTGCGTAGCGCATGCTCACCCCTTCGTAGGCAAATCGTGCATCGGTTCCTCCCACCATATCGAGTAAAATGCCAAACTTAGCTTTGTAGCCTTTGGCATGAGGGTGCTTGGCCCAATACTGCGAGCCTAAGCACCAATCAGAGCCATCTTGCGGTGCTTGAGAGGATGCCCAATCGGGGGCACCATAGTCCTCAGAGTCAAAGCAAATGAAGTCTATACCCACATTTGGCTTAAGCTGTTTGAGGCAACGAGCCACCTCAAGCATTACTGCCACACCACTTGCACCATCGTTGGCAGCCATAACAGGTTCATGGCGTTTGGTAGAGTCTGGATCTTGGTCGGCCCACGGACGACTCTCCCAATGAGTGCAGATAATGATGCGATCTGTTAGCTCAGGACGATAAGCTGCAATAATATTAGTAGACTTAAGCACCTTGCCGTCCCATGCCTTAAGATTGGCATTCTGCTCGGTGACATTAAGACCTAAAGTTTTAAAAGCATTAACAATATATTCTTTGCACTTATCGTGTGCCACAGAGTTGGGGGTGCGTGGTCCGAAATCGCATTGTTTCACCACCGAAGCATAAGCCGAGTCTGCATTAAACTTTACGCTGGTTACGGCTATGGTATCGGTGCTTTCGCCCTCATTGTTATTGGTTTTATTGCTTTTACATGCGGTGAACAAGCATAGAGAAGAAAGCACTATGCAAGCACCAACACCGCTGATTGCTTTTTTTAAAATTTTATTTTGCATACTGGAAAATCAGATTTTATAAAGCTGAATTTTGTACCTGAGACATTACTCTGAGCCAATTACCTCCCCACACCTTTTGCAAGTCGTGAATGGTTAAGCCCTCTGCCAAAAGGCGGCGTGTAAGGTTGATAAGCTCTGATGCGCATGCACATCCTGGCACACCGCCATCGCCATCGAAGTCGCTCCCGATGCCTACGTGGTCGATGCCAGCAACGCATATCATGTGCATAAGGTGGCGGACGATATCGTCGATAGTAGCGGGGTGGCTCTCTTCGTCAAGACGAAGGAAGCCATGATAGAACGTTACTTGAGCCACGCCACCAGCCTTGGCAAGTGCACGCAATTGGTCGTCGGTAAGGTTGCGTGGGTGGTTGCAAATGGCCTTGCTCGAGGCGTGCGAGCATACGATGGGTTGGCTGCTACATTGCAGAGCATCGTAGAAAGAAGTTTCGGCTGCATGGCTCAAATCTACCATAATGCCACAACGATTCAACTCTTTTACCACCTCTCTACCAAAGTCAGAAAGGCCACCATGCTCGTTGTTAGAGCGACGGGCGGAGTCGCAAATATCGTTGTCGCCGTTGTGACAAAGCGTGATGTAGACTACGCCCATCCTCTTGAATAGCTCAATATTAGCAAGATCTTTGCCTATGGCATAGCCGTTTTCAATACCACGCATGATAGAGAGTTTGCCCTCAAGCTTGTTATGGTATAGATCGTCAGGGGTACGGGCTAAAGCCACATTGGGCGCAATGTTTACGCGATGCTCAATCTCTGCCAGGATGTCTATGGTTTGCTTTGTTACCTCTTTTTCAGTATGTTCGTCGCGCTCACCCTGCGGCAGATAAGCTACCATGGTAGAAACATCGAGGTGGCCTTCACGCATCTTGGGGAAGTCTACAAGCAACTGCTTGTCGCGCTCAGTAAGGCATACACCCTTGTCAAAAAACATAGGAGTATCGCAATGCGAATCGAGTGTGAGTATGCTACGATGCACGTTTTTGGCCTTGCTAAACGATTGAGCTTCGGCTATAAAGTGCTTAAATAGGGGCATCATACAGTCGTTGCCATCGAGTGTAAAACACTCTGGATGCCACTGCACGCCCACAATGCTTTTCATCTCACAGCTCTCTATTGCCTCAATCACGCCATCGGCCGAATGTGCAGTAGCCTTGAACTTTGGCCCTGTCTCGGCCACAGCTTGGTGATGGAAGGAGTTTACGGCAAAGCGTTTACCAAATAGTTTATGCATGAGCGACCCCTCGGCGCTTTCAACAAAGTGAGTGGCAACTGTGCGATCAGCATCTTGCGAGTGCTTGATGAGATTGGCATGGGGTAGGGAGGTGCGTATGTCTTGCATCACCTTGCCACCCAATGCAGCCACAAGCATCTGTATGCCACGGCAAATGCCTAACATTGGTATCTGGCGGTTGTATGCCAAACGGATAAGTTGTAGCTCAAACTCATCGCGCTCGTGGTTGATGTTATGGAGCGCAGGCACAGGGTCTTCGCCCAGCAATATGGGATTGAGATCGGCCCCGCCAGAGAGCAACAAACCATCAATGCGTTCGAGCAAATCGACCATAGAGTCGTTGATGTTGCGTGTGGGCGGGATAACCATAGGTATGCCACCTGCCTTCTCTATTGAGCGGAAATAACCGGGCAAGAGTTTGAGTTGCCCCTCATCATAGTTGCCAGTTATGCCAATAATAGGATGCGTGCCTAATGAGGCAAGCGCATTTGAGTTGATATCCATTGCTGCTTGTTATCAGAGTTGTTTTTTCTTTGCTTTTCTACGCAAAAAATCCTTTCTATGACCTTCTCCCTCAGGAAACCAACCTTTGTCTACTCGCTCTCTTTGTTCAAAAAGTTCGAGTATTGACCATAAGGCTGAAAAGCCTATTACCCCCACTATTGCGCTCAGAAATACGTTGGATAAGAACAAGGCTCCAACTATGCAGCCTATGCCCACAAGCAGGAATATCCACCACGGACGTGTGCCGCAATGGTACTCTGTTTTGATGACAATAGGGTGGAATAAGCCTATAATTAGAAACGTGGCTAAACCTATAAGTGCTCCAGTAAAGGTCATGGCTAAATGGGATGTTGGATAGTAATTAAACTTAATCTTCTTGTAAGCAAACGGGCACTGTGCGATTGATACTTTGCTCTAATGAGATAAGCGTCTCGGTGGAGATTACTCCATGTATCTCTTGTATATGGTTGTTGAGCAAATCCATAAGATGCTCGTTGTCGCGCGAGTAGAGTTTGATAAGCATGGTGTAGGGACCTGTGGTGAAATGACACTCAACTATTTCGGGTATCTTTTCGAGTTGTTCAGCCACACCTTTATACATTGAGCCTCTTTCGAGCTTTATACCTACATAAGTACATGTGCTATATCCAATGCTCTTAGGACACACGGTATAGCCCGAGCCAGTTATAACACCTGCCTCAATAAGACGCTGAACGCGCTGGTGAATAGCTGCGCGCGATACACCGCATACTGCTGCAACATCCTTAAACGGAATGCGCGCATTAACTGATATAATCTTCAGTATTTTCAGATCTAAAAGATCTACCTTTTCCATATTTATTTCTTTATCTATGTGTTTTAGGTTTTAAATCTTTGTTTTCTTCGGAAAGTAGCAAAAGGTAAGTTATATGCTGCTTTTTTGCATAAAAACGCAGTAATACCTCTTTGTTGCAAAGGTAATGTAAGGGTTTAAAAGAACAAAGTGAAAATGAAAAAAGTTTTTCATTTTCACTTTGTAATATCATACCATAAAGTTGCTACAAAATGATTATATCGGCGCTTTTATAGTTGTGATAAAATATGCAATCATCTGCTAATTTAATATGACAAAATGCTGCATAATAATAGAGTAGGAGAGGGCAATTTTGTTGTTAAAAACAATAATGAGGTATGACTTTGCTTACCGCTTGTCTTACCTCATCATTAGTATGTAGGCTAAAAAAGAGATATATGTTTAATTACACTCTTTTTAAGTCTGTTATTCTTCTGTATGCTCATCGTTTAACTCATTCCACATGCTTGAATTCCATTGTTTATTATTGCTTTTGTCTGAGTTGTCTACATTTTCGTCTGTAGTTCCAATCTCAATGCTTCCGCACAACATTGTGTTGAAAATAGGAACAATGGATATGGCTTGCGGCGATGTATATGCTTTCTTTTTCATTCTTAGCTTATTTGTTTGGCATGTGCTCAACAACGTGATTGAGCACATGCCATAGGTGAATGTTATTTAATAATCTTTTGGCCTTTTACAATGTAGATATTGCCCTTCACTGGGTGCATTACCTTGCGGCCTGTGAGGTCGTAATATTGAACATCTTGTGTGCTATTTTGCATAGTGCTCTCAATAGCAGTAATGGGCTGTTGCTGGTGAATTACGTTGAGCAAACGAGGCGCATTTGCAGTTGTGCCAAACGGAGTAAGGTAACAACGGAATGCTGTAACGCTTCCCTTATCGGTAGTTACGCCAAAGGCTGTGCCAGCTGCATTCAGTTTATAATTGTTTGCACCAATAGTTTTGTTGGTGTAACTGCCATTAAGCGTACCAAAGCTATCGGCCGTTTTTGTGGTGTAAGAAGCTACTTCTACATTGTGCTTTACAATGTTCCATGAGGTGATTGTTTCAGGACAATACACAAGGCATGGTGTGCCAGCTTCGAGTGTACTTTCGGTCTCCTTAAAGTAAAGACTTACGCTGCCATTTTGCTCTACAGCTTTGTTGTATTGCTCTATTTTTGCACCTTCGCCAAAGTCGGCAGAGGAGATGGCAAATGGTAAGCATACGCTATTATAACCTGCAGTGTTACTACGCACGTAAGTAAGAGTAGCGGCAGTAAAGTTGGTTGGTGCATAGAAGTCTTGCTTATCTGTAAGCACTACGTTCTGTGCGGTGTTGTCGTTGCCGTTTACTACGTTAGTAGCCTCAGTGAGTGTTGTGGGCAATGAACTTTGCTGAGCCTCGTTAGCCACAATGTAGGCAATGCTATTGATGCTTAGTTGGGGTAAGGTGCGTTCTGTACCATCGGTGTAGACGGTAACGGCCTTGTCTGAAGTAGTAGCATCGGCATGGTAAACCTTGAGTTCGTAGGTAGTGGCAGACGAATTTGGCATTGTTATATCTGTACCATCGGGTTGGGCAGCCTTTATCACAGGGTCGCTACCACCAAGTTTTTCAACAACAGAGGTAGGAAGAACAAATGACTTTTGATTTGAGAAGTAAAGCAAATTGCCATCGTTGTCGTACACCTTAAAACCTACTGCGCCTTCGCCGCTCATGGTGTAGGTATTGTTGCTCTTAGTGTATTTATAGCCACTTGCATACTTGCCTGGAGCATAGTCGGAGTACGAACCTACATCGCCGCATTTGCCAACAGCATCTTCGTCATTATAGTCTGTTCTTAAGCCACCTGTTAGGTTGCCATCGTGGTCAATAGCAGGCTCGTGCTTGATGTGATTGTCAATAAATAAGATATTGCCCTTGGGCTTAGAATACTTGTGCATCTTAGCTATAGCCTCATCTATCATCTCTTGTGTGCAATAGGTGTAGTAGTCGCCATAGTCGCCAATACAGCGTGTTTCAAACGGAACAAAGAAGCCAAATGCTCTAAAGAACTCACTTAAGTCGTCGCCACTCACCTCGCAACATTTCACGGCAAACTTTAAGAAGTCCTCTGACGCAGGAACGGGATTGCTCTGAGATCCTTTGCTGTGGTTGAGTGGGTCATTACGTAAACTACGGAAGAGTTCGGGGTAGAAGTTGGGGCAATAGCCTTCTTGCTGATAATATAGATAAAGTTTGAAGTACAAAAGGTTGCGATCCCAGAGTTCATAATCGTGCCAACTTGTACCTGCAGCATATTCGTTGGCAATATCCCAGAACTTGCGTCCGTTGAGTCGGGTAGAAGTCTTACCATTAAGGTGTACAACCACTTGCGAGAAGAGGTTGTTAGAAATCTCAGTACAACCAATCATATTGATGAGAGATTGATGGATATGTCCATTTTCATGAGCAGGCCCCCAAAGCGAACCACCACCAGCAGCCATTGTGTCGTAATTGAGAATAGTGCTTAGCGTATTTTCGTTATAATATGTACCATAAGAACTGGCAAACATATAGTTGTAGGTGCAAGAGTAGAAACCTAACACGTTGTTCCAACGGTCTTTGTACTCTTCAATGCCCATAAGTGAATGTTCAACATCTACCATCCAATCCCAAAAATCTACAATTTCGCGCATCTTTTCGGGGATATACTGCTTGGTGAGCGAAGCGTTGAGTTGATAGATAATTCTGCGACCTTTCATCATAACAAAAGGCTTGCTAAACAATCCATCGTTTACCATTTCTTTCCATTCATCGTCTGTGTCAATGCCCTTACGAGTTGCGTCGAAATAGCCATCAACTTCGCCCCCCTCGATATGGATGGCAAGGTTAGGGAAGTCAGCAAGTTTCTTCGAACTTGCCGAGCCATCTGTCGGAACTGTATAGTCTAAATAGAGGGCTGCACTCTTAGTTGGATTAATAATGTTTAATCCCTTCTTTAGGGCTCCCAAGTCTTCGCCTTGCGAGTCTGTAGCACTAACCATTCTCACTCTCACACTGGCACCATCGGGAATATCGTTGCCCACAAAGATGTACATAAGGTTGTTGGTAGCCCCCCAAATGCCAGTAGGATTGCTTAAGTGAGTGTAGTAATACCCAAACTTTAAGATACCTTGCCAAGTTTCAGGACTACTATAAGGTGCAACTTCGCGTGTGCGGAAAATCTTTTCCCACTTGTCCCAAGAGTTGTTTTTAACCTTGAGGGCAATGCCTTGAAGCGTAGTCGAAGCCACCCCCGCAGCAGTAAGAGCAGCAGTTAGTTCGTTATCTGTCATGCCCTTATAAGCATCAGCTAATTCGGTACATGCAGCGTCCGTAAAGAATGATTTAAATGCGGCATAGTACGTATCAGCATTAGCCTTTTCGGTATTATTGTTTTGATATTTTTGCTGTGCTTCGGCAACCTGAGCTTCGGTTATATTAGTCTTAAGTAGGGTCCATACAGAGCCTGCAATGCCTGTAGCGTGTGTATAAGCCTTCCAAGTAAGCAAGCGTCCACTCGACCAGTGAAGGGCATGTTCCATGTCATTAGCTGGGTGAATGCCATAGCGTGGGATGAAGCGAGTATCGTCTACATATTCAAAGTAGAAGCCAGCATTGTTGCCCGATTTAGCTTCGCCTTCTTGCGTATAATGTTGCGTATTGAAAGAGGTATAGTTGATGTATCGGCCTGTAAGTACATTTTGCAATTGGTAATAACCAGCTTTACTATCCACAGCTATCAACTTCCAATATTGTGCAAAGTTGCTATCGTCTTTGCTTTCAATAGTAAGGATATGGCTACTGGTGTTTTCGGTTATAACACCACCACTTGCCTCGCTACGAAGTTGTATGTACGTACCATTTTCAGTTGTTTTATAGGTGTTGTCGATTGAGCAGAACTTGTCAAGCACCTGGTCGTCGGTGAGTTCTACGTTCTCAAATATCCAATTAGATCCAGCTCCACCTTCATCAGTAGTATTCACCGCCCAAGCCACAACTGTGGCATCAGCGGTCTTATAATGCAGTCCGTTGCCCGAAAAGTCGCTATTCTCGCCTATCTGTACTTTCGTTAGGTCATTAGGGTTCTGACGGATGTAGAAGGTTTTGCCACCTCCATCATTATTGTAGTTTAGATAGTTGCCAGTAGCATAGTTGCGTAGTAAATAGCCATTACCACTTGCTACGAGTACCCACACTTGGCGGTTGGCATCATCGCCACTAAGGAGGTATTCCATCGTAGTAGAGTTGGTCCCACCTGTGCGGTCTGTGATGTAACGGTTAGCTTGTCCGCTAGCCGTACGGCTAGTTTTTATGCGTACTTTTCCGTTGCTAAGTGGCTGATAATAGTTGGTTTGCTGTTGTTCTATAAAGTGCAGCACATCCTCGGGCAGTGTATACGATTTGAAACGCCACAAAGAGTTGCGATCTTTTGAACCATCAAAGGGAGTCCAACTATAAATTTCGCCTCCGTTTTGGTCGGTGTAGTTAAATCCTAAATTATCTGTTTCAAGAATGTCATAATAACCCGATGCATTAGCATTTTCGTGAATAGTAAATGCAGCCTCTTGCGTACCTGTTTGATAACACAAGTTCTTTGTATTGCGCAATTGTACGTAAGTGCCTGTATACAAATTCTTTATAGCCACCTTGCCATTGCTCAGAGATACGAGTTTCCAATACGAAGCATAATTGTTAAGCACCGTGTCGGAAACCGAGTTTAATCGTCCATCTTTGTCGTAAATCACGTTTCCTGAAGGAGTAATAGTCGAAGCCGACTGATGGCTGTATATACGATAAATAGTTGTACCATCGGCAGTAGGTGTTACATAGTCGGCAGATGCTGTGATTTTGCCCGAAGAGTAGACCCTTTCAAAAGTCCATTCTGAACTAGAAAGGAAGTTTGTTTTTTGGTCGTTAGGGTAGTATCCTTGTATTTGATTAGCGTTGTAGTAGTTGTAGCTAATATTTGACGATGATGACGAAAGGATGTTATACCAATCGCCAGTAGTACCCGTGTTGGTGTTTTTCTTTAAATAAACAGACGATTCTGTAGTGGTGGTTGTAACGGGTGTATTCGTGTTGGTTAGTGGTGGCAAATATTTGCCTGTAGCCTTGTTCTTAACTTTGTAAAAGCCCTCATTGTTCGTATCGGCAGTAATAATCCATAGTTGTGTTTCATCACTATCATCTAAATCATTACATTTTGCCGTTCCGTCACTATCATAAAGATAGATTTTTGTAGGTGTGCTGTTTGACGTTGGATTGTTTCCTCCCACTTTAATGCGGTAGGTTTTTCCATCTTCAAAGGAGCTACTTGTCTGCGCCGTTGCTGCGAGCGAAACAAACAATAGCCCAATCATACCGAACAAGTGTGTTATCCACTTGCACCTGGACCATCCTTTTACCATTTTAATTTAGTTTTTATTTTGATAAGTATTAGAATTTTTATTGGTTACAAAAGTAGAAAATATAAACAATATAAGCACATTTTTCGTAAAAAATGTGCTTATATTCAAACATAATGTAACTATTGCTATTCACTCTTTTTACTCTTTTGCAAAAGCATAAAGGTGCATAGTCTGTAGATGTTATAAACCTTAACACTGGGATGCGTTCCGAGCAGATTGCGCTTAATGAATGGGGAGAATATTTTATATCCCATTAAGATGGGATACATTAAGTGCCATCTCTCTATTCGTTTTACCCATATAAGGATATTGGTGTATTCGTCCATCTCGTCAGAGAGCGAGAACAACGTGCGTATACCCTCATCAGTCTTTTTTAAGAACACATCGTTAGGTTCAAAGTCATCAACTGCAACAGGGTTTTCTATATGTGTAACAGGGATGTTAGCTGTTTTCAGACATCGGCCAAATAAAACGTCTTCATATCCATAGTGCACAATTCTGCTGTCAAACTTATGTTTGAGCATAAGTTGCTTTGTTACCAGGAAATTACTTGTTCTAAAGCCTTGATAAGGCGATAGGCTTCGGCGTTCTACACTAAACTTTGGTTCGCACGATACTTCGTATTGATAGCGCAGATTGCATGTAGCCAACTCTTCAGAAGGTTGTATGCACACACCACCATATACGATGTCTTTATCCTCGCACTTTAAGTATTTTGATAGATAGTCATCGCTTACTAGTTGCACATCACTATCTAAAAACAATAGGTATGCGTACTTAGCTTTTTCAGCCAAGAGGTTGCGTATAGAGGCGCGCCCAATGTTTGTAGGCAATTCCTCAATGCGGCAGTTGTCCCACTTTGCTATTATGCGATTGGCTTTCTTTGTTCTTTCATCGGTCGATGCATCGTCCACTACTAACACCTCATACTGCAGACCGTTCACACTGTCGGCTTGCTTTTTTAGTGACTGCACCAAGTGAGTACAGTCTCTGTTAAAGGTTGGTATTAAAATGGAGAGCGTAGTTATCATATTGCAAAGGTAGTAAAAATATTGTGGCTTTTACTTCATACGTATTCAAAAGTGTTGTAAAAGTTTTCCGCAACTACTTATTTCCTATAAACGCTAAAAAAGTCTGTTTATTGCATAATTGCTCAAAATTTATGCAACAAACAGAGCTTATTTATGTTTTTTTCTATCCTTAAATATATTAGTCTACGATATACTCGCTCCAGTTTACCAAGCGCATATCTCCCTTACGCCTATAGGTGTCGTGCATGGCAAATGCCGCAGGCAAGATGTGGTGTGTATGTCCGCCATAAGCGCCTGCCAAGCGCATGTATTCGCGCAATATAGGGCGATAGTCGGGGTGTGCAATAGCTATGATAGCCTCAGCTTTTTCGAGTGCCGATTTGTTTCGAAGGTCTGCCACACCATATTCCGTTACGATGGCATCAACATAGTGTTCTGTGTGGTCTACATGCGAGCAGAAAGGCACAATACTGCTTATCTTACCATCTTTGGCTGTAGAACCACACGTAAATGTAGCAAGCATGGCGTTGCACGTAAAGTCGCACGATCCACCCACACCATTCAGCATTTTTGTACCACTAACCTTTGTCGAATTGACATGGCCATATATATCCACCTCTACTGCTGTGTTGAGCGAACAAACGCCAAGACGTGCAATGATTTCGGGGCAATTAGAAATTTCGGAGGGTCGCAACAAGAGGCGTCCTCTGTAGTCGTTGATGTTTTTATAAAGGTCTTGCAAGTGTTCTGGACTGAGCGTGAGCGCCCCTGTTGAGGCTGCCATTACGCGTCCTTCCTTAATAAGTCTCATGGGTTCTTCTTGCAATACCTCGGTGTAAATTGAAAAGTTTGGCACTTCCTCCGATTCGCCCAATGCGCCCATCACTGCGTTAGCACCACTACCCACACCACTTTGTAATATGAGTTTGTTACGAAATATATAGCCCTTTTTCATGTTCCACACCAAGAAGTCGGCTGTATGTCGGCCGATAGCTTGCGTGATACTGTTGCCTGGGTTCATGGCACGTGCTTCATCGGGCAAGTGGGTCATGACAATGCCTTTTACGTGTTCGGGCGACACCTCTATATAGGGCAAGCCAATGATTTCGATAGGTTGAGTAATGCGTATAGGAGCCCGAAACCAAGGGTCTTCAATCTCGTAGATGTCGTGCATGCCAATGATGCGCGTGCTGTGCCAAGTGTTCAACTCTATAAATACGCCCTTTTGTGCCAAGCGGCAAATGGTAGGTGCAATGCCTATACCAGCAGTTAGGTAAATGCGCAGTTTGCCTCTAACCTCTTGCACATCGCATGCCTCAATGATGCCCCACGTTATCTTTCCAGTTAGCCCTGTTCGTAAGTTTGTAGCATTGTCCGAAAGGTTCAAATCTGTATATCTCACTCTGCCAGAGTTGTATGCTTTGCGCATTTCGGGGTTTACGCTAAAGGGCAAACGGCGGTCTACTGCATCGGCTGCAGCTAATTCGCCGTCGCAACTGGCACCAATTGATGCCCCCGTCACCACGTCTACCTTAAAGGGTTTACCCTCCTCGTGTAGTTTGCGTGCACGCGCTGCCAAAGCGGGCGTAATTACCTTGGGCGAGCCTGCAGGACCAAATCCTCCCACTGCCAACAAGTCGCCGTTGTTTATCATTGAAGCTGCCTCGGCAGCCGTTATTTCGGGTACAATCATGTGTTGTATTGTTATTTAAAATTGTGCAAATATACTAAATTCTATGCACACAAAGGTTGTATATATACATCATTTAGGCTTTATTGTATAATTATGCCACATAAAATATGCATTCCATCTCTACCTGTTTTTTTATACAAGCAATTGATGATTGATCATAATGACAAATTTATTATAGTAGAGCCAAACACAAATAGAACATACACACTATTACGCTATATTTTGCTCACTCCGCATACTAATACGCTTATTTTGCAGCAAAAAAGGCACAAAATCATTAAGTTTCAGGGTATTCTGTTGTAGAGTAACAGAACAATTTTTATCTTTGCAAATTAAAAGCACAATACTTTTTATTAAAGTGTTTTCTATATAGAGTAAAATTAAAAATAAATTTGGATATGAAAAAGTTAGCTTTATTTGTGATGTCGGCACTATGCTTGGCATCATGTAGCGACGAGTCGGGCATAATTAATGGTGGCAACACCAACACCGACCCTACAGAAACTCGCGCTACACAAGTTTATGTACAAGGCAAAGAACTCACCTACAATAGTTCAACACGTGCCACTAAGAGTTATACACGTGCTGCCGAAGTAAGCGAAAATACTGTTCCTGCGCACTTCTTCTTGCGCATAGACAACCGCATTCCATCTATCGAAGGTCACAGCATTGCAGCATCGCAATATCTGCCTCAGCAGTTTAAAGGTAGCAAGGATTTGTCGCTCATATCTTCTGCAAATGCAGGCATAGTAAACCTTGAATATGCTTACACCACTGATGGTGCTCAGTATCCTATTACACGCTATCTTTTCGACACTACAGGCAAGGAAACCAAGAAGGTTCTTGTTGAAGAACCCGACCTTTACACCTTGCTTCATGCCAATCAAAATACCGATTACACAAGCCTTATCAATGCGCTCAACCTTGATAGTTGCAAGGTTATTTGGTACATTGTTAAAGAGGGCGAACGCAATGGTTGGCACGTTGATGGTGTGCTCACAATGAAGAGCACAAAGGATGTATCAGAAATTCCTGGCATGAACATAAAGGATGAGAACAAAAACCTTGACAACGCTGCCGACAAGCCTTCGCTCCCCGAAGAGGTGGTATCGGGCAACGGCAATGTTGAGGTAGACATTCACCAACAGCTCCACCAAGATTGGGACGAAGTGAAAACCTCTATCCACGTTCGCGACCTTGTAGACGAGGTAAAGGTTGAAATTCCACTTGAGAAGTCAAACGTTGCCGAAGCCGACGACTTTGCAATTCGCACTTACGACTACGACCTCGAGAGCAAGGTGTTCCTTAATGGCAAGGAATATGTGCTTAACGACAACAATCCTATCAAGATTGCAGTTGAACATCAAGCTGATAAGGTGGTTATCACCATCTCGGCCATCAGCCACGACTATATCACAGCTCTGCGCCAGGCCTATGGCGATGGTGTAACAGTTGAGGTTCACACTTATCCTACAAACCTCAGTAAGTCTGAAATCTTCGACAGAGTAAAGGCTTCAACCGTTTCTGTTATACCTGCAAGTTACGATAGTAGCAAGATTATTGTTCACAGAACAAAGTATGCTGAAACCGAAACTGCTGCAGAATAAGCACAAAAACTATTTATAAAATAATGGGCGACCACGACTCGCTACGCCTTGCGTAGTAAAATCGTGGTCGCCCTATTTTTGTGTAATTAGTTAGTACTTAAATGTGCTTCCACCCAAGAACTCACGCAAGAGCGAAGTAGGGGGCAAGCCGCGAGTTGATATTGGCTTAAGATAGCTCAAAAACTTGCGCAAACGGTATGCCTCAGAGTATTCGGGCACGTTTTCGGGCACATCCTCAAGTAGCGGTAAGGCTTGTTCGCGAAGAGCTGCCAACTCAAAGAGTAGGGCAGTATTTACCATTTCGTCGGCCTCTTCTTGATAAGGGAATATCCATCTTTCTTCGCCGCGTCGCACCGAAGGCCATTGTGCTATGGTTTCTTGCGCAGAGCGTGCACGATACTTATAGTCGCGCACTATGCGTCGGAGCAGGCGGTTGTCGGTTGTTGGTATGTAGTTGTGGTCGTCGAGCAAGATGGTGGTTAGTGCCGAAGCGTAAATCTTAAACTTGTGTTTAGGCTCCACGCCTTCGGTTAGTTTAGGATTAAGCGCATGTATGCCCTCAAGTATCAGTACATCATGCTCGCCCAAGCGGTAACGGTGGCCACTGGGCACGCTCTTTCCAGATGCAAAATCGTAGTGAGGAGTCTCCACTTCCTCGCCCTTAATCAATGCATTGATTTGGCTTGTGAGCAAAGGTATGTTCATAGCATCAATATGCTCAAAGTCGTAGTTGCCATCGGCATCGCGCGGCGTGTGTATGCGATCCACAAAGTAGTCGTCGCTCGAGATGGGCAAAGGCCTTAATCCACAAGCCATAAGTTGCACACTAAGGCGTTTGGCAAATGTGGTTTTACCGCTCGACGATGGGCCTGCTATCAACACCACCTTAATATCGGGGTTTTGGGCTATGCGGTCGGCAAGACGCGAAATTTTTTTCTCCTGCAAGGCCTCGCTCACGTTGATAAGTTGGTTGGTATATCCATGGCTACAAGCGGCATTAAACTCGCCAATAGTGCTCACACCAAGTATTTCGTTCCATTGGTGTTGCTCTCTAAACACCTCAAACATTTTTCTCTGTTCTACCATTGGTTTTAGCTGGTCGGGATGTTTTGAGTCGGGAATACGTAGCAGTATGCCTTCGGCAAAGAGCATGAGGTCGAACAAGTAAAGTTGCGAGGTATTGATGAGCAACGAGCCATAAAAATAGTCGGCCGTATCGTCAAGTGTATAGTAGGTGGTATAGAGTTTGCCAAGTCCCTCAAGCAGTTGTGCCTTGCTCTCAAGCCCATCGTTGCGAAAACGCTCAATGGCTTGTTCCGTAGGGCATGTTATGCGATGAAATGGCATGTTGGCTTCTACTATCTGCTGCATACGTTCCTTAAGTTTGTCCACCACTCCCTGGTTTACAGGTCCTTCGAGTGTATCAAGCCTACAGTAGTAGCCATTCGATACGGGTGTGTCAATGCGTAGGCGTGCTTTAGGTCCGTAAACATCGCGCACAGCCTTGTAGAGCACAAAAAATAGCGAACGCGTGTAGGTGCGTAACCCTGAAGACGAAGTGATGTCAAGAAATTCAATATCCTTGTTGTTGAACAGCGTAAAGTGCAGCCCCTCCACCTTGTTATTCACCTTGGCACTGGTAGCTCCGTAGGGCATCTGCAAGTCGAGCATCTCGTACACCTCTTCAAGGTTAAAGCCTATTGGCACCTTGTGGGTGCGTCCCGTGTTTTTACAACGTATGCTTATATTCTTTCCCATGTTATGTTTCGTTTTAATCTTAATGTATCGTGCAAAAAAATTATATTGCAACGAATGTTTTGCCAAATATACATTTTTCTCGGCTAACAATATGTTAAGACTTTGTGAAAAGATATTTTGCATGTAATTTGGCACAGAAGTTCCGATTTTCGGAATACAAATAAGGAGGCTTAAAAGCCACCTCCATACATCCATAAATGGTAACTATTTTTGACATTCTGAACTTTCAAAATAGAATTAAAGTGTTAAAATATTTAACTATAACATTAAGAATAAAATCTTTTTTAACACACAAAACAAGGATTACACTGCACGAAAAGCCTTGTTGATGCTTAGGATACGTATTCTTTCACCCTAAGGATACGTATCCTTATGAAAACTGCACACACATTCAGTTATTCAGTAATTACTAACTCGTTGATTTTCAATATATTAGTGACTTATCGCTCATAAATCAAAAAAAATCGGCCAGCACTTAGGTTGGTCGATTTTTTTTGATTCATGAGCATTTGGTTTTTCAAGAAATATGGATGCACAAGGTGGATAAATACCCACGTTGTGCATCCACATACTATGATTGGTTTATTTATTTAGCTTCCAAGTGGCACCCTCCTTGGTGTCTTTCACCTCAAAGCCATAAGCTGCAAGTTCGTCTCTAATCTTATCGCTCGTAGCCCAATCTTTGGCTGCCTTGGCCTTAGCACGAAGGTCGAGCAAGAGGTCGATGGCGTGACCATAAGCCTCTTCGCGCTGAGCATTGCCACCCTCGGCTTCGCTCTTTAAGCCTAAGATGTCAAACACAAAGGTGTGAACAACCTTTTTCAGTGCCTCTAAGCCTGCAGGAGTAATGGTTTGCTGCTTGTCAAGCAATTGGTTGATAACACGGCATGCCTCAAACAAGTGGCTAATAACGATGGGCGAATTAAAGTCGTCGTCCATAGCATCGTAGCACTTCTGTGCAAGCTCGTTGGCATAAGCCTCGGTTAGGGCACCCTTTTCGGTAGCTTCAATACGATCAAGCAGCGCTACCGCATCCATCAAACGATCAAAACCCTTTTTCGATGCTTGCAAAGCCTCGTTAGAGAAGTCTACCGTTGAGCGATATTGCGCCTGCAGAATAAAGAAGCGAATGGTCATAGGCGAGTAAGGCTGCGTGAGCAAGGGGTGACTGCCTGTAAAGAATTGGTCGAGCGTAATAAAGTTGTTGTAGCTTTTGCCCATCTTCTTACCGGCAATAGTTATCATGTTGTTGTGCATCCAGTACTTTACCATCTGGTCGCCTTGCGAGGCTACTGCTTGAGCTATTTCGCATTCGTGGTGAGGAAATACGAGGTCCATACCTCCACCATGAATGTCGAAGTGCGAACCAAGATATTTGCGTCCCATAGCCGTACACTCGCAGTGCCAGCCAGGGAAACCCTCGCTCCAGGGTGAAGGCCAACGCATAATGTGTTCGGGCTGCGCCTTTTTCCACAGAGCAAAATCTACTTGGTGGTGCTTCTCGCCAACGCCGTCAAGCTCGCGGCTTGCATCGTGCACATCTTCAAGATTACGACCTGAGAGAATGCCGTAATGGTACTTTTCGTTGTACTTTACCACATCGAAATATACCGACCCATTCGACTCGTATGCAAAGCCATTGTCAAGGATTTGTTGCACAAGTTGTTCTTGCTCAATGATATGGCCTGTGGCATGAGGTTCGATGCTTGGTGGCAACACATTGAGCTTGCTCATAGCAGCATTAAAGCGGTTAGTATAGTATTGCGCCACCTCCATAGGTTCGAGTTGCTCAAGGCGTGCTTTCTTAGCTATTTTGTCTTCACCCTCGTCGGCATCGTGCTCAAGGTGGCCAACATCGGTAATGTTGCGCACATAGCGAACTTTGTAGCCAATATGCTTAAGATAACGAAAAACGAGGTCGAAGGTGATGGCTGGACGCGCATGTCCTAAGTGTGCATCACCATATACAGTAGGGCCACAAACATACATGCCCACGTGTCCCTCATGAATAGGCACAAACAACTCCTTGCGGCGCGTTAGCGTATTGTAAAGAAATAAAGAGTGTTCCATATTTATCCTTTTCTTGTTAAGCCATTGTTCAGAACTTTATGGTGGTATTCCGAACTTTATTTATAAAATTAAGTATTATATTGCAAAGTTAGTGGTTGCTTTGTGAAAGGCAAAAGATTTTATTTGCTTTTTCGAACTTATAAATTACAAAACAATCAAAAAAAATAGCACCATGTTTTATTTGGTTGTATATTTGCTACAAATTGCAATAAGTACGTAAAAGAAACCAAAATCTGTAGTATGAAATATAAAGGACACATAGTAGACATCAGCACACGCAGCCTATTTGATGGCGAACTGATAGTGGAAAACGGAGTGATAAGCAGCATTACTCCATGCGATGAAGTAAGCGCCGATGCGCCCTATTTTTTGCCAGGATTTATTGATAGCCATGTGCACATAGAAAGCAGTATGATGGTGCCAGCAGAGTTTGCACGCGTGGCTGTAGAGCAAGGAACCATAGGCGTTGTGGCCGACCCTCACGAAATTGGTAACGTGCTCGGGATGGAAGGCATAGAGTTTATGATTAACAGCGGTAAGAACATACGCTTCAACTTCTGTTTTGGTGCCCCCTCGTGTGTCCCCTCATGTGGCCCTGAGGTCGAAACGAGTGGTGCCACGCTCAATAGTAAGGATATAGAAAAACTCTTAGCACGCAATGACATCGGCTTCTTGGCAGAGATGATGAACTTTCCTGGAGTTTTAACAGGCGACAAAGAAGTGTTAGCTAAAATCGAGGCTGCCAAACGCTACAATAAGCCCATTGACGGCCATGCACCCGCATTGCTTGGCAACGAGCGCAAGCAGTATGCTATGGCTGGCATATCAACCGACCACGAGTGTGTTACGCTCGACGAGGCTAAAGCATGCATTGATGCGGGCATGATGGTACAAATTCGCGAGGGGTCGGCAGCGAAAAACTACGATGCGCTTATCCCATTGTTAAAAGCCTATCCCGACAAGGTGATGTTCTGCACAGACGACTGCCACCCCGACGATCTTATACGTGGGCATATCAACCGCATTGTGGTCAGGGCATTGGCCGATGGCTATGATTTGTGGGATATATTGCAGGCTGTATGTGTTAATCCTCAACGTCATTACCACCTTTCGTGGGGACTACTACATGAGGGTGATGCGGCCAACTTTATAGCCGTGGATAAGCTTTCGCCCAACTTTAGAGTGCTTCTTACCGTGGTAAAGGGTAAAGAGGTGTATAACTGCAATTCGTTTTTAAGCACCATCCAATCGCAGCTAAAGTCGATAAATAACCAAATGGCTATATTAGACAACTATCCCAACCATTTTGTGGCAAAACCTATCACCATAGCCGACATTTCATTGCCTATTGCAAGCGGTAATAAAGTGCGCATAATCCGTGCTTTTGATGGTAGTTTATGCACCAAATGCGAGGAAGTGATAGTAACCGGCAATCCGCTCATCGACAGCAGATACGCATGGGGAGAGGTACAAAAAATTGTGGTTTACAACAGATATAAAGAGGGTGCACACCCCGTGGTAGGGCTTGTGCGGGGCTTCGGCATAAGAGAGGGGGCTATGGCTGCATCTATTGCCCACGACTGCCACAACATCGTGGCTATAGGATCAAAAGATGAATACATTGTGAAAGCTATTAACCGTGTGGTAGAGATGAAAGGAGGCTTGGTTGCCTTGGCTAACAACGAGATTTCGGACATCGCACTACCTATTGCCGGACTCATTTCTCCGCTTGGTGGACACGAAATAGCCTACCGCAGTTCGCGCTTGCGCGAAACGATACGCAAGGCTGGATGCACATTGCATGCTCCATTCATTACGATGGCCTTTATGTGCTTGCCCGTTATACCCGATATTAAACTCACCGACTGCGGACTATTCGACTTTAAGAAGTGGGGATTTGTAAAAACGGCTGAGGAACAATCTTGAAAAGTTTTAAAGATTGAAAGTTGCTCATTCTCTAATTAAAAATAGTATGCAAATACTTATTTCAAAATTTTGTTGCATACTATCACTATTTGTTGCAAGCATGGCATGCCATGCAGCAACATTTAGTAACTTTAATAAGTAGGTGTTCAAAATTCATATCAATTCATTTTGAATACCTACTTAATAATGAGCATGCACGTTTTAGATTGGAAAGGCAATGTACTTAGAAAATTTAGTTAAAAAAAATCTCGAAAGGAATTAAGAGTACAATAAAACAAGATCGTTTTTGTACACTCTTTAGCGAATTATATACAGCATAAGTTTGCATCTTTCACTTTTAAAAGAAAAACTTTAAAAAAACGTTGTAAGCATTAATTTATTATCGTACATTTGCCCTATAACAAACCTTAAAACAAAAAGCACTCACTCCCTACATTCTTAACGAGAATGCTATAACAACACATCTTTACATAGGGAGAAAATGAAATTATATCATCCATTAAAGCGTTCTCGGTTTTAATCTATACCATTAACCATTAATACACTCATTACGTTATGGCACATCCACTAATCAAGCACATACTCTATGGGGCATTATGTGCGGGTGCAGCATTCACTTTTGTGGGCTGTACAGACGATTCTTATGACTTAGACAAGGTAGACCTCACTATGGGGATAGGTAGCGAGGGGCTTAGCGTTACGTTAGGCAACACCGAACCTATATTGTTAAAAGACATTCTTGAAGAAGATAAATCCGTAAAAACTGACGCCAACAACCTCTATTATTTGGTAAAATCAGAGACTATGAGTTTTAACTTTAATGTGAAAAAAGTTACCACATCAATAAATAGTCCTGAAATTGTTTCGCGCGTACTCTCAAGCGCCAATATGAGCGCACAAACCATACCTGCTGGCTACAACACATCGGGAAAGGCCGATGGAAATAAGCCTGTAAAATTCAACGTGAACTTTACTGAAGATGATGTAAAAACTATTAAGAACGTAGAGGTTCAACCCACCAATATTTCTCTTATCCTTTCGCAAAAAGGATCAACCAAACTGACTGTTAAGGAGATAAAAAACTTAAAAATTATACTCCCCAAGTACATGCATGTTAAAGCACTTACTTCGGGATGGACGCTTGCGGCTGATAATACACTTACTTGTAGCACACTTGCAGGTAATAAATTGGGTACGAAAATTTGCGACTTAACGCTTACAAGCTTAGATATAAACCAATCTGTAGCAAGCCACCAACTCAGCATTACAGACAATGCACGCATAACTGCCGACGTTACCTATACCAATGCAAGCGGCGCAACCATACAGTGGAAAAACACCGACTATGCCGACCTTACACTCAATATCAACGTTGGTACGGGCAATAGCACCACACCCTATGCACTCAATGTGAACCAAGTTACGGGTAAATTTACCCCCACTATCAACCCCGAAATTAAGAAAATTGACATTCAAGAGGACCTACCCGACTTTCTTAACGACGAGACTGCCAAGGCCGATGTTGCCAACCCCACATTGCGCTTAGAGTCTGACCTCACAGCCATTCCTGTTGGTGTGAATGTAGGTTGCACCATGTCGCCTTATAAAGGTGGAAAAGAACTTACAAGCAACAAAGTGGTGGTAACAAATAGCGGATTGACTATGGATGCACAAAAGAATGACTTTGTTTATCTATACAAAGGCTCTGCACCATACGACCCAGAGGGATTGGCTACTACCTATAGCTCAAAGCAGGTGAGCAACCTCAATAATTTGATGAAAACTATTCCCGACTATATTTTGTGCAACATGCAAAATAAGCAAATTGTGGTACAAGACAAGGAATACACCGTAAAGCTGGGACAGAACTATAGTGGAAATATAACATACACCATATTTGTACCATTTGAGTTTAATAGCGGCTTGCAAATCGCTTACCGCGACTCTACAAACAGCCTTAATAGCGACCTTAAAAAGTATTCGGCAAAAGGCATACAAGTTACTACCGATGCTGAAAACGCTATTCCACTCGACCTCAAAATATCTATTGAGGCTTATGATGTAAACGGACATAAAGTAAGTGGCATCGCATTTAAAGACAATGAGGGACACGACTATGTGGTAATACCAGCGTCAAAAGACGGAACTATCACCAAGAAGAACCTCGAACTGAATGCCGACCTTGCAGTGCCCGAAAACCTTTCAAAGGTTGATCGCTTTAGGTTTAAGGTTGAAACATCTAATGCTGAAACAACCAAGAGCCACAAGCTCATATCTTCGCAATATCTGAAACTGAATAACATCAAGCTCCGCTTGAAAGGTGGCGTAACGATAGATTTTAACTAAGCCAACACTTGCTTTGCCACGTGCAGAGGTACGCCTCTGTTCATAAACAAAAGGTGTTTGCTCTGTATACACAAAAATGCTTGTGTAAAGTATAACATTTTAAAACTGATTATCACATGAAAATCCATCATATCCTATCTTTAGCCGCCTTATTAGCTATGCCTGCTGCGGCTCAAGAATTACATACTTCTTACTTCATGGAGTCGTCTACCACACGCCATGAAATGAACCCAGCCCTACTCGACAAACCTTATGTAACGATGCCCATTCTGCCTATTGGCTACTTTAACATCGGTACAACGGGCAACGTGGGCCTCAAGAACTTTGTTTATAAAATGGAACCAGGCTGGCAAGGCTATGGCATGAACAATAACAACCTTACCACGTTTATGCATCCAAGCGTAAGTGCCGACGAGTTTTTAGGCGGACTGAAGGACAATAATCGCTTGTCTGTAAACCTTAAATACCAACTCTTTGGCATGGGCTTTAAATCGTTTGGTGGCATAAGCTCAGTAGAGCTGAACTTACGCTCTAACACCAATGCCGCATTGCCTAAAGACCTGTTTGAATTTATGAAAACAGCAGGGCAAAAAACCGATTACAACATCTCAGATGTTGGTATTCGCTCTGAAAACTTCGTAGAGCTTGGACTTGGACATTCGCATAAGATAGGCGATAAACTAACCGTGGGTGGCAAGGTTAAATTCCTCTTTGGTTTGGGCTATGCCGATGCTTTGGCGCAGAACCTCAAGCTCCATCTTTCTGATGATAAATGGAGCGTAAAAGGCCACATTGATATGTCTGCATCACTAATGGAATCAGATCTCGAGTTTGAAGACGATAGCAAAGATGACCCTGAAACACATCGTCATCGTGTGTCGGGTATTGACGATTTTAAGGGCGGACTTTCGGGCTTTGGTATGGCATTTGATTTGGGTGCTACCTACCAAGTATTACCCGACTTAAAGGTAAGTGCAGCCCTTACTGACCTCGGCTTTATCAACTGGAAAAACACCCATAAAGCCACCTCTGCAGGCGAATGGGAGTTTGATGGCTTTGATAACATCTATGTAAGTGGCGACAAAGGCCCCGACAATAAATATGAGATAAGCAACCAATTTGAAGACCTTGGCGACGACCTCGGCGATATGTTTGCAGTGTACTATGACGGCAAAAAGAGCCAAAGCCGTGCCTTGGCTGCTACGCTAACGTTGGGTGCCGAATATACCTTGCCAGCATACCGAAACCTAAAGTTTGGTTTCTTATATTCAAGCCGTATGGCAGGCCGTTTTTCATATCATCAAGGCATGTTCTCGGCCAATATTGCTCCACTTAAGTGGTTCGAAGCCGCAGTAAGCATGGGCTTTACAAGTTCTGGCGTAACAGGTGGCTTGGTGGCCAGTCTGCACGCAAAACACTTCAATCTTACGGTGGGTACCGACCGCTTCTTTGGAAAACTTAGCAAGCAATTCATCCCACTCAATCGTGCCAATAGCAACCTTACTATTGGTATGTCATTCCCTATGTAATACCATTTAGGTAAGTTTCTTTAAGATAACAATTTGTTTGTCCGTTCTGCATTTCTTGTTACAAAGAAAGAGCAGAACGGACTTTTTTTCACTGCATAAAAACGAATATCTATCTTTAAATATAAGTTGTACACCTTTAATTTGAACAAACATTTACTTACAGCAAAAAGTAGGTTGCACAAAATTTAAAAATTACGTATATTTGCAAACAAACAGGACGTCTGTAGCGCAGTAACGTTCCTTAAATCTTTATTCATTTACCATAAAAAATTGTTGTTATATGGAATTAACTTCACCCTTTTTTGTTGCGATAATAGTAGTGGCAGTAGTGATATGCTTAAGCATATTCTTCCACTTTGTGCCCTTCTTCTTATGGCTTAGTGCCAAAGTTTCGGGTGTGCGCATATCACTCATCCAATTGTTTTTGATGCGCATACGTAACGTGCCGCCCAGTGTGATAGTGCCCAGTTTGATAGAGGCTCACAAGGCAGGACTTGACAACGTTACACGCGATAATCTTGAAGCACACTATATGACAGGCGGCCACGTAAAGCGCGTAGTACATGCACTTGTGTCGGCATCTAAGGCCAACATCGACTTGTCTTTTGAAAAGGCTACAGCCATCGACCTTGCAGGTCGCGACGTGTTTGAAGCCGTTCAAACAAGCGTTAATCCCAAGGTCATTGACACACCTCCTGTAGCAGCAGTAGCCAAAAATGGCATTCAGTTAATAGCCAAAGCTCGTGTAACTGTTCGCGCCAACATTCACCAATTGGTGGGCGGTGCAGGCGAGGACACCATACTTGCACGTGTTGGCGAAGGCATCGTTTCGAGCATTGGTTCGGCCGAAACTCACGAGCAAGTGCTTGAAAATCCAGACTCCATCTCAAAACTTGTACTTTCAAAGGGACTTGATGCAGGCACTGCATACGAAATTCTTTCTATCGACATTGCAGACATCGATGTAGGCAAAAATATCGGCGCAACCTTGCAAATGGACCAAGCAAATGCAGACAAGAACATAGCACAAGCCAAAGCCGAAGAGCGTAGGGCTATGGCTGTGGCATCAGAGCAAGAAATGAAGGCTAAAGCACAGCAGGCACGTGCCGAAGTAATACAAGCTGAGGCCGAAGTTCCCAAAGCTCTTGCACAAGCATTGCGCGAGGGTAACATGGGTTATATGGACTACTATAAACTTGAAAACCTCAAAGGCGATACTGCCATGCGCGACAATATAGCAAAGATTGACCCTACTCGTGTTTTTGGTTCAAACACAAACGGAAAGGGCTGTAAATAAGTTTTGTTGAAAAAAATAAAAGTTATTGATTATAAAATTAAAAACATAATATTTCATGAAAATTACTAAGCAAATAGCAACACTTCTGCTCGGGTTTGTAGCCTCGGCCACAAGCCTTACGGCATGGGCAGATGTGCCATTTGAGCCTACCACAATAACTGCTGGTAAGTTTGCAGAAAACACAAAATGGTACACCATGACCATTGGTGCAGGTTCGCTACGCATCCACGACAATGCCGACCAAAATTATATCCAGCTTGGTGGACAAATGCGTCTAAAGGACGAGAACCTTTGGTGTTTTGTGGGCGATGAGACCAATGGCTTCCTGATTTACAACAAGCAAGCAGGTCCTACCAAAGCCCTTGCAGCATCGTCTACAATGTCGGGTGCAAATGGCGGAACAACCTATCCCACCTTGCAAAATGTAGAGGGTTTAGCTTCAAGCATCGTAAATCGTTGGGACTTTAAGAAAGCCTCTAAAGCATCAAACGGTCAAGCAATCTCTGTTGCCAATGGCTACTATGTAAACGAGCATGGACATAGCAGTTACATTATCAACAACCGTGATGGCAAATTGGCATTTTGGTCAGCAGGTTACGACAATGGTTCGGCAGTTGTTGTGTCAAGTACCAAAGCCACCTTCTCTGTAGATTTGAAGGATGGTAAGTTTACCAGCACAAATACTGCTGGCACATGGGCTTCTACATGGAAATCGAATGCGGTAGGTCCACAGCTTGCACTAAATTGCGGCAACAACAATATGTGCAAAGTTGGCACAACCAATAGCATTGCCATTGCTTCGGGTCAAAATGGCTCTGCCACCTATACACTCTCGCCAACAGTTGGTTACGTCATTGAGAGCTATTCGTTTAAGGTTAAGAACCAAAGTAGCACAACTAAGGAAGTTACCTTAAAGGTGGGCAGCAAAGAGTATAAGGTTACTAACGAAGCAATCACCATCACTGCATCGGGCTTAAATGCAACAAGCACCAACTTCACTCTCTCGGGTGATAACCACGGCGTACAACTCACAGACTTTGTTGTAAACGTTGCACTTTCGGACAAAGAGCCTGAGCCACAAACCGACCTAATGAAGGCTACTGGTTTACCCACATACCGCATACCAGCCATCGCAAAGGCATATAATGGCGACCTTATTTCAGTGGCCGACTATCGTTATAATGGTAGCGACATCGGTGGTGGAAAACTCGACTTGCGTGCCCGCATCTCAAAGGACAACGGCAAAACATGGGGCGAAATCTTTACGATTGTCAAGGGTGAAGACTATGTTAAGGGCAAAACTTCCTCAAAGTTCTTACACACGGGCTTTGGTGATCCATGCATTATAGCCGACAGAGAGAGTAACCGCGTGCTCTTGATGAGTTGTACTGGCGACGTAATGTTCCCCAGCGCCACACGCGACTATCACCAAGGCATAGCACGTTTCTATAGCGAAGACAATGGCCAAACATGGTCAAAACCAGTTGATATTTCAGAGAGCATCTATTCGCAGTTCGATAAGTCAAAAATTGGTTCTGCCCGTTCAATGTTCATTGGTTCAGGCCGTATATTCCAAAGTTCTACAGTTAAAGTTGGCGACTACTACCGCCTATACTGCTCTGTGCTCTTTAAGGACATCAATGGTACAAACAAGAACTATGTAATCTATTCAGACAACTTTGGCGACACTTGGAGCGTGCTTGGCGGTGTAGATGTAGCTCCTATTCCAAGCGGTGCAGATGAGCCTAAAGCTGAGGAATTGCCCGATGGTTCGGTGCTCTGCAGCTCACGTTGCTCAGGCGGTCGTTACTACAACATCTTCCACTTTACAAACAGCCAAAAGGCAGAAGGTTCTTGGGACAATGTAGCTTTCTCTGGTGCATCAAACAATGGTGTAGTAGCAGAAGGAAATAGCACTAACGGCGAAGTTATGGTTGTTCCTGCACAGCGCAAGAGCGATGGTAAAGATGTTTACTTACTCCTTCAGTCGGTTCCATTTGGTAGTGCTCGTAACAATGTAGGCATTTATTACAAAGAACTCGCATCGCTTGCAGACTTTGACACTCCAGCCAATCTTGCAAAGAATTGGACCGGACGTCACCAATCAAGCTATATAGGTTCAGCTTACTCAACAATGATTTTGCAGGCCGACAATCACATCGGTTTCCTTTATGAAGAGGAGACGTATGGCTATGCTTATACCATTGTGTATAAGAACTATACGCTCGAAACTATCACAGATAGTGCATACACCTTCAAGGCCAATGTAGACAAGGCTACCATTGTAAAAGATGGCATTGATGCAAAGGCTGAAAATGTAAAAAAAAATGTCGGAACAAACGTAGGTAATTACACTGAGGATGCATTGTCAGCTATCAGTACTGCACTCGAGGCTTACCAAAAAGAGTCTACAACTGCTAACTACGAAATGCTGAATGCAGCTTTAGAGCAAGCACCCCGTGTGCAAATACGCGAGGACATAAAGTATCGCTTTCGCAATGCTGAACGTCAAAGTGGCACACTCTATATGGTGGCCAGTTCAACAGGCCTTACAGCAGCCAAGCTAAACGAGAGCAATGAGGGACAACTCTTTAATTTTGTTCCTGGCACAACCGAGGGCACTTGGATTATTCAGAACATTGAGAACAACGTATTTATCGGTTCTACTCAAGCTGTCGAAACAAAAACCCCTGTTGTAAAGACTCAGAGTTCTGCAGCCAACTACACCATTAGCTCTTCGGCCGATGGTAAGAGTGCAATCATATGCACCACCCCTGTTAATGCGGGCTATCCTGCTATTCACCTTGCAGGCGACAACACACGTTTGGTGCCTTGGACCACATCAGCAAGTGCTTCACTTTGGTACATTGAGCCTACTAATATCCAAACAGCCATTGCCACCATTGAAGCTCAAACAAGCAACGCAAACGCAGCCATCTACGACTTGCAAGGACGCAAACTCAGCAGCATTCCTCAACAAGGCGTTTATATCACATCCGACCGTAAGAAGCGCATAGCACGTTAAGACATATAAGAACGTGAAAATACATTTATTCGTAATATAAAACATTGAGATTAGTCTCTTCTTCATTTCTTTTCTATCAGCAAAAGAAATGAAGAGGAGGCTTTTTTTATAAAAATACATTAGAACTTATGAAAGTTATTCATCTTGGAGAGAACAACTCTGTTATAAACCTTTACATGTCGCAGTTGCGCAACGTTGATGTACAAGGCAATCGCACTTTATTTCGCCGCAATTTGCAACGCATAGCACGCCTTATGGCCTATGAAGTGAGCAAGACGTTGCATTATTCAGATAAGAGTATTACCACGCCACTCGGCACTAAATTAGTGCCTACCTACGACGACCACATCGTTGTGGGCACGGTGCTACGTGCAGGACTTGCGTTTCATGAGGGCTTTCTCGACGTGTTCGACCAAGCAGACTCGGGCTTTGTTGCAGCCTATCGCGAAGAAGGCAATAAGCGCGAAGATATTAAAATACACGTAGAATACCTTGCTGCCCCATCCATACAAAACAGCACCTTCCTTATGGTAGACCCTATGCTTGCCACAGGTGGTTCGTTGGAACTTTCATATAAAGCATTCTTAAAACATGGCACTCCCCAAACCCTTCACATCTGCAGCGTGATTGCTGCTCAAGAGGGCATAGACCATTTACAAAAGGTGTTTCCCAACGACGATGTAACACTATGGGTTGCTGCAATCGACCCCAGCCTAAACGAAGAAGCATACATTGTTCCAGGCCTTGGCGATGCAGGCGACCTCTCGTTTGGTACCAAACTATAATTGGTACTTGTACAAACAATAATAACGCTCAGAAATTATGCCATCTCTGCATAAATTCTGAGCGTTATCTACTTTTTATTTTACCCTTCTGTTAAGTTGATTATTGGCTTTACTTGCCTTCGATTTGCCCACCCTTTTGCCTGTTTTCTTTTTGTTAGCTTTTGCTTTAAAAGCAAATGGGTTGTGCTCTCCTTTTTTACGTTGCAAAGTCATGATACTACTATATATATGAACGTTTTTTTATTTATTCAGCATGATTATTCATCGTCAGCTTCGTCTTCATGGCAAAGTTCTTTAGGCAACGACGACGAGGGGGTAAGCCCTTTTTTCTTCCATCCTTCAAGCTGGCTCACAATGTTTCCACGCCCTGTTGAAAGTTGTTTTTCAGCATCCTCGTATGTGCGCTGAAGTTGATTTATACTGTTGCCAATCTTCACAAAGTTCTGTGCAAAGGTGGCAAACTTCTTATACAAACGTTCGGCCGAACGATATATTTCGCTAACAGATTGGCTCTGCAATTCGCTCTGCCATAAGTTGTAAGCCAACTGCAATGCCATGAGCAGGTTAGTGGGATTAATTAGTATAACATGCTGTGCATAAGCCTCAGTGGGCAAGTTGGGTTCTGCCGTAACAGCGGCTACATAAGCGGCTTCGCCCGGCACAAACATCAACACATAGCCAATGCTATCGGGCACAATTTTGTTATAGTTTTTAGCAGCAAGTTCCTTGATATGTTGCTTCACGCTGCGCACGTGTTCTTTCAGCAATCGGTCTTGTTCTATAACATCGTCTGCCGCCACATACTCGGTAAAAGCCTTCATTGAAACTTTTGAGTCGATAATGAGATTGCGATGTTCGGGCAAATGCACTATTACGTCGGGTATAGCCACAGATCCATTGCCATCGGCCAAGTGTTCTTGTAGCGTAAAGTCGCGTCCCTCGGTAAGCCCTGAGGCCGAAAGTAAGTTAGCAAGAACGGCTTCTCCCCAGTTGCCTTGAAGCTTGGTGTTACCCTTTAAAGCCTTTGCTAAGTCTTCAGCTTCCTTGCCTAAAGACGACGTCTGCTCTACCAAGGCTTTGATATAACCATCTAACGATGCATGTCCCTTTAAGAATTGTGTGCGAAAATCCTCTATATCGTGTCCCAACGGCTTTAGCAAAGCTTCGAGCGACTGTATGTGTATTTCGCGCATGGCATTGCCCTGTTCGCGCATGGCTACGCCTTGCGATTGCATCATGTCGGCAGTGATAGCTTTAAACTCAGCCCTCAACGCTTGAGCCTGTGTGCGCATAGACTCTTCTGCATGTTGGCGCTCGGCCTTGAGCTGCTCTTTTGCGCTGATAGCTTCGCGCTGTGTGCGCATCACCCCTATGGCATATCCAGCCACAAGAGCCAATAGTATGTAGATAATAGTCATTATATATAGACTTGCTGAATAAGTTTAAAACAAACTTGCTAAATAGGCCACCAAGGGTATGGTAATAACTGAGAGTAAGGTGGTAAAAAACAAGCCTTGCGTCATTACGCGTTCGTCTTTGCCATACTGCAAGCAGAGCATAATGCCGTTAGTTGCCACAGGCATGGCACTCAGCACAACAGCCACATCGCTTACAAAAGCATTTACTCCCATCAGTGCTAGCACCACACCAACGAGCAGTGGCAGCACTATCAAGCGCAATAGTGTCATTGAATAAACAAATCTATTGCCTAGCATGTCGCGCACGGGTATGTGGCTCAAACTTGAACCTATAATAAGCAATGCACATGGTGTGGTAAGGTCGCCAAGCAAATGAAACCATTGACCAACGGGTGTTGGCATACTTATGCGTGCCACGGCTATTACCACAGCAATGAGCGAAGCTATGACGCATGGCGACAAAATGAGTTTAGGCGAGAATGCCGATTTAGCCTTTCCACCATTGATAAACGACACGCCAATAGTAAACACCAAGAGGTTGAACGGAATGTTTAGAACCGAAGCACAAAACACAGCTTTCGACCCAAACACAGCGTCGCATACGGGGTATCCAATAAAGCTTACATTGCCAAATGCAAGCATAAAACGCGATATGCCCTTGCGTGCCTTGTTTACCTTGAATAGGTGCGGAATGAGGTAAGCCGCCCCAATAAGCACTATATAGTTTACCACTGCCACCACTGCCAATGAGATAAGTTCTGAGTTTTCAAAAGCCAAATCCTTGCCCATAACCGAAGCCAAAATAAGGGCTGGCATTGAAATGTTCATAATAAAGATTGAGAGTTTACGGTCAAGATCGCCCGACCATAAGTTTTTCTTGGCAGCAAATAACCCCACCAATACGATGCCAAATATCATTAGCATCTGCGTTAAGATGTGTAAAATGTCCATTTAGTTGTATTGTTTTTCAGTTTGCAAAGTTACTAACAATATATACAAAAACAGACTATTGCTACTTGAAAACTTAAAGATGGCAATATACGCTTTATGCCTCATGTACTCAAAAAAATTGCCTTACTCAAGTACTCAACTCGCAGAAATTGCATAAGTTTGTAGCTCAAATAGCTAAATCTATATTATGTATGAAAATTAAGAATATACTCCTACTTTGTGCCGCATCTATGCTCTTGGTAGCATGTGGCAAAGACAATAATTCGCCTGCCCCCATTAAACCCGTACTTCCGTCGTCGGGCGAAAAACTAGTCACCTCTATCACCCGTTTAGGCAATGTTGAGAGTGGCTATGATTGGACTTTCAGCTACAACGACGGACGCTTGGCCAATGCCGTAGGCACGCTGCGCGACCCCTCAGCAAGCTTAGATCGCTCCTTCAGCTACACCTCTTCCTTTGCCTATGGTGCTAAAGAGGTGTCGCTCAATAGTTCTACGGGCGAGAAGATTACGCTGCAGCTTAATGGCGATGGCTATGTGGCTAAAATGTTGGTAAACCGCAATGTCTACCTATTTCAGTACAACTACTCGGGCCAACTCTGTGCATGGTCTAAACAAGTGTTTGAAGAGTCGTTAGGCCAGATACAACAATATAACTCGTCGGCCACCATCGACTATGATACACAAGGTGGGTTGCAGAAAATAGTGTATAAGGGTGTTGATAATCGACAAACCATTTTAACCTTTACCAACTATGCCACAGCCAACCGCAATGGACTTATGCCTCCCACTATTGCCCGCGAGTTGGGGTGCATTGGTTTTGAACAACTCTACTATGCAGGGCTCTTAGGCCGCCCCACACGTCAGTTAGTAAAGTCCATTAAATACGACTTTTACGACGACTCTAATGCCGTTGCATCCTCTCAAGCCACCGACTTTGAATATGGCTACCAAAGCGATGGCAACATTGAACTTTGCAACTACCACATTGCGCCCAGTGGCAACATTGCCTCTGTGTCGTACAAGTACAATTAAGTAGACATTCAAAATCTACTTAAGCAATTATATGCCACAAAATAGGCATCAATGTTCTATACACTACACTGCTGAATTTTGACTTGAGAGGTCAAAATTCAGCAGTTTTTTTTACCTCGTTTTGCTCTTTGTTCACCCCTTTTTTGTGAACTATTTTTGACATTTTGTTTTGCTGAAATAGAACAAAAGTGTTAAATATTTTAATAGTTACCACTGTATTTTTACTTATTTTATATATTATACACATCTAACGCATGCTTAAATTGCAATAAAAGGCTTGTTTCATGCTAAGGATACGTGTTCTTATGGGCTAAGGATACGTGTTCTTACACCCTAAGGATACGTATCCTTACACCCTTAGGATACGCATCCTTGTACCCTAAGAACACGTATCCTTAGGCATATGAACACGTATCCTTAGCCCATTTTCATCTATTTGCGGCATCTACAAACTTGCATAACTAATTAATAATCAGTTAGTTACGCTATTTTATTAGCTCATAAATCAAAAAAAATGAAGCGGCGGCCCGCTTGTTTCAAAAAAAACGAATCATGAGCATTTGAAATTTCAACTCTGACGTAAAAAATAAACACCAAGTAGTGTGTTCAAAAATTTTTTTTATTTATACGAATAAGTGAACTGTAATAAACTCTGCATAGCGACGACCATACAAACTCAATATTTAAAATTTAATTGGTATGAATTGTTACCCCCTACTTAAAAGTACACTAACTAAAGTTCGTTGCTTTTAAAAATCAACATTCATAAAAACAAATTACAAAACCTTTGATATATAAGCAAAAGTTAGTATCTTTGCATCCGCTATGCAACCCATAGCACATCAAAATTCATACTATATTTTATTAAATTACACACAATGTACTTAGATTCTGAAAAGAAGAAAGAGATCTTTGGTAAGTACGGACAGTCTAATTCGGATACTGGTTCAGTAGAAAGCCAAGTAGCCTTGTTTTCTTACCGTATTGCCCACTTGACGGAGCACATGAAGCAAAACCGTAAAGATCATACGACTGAACGTTCACTTGTTAAGCTTGTAGGTAAGCGTCGCGCTCTCCTCAAGTATCTTAAGAACAAGGACATCGAGCGTTATCGTGCTATCATTAAGAACCTCGGCTTGCGTAAGTAAGCACCTATTGAGGGCTTAATAAGAAAAGCTTTAACAACATTCGCCATGAATGTTAGGAAAAGGAACAGCACTGCAAACATCTGTTTGCAAGTGCTGTTTTTTTGTGTTTATAAAAACGTTTTGCCCACATAGTCAGAAGAGGGGCAAACCACATGCTGAAAGTTCCTTTTATTGTTGCTCTAAAGCGCCAGCATAGAGTTTTTCTAAGAACACTCCGACGCCATCTTCATCGTTAGATAGCGTAACATAGTCGGCAATGGCTCTGAGCTCAGGAGCCGCATTTGCCATGGCCACACCTATGTTGGCATACTTAATCATTGACATATCGTTGTAGCCATCGCCAAAGGCTATTAAGCTGGTAACATCAAGTCCAAGATGCTGCAACAAGCGCTCTAACGACTGCGCTTTGTCAATGCCTTTAGGCACAAGTTCTACAAAGAATGGAGCCGAACGAAATGCATCCATCTTATTGTCCAAGAGGTCTGATAGTTCAGCCTCAGCCTTTACCATTTCGTCGGGATGCCCCGTAAGCAAGAGTTTGGTGGGATGCGCTTCGAGAGCCGAAGGCAAGTGTTCAACCTTCCGAACAGCCATTTTGTTGATACGACTCTCCTCCTTTACATACTCGTCATTAGGCATTTCGGTTACGATATGATTGCCCACATAGCCCAACAAAGCATAGTGATGACGTGTGGCATAATCGTAAATCAAGGGCACAGCATCGTCGGGCAGATGCTTGGCGTAAATTTCTTTTTTAGTAGCCCAATCCACAATTTTTCCACCATTGTACGAAAGTATGTAACCCCCGTTTTTTTCAAGTTCAAGACAATGAGCCACGGGCTCAATACCATAGGTAGGACGGCCCGATGCCAACACAATAATGGCTCCTTGGCGCATGGCTTGCACGAGTGCTTGGTGGGTGCGCGGCGTAACTTCTTTGTTATGATTAGTGAGTGTGCCATCAAGGTCGAGGGCTATGACATATTGTTGCATATATAGCTTTTTGTTGTTTCAAATTATATTGTTTTTCATCGTTGCATTTCGTTATAAATGATGTGCTCAAAATGCATGTTGCAAGTAGCACACAGCTACTTATTTACACGTTCAACCTCCCACATCACAATGCCAGCCGTAACGCTCACGTTCATGCTGTGCTTAGTGCCATATTGCGGTATCTCAAGGGCTTGGTGGCAAGCATCAACCACGGCTTGCTGCACCCCTTTCACCTCATTGCCCATAACGAGCGCATAGCGCTTACCAGGCTCAAACGAGAAGTGGCCCAACTTTAAACTGCCTTCAACCTGCTCAACAGCCAGCACCGTGTAGCCCGAAGCTTTGAGTTGGTTTACCGCCTCAAGCGTATCGGCAAAGTATTGCCACCGCACAGCGTCTTCGGCACCAAGGGCCGTTTTATGAATTTCGGGCGAGGGTGGCACTGCCGTAATGCCGCACATATACACAGCTTCGAGCCTAAAGGCATCGGCTGTACGCAGCACACTGCCCACGTTGTGTAGCGAGCGAATGTTGTCTAAAACCATAATGAGCGGCAACTTATCAGCCTGCTTAAAAGTATCAATGTCTATTCGGTTTAACTCTTCGACGGTTAGCTTTCGCATATTTAAATAATGTTTTATTGCCTAATAAAAAAGGGTGATGCAAAGGTAATAAAATAGCTGAAGACGGCCGTTGATAACCCTGTTAAAAAGCCGTGGATAAGTGGTGTATAGCGTTGTTTATATCTCAAGGCTCCCCATGCCCAAAGCCCCAAAATGGTTATCCACGAATAAACACCGTTTTACAGCCCAAACTAACAGATTGCTCCACCATTTTTGAGGTGTATCAACATAAAAAAGTTATTCCATAACCAGTTATCAACACCCTGTTTATAATTTACATTCTACACACCAATAGCAGCCTAAACATAGGCCATAGTCCCATATTTTGAGTGTTAATAAAATAGTGAAAAAAACAGGCTTTAATGGGGATAACTTCATAGCCAAATAAAAGCAGAAAAACTTACAAACACTTTCCACACACCATCATAATCAACATTACATTCTTTAATTTTTATCTATAGAAAGAATAAAAAAATAGAATAATGAATATATAGAACGGTGAAGAGCATAAGTGGAAAAGAAAAAATGGTAAGGGATTTGTGATAGACAAAATAGATAAACACAAAACAAATAAGTAATTTTGCATCTATCGTGATGGTGGCAATGGTCATACACAATAAGGTGTAAGAACATTGCCCACAAATAAAAAAATAAAAAAGACTACAGAATAAGCAACGCAAAGATATGGACAACGCAATAAAGGTGAAAGGTGCAAGGGTGAATAACCTTAAAAACATCGACCTTGAAATACCACTCAACAAACTCATTGTAGTGACAGGACTATCGGGTTCGGGCAAGTCGTCGCTTGCCTTCGACACGCTATATGCCGAAGGTCAGCGACGCTATGTGGAGAGTTTGTCGGCTTATGCTCGGCAGTTTCTTGGACGCATGCACAAACCCGAGTGCGACTATATCAAGGGGTTGCCACCAGCCATAGCCATTGAGCAAAAGGTAACAAGTCGCAACCCTCGCTCAACTGTGGGCACAAGCACCGAGATTTATGAATATATGCGTTTGCTATTTGCACGCATTGGTCACACCTTTTCGCCCATAAGCGGAACCGAGGTGAAACGAAACACGGTGCAAGATGTGGTGGACTGTGCGCTGACCTATTCTGAGGGCACACGCTTCACTGTGTTGGCTCCAATGAGGGTGAGAGGTGAGAGGTCGCTCATTGAACAACTAAAAATAGATATGCAACAGGGGCTTTCGCGCATAGAGGTTGAAGGCGAGATGATGCGTATTGAGGACTTTTTAGAGCAGATAGACAAGGGGGCCATGTGTATTGACGACAATACATCACAACACCCCGAAGGCGCAAGCATGGTAAAAGCCGAAAGTATAAACCTGCTTATCGACCGCATGGCAGTGAGTAGAGAAAAGGACACGTTGTCGCGTCTTTACGACTCTGTTGAAACAGCTTTTTTCGAGGGCGATGGCGCTTGCATGTTGCGCTTCTACCCTGCTAAAATACTCCATACTTTTAGCACACGTTTCGAGGCCGACGGCATGACCTTTCGCGAACCCGACGACAATATGTTCTCATTCAACTCTCCCATTGGTGCATGCGAACGGTGCGAAGGCTTTGGGCGCATTATGGGCATAAGCGAACACTTGGTGGTGCCCGACACTTCGCTCAGCGTGATGGACAATGCCGTGATGTGTTGGCGAGGCGACAAGATGAAGGAATGGAAACTTGAGTTTATCCGCCGCTGCGAAAGGCATCATAACGACTTTCCCATCTATACACCTTACTATAATCTCACGCAGAAGGAGAAGGACATATTGTGGCATGGCGACAATATAGAACAACAATTGCCCGACGAAGAGCAGGTTTCGATAGATGCCTTCTTCCGTATGCTTGAACGAGGACAATATAAAATTCAGTATCGTGTGATGTTGGCACGGTATAGGGGCAAAACGGTGTGCCCCGTTTGCCACGGTTCACGTTTGAAGCCTGATGCCGAATACGTAAAGGTGGGCGAACACAGCATAACCGAATTGGTGCAAATGCCTATTAAGGACCTCTTACACTTCTTTGAGAAGCTTGAACTTACGGAGCACGATGCAGCCGTGGGCAAGCGCTTGCTTACGGAGATAAAAAGCCGCTTACACTTTTTGCAAGAAGTGGGGCTTGATTACCTCACACTCGACCGCTTGTCAAACTCGCTATCGGGTGGTGAGAGCCAACGCATCAATTTGGCCACATCGCTTGGCTCGTCGCTTGTAGGCTCTCTATATATTCTTGACGAACCCAGTATAGGGCTGCATCCGCGCGATACAGAGCGGCTGATACATGTGCTTAAGGAGCTACGCAACTTGGGCAACACAGTAATTGTGGTGGAGCATGACGAAGAGATTATGCGTGCTGCCGACTACATTATCGACATAGGTCCGGAGGCTGGAAGATTGGGCGGAAATGTGGTATATAGCGGCCCGTATGTGCCCGATGAAAAACTACTGCCTCATACTCCTGAGGTGTATGTGAAAGAGAAAGATGCTTTTGTATCGCACACGCTAAACTATCTGTACGGACACGAACGCATAGCCATTCCAACTTCGCGCCGTGTGTGGAATCGCTCTATCGATGTGTATGGTGCAAGAGCTAACAATCTGAAGGGCATTGATGTGAAATTCCCACTCAATGTGATGACCGTAGTGACGGGAGTGAGCGGTTCGGGCAAGTCTACACTCGTGCGCGATATCTTTTATCGCGCCATGAAACGTGCCAAAGACGAGGTGGCCGAACGTCCTGGAGAATTTAGGGCATTAGGAGGTGATGTGAAGGCTGTAGAGGCTGTAGAGTTTGTAGACCAAAATCCTATAGGCCGCTCGTCGCGCTCAAACCCTGTGACCTATGTAAAGGCTTACGACGAAATACGTAAACTGATGGCAGCACAACCTCTTGCTAAACAAATGGATATGACACCAGCCTACTTCTCGTTTAACGCCGAGGGGGGACGTTGCGAAGAGTGTAAAGGCGAGGGAACGGTAAAGGTTGAAATGCAGTTTATGGCAGACCTCGTGCTTGAATGTGAGGCATGCCATGGCAAGCGTTTTAAGAGCGACATCCTTGAGGTGAAATATGAGGACAAGAACATTTACGACATCTTAGAGATGACCGTAAACCAAGCTATTGAGTTTTTTGGAACACACAACCAAACTAAAATAACCAAGAAACTCTTGCCGCTGCAAGAGGTGGGACTGGGATATATAAAACTCGGACAATCAAGCTCTACACTATCGGGTGGCGAGAACCAACGTGTAAAGTTGGCTTACTATCTGGGACAAGAACGCACCGTGCCTACGCTCTTTATCTTTGATGAGCCTACTACAGGATTGCATTTTCACGACATCAACCGACTGCTACATGCATTTAATGCACTCATTGAACGTGGGCATAGCATAGTGATAATAGAGCACAATCTTGACGTGATAAAATGTGCCGACCATGTAATTGACTTAGGCCCTGAAGGCGGACGCGAAGGCGGTTATGTAGTGGCTACGGGTACCCCCGAAGAGATAGTGGCGCAAAATAAAGGCTACACGGCTAAGTATTTAAAAGCAGCATTGCAGATAGAGGCATAAGATGGCTAACTATTTGTGGAGTTGCGTGTGACAATGGTATGGCTTTGAGGTATAGGCATAAAAAAACCTGTACCTCAAAGCGATAAAAAGAGGTACAGGCGCACTTTTGTTGTATAGATTACTAGACGTTACCTCACGGCAAGGTCAAGCGTTTTTATAACGTTCTTCAAAAATAGAATAATGAAGAACTAAAAAACATGAGGTTAATGAATTGCTAATCTTGCACCACTGTGCAAGTGAAACGGATTTAACCTAAAATCTAATACTATGAAAAACACGTTGCAAAAGTATGTAAATGTTTGTATATGTGCAAATTTTTACTCTCTTTTTAGCCATAATGAGGAATTTAATATAAAGAACAACAATATAATTTTAATATAAAATAAAGCTATATGGTGGTGTGGGGAAAGGGTTATACACAACGCATCTTAAGGTGGGTTGTGCGGTTTAGAAAGCGCAAGGGCTATGGTGTGCATTCGCCTTTTGCCTTTAATCTGATACGTGGAGTTGTCTACGAAAATGGTATTTTTTATGCCTATAAAGATTTAGAGCATACGTTCAGACAGAACCAAAAGCAGGGCATAGAGCAATGGCGACTTAAGGACTATAAATTGCTTTTTAGATTGGCCAACTTCCAGCAAGCAAATGTGGGGTGGATGGTAGGCAGAAGCGATGACCAAATGCTTAGGCAAGCCTTGAGCAAAGGGTGTAGGCACACTGTGTATGAACTGATTAAAAGCACTTGTAATGCGAGTAAGGATAAAGCCGACCTTATTATTCTTGCAGAAGAGTGGCAAGGTAATGAAGCACTTGCTTACCTTAGATGCTTGAACATGGGAGGCATGCTGATAGTGAAAAATGTGGGAAGCAAGCACAAACCAGCTTGGCACTTGCTACTACAACAACCACAAGCGCAAGTGACGTTCAATCTGTATGATTTTGGTATCATACTTTACAGACCCGAACTACAAAGACAACACTATGTGGTGAACTACCTGTGATGTAACAGTGCGAACCACCCTAAACAACATATAACAGCATGAGTATTTATACGCGTAAAGGAGATAAAGGTAAAACTAAATTGATAACGGGCGAAAGTGTGGATAAAGACGATGCCTGCATACATTGTTATGGACTTTTAGACGAATTATCAAGCTATATAGGTTGGCTACTCTCATCGTTTAACGATGACGCAGAGCGGGTGCTAACTAATGAAAAAGCCGCATTGATACATGCACAAGAGGTGATGCTAAACGCACCATTGGCTTTTTTAAAACCTACTTTGAAAGCTGATGGTTGTGACACATTATCTAAACCCTTGTTACCTACCGAGGCTGATGTTGAGGTCTTAGAGCGGCTTATAGATGGTATGAACGATGAGGTGGGAGGCCTGTTTAAGGGCTTTGTTTTGCCAGGTGGACAGCCATTGGCTGCACAATCGCACGTGGTGAGATGTGTATGCCGACGCATCGAAAGACATTTGTATGCGTTGGTCAAAACCAGCGATGAGGTGAAAAAGGCATTGAATCAAGCGTATCTTTTGCCTTATGTAAATCGCTTATCCGACTTTTTGTATGCCTTGGCTATAAAGATTAATTATTGCGCTGAAAACAAATAAAAAGTAGGTTGTAGCATTAGGTCGTGCGAATTTTATATGCAGAAAGAAAAAAAATATGGAATAAATATATCATATTTGAATAAAAAGTGTATTTTTGCGCACGTTTTGTAAAAGAGTAGTACAGAACGTAACCTAAATCATAAATAAACTCAGACACTATGTATTGGACATTGGAATTGGCCTCGAAGCTTGAAGATGCACCTTGGCCTGCAACAAAAGATGAACTAATTGACTATGCCATGCGTTCGGGAGCTCCAATGGAGGTGGTTGAAAACCTTCAAGAACTCGAAGACGAAGGCGAAATATACGAAACTATCGAAGACGTTTGGCCTGATTATCCAACGAAAGAAGACTTCCTCTTCAACGAGGACGAGTATTGATTGCTTTTTAATGAGCTGTCATAGCTCAAAGCATTGAATATCAGCGATATGAGAATTTCTGTACAAAATTCTCATATCGCTTTTTACGTTCTTTTACCGCCAAATAAACTTGCCAAACGGGACTATTTCGGAGAATTAAATAATCAATAACCGCGTCGTTTCACCGACTTTCTTTTGTGATCATTTAATTTTTCGGGGAAAAGTCGGGATGTATGTTTGTTTTTAAAGTAAGTGCGCTACCTTTGTATAAGACAAATATCAATGTATTAACTTTATCGATTATGGATGGCAAAAAACTTAGGAGTGATTATCATGTGATTTTAGAGGAATATAGAACCGGACATCCTAATATCGATGCTAGTTTGTGCGATATCTTGTCACGTGGTGTTTATAACGGTGAATTGTGCAAACATGGGGGCATACTGATAAGTGGAATAAATCCGTCGTATGACGGGAAAGCGGAAGGTGAACTCCTTTGTAACCGATTGACTGAGTGTACAGGCAAATATTGGAAACCATATGTTGAAATCGCCAATAGCTTTTCTGAAGATATGGTAGGCTATCTTGACGTGTTCCCATTGCGTTACACAAAAGAAGCTGATTTGCTGAAGATAGTGCCAGTGGATTTGAAAGTAAGTCTTATTCAAAAATTTATGCAAGTCGTGGAGGTGTATATTCGCCCCAACCTTATCATATACACCAATAAATCTACTGGGTATCTGTGGGGAACGGATGAGTCGCATCCATGGATGGGATACAAATTGTTGCCTATTAAAACGGACGAGAGGTTATCAGCCAAAGGAAACCTATACCGTATTATTGGTAGACAGAATTCGGCAGCGTGTATATATCCTGAAGAGACACGCAATAAATGCTCTTTGGTTGGCAGTTACATCTTCATTACCAATTTCTATCAGTACGCCAAGAAAGGACTGAAGCTAACTGCCGATGATGTCATGGTGTTGTGGGATGAGTACGCTTTGTCAAATGTAGACAGAGAAAAGAAAATCAAACCAGCATCCGTGGATTTAAGGCTCAGAGAGGAGTGGACATTCATATCGAAAACTTAGGCTACTTTCCCCTGTTCCATAGATTTCAATACAGTTCGGCAAACTCTGTACAGCGTGTGAAGGATGATATAGCGCTGTTGGAGAAAAGCGAAAGTCAGAACATGGAGTTAAGAGCTTTTCTTAAAAGATATGTCAAGGTGTACGAAGATGTGTATGGAAAGGACGTTAGAAACAGTAAGAATGCGACCACTCCGTTTGTGGATGTATATACAGACGAGATAAAGCTGAATACACCAAAACTTGAAGTTGTAAATAGGTGGTTTGACGGTGATGACTTTGGGGAAGCAAGGTATCATGTACTCAATGATTTGGCAGAGGTTTTACCAGATGAAGTGACTGATGACCCACAAGCGTGTTTTGATGAAAAAAAACTGTGCCAGATTATTGTCAACAACTGTTCTCTTTGCCATTCGCTGGCATACTATTTACCACAGTATCTGGAGGATGATATAACAGAGTGTGACAGGGAGATAGAACGGCTGCAGGGTTTTCTAAGAGTTATAGACGATAAGGAAGAGGTTATCCGCATCCTTCGCCATTCAACAGATGGCTATAATGCTGTTTTACAACTCGTCAATGAGAAATACCTGACAAAGTTACAAGCAGAAGCCATTACTAATATTACGTTTCCTCAGTTTGCAGGGTTGGAGATAAATACACTAAAACAGAATTTGGGTGATGAACGTAAACTTAGAGATTTCCTTGTACGATTGAGAATTTAGAACCCCCAAAATTGTACAGAGCGGTATTTTATCTTTGAGTATGCCAATGTGTGAACGTGTTTGCAAAAGCATGTTCGTATAGCGATTATTTACCCAAATCTCAGTTGTAAATATAGATTTGGGTAAATAATCGCCATATTTTCCTCTTTGCTGCAATATAATCATTAACTTTGCATACATTAATAGACAACGATATGAGCATGATGAATAAACTTGTTGGTAGAGAGCGAGAATGTCAAGAGCTCAAAAGAGTTATGGAGTCCAATCGCTCTGAGTTTGTGATAGTATATGGACGGCGAAGAGTTGGAAAGACTTTTCTTGTAGACCAATATTATCAAGGGCACTATGACTTTACATTCGTAGGAGGACATAACCTTTCACGCCAAAGACAACTTACAAGTTTTGCGCGTGCATTGAAAAAGTACTCAGGAGTGAAGCCCGACAAGTTTGCCGATTGGTTTGACGCTTTTGATGCACTTGAAGAATATCTTGAGTCGCTTGATGCAAATAGAAAGAAAGTGGTGTTTATAGACGAGATGCCTTGGATAGACACTCAAAAGTCCGACTTTGTTGCTGCATTGGAGAATTTCTGGAACGGTTGGGCGGCTCGCCGTAGCGATATAGTGTTTATTGCCAGTGGTTCGGCGACATCATGGATGGTTGACAATCTAATCGAAAACCAGGGAGGACTACACGCCCGTATCACAAGCAACATTTATGTCAGACCTTTCACTTTGCATGAGACAGAGGAGTATCTTCAAAGAAAGCACTGCAAATGGGACAGGTACCAAACACTTCAGTGCTATATGGTTTTTGGCGGCATTCCATTCTATTTAAGTCTCATCAACACAAAAGAAAGTCTCGTGCAGAATGTTGACAGACTATTCTTTGCCCAAGGGGGCATTATGAGGAGTGAGTTCGATGAATTGTACAACGCCTTGTTTTCAAATGCCGACCTTTATATAAGTGTCGTAAAGGCTTTGGCTGCTCACCATGACGGTATGTCTCGCAATGAAATATCCAAGGCTATAGACGTTACAGGTGGAACGCTTTCCCGTGTGTTGACCAATCTTGAACGATGTGACTTCATTTCGCGAAGCCAAAATTTCGGGCATAAGACGAAAGACACAATCTATCGTTTGGTCGATTTCTACACCTTGTTTTATTACAAGTTTATCGTGCAGGATATGTCAGGCGATGAACATTGGTGGAGTCATAACTTTGAGTTACGCCAAGTTTCGACATGGCAAGGGCTTACATTTGAGATAGTGTGCCTTATGCATACCGACTGCATCAAACGCGCCTTGGGCATTTCCGGTATGGCTACAGAAGTTTCTTCATGGCGCAAGACGGCAAGCGAAGGACAAAAGGGAGGTCAGATTGATTTGGTAATCAAGCGTGCCGACCGTATCATACACCTGTGTGAGATGAAGTTCAGCAAATCGGAGTACCGCATCACAGAAACATACGAACAGTTACTGAGACAACGACTGGAGTTGTTCCAAAGTTCCACCAAGACCAAGTTTTCTTTGGTCATCACTTTCGTTACAACCTATGGTGTTTCAGACGGTTTGCATCATAGTTTGGTGCACAGCGAAGTCACAATGAATCAACTGTTCGAGTGACGAATATCCTTTCATGGCCTTTTACAGCGAAATAAGTTGATCAATAATCGTG
>ERZ808240.636-NODE-636-length-44811-cov-4.824068_pt1 | contig 44811 bp, 45 predicted proteins | sample MGYA00521084_ERZ808240 | MGnify/ENA primary metagenome ERZ808240 (study PRJEB31516, sample SAMN03275571) | gut metagenome | biome: mammalia-associated habitat; material: feces | host: Papio cynocephalus | place: Kenya | collected 2012-08-06 ...
TGCTAGGTAGATCCATATCAGGATTTCTCCGAGCAATAGGCTTGCTATGCCTGTGACGTTGAGCCTGTCGTCCATCCGTTCACAGGCTGCCCACATAAGCACCGGTGCGAGTATGCAGAGAAAGCAGCCAACACCGCAGATTATTATCATTGTCCACATCTTCTTCCTCCTCTCTCCAAAGTATCTTTTCTTGTTTGCGTCTTGCCCGTCCTGTCTTCCTGCGGGATAATCGCCTTGAAGGGATGGTAAATATAATGTCTGGTAAATACATGCCGCTACTTGTCAAGTAGCACATATATGTTCCATGCAAGTTTGGCTATGTTGATAAGCTGCGCTGCGATCATCATCAGTAACGCGGCCTGCATCACTTTGATGATTGTTTTCATGTCGCACCTCCTGCTAAGCAGATGAACATACGTAGTAAGATCTCTTGTATGAGCGTCGTTGTCGCCAGTATTACAACGACGATTTGTAGCCTTCTTAGATCGTCCATCTCTCCTCTCTCCTCTTCACCTTTTACTTGCAACTTGATTTATTTTCAAGTAATAGAACAAAAAAATTATGAAAATGCAATTTGATCGATCTTCACTCCGTACAGTTTGGCAACGTTTGATGCTGCTCTGATTTTTACTTTGCCGAAGTCCGACTCCCAAGAATTGTACGTTTGTGCTGAAATTCCAAGCTTTTCAGCAGCCTCTTGCTGTGTCCAGTTTTTTCTAGCTCTCAATTCTTTTAACGTATATTGCATAGCTTCTTCCGCCTCCTTTCATGATTATATTACTTGATTTATTTTCAAGTGTCAAGTAATTTCTTGATTATTTATCAAGCTTTTTCTCTTTTTTATAAAAATAACTTGATTATTTTTCAAATTTGTTTATAATTTAAGATACATACAACGGAGGTGCAAGCATGGAGTTTTCAAGCAATTTGAGATATTTGAGGAAAGAGCGAGGCATGTCGCAGGAGGATCTTGCAAATAAGCTTGGCTACAAATCATTTACGACTATTCAAAAATGGGAGAGTGGCGTGTCAGAGCCGTCAGTTTCTACGGTAAAAATCATTTCTGATATTTTTGGCGTTACGATGGACCAGATTATCAACAAAGATCTTTCTCCCGTTCCGGCTCCCGAGCTCACGGAACGGGAGAGAGAGGCAATTGCCGTTTTCCGACGTTTGAGTGACGTCGATCGGGAGAAGCTGATTGCTTATGGCGAAGGGCTTGCCGCTGCCGGCGCTGATGATCTAAATGCCAGATTGATGGAGAAGGGCGAGGAAATCGCGAAAAAGTTTAGAACCGTCGAGGATTCTCAAATAAAAACAGTATGAAGTAATTTTATTGCGTAATGTTCGCAGAAAGGAATGTATCATGAAAAAGAAGTTTGCTGCTATCGTTATCGCCGCTTGTTTGTTTTTAAGTTCTGCTGTGCCGGTTTTTGCTGCTGCTAAGCTTTCACGCCCCGTCATTGACAGCGTGGCCGCGAAAAAGAACAGCATCGTGATTTCTTGGGGTTCTGTCGAGGACGCTGATGGGTACTATGTGTACCGCTCCACTTCCAAAGACGGAAAGTTTTCTCGCATCGCAGAAACGGACGAGGACAGCTACCAAGACTCTGCTATCAAGAAGGGCAAGCGGTACTATTATAAAGTTCGCGCCTTTTCTGACGGCGAATATAAGAACAGCTCCCTGAGCAAGTGGAAATCTGCCAAGGTAAAAAAATCTTCTGCAAAGCCTACTCCTGCAGCTCCTTCCGGTGCTGATGGAGAAACGATTGTTTACATCACCGAAACAGGCGCGAAGTATCATCGCTCTACCTGCAGGATGCTCAAGGACAGCTGTATCGAAACCACTTTGGACAGTGCATTAAGCAATGGCTATACTGCTTGCGGAATTTGCCACTAAAAGCATTTCGCGCCCCTGATACGCACTATTTTAGGTACAAGATGACTCCTTTCTGCCCGTCTATGTTTGTTGTTATGATCAAAAGTTGTAACGAACGAATATATATGGCGTAAATTAACGGATCGTCTATGTAAAAATACTTCCTCTTCATATGCTCTCCCTCTGGGGCGCATGGAATATTATAGGATTTCAGTGTGTGGGATTCTATAGGAAATATTTAGGGAAAAAATCATAGAATGAGAGGTAATATATGTTTTTCTTTTTTGATGATGAAAATAGCAATAGCTTTGAAGAGATTAAGCACATTGATGAAAATGGCCAAGAATACTGGCTCGCGAGAGAGCTTTCAAAGATCTTAGAATACAAGGATTTCCGTAACTTTGAGCTTACCATCTTTAAAGCCATGGAAGCATGTAAAAACAGTTCCAATGCTATAGAGGACCATTTCGGTGAAGTCACCGAGATGGTTCCGATCGGCTCTGGTGCGACCAGAAAATTCCCGAGTTACAAGCTTTCTCGGTATGCCTGTTACTTGATCGCACAGAATGGCGACCCGAAAAAGGAATCAATCGCTCTTGCGCAGACGTATTTCGCAGTACAAACCCGCAGGCAGGAGCTGCAAGACCAGTTTGACCAGCTGACCGAAGATCAGCGCCGTCTTTCCATCCGCGACGAGCTCGTCGAGCACAATAAATCCCTTTCTGAAGCCGCATATCAATCTGGTGTGAAAACCAATCAGGACTTTGCGAAATTTCAGAATCGCGGCTATCAAGGTCTTTATGGCGGTCTCGGACGTGCAGAGATCCACGCTCGCAAAGGTCTGAAAAAAGGCCAGAATATTCTCGATCATATGGGCAGTGAGGAACTTGCTGCGAATCTTTTCCGCGCGACGCAGACGGATGCCAAACTCCGCAGGGAGAATATCCAAGGCACAGAAGCCGCAAGCAAAACACACTATCAGGTCGGCGCCAAAGTCCGTAAGACGATTGAAGAACTCGGCGGCACGATGCCGGAGGATCTTCCGACTCCGGATAAAAGCATCAAGCAGCTTCGAAAAGAAGAAAAGAAACCCCTTGACCCAGATGCCCAGATTACTATGGATTTAAAAAAAAAAGAAAACCGCCTCTTTATTGAGACGGATTTCATAGATGGGTTTGCTGTGATACAATCCCGAATGTCGCAATTCTGATTGTACCACAGCTTGCCCGGTTTTTCAATACCCGGGTATTTTTATGCCCTTTTTTAAATATTCTTTTTTACGGAGGGGATTATGAAAGTTGCTGCAGCGTACATCCGTGTTTCGACGGAAGATCAGATTGAATACAGCCCGGACTCCCAGCTTCAAGAGCTTCGTTCCTATGCAGAGCGGCATGATATGGTGCTGGATCCGTCGCATGTCTATATTGACGCCGGGATCTCCGGCCGGCAGGCGAAGAAGCGACCGGCGTTTCAGAGGATGATCGCGACGGCCAAAACGAAGCCGACGCCGTTTGAAGCGGTTTTGGTGTGGAAATATTCCCGGTTTGCCCGGAACCAGGAAGAGTCTATCCTGTACAAGTCGCTCTTAAAGAAAGAGTGCGGCGTCGAGGTGGTATCGATCACCGAAGAGACCGGCGACGGTATGTTCGGCGGTCTGATCGAGCGCATCATCGAGTGGATGGACGAATTCTATTCTGTCCGGCTGTCCGAGGAAGTCAAAACGAAGATGACGTTCGTCGCCGAGACGGGCAAGGTGCAGACAGTTGCCTGCTACGGTTATTCCAAGAAACCCGGAGAAGAGCCTGTGATCGTTCCTGACGAGGCAAAGTGGGTGCGGTTTATATTTTCCCAGATTGCCGCCGGAAAGTCGTTCGTGTCGATCGCCAGACAGCTCAACGACGCCGGACAGCGCACGCATAGAGGCGGTCTATTTGAAAACCGCACGATCGAATACATCGCACATAACCCCATTTACAAAGGTTACGTCCGCTGGACCCCGACCGGGAAAACCCTTAGCAAGCGGATCTATCGCTCGCCGGACACGATGGTCGTTAAAGGTAATTTCGAGCCGATCATATCCGAAGAAGAGTTTGACGCCGTACAGGTGATCCTTGATCAGCGCCGGCGCAGCCGCAAAAAGAACGAACAGCCTATGACGGTCAAAAAGCACTGGCTGTCCGGTATGCTTAGGTGCAGCAGCTGTGGAGCGACGCTTGCCTTTTCTCCGTCTAATGACGGCTGGCAGTGCTATAAGTACGCAAAAGGCGTCTGCAAGACTTCGCACTTCGTGAAGACGGCCAAGATTGAAGACGCAGTCATCGAGGCGATCAGCCGCGTGACGATCACCGGAGATTTTATCAAAGAGAATACGAAGATCCCGGAAGACGAATTGATCGACTATCAGTCCGATATCGCAAAGCTGCAGCGCGTGCTGTCACGTGCCAAGGCAGCTTACGCCGCCGGGATCGATAGCCTTGAGGAATACGGCGCTTATAAGAAGAAAATCGAAAAGGAGATCGCGGCATTAGAAGAGAAAGACCGGGCCCAGAGAGAGGCCGTCAAACTGCCGACGCAGGAAGAGGTTGAAAAGCGGTTTTCAAGTGTGGTTGAAGTGCTCAAAGGCGATTTTGACAACGAAACGAAGCAAAACGCCCTCAAATCCATCGTTGACCGCATCGTCTATAACCGAGCAATTGCAACGGTTTCCGTCTTTTTTTACCTCTGATTATATGCGTTTGGAGTATGGTGGACCGGATGGCGAAATCGGCGCGTCGCTGCGTTATCTGTCGCAGCGTTATTCAATGCCTTACCGCCATGTTGCCGGTGTGCTAACGGATATCGGTACCGAGGAGCTGGCGCATTTGGAGATGGTCGCCACGATCGTGCATCAGCTGACACGCGATATGACCATGGAACAGATTGAAGAGGCCGGCTTCCAGGCATACTTCGTGGATCACACCGCTGGGGTTTACCCGCAGGCTGCCGCAGGCTTCCCGTTCGACGCGCTTTGCCTGGCCTCCAAGGGTGATGCGATCACCGATCTGTCCGAAGATATGGCAGCAGAACAAAAAGCACGCACTACTTACGATAACATCATCCGCATGTGCGACGATCCGGATGTTCTGGATCCGATCCGTTTCCTGCGGGAGCGTGAAGTTGTGCATTACCAGCGTTTCGGGGAAGCACTCCGCCATGTGCAGGATAATCTGAACAGCAAAAATTTCTACGCGATCAACCCGGAATTTGATCTGTAGGGGCAATCACGCGATCGTTCGAAAGAAAAGGACGTGTAAAGCGACTCTTTGCCGGTTTTGCGCGCCCTTTTCTCTCCTCTGCAGAGTGACAACGCCGAGCACTGTTTTCCTACAGTTTCCGCGTGCCGAGATCTTCAATGCTGCAGAAGGTATAACCCTGTGCTTTCCAACCTTCAATCAGTTCTTCGAGGATCTCGCCGTTCGTCTTGGACGTGCTGTGCAGCAGCACGATCGCCTGTGGATGGATTCGCTTGTTGAGCAGGCTCAATGCTTCCTCACGGGTCGGCTGCTGATCCTGCAGCCAGTCGACATAGGCCAGACTCCAAAAGACCGTCGTATAGCCCAGCTTGTTTGCCTGCTTAAGATTTTCCTCACTGTACTTTCCCTGTGGCGGCCGGTAGAACTTTTTCATTTCCTTTCCGGTCGCTTTCCGGTACGCGTCCTCCAGTTCCGTAAGCTCTTTTTTAAAAGCATCTTCTGCCGCGATGGCAGACATATCCGGGTGGTGCATGGTGTGATTGCCGACCACATGTCCCTCCGCCTCCATGCGCCGGATGATCTGCGGATTTTCCTCGATAAAATTTCCGACGACGAAAAAAGCAGCCGGAACCTTTTCTTCTTTGAGCACGTCGAGCAGTTTTTCAGTCACACCGTTCTCGTAGCCTGCATCAAACGTCAGATAGAGCTTCTTTTCGCTGCTGTCTCCGGGCGCCAGATAAAATGCGTTATAATCCGCCAGGTACTCCGGCGTCGCGTTGCCGACCGGCGCGCTCCCCTCCTTTTGAAAGGAAAGCCCCCAGTTCCCGTCGGCGGCGGCAGCGACGACCCGGCTGTCCGCTTCTCGCTGCGCCTGCTGCGCGTCCTCTGACTGTTCCTGCGCACCTCCGAAAATGGTCGATCTTCCGCTTCCGCCAAGCGAAAAAAGTCCGACCAACGCAACGCAGATGCAGAAGATCGCAGTGCTGATTAACGGAATTGTCGCAATTTTTTTCATAAAAAATCACCTCATCTTTATCCTTATGTCTATGAGGTGATCTTGCAATTATGCACAATTCTTTTCGTTGGTATCTTGGGTATTCTTGGAATCTGCGGATGTAGCTGCGGATTTTTTGCCGATCCGGTCGACCAGCAGGATCACTGCCGCCGCGCCGACGGCAGTCACGATCGTCGCTGCCAAAAGCATAAATTTGGCGCCCGCGGTATCCAGCAGGAAACCTCCCATGATTGACGCCAGAATGGAAGATACCGTCGTCATCATGGTATAGCAGGCTTGTCCCTTGATTGCTTCCCCTTTGCGCATGATCTCGTTTGTAAAGGCTACGATTGCCGGAAGAAACAGTCCGAAGCTGAAAGTCTGCAGCAGATGCGCTGCATAGATCACCGTGATATTTCGGGCGAGGTAGATCAAAAAAACCTTGAGCGTAAAGGCGAGTGCCGCAATTTTCAAAATCGTCTGACAGGATACTTTTTGATGAAGCTTATCAAAGAAGATCAGCGCCGGCATTTCCAAAAAAGCCATCACAGCAAGAACTCGGCCCATATCTTCACTGGTTCCGCCGACGTCTTCTACAATCTGCAGCATGAAATTGTTCAAAATTGAATTATGGAAATAAACGCCGGCAATCCCTAACTGCATACACGCAAATCGTTGATTTGCCCGAAGAAAATCGAGCAGGTTAATGTTCTCGTCGTTTTCACCCTTCTGCAAAGACTGCGGCACCGGCGGTTCCTGCGTTCCTGCCGAGGCAAGCATTTTTTTGAAATGACGGTTTGCGAGCAGCAGCGCAGCCAGTAACGCAGACAGCGCGAGTTCTCCGGCTGCCGGTATCACAAGGCTCCCGTGCTTTTCGACCAAAGTACCCAGCACAGCGCAAAGCACGGAATAGCCAAGGGAACCGACACTTCGACAAATCCCAAAATTGATATGTACGCCTGCTTCTTCCAGCTTAAACGTCAAAGAGTTCAGCAGGGGCTGCAGGGTGGTCAGCCATGCGGTCATGAGGGAAAACATAACCCATAATGCCGCAGACTTGTGATGAAAGACAAAAAGAGCACCTTCCAGGATGAGCAGAAAAATCGTACACAACTGCACAACTCCGATCAAAGATATCTTCTTTGTCCGATCTGCGAAGTCCGCGATCAGCGGCTGCAAAAAAACAGCCAGCACATTCGCGGCCGCAAGGATGATGCCGATTTCGCCGTTTTGATAGTCCGCTTCCAGCAAAAAAGCCGCAGCGAACGCGTTTCCTACGCCAAAATACATCCAATAGAAGGTATGTATCATAGCATAATCAAAGTTTAAGATCCTGCCCTTCATGTTCTTGTTCCCTTACATGTTTTTTATCTGCTTTCCTCAAAAAAGGTGACCTACGCGGTCACCTTTTTCTATATCAGATCTCTTTGGTCTTATCTTATTTGAGACTTATTTCAGAGGCGCTAAGCCTAAGATCTCTCTTGCTTCTGCCGGAGTCGCAACTTCTCTGTTGAGCAGTTTTGCCATCTGAACGACTCTTTCTACCATTTCGCCGTTGGATTTTGCCAGAACGCCCTTAGACATGTAAACGTTATCCTCGAAACCGACACGAACGTGTCCGCCCATCGCGATGGTCGCCGCAGCGATGCCCCATGCGTTCTTGCCGATACCGGTAGCAGTCCAAGTCGAGTCTGCCGGGATGGAGGTCGCCATGATCACCAGATCACGAACGGTTGCTGTCATCTGTACGCCGAGTACGAAGTCAAAGTGGATCGGATACTTGATGTGACCCTTCTTAGCTGCTTTGAGCGCCAGGTCAATCATGCCCTTATCGAATACTTCGCATTCCGGCTTGATACCTCTTTCCTGCATGATGTCGCCGAAGTTGTTGATGGTATTGTCAGTGTTGATGAAGATCTCGTCTCCGCCGAAGTTGCAGGTACCGCAGTCTAGGGTAGCCATTTCTGGGGTCGGGGTGATCTCGGTGGACTGTAATCTCTCCAGATCCGTCATGCCGACTGCTCCGCCGGTAGACGGCTGAATGATCACGTCCGGGCACTCTTTGCGGATCGCGTCAACCATTTCTTGGAATCTTCCCTTGTCCTGTGTCGGAGTTCCGTCGTCCCATCTGACGTGAAGGTGGATCAAAGCCGCGCCTGCTTCATAAGCAGACTTTGCTTCTCTTACGACTTCTTCTACCGTATAAGGGACTGCAGGGTTGTTTTCCTTTGTAACTTCTGCGCCGCAGATACATGCACTGATAATTAATTTTTCCATTTCATCAATCTCCTTTTTATTTCATTTTTGCAAACAAAATAATTACTAATCGCCTTTCAGCTTTCCCACATACAGGTATATTATACCACTATAAGTCCCGATGTTCAAGTGTAACTCTGCGTCCTTCCTCCGCAAAAATTCGATAAACCTCATTGGCGACCGCTACCGAGCGGTGATGTCCGCCCGTACAGCCCAACGCGACCGTTAAGCTGTACTTGCCCTCTTTGATATAGCAAGGGATCAGACGTTTGATGATCTCCACCAGCCGATTGATGAATTCCTTGCTGATATCCTGCTTGAGCACATATTGCGCCACCTTCTTATTGTTACCGGTCAGGTTCTTGAGACTCGGCACATAGTACGGATTGGGGATAAAACGCACATCGAGCACCCAGTCCGCCTCCAGCGGGATCCCATGCTTATAGCCGAACGACATGAAGTTGAGGATGAACGAGTCCCCAGCGTCTCCTTTAGAAAACAGGCGGTCGAGCTCCGCGTTGAACTCGGCGACCTTCAGCGACGAGGTATCGACGATGTAAGTCGCGTGACTCCGGAGCTCTGCCAGCTGGCGGCGTTCTTCGTCGATGACCTCCGGCGTGATGGCTGCCGTGGAAAGCGGATGCATGCGCCTTGTTTCGTTGTAGCGTCTTATGAGCGCTTCGTTGGACGCTTCTATAAACAGAATCTTGAAATCCACGTTTTCGTCGCTTTCGAGTGAGGCGACACTGTTTTTCAGATCATGGAAAAACAGCCCGCCGCGTACGTCCACGACAAAAGCGGCCTTGGTCACCTGTTTCGCGCCGGACAGCGTCAGATCGATAAAATTCCGGATCAGCGCCGGCGGCATATTGTCAATGCAGTAATATCCTTTGTCCTCGAACCAGTCCGCGGCCTTGGTCTTGCCGGCGCCGGACAGTCCGGTAATAATGACGACTTCCATCTTTTGTTCCTCTGCTTCTCACTCAGATTTTTTCGATATTGACGATCCGCGCCGGATCCAGCCCCGCTTCCAGCGCCCGCGTGAGCGGTCCCTCAAAGGAACCGACCTTTTCCGGCACATGCGCGTCGCTGCCGATGACAAACTGCACGTCATATTTGGCGGCAATGCGGATTTCCTCGACCGTCAGATGCTGATGTTTGTCGTTGATCTCGACCAGCGTACCGGTGTCCGCGCAGGCTTTCACGATATCTTCAATGGCGAAAGGTCCCTTGTCGCCCGGATGGGTCAGGATATCGATGTGATTGCCCGCCTCTTCATTTGCGTACAGGCTGTCGAGGATCATCGCGGTATTCCGAACCAGAAGCGAAGAAGTTTCGCCCCGAAAGAGCCCCGCGTGTTTGTACAGATAATTCGGGATCATGCCCGCATGCGCAATCCCATAGTGGTAGCCCGCAAGCAGGATGTCAAATTCGCCGCGCTGCGCAGGGCTTACATCCAGATACGGCGCGACGCGCATGGTATTGGCCTCCACGCCAAGCAGGATCTCCATTTCCGGAAACTCTGCTTTCGCCGCTACGATGTCCTCCCGCATCTGCGGGATCTGCTTCATTTTGATTCCATACGTCATATGTCCAGGTCCGTGATCGGTGATGGCGATCGAACGGATTCCTTTCGCTGCCGCAACGCGGACATTGTCCAGGATCGTCCCCTTGCCGTGCGAATAGATCGTATGCGTATGATGATCGTAGATCATCCGATACTTTTTGATGATATCTTCGTATTTTTCCATTTTACTGTTTTGTCCTTTTCTGTCTTTGCTGTGCCGGTGCTTGGATGCGCCTGCCTATGCGCTTTCCGGCTGTGATCAGCCGATGATGCGCACTTCCGGTTCTAGCATCACGCCGAAGCGGTCATAGACGGTATTCTGCACCAGGCTGATCAGCTGCAGGATATCTGTGGCGGTTGCGCCGCCGCGATTGATAAGAAAGCCGCTGTGCAGGGTCGATACCTGCGCACCGCCGACCGATACGCCTTTCAGACCGGCGTCTTCGATCAGCTTGCCCGCGAAATATCCCTCCGGTCGCTTAAAGGTGCTGCCTGCGGACGGATACTGCACCGGCTGCTTGCTGTTGCGCTTTTGGTTCAGCTCCCGCATTTTCGTCGCGATCTCGTCAGGATCGCCTTTAGCGAGCGACAGCGAGGCAAACAATGCTACATAGCCGTTGTCTTCCAGGATGCTGTGCCGATAGCCGAACTGCATCTCTTCGTTCGTAAAAACACGCTTTTCGCGGCCGTCCGGCGAGATCGCCAGCACCCCTCGGATCACGTCTTTGAGCTCGCCGCCGTAAGCGCCCGCGTTCATGAACAGGCCGCCGCCGAGCGTACCGGGGATCCCGCTCGCGAATTCAAAACCGGTCAAGCCCTCGCGCTGCAGGATCTTGGCCAGCGTCGCCAGGTTGATGCCGCATTCGGCGCCGATGACGTCGTCCCGCTGACTTTCCTCTAGGGTCATGCCCGGAAAAGCCTTCTGCGGTTTTTGTACAACACCCGCAAAATTCTCCATTTTGATCACCACGCCGTCGTAGCCGCTGTCCCGAAACAGCATATTGCTGCCGTTGCCGATCATCAGGTGCGGCAGTCCCGCATCGCTGAGCATGCGCAGCGCGATTCTCAGTTCCATATCCGTGCCAACATGGAGCATTGCCGCCGCGCGGCCACCTGCCCGAAAGGACGTATATGCCGCCATCGGTGCATCGTATTCGATGCGGAACACATGCGGATCTCCGATCTCCTGATTTTCCGGATCCGCAGGATCATTCTCCCTGCGCAGGTTCTGTATCACCAGCTCCAGATCGCGGAGCAGCTGTAAATCGTTCTTTTCCAAAGAGTTCCTCCTTGTCGATATGATATTTTGCAAATTCTTCGTATACGGCCGTATCGGTCGGCAAGTCCTTTTCCCACAGTCGGTTGTTGATGGCCTCCGAGGCATACGTGTAAAGCACCGCAAAGACCGGTACGCCCAGGATCATGCCCGGCAGTCCGAACAGACCGCCTCCGACAATGATTGCGAACATAACCCAGAAGCTTGCCAGCTTGGTTGTTTTGCCCAGGATCTTCGGACCGATAACATTGCCGTCCAGCTGCTGCAGAACCAGCACCATAAGACCGAATTTCAGCGCCGCAAGAGGCTCTACGATCAAAAGGATCAGGATGGACGGTACCGCGCCGATGAACGGTCCGAAAAACGGAATGATATTGGTCACGCCGACGACCACGCTGATCAGAATCGCCATCGGCAGTTTCAAAAGGCTCATGGCAATGAAACACAGGATCCCAATGATAATTGAGTCAATGATCTTGCCGTTAATGAAACCGCCGAAGGTCTCATTGCAGACGCGACCCAGCCGGAATAGCTTTCCCGCTCTTTCCGGCTTGCATGCAGCCAGGATCAGCTTTTTACTCTGCGCCATAAAGATTTCCTTACTGTTCAGGATATAGACGCAGATGATCAACGCTACAAAGAAGTTCACTACCATGTTCAAGGTTCCGACAACGCCGCTGAGGATTGCGCCGGCACCCGGAAGCAGCTTTTGCTGCGCCCATTCGATGGCAAGATTGGATAAGTTATCCAGTTTATCCTGCAGCAGAGTCACCATTCCCGGATTCTCTCGGATATGTTCGGTGATCCACAACTGGATCTTGTCGACAGCTTCCGGAATGCCCAATACCAGTCCGGTCACGCTGTCCCACAGATCCGGACCGATCAGGACAAAGAAACCGGAAACCACACCCAGGATGATAGCGACCGCTGCGATGGTTGCGATGACCTTGGCCAGTTTCAGCGCCCGCCGCGGTTTCAGTACGTTTCCGTTGCGATTTGCGCCATAAAGCAGTCGTACAATGGCGTTATAAAGCGGACACATCAAGTACGCCATGATAATACCCAGATAAAACGGCATCAGGATATTGTTGATCTTGGAAACCGTCGCTGTGATCACGGGTATATGATTCACGCAGTAATAGGCGACGATCAGTCCCAGTCCCACGGTAAAGTACAGAATGCCGTGTTTGAGAAAGGATTCTTTGATTTTCAGTTTGTTTGTGTTTTTTTCATCCATGCCTTAGCTCCTTTCTGTCTTCTTCTATCATAACCTAATTTTCATAGGCGGTCAACCGCATCATAAACTCCGTGCGCGCCAGACAAGCCCTTTCCAGTGCTTCCGTCAGCGCGGCGCTCTCCTTTTTTTTGAGCCAGGCAATAACCATGCGGTTATAGGTGCTTTCATCCAGATCGAAGGTCGAAAGCGGAAAACCTGCCTTGAGGAGATGATATTCCATCAGCAGCCGTGCAAGAAACCCATTATGCTCGCGGAAAGGATAAAGTTCGATCATGCGAAAATGCAGCAGAGCGGCTTTGTCGAATGGATCCTCAAAGTCTTTTTTATGATTTGCAAAAGCAACATACGCATCCAGCTCTTCGGGCAGTTCCGACGGCAAGGGCGGCGTATAGCCATATTCAAGCAGCGGCGGCGTCGTTTTTCGCAGCAGACCGCTTTCGTGATCGGTTCCGGCAAGCAATCCCGCCAGTCCCAGGATCAGCTCCGGTCCAATCGGCATTTCGCTTTCCACACAGTCATAGAGTCGCCTCCTGGCTGTATCCAGCCGGCGGATCAATACATGGTCGCTGACACGGGCGTCACTGACGCAGTCGCCATGCAGGATCCCGTGGATCTGTTCCCGGCTCAGCGGGCTTCCGTCCAGCTTCAGGTTCAGATACAGCCAGTCCAGCTGTTCCACGCTTTCCAGATATTTCGTGACCTGCGGCGAAAACGGTCTGCGGTTTTGCAGTATCACGAGATTTTTTCTGATTTTTCGGATCATGATCTTTTATCCTTTCCCACTGCAGCGCTTCTTTCTTTTTATTATAGCAAAGCGGTGTCACGAATGCCATGATTATTTTAGTCCTCCGCCCGGTCTTTTCACTTTCTTTGCATCGTCTCATAGGAAGCAAAAAGGCACTTCGGATCGGAAATGCCGCGTGCTGCTTCGTTCCGTCTTCTATGCCCTTTTGCTTTTTATGATTTTATGATAGATGTTTGCGAGTCGTCTGCGGCAAGATGCCGGTAGTAATCCTCATCCAAGATCATTTTGGAATAACGGAACATCTGCATCACCGTTTCATCCGTCTGCCGCACATAGTCCTGCGTCTTTGGATCTTCCTCCGAAGCCAGGATCTCGCGCCGACCTCGATCGGTGATCCAGGTCTGATCCTCAAAGACTGCCAAGCCTTCTCGATTCGTATCGAACAGGTCTTGTCCCATCAGATATTTGCCGGAGGTTTGGTCCAAACCGAAGAGATTGATCAGCGTCGGCAGAATATCCAGATTGGATCCGACTTTTTCGACGGTTTCCGCCTGCATACCCGGTGTCCAGATGATCAGTGAGCTGCGGAATTTTTCGTATGCGTTGTCAAGTTCGCGCCCGGTCACATATCGTTTCAGCTCCGCGATCTGTTCGTCTTTGAGCGCATACGGATAGTGATCTCCGGCAATAGCGATCACTGTATCCTGTAGCGCACCGGCCTCATCCAGCCTTTGAAGCAGAAGCTCCACGGCCTGATCGAACTCCATATTTGCCGCCATGTAGGCTTTGCAGGTCTCTGACACCGGCATATCCGTCACGTCCTCCTGATGCTTGATCGACATCTGTTGATCCCAGAAGTTATATTCCATGTGCCCGCTCACGGTCAGATAGTACACATGGAAAGGCTGGATGTTTCCTTCCGCGTCCGGTGTCAGGAAATCCGCGGTTGTCTGATCGACCATTTCCAAGTCGGATTCCGGCCAGGTATGCGTGAATTCATAGCTTCCGCCCTGTCCGTCAAAATCATAGCCCAGGTTTGGATGCGTCTTCGTGCGATGATAAAATTTGATACTGTGGTCATGATAGGCTTTTGCCTGATATCCCAGCTTCGCGAACTGATGTGCCAGTGTAAACGGCAGTGCGTTCTTTGCCGATTCTGTCATCGACCAGACTCCGGACTCCGGGATCAGACCCACAAGGTTGAGGTATTCTCCGTCCGAGGTGCTGACGCCCCAGACCGGATTATAGTAGTTTTCAAAGCGAAAGCCTTCGTTCTGAAGCCGATATAGAGTCGGCGTATAGGTTTCGCTGACCGCGAAATCCGTGAAGCTCTCGGCGGTGATTAGAATCAGATTCTTTCCCTTAAAAATACCAGTTTTTTCATTCGTCCGTTGCGGCTGCCGCTCTGCGAACCAGGCGTCCAGTTCCGCGATTGCCTCTTCATCGGCGTCGTTTCGGATCGTCTGATCGATCTTACGTGCCGCAAGTCTTCCAGCGTCCAACACATCTGCCGTCAGCAATCCGAAGCTTTTGACCGAGCCCTTGATCTCGTTCACCTGTGTATAATAGCTGTAGGCACTACCGATCCCGCGCTCCCCGGTAAACACCAGCACCTGCATCAGCCCCAAACATAAAAGCAGGACCGGAACAGTCAAACAGATCGCCTTCCGGTTCAGTCCGTGCAGCAGGAAGCGTTTCCTGCGGACTGCGATCACCGCCGCCGTGCAAGCCAGCGCGATCAGCAGAAGCGGCAGCCATTTTTCTAAGATCGTCTGCCAGATGATGCCCTGAAATTCCGCCACCTGCCCGCCGTTGAACATGGAATAGGTCGTGTAGAAGGTCCGGAAAATATCATAATAGACGATCTGGGAGGCGTAGACCACGGCCAACGTGATAATGAGCGTCGTCAGGATATTGCGTTCGACCCTGCGGCTGAACAGGCCGCTGATCGCCGCAAGCAGAAGCGCAAAAAAAGCAGACATCACAAGCAGGATCAGAAAGCTCTGCAGAGGCGCTCCGCCCTGCAGTTTTCCGACTGTGTCTGTCCGCAAGATCATTTCATACAGCAGGATGACCAAAAACAAAATCCCCGCGTGAAAAAAAAGTTTCTTCGTCTGCTCCTGCTTTTCGCAGTGCCGATAACTCTTGTGCTTCATTGTTTCCCCTCATCGATCCCAAATCTCAAATTTCTTTGGTTTCTTAACGTGATTTTAGCATAATCTTAGCATATCCTTGTGCGGATTGCAAGTCTGCTGTGCAAGGAATATATTCAAAAAAATCCACACAAAAAACTCTGTGCTTTGTTCCTTTCGAGACTCACACAGAGTTCATAATCAAACATGTGGTTTTGTTGTCTTCTTATCTTCTTTTTTTCTTTTTCAGTTCCTCTTCAAAGCAGAGCCCATACCAGTGGGCCGGCAGGTAGGCTGCCGTGTCTTGGATCGCATGGTCGCAGAATTCCGCCGCATGGATGACGGCCTGTCGCATGTCCGCACCGCTGAGCACCTCTCCGCACAGCGCGGACGTAAAAACATCCCCGGTTCCATGCAGCTGCCGGTGTACCATCGGTTTTTCGATTCGTACGATCTCATCGTCCAGACGCGCCAGATAACCGATCTTGTCACCGCGGCGCACGCTGGTAATGACAACATTCGGATTGCGCAGACCTTCCAGCAGTTCTTCATTGCTGACCGCTTCATCATCCGCCGCGGTTCCGAGCAAAAGTCTTGCTTCCGTACGGTTCGGCGTAATGATATCCGCCATTTCGCAGAGTTCGCGCATTTCGGCTGCGAATTCCTCCGAAAAGCAGGAATACAGGCTGCCGTTGTCCCCCAAGACCGGATCGGACAGCACGATCGTCTGCGATCCTGAAAAATCACGGATAAACTGCCGCGCAAACGCGATCTGCTCGATCGTGCAGAAAAATCCCGTATAAATGCAGTCAAACTGCATGTTCATTTCTTTCCAATGCTCGGCGATCTGCCACATCTCTTCCGTCATATCCCGCATCACAAAGCGGTCAAAGCCCCCGGTGTGCGTCGACAGCACCGCCGTCGGCAGCGGAACGGTTTCGATCCCATAGGAAGAAATGATCGGGATGGATACGGTCAGTGAGCATTTCCCGAAGCAGGAAAGGTCGTTCAGAAGTGCGACACGTTTGAGACCGCTTCCGTTGATTGGTACCATGTTGTTCCTCCCTTTTCCGCTTTTTTACGCTTCCTGCCGCGCGCAGATATCACGCGCCACAAAGACGCCGCTTGCCGACGCGTGCGAAAGCGAATGGGTCACGCCGCTGCCGTCTCCGATGATATACAGCCCCTTGTGGCTGCATTCCAGATGCTCGTCAAGCTCGACTTCCATATTATAAAACTTGACTTCTACGCCGTACAGCAGCGTATCGTCGTTGGCGGTTCCCGGCGCGATCTTATCCAGCGCATGGATCATCTCGATGATGCCGTCCAGGATCCGTTTCGGCAATACCAGGCTCAGGTCACCCGGCGTTGCCGAAAGCGTCGGTATGACCATGCTCTTTTCCAGCCTCTTCTCGGTGCTTCTGCGCCCGCGTTCCAGATCGCCGAAGCGCTGTACAATAACTCCGCCGCCCAGCATATTGGAAAGTCTGGCGATGCTCTCGCCGTAACCGTTGCTGTCCTTAAACGGCTCTGAAAAATGCTTAGAGACCAGCAGCGCGAAGTTGGTATTCTCCGTATGATGCTCCGCGTCCTCGTAGCTGTGTCCGTTGACGGTTACAATGCCGTTGGTATTTTCATTGACCACGATGCCGTTCGGGTTCATGCAGAACGTCCGCACACTGTCCTCAAACTGCTTGGTTCGGTAGACAATCTTACTCTCATACAACTCGTCGGTCAGGTGCGAAAAGATCACCGACGGAAGTTCCACCCGCACGCCAAGATCAACGCGGTTGGACATGGTCTTGATGTTCAGTTCTTCGCAAATTTTCTCCATCCACTTGCTGCCGCTGCGGCCAACCGAAACGATGCACTTCGCGCAGTGATATTCCTCATCATCCGTAAAGACGCGATAACCATCCGTATCGCGCGCGATCGACTGCACCGGCGTATCGAAATAGAAGTCGACGCTGTCTTTCAGTTCGCGATACAGGTTTTCCAGAACCACATAGTTCAGATCCGTTCCCAGATGCCGAAGCGTCCAACAACTTCAGTCCGTTCTGCATGCAGATCTTTTTATACTTTGTCTGCGCAGTCGAGAAAATCCTCGCGCCCTCGCCGCCATGGGTCATGTTGATCGTATCCACGTATTTCATCAAATCCAGAGCCTGTTCCCTGCCGATATGTTCATGCAGCGTTCCGCCGAAATCGTTGGTGATATTGTATTTGCCGTCCGAAAACGCGCCGGCACCGCCAAAACCGCTCATGATGGAACAGCTCTTGCATTTGATGCAGCTTTTTATTTTCTTGCCGTCGATCGGACATTTGCGCTTTTCCAGACTGTGTCCGGCCTCAAACACCGCAGTCTTCAGCCGTGGATCCAGTTTTTGCAGTTCATACGCCGCGAAGATGCCGCCCGGACCTGCGCCGACGATGATAATATCATAATGTTTCATGTCGAAACCTCCTTGCATATGTTCATACATCGTTTAGTATAGCATACCCGCGCCGCAAAATCCACTGCTATCCTGCGAGGCCGCCGGTTTATTTTCGCGGAAATTGTCCATACTATGGTTTATCAGCCTGTATACAGAAGGAGGAAAAATATGGCTCAAGAAGATACCATTAAGCTTCTGCGTGAGTGCAACGCGGGGATCAAGATGGGCGTTTGTTCCATCGATGAGATCCTCGATGAAACGCAGGATCAGAACCTGATGGAGATGCTCATCTCCGCAAAGGAGGAACACCAGCGTCTCGGAAGCGAAACGCACCGTCTGCTCAATCAATACGATGACGCGGGAAAAGAGCCGAATCCCATGGCCAAGACCATGTCTTGGGTCAAGACGAACGTCATGATGGCTGTCGACGCCGGCGACAACACGATCGCCGACCTGATCACCGATGGCTGCAACATGGGCGTCAAATCGCTCTGCCGTTATTTGAACCAGTACAAGAACGCGGACCGGGAATCGAAAAAGATCGCCAGAGAGCTGATCACCTGCGAAGCTGATCTGGCCGCCCGCCTGCGCGCCTATCTCTGACCTGCGCAGCTCACGGTGACGCAAAAAGGATGCCGTTTTTTTGCCTCGGCGTCCTTTTCGATTTTTTGAAATCAAAAAACTGTGGGCGCTGATCTTCTGACCAACGTCCACAGCCTATTTAACAGCTTGTCTATATGGAAAAATGTCTGACCTTTAGATCACGTAATTATTCGCGTACAGCTCCTGCTGCTGTTCGACCAGATCCTGCAGTGTGATGTTTTCCAGATAATCCTCGATGACTTTCTGCAGTCCCTTCCACATCGGAAGCGTCACGCAGAATTCACTGCGGTCACAAAGTCCGGCATCACGATCCAAGCAGGCCACCGGTGCCAGACCGCCTTCGGTCAACTCCAGGATCTCACGCACCGTATATTCCCGTGGCTTTCTTGCCAGCCGGTAACCGCCTTGATAACCCCGATTGGTATAGAGAAAATCGGAACGGTTCAGGATCGGCACGATCTGTTCCAGATATTTTTTTGAAATATTCTGGCGCCGCGCCGTGTCTTTCAAGGCAACGAAGCCGTCGCCCTGATGCTCCGCAAGGTCGATCATCATGCGCAGTGCATAACGTCCTTTCGTTGAAATCTTCATAACGTTCCTCTTTTCTCCATTCTTGTTTTTTCTGCTCTTAAATCACTCTACTCCTGCGTTCTGCCGCTTTTAGTCCTCGAACATCGGTGTTGACAGATACCGTTCGCCGGTATCCGGCAGAAGCGCGACGATAACTTTTCCCCTGTTTTCCGGTCTCTTTGCCAGTTCTCTCGCCGCGTGAACCGCTGCGCCGGAGGAAATGCCGACCAGAACGCCGGCCTTTCTTGCCAGTCTCTTTCCCATCGCGAAGGCATCTTCATTTTCAACCGGAATGATCTCATCATAAATTTTCGTGTCCAGTGTTTCCGGTATAAATCCCGCGCCGATACCCTGAATCTTGTGCGGTCCTGCCACGCCCTTGGACAGTACCGGAGAGCTCGCCGGTTCTACCGCGACGACTTTGACGTTCGGATTCTGACTCTTCAGATATTCGCCAACACCGGAAAGTGTGCCGCCGGTACCGACTCCGGCAACGAAGATATCCACCTTGCCGTCTGTATCGTTCCAGATCTCCGGTCCGGTCGTGGAAAAATGTGCCTTTGGGTTGGATGGGTTGGTGAACTGGCTCGGAATGAAGCTGCCCGGTGTCTGCGCCGCCAGCTCTTCTGCTTTTGCAATCGCGCCTTTCATGCCCTTGGCGCCGTCTGTCAATACCAGTTCGGCACCGTATGCCTTCAGCAGGTTGCGGCGCTCCACACTCATCGTTTCCGGCATGGTCAGAATGATCTTATATCCTCTGGACGCCGCGACGGAAGCCAGTCCGATACCGGTATTGCCGCTGGTCGGTTCAATGATAACCGCGCCCGGTTTCAGCACGCCGGCTGCTTCCGCGTCATCGATCATTCTCTTTGCGATTCTGTCCTTTACACTGCCTGCCGGATTGAAATATTCCAATTTGCCGAGTACCGTTGCTTCCGGTGCTTCCGGTGCTTCCTCGTCAATGTACGCGTTTAATTTTAACAGCGGTGTGCCGCCGATCAGGTCTGTGATTCTTTCATATGTTTTCATAGTTTTGATCTCCTTTATTCAAATATTTTTTTATTTTCTGATCCGTGTTGTTTCTATTTTTTCTGCATGCGCTGATGCGCTTTTGGTTATTTTGTTTTCCGATCGGCCTTGCAACATCGGAATCCGCTGTAATACTTTTTCATATTTTTTCCCTTAATCCCTATGTGTTTTCTAGGCATTATATTATCACACATTGCCTAGTTTGTCAATCGGTTTTTCAAAAAAAATTATTTTCTTTTAAGCCTATGATTTTTCAACGAATCTTGACATTCTACCCAGTCTTCCTTTATAATAATACCTATATTTATCCTAGGTATTTTTTAGGAGGGTCTATCCATGTATTCACAAAGCATTCCGGACAAAAGCGCTATCGTCGCCATGAGCGGCGGTGTCGATTCGTCGGTCGCCGCGTTTCTGATGAAAGAACGCGGTTTTGACTGCATCGGCGCGACAATGAAGCTTTTTTATAATGAAGATATCGGCGTTTCCCGCGAAAACACCTGCTGTTCGTTGGAAGACGTACAGGACGCGCAGAGTGTCTGCTGGAAGATCGGTATTCCCTACTACGTATTCAACTTTTCGGATCGCTTCCGGCAGGATGTGATCGATCGTTTCATCGCGGCTTACGAAAACGGTCTGACGCCGAATCCCTGCATCGACTGCAACCGCTATCTCAAGTTCGACAAGCTATATCTCCGCGCCAGAGAGCTGGATCGGAACTACGTGGTCACCGGCCATTACGCCCGCATCGCTCGTGACCCGCTCAGCGGACGCTTTCTGCTCAAAAAAGGGCTCGATCCGTCCAAAGATCAGAGTTATGTGCTCTATGCCATGACGCAGGATCAGCTGGCACACACGATTTTTCCGCTCGGCGGCATGACTAAGGCAGAAACGCGTGCCGTCGCGGAAGCGCAGGGGTTCATCAACGCCCGCAAGCACGACAGTCAGGATATTTGCTTCGTGCAAAGCGGTTCCTATGCAGATTTTATCGAATCGCAAACCGGAAAACAATATCTTCCCGGAAACTTTGTCGACCTCTCCGGAAACGTACTCGGGCAGCACCGCGGCATCATCCATTACACGATCGGGCAGCGTAAAGGACTGGGGATTGCGCTCGGCGAACCGATGTACGTAACCGCCATCAATCCGGTCGCTAACACCGTGACCCTTGCGCGGAACGAAGACCTTTTTACGCGGGAACTGCTGGTCCGGGACATCAACCTGATCTCGGTCGATGCCCTGTCTGCCCCGCTGCGCGTAAAAGCAAAGATCCGTTATCGACAGACTGAGCAGCCTGCCGTCCTGACTCAGCTTGATGAAGATACCATCCGCGTAGTCTTTGATCAGCCGCAGCGCGCCGTCACCAAAGGCCAAGCCGCTGTCTTTTACGACGGCGATATCGTCGTAGGCGGCGGAACGATCGTGTAAAAAAGTGTATCGTTGAAAAAAAACGACAAGCTGCAGGTAAAGCAATTTACCGCAGCTTGTCTCTTTGTTTTGGAACTTTTCTTTTGCATATGTCGGTTGTATAAAAATTACAACTGCTCAATTTCGTCTTCCGTCAGCCCGGTATTCGCCGCGATCACCGCAGCCGCAATGCCGGACTCTTTCAGATTCTTTGCGATTTCCAACACAGCTTTTCGTTCCCCCTTGCTGAAGCCGGACTTCTCCCCCTTGCTGAAGCCGGATTTCTCGCCCTTACAAAAGCCGGACTTCTCGCCGTCTTTTAGGCCGGCATCGTAGCCGTCCAATCTTGAAATTTCAAGGTCTTCTTCTCTTGTCAACTCTTTGAATAGCATCTCAATCAACTCCGTCCCATATTGATCGAAGAAATCCGTGAGAACGTTCTCCTGCCTGCAGCGTTCCATGACTTCCACCATGACCGCGTTGCTCAATTGATCGATATGGCGGTAACTGCGCATGATCTCCACAAAGCGGCTGTACTGCCGGAGTGTTTCGCATTTCTTCAAGATCGGTGCATGCTTCTCGCTGTTTATATTATACACCTTCACGATGAGTTGTAAAGCATCTTCTTCGGCAGGCTGCTTTTCTCCGAGGTAAGCATCCGACAGCCGAAGTTCTTGATATTCCGGGAAATCGTCCTGACCATTGTACAAGACGACGAATTCCGGACGTGGTATCTTTACGGTCTTTTCTCGGTACAGCTGCTTCGAGTCGACCATGCGTTTCAGCACCGTAGAGATGTAGAGCAGGTCGCGCAGCGGCAGATTGCCGTTGATCGTTGACTGATGCTCTACCAGTACGACAAATCTGCCGCCTAAGACGAAGGCAACATCATTCTTAAGCGTCCGGAACAGCACGTCCTTGATGGTGACCATGCTGATCTCCGCGTTTTCATCATAGTTCGCGTCAAAGATCGCGTTAAACAGCTCGATCAAACGTTTCTTATCCTGAAACACGGTTACAAATACCGTATCCTTGTAGTTTCGCTCCAGTTCCGCAGCTTCCTTGTTTCCCATAGTCTCAACATCCTTTCCTCGCGTTTTATCTGCGGGCAGTCCCTCCTGTAGGATTCAAGGCTAGCAGAGAATCTTGGATTTGACAAGATACTTTCCGAAATCCTGTCGTTTTTTGGTTAAATCTTGTAAGATTTTGGTCGTTTTTCGTACCTTACCCTTTTCTACTTATACACACATTCATTCGAGTTCCCCTTTGAATCAGCTTCCGCAAAAAAGTCATGGTAAGGCGATTGACTGCAGCTTGCTTTTTTGCAGGATCTCGCGGTCGCAGCGGTCAATAACGTCCTGTGACGGCGCCATGACATAAAAGAAGATGCTGCTGTTCCACTGCGGGAAATAGCGCGCGTAGACTCTGCCGCGCATGTTGACCGGGGTGAACGGATCATCGGAATACGCATCGTATTTTGGCGTTCCGTATTGCAGATAGGACTGTCGGAAGCCGTGCGCGCGGTGAAAAGCGCCGCTGACTGTCAGGTCGGCGTCCACACAGATCCAGCCCTCATATCCTAAAAACTCGACTATCTTCCGCACGCTCCGCACGGACCAATCGAACTGCATATCGCGTGGCGCGATCCCAAAATCGCCCAGGACCAGCTTTTCAAAATCATACTGCGGTACCAGACCGGTCTTGGCCAGGTCTAAATTGCCGTCCGCATCGAAACCGAACGGCGGTCGACCGCTGTCCGCCGTGCGAAAATCGGCTTTCGAGCCGGGCTCGGATTTCATGCCGGGCTCGGATTTCGTGGCATCGCCCTCCGTCACCAGATAAGCCCCGTAGAACGCATTGTAGTAAGGCGATCTCACGTCGTACAGGCGGCTGCAGCCCTTGCCCCACCGGAGGTCAAAGGCCGGAAAGTTGTACAGGATCGTCAATCTGCGATCCGTTTCGCCGGTAAACCGACAGAAGCTTTCGGCAGAAGGATTGAACGTCATTACAAACGGATACCAGTCCGTTTCCGCCGTCTGCGCGCCGCCCGGGATCGAAAGCTCGATGCCCTTCTCCTGCATGATACTGTCGCGTTCATGCAGGCCGCTGTAGACAGACATCACGCCAAGACTCACCAGATACTTTGAAAACGGTGACAGCACAAAAACGACCAGCAGCACGGCGGCTGCGGCAAGGAACGTCCGCTTTATTTTTGCTTTTGTCTTTCTCTTTTTCGTTTTTCTCTTTCGCATATTTTCTTTCATCCCTTGCGCTTTTTCGCAGTGTCCGCTATAATTTTTCTATCAGCTTCAGGAAAGGATTTTAGATTCATGAATATTTGCATTTATGGGGCCAGCAGTCCCGATATCGATCCAAGTTATTTCGCGCCGGTCGAAGCGCTCGGCCGCGCCATGGTTCAAAAAGGCTTTGGCTTAGTCTTCGGCGGCGGCGCGCAGGGCCTGATGGGCGCAGCAGTGCGCGGCGTCATCGCCGAGGGCGGCTACAGCCTGGGGATCGCCCCGAGATTCTTTGACAAACCCGGCATCCTGCAGAAAAACTGCAGTGAATTTCTCTATCCGGAAACCATGCGCGAGCGCAAGCAACTGATGGAGAACCACGCGGATGCGTTCATCGTTCTGCCCGGCGGCATCGGCACCTTTGAAGAATTCTTCGAGATTCTCACCCTCAAGCAGCTCGGCCGCATCAACAAACCGATCCTGCTTTTTAACCTGAACGGCTACTACGATCCCCTGCTCCGGCTTCTGGACGAGACCATCGCGCAGGGTTTCATGAAAGCCGAATGCCGCAGGCTGTATGCCGCATTTGACAACGCGGACGACCTGCTGTCCGCAATACAAAAGGAGCTCGCAGAGCCCCCTGATCTCACCGGTCTAAAAAATATCTGACCACTTCGCCTGCGATCATCAGTCCTGCCGCCGACGGCACAAAGCTGATGCTTGCAGGCGTTCGCATACCCGTCTTGACCGGCTCTTCTTCCGAATAGAGCACCTGCACGCCGCGCACGCCACGTTTTTTGAGCTCCTTGCGAACGACCTTTGCCAGCGGGCAGACCTTTGTTTTCTCGATATCCGTGATTTTGAACAGACCCGGATCGAGTTTGTTCCCGGTTCCCATGGACGAAAGGATCGGCACGCCGGCTTCTTTGGCTCGACAGATCAGATCGATCTTCGCCGTCACATTGTCGATCGCGTCCACGATATAATCATAGTCTCCAAAGCTGAATTGCGCAGCTCTTTCGGGTAGATAAAAGCACTGCATCGGTTTGACCTTGACCTGTGGGTTGATCGATCGCATGCGCGCCGCGCAGACCTCCACCTTCGGCTGTCCGACCGTGTCATGCGTCGCAATGATCTGCCGGTTGAGGTTGGTGATGTCCACCACATCTTTATCCACAATATCGATCTGTCCGACGCCGGCCCGCACCAGCGCTTCGCAGACATAGCCGCCGACACCGCCGACACCGAACACCAACACTTTCGCGCCATGCAGACGCTGCAGGGCTGCTTGCCCGATCAATCTTCTGGTACGCTGGAACTGATCTGCCGCTTCCGGTTCATTCATAGGCTGATTCGTCTGCTGTTTCTCTTCTGTCTCTCTCATCTTGCCTCAACTTTCCTAAAATATCATAAATCGTGCCGCTGTCGTATCCAAGTCCTGCCAGTCTGCGTCCGACACGCGCCAAAAATCGATCGTCAACCGGTTTGCTGTCGTCCCACTGATTTCGCAGCATTTTGCGTCCAACTGCAAGCGCCGCAGTGCGGTCATCCGCAGCCACGTCGTCATCCCCTGCCGCTTCCGCGCGCAGATCCTCGATCACATTTCGCGCAGTTTCTGCGGAGATCCCTTTCTGCGCAAGTTCCCGCACGATCCGCGCATCGGCCTTTCCCCGAGCTTTCGCATAGAGAAAGTATTCCCGACAATAGCGCTCGTCATCCAGATATGCATAGTCTTTCAGCTCCGCGATCGCCGCTTCAATCTCCTCTGCCGGATACGTCGCGTCGCGCAGAAAATCCCGGATCTCCTGTTCCGTCCGCATATGCGCGGATAGTTTTCGCATCGCCGCTTCTGCCGCGGATCTCGTCCCGCTTTTTGGGCGGCCCGCTATCGCTTTCCTAGCATCGTTCTCCATGTCCCTCGTCTTTCCGCAATCAGCCAAAGAACTCGATATCATCTTCTTCCCTTCCGGTACAATAGGTGCAGATGATGTCATCCGCGATCGGCAGATCTTTGAGAAAACCGTCTTCCACGAGGTCAATCAGTCTTCCGGTCGCATCCACAAACGGAGGTTTGGTGCCATAAAAGCCCTCGCCGGTAAACTTTCCGAAGGCTTCTCTTCTGACCCAAAGCCGGAAAAAGCCCGTCATCCCGTAATCGCGGATGTATTCCTGTTCCTGCGGTGAAAAGTAACGGCGCGCGATCTGCTCATACTTGCAATCTGCGATTTGCTGCAGATCAATGCCGCACTCTTCCGGTCCTACGATCGCAATCCACATATTTCCGGTATGCGAGACATTGCAATATACCGGATCCTCCGTACCGTAAATATATGGCTTTCCTTTTTCCGCGCGTTCAATCGTGAGCGCATCGCAACCAATGTCATGTGTGTCACAGTAGGCCATCACTGCGTCAGCCATCAAATTTTCCCGCAGCTCCGGCACGCTTAGATCACCTTCATAGATATAGATACTGTACTTCATGTTTTCACCCTCCTTGTTTCACCTTACACGAGAAAAGAGACACCTCACGGCGTCTCTCGTTGTACTGCATTGCTATTTTTCTTCTTTTTCTTTGAGACGCTCTAAAACTCTCTGATATCCCTCTGCTCCGTATACCAGGCACTTATTGATCCGGCTGATCGTTGCCGTGGAAGCGTTGGTGATCGCTTCAATTTCACTGTATGTCTTTTTTTCGGAAAGCAGCTTCGCGACCTGCAAGCGCTGCGCGATCGCGTGGATTTCATTGATTGTACAGATATCTTCGAAGAAACGGTAGCAGTCCTCAAGGTCCTGCAGTGTCAGCACTGCTTCAAACAATTCATCGATATCATCTTTTTTAAACTTCGATTCGTAAGCCATGTTTCTCTCCTTTTCTGTATCTGTCGCTTGACAAAGCTTTCCTATATAGGAGTATTATACATCGCTTTTGTGCGTTCGTCAAATCAATTCTCTACGCATGCCTTGTGCCTTGCAATCCGGGCGAGCGTTTTATCCCTGCAACGCCGCGTCAAAGTCACGGATGAGATCCGCGCTGTCTTCAATCCCCACGCTGATCCGGACAAGATCTTCGTAAACGCCTGCGGCTTCCCTTTCTTGGTCGGTCGAGTGCAGCGCCATGGTAGAAGCCGGATGGATCACCAGGGTCCGATTGTCGCCGATGTTTGAAACGATCTTCGGAATCGTCAGCCGGTCCATGACCTGAAACGCACGCTTTTTTGTACCGAACCGAACCGTCAGGATCGCACCGAATCCGCCCTTTAGCATGCTTGAAGCAACCAGATGATCCGGGCTTTCCTCCAGTCCCGGATAGTTCACCTGCACATCCGGAACGGTTCTGAAGTAGCGTGCGAGCGCCAAGGCGTTTGCGCATGCCTTTTCCATGCGCAGTCCCATGGTCTCCAGCCCAAGCAGATTGAGAAACGCGTTCTGCGGTGACAGACACGCACCGTGATTGCACAGCATATCCGCACGCAGCCTTGCCGCAAACGGCGGAGCCGGAAGTATCTGGTTGCAGAGTGGTTCCATAGAAGCAAACCGCTCAGGATCCCATACAAACCTTCCGCTGTCCGTCACGACCCCGCTGACGCCCGCGCCGCTGCCGTTGATGTATTTAGAAGAAGAATGGATGACAATGTCCGCGCCCCATGCGATCGGCTGTAGCAAGCATGGCGTCGCCATCGTATTGTCCAGTATCAGCGGGATCCCATGCGCATGCGCGATTTCCGCCATCCTTCGAACGTCTGCCACGTTCAGTCCCGGATTGCTGATGGTCTCCGCATAGATCAGTTTCACCCTCGGCGTGATGCTTTTTGCCAGAGCCTGCAGGTCATTTACCGGTACGTAATGTACCCGGATCCCAAACCGTTTCAATCCCTTAAAGAGTTCGACCGTGCCGCCGTACAGTCCGGCCGTCGAGACAAAATCATCGCCTGCGGATAAAATATTCAGCAGGGTTGCCGTGATCGCCGCCATGCCGGATGCAAAGGCCACCGACGCAGCTCCATGTTCCAGTGCTGTCATGCGTTCCTCAAAAGCCCGGATGGTAGGGTTTCCGATACGACTGTAATTATACCCGCTTTGTTTTTTCGCGAAAATCGCTTCGGTTTCCTCTGCCGTTTCGTGCGCGAACGCGCTGGACTGAACGATCGGAGGCAAGGTTGCACCCTCCCCAAAGTTCACTTCCTCTGCCCCATGCACCAGGCAGGTCTGAAAGCCCTGCTCTTGCAGCCTTTGTATCCGAAGGGCCTCGTCTTTTTCTATGTGAATGACAGAATTCCCGTATACGCCTTGGTGCGTGATGGCATAGGTATCTTTTCCTAAAAGGCGCTGCGCGGAAAGCCAATCAATCTTTTTTTCTCTGACATTCGCCAATGCCTCTTTTAGAAAAGGTTGCGGAATCTCCGTCAAGGAGTGCGAACCGAGATAGGTATCAAAAGGCAGCAGCAACGCCTTTCGCAAGGTCTGCTCCAGGGTATCCAAGGTGTCATGGTTTTCCGCGAACATCCACATGTCCGGATTAAACGCGTCTCCGGCGATCAGAAGACGATGCTCCTCCACCAGGAATCCAACCGTTCCCTTGGTGTGCCCGGGGAGTGGGATGGTTTTGACATGCAGGTCTCCCAGGTCAAAGGCCGTGTTCGGCGGCAGAACGCAGAGGCGCGGATGCAGGTTATCCTTTGACCCGTTCTTTTGCGCCAGCGCCAGATCTTGCTGATCCACATATACGGTTTCATATTGACTGTTTCCTCCGACATGATCCGGATGTCCGTGACTGTTCAGAACGACATATGGCGTAGAAATATGTGTTTCCACGAAAGCGCGATGGTCTGCCTTGCCGTATCCGCTGTCCACCACGATCGCTTTTTGACTTCCGATGATCAGGGTAAAAAATACATTTTTTTCATCCTGTACATGCCACACATTTTTCCTGATCTGAAATATTTCCTGCATAAGAAGTTGCCTCCTTTCCGTTCGTTTCTAATAGGTTTCCTCTACGCCGTCTAAGAAAACAAACGCTTTTTGAACAAACGCATCCGTATCTACATCTTCGCTTAAAAGTCCGATTTTCTTAAACTCATCAACATTCTTGACGACAGCGTCGTATCCGCCCTGTACGGATGGTTTGCAGTTATAGGTCTTCAGGATATTGGCGAAAACTTCGGCATTACCGGACAGATACTCTTTCTCAACAAGCAACTGCGCCGCTTCTTCCGGATGTGCATCTACCCAAGCGGATGCCTTCATAACGGCTCTGGTAAATTTCGCCGCTTCCTCCGGATATTCTCTGGCGAACGTTCCGGTCACAAACGTCGCGCAGCAGTATTCATCTGCAAACGGCTCATCTTTCGCGTTATCTAAAAGGATCTTGTATCCATACTGATTGACCGCCACGGTCGCCGCCGGGTCTACCAGGCAGATGGCATCTACCGCGTCGCTTTCCAATGCCATGGCCAGATCCGCGTTGCTATATACGACAAAATCTACCTCAAGATTATCCGAAGTCACGCCGACACCTGCTTGGGACAGTGCTCTTTTCAGCAATACTGCCGGAGCTTCCGCCAATCCGTTGACGCCGACCGTTTTTCCCTTCAGATCCGCAATGCTGTTAATGCCGGAGTCCGGTTTGGTCAGCAGCTTCACGCATCCGTTGTGGATCCCGGCGGTCATCACAATATCCAGACCATTGGCGATTGGCTGAATGAATTTGCTTACCATCCCGTAAGCCGCGTCGACCTGTCCCGATCCTACATATTCGGTCACAAGTCCATCCAGCTTCACAACTTCATAATTCAGCCCTTCTTCATCAAAATATCCGTTTTCGATGGCGACCTGCAAAGGCGCCTGGCACAAAACAGTCCCGTAGCCGATCTTCATAACCGGCTCTTCCTTTTCACCTTCCGCCGCTCCGTTATCACCGCAGCCAGTCAGCAGCAGGGTGGCCAGAAGCAGTGCTGCGAGCAGCAACGCCGCAGCTTTTTTAACGTTTCTCTTGTTCATGATTTTTCCTCCTAAGTTTGTTTCTCTTTGTTCTTGTCAAATCATTGTTCCTTATATGTAATAGCCGATCTCGGCTTCTTTACCGCCGTAATTGAGCAGTTTTAGGATCTGGGAGCGGTACAGCAGGAATTCATCGCCGCTGCGCGCCCGCGGACGGCTCATTTTGATGTCGAGGATCTTTTCGATCTTGGCAGGTCGCGCGGACATGACAATCACCTTATCCGAAAGGTAAATGGCTTCATCCACATCATGCGTGACCATGATCATGGTCATATGCTCCTGCTCCCAGATCCGCAGCAGCTCGTCCTGCATATTCATTCTGGTAAAGGCGTCCAGTGCCCCCAACGGTTCATCCAGGAGAAGCAGCCGGGGATTTCCGACCAGTGATCTTGCCAAAGACGCCCGCTGGCACATTCCGCCGGACAGTTGATGCGGATAAGCCTTCTCAAATCCCGTAAGCCCGACGAGCTTGATATTCTCGGCGACCTTTCGTTCCAGTTCCGCTTTTTCGATATGTTTTCTCCCGGCCTTTAGCCCGAACGCGATATTTTTGTAAATGTTCAGCCACGGGAACAGGGTTGGGTTTTGGAATACCAGTCCGCGGTCGCAGCCCGGTTTGGTTATCCGCTTGCCATCCAGAAGCAGTTCTCCCTCATCGGCCCGGATGAGCCCCGCGATCATACGAAGCAGCGTGGACTTCCCGCAGCCGGAAGGCCCGATCACCGATACGAACGAACCCGCTTCAATATCGACGCTGACGTGGTTCAAGGCCGTCAGCCTTTCTCCGTCATGGTCAAAGCTTTTGGATACGTTTCGAATTTGAAGTCCTCCTACCATTTTATTACTCCTTTCTGCCATACCAGCACCTTATCCCGTACACGGAACAGCAAGGTGATCAAGATCGAAAATACTACTGCAATGACGATCAGCCCCGCATACACATTCGCATAAGCCAACATTTCCTTCTGCCAGTTGACGTACCAACCGATTCCGTATTTTGCTCCGATCATCTCTGCCGTAACCAAGGTGATAAAGGAAGCGCAGGTGCCGTTGAATAAGCCTAAGAACATGTACGGCATCGCTGCCGGAACGCCAACAGAAAAGATCTGCGTCCACTTTCCGGCGCCCAACGTCCCCGATACTTCAAAATAGGCGTTCGGAACGTTGCTGATACCGCTGCTGGTCATGATCGTGGTCGGGAACCAAACAGACAGCGCGATCAGAAAGGTACTGGCCGAAACCGCCGACGGGAAACATACCAGAACCAGCGGGATCCACGCCGTGGAAGGGATCGGACCCAATACCCGGATCACCGGCATGATCCAGTAGTTCGCCTGTTTGCTGAAGCCGATCAAAATTCCGGTCGCGACGCCGGCAAGCGCTCCGAAGAAATAGCCGCCGGAGAGCAGGCGCGCGGAGTAAGCTAGACATTTGAGGATCAGCATTCTTTCGTTTACCATCGCTTCCAGAATCCTGTCCAAAGACGGAAAATACAGAACCGGCAGCAGCGCGAATTTCAAAGTCACGACATTCAGCAAATTAAAGAACAGCACTGCACCGGCAACAAAGTTCGCCTTATACAGCATTTTTTTGCGAAGTTCCGGTTTCTTAACGGAAAGCAGGAGCAAAGCCAGATAAACAATCCCGACAATGCCCAGCGCCATAGCAAAATAAGCGTGCGCAGCCACCGGCTGCTTGGCAGAGTTCGGGATTGCATATTGCAGCAAAACCGCAAACAAAATGGAAAGCAACGGAAGTCCCAGTTTGAAATATTTTGAAACTTTTTCCTGTTTTATCATCTCTTTTTTCCTTTCATAGTATTCCTATGTTTTTAGTATGTAATGAATGCTACCATTTTTTTCTCTGCTTGTCAAGTACTTTTTAATCTTTTTAATCTTAAATCGGCTGCGCATCTTTAGCAAATTGTCCGTGGCAAAGGTACAAGTAACGAAGTCTAAGATTTCTATGTACACATGGCGCTCGCAAGTGAGTGCCCCTCCGCAAGGTGCTTTTGTCGTTATTCCGGAAATATCGGAACGATATTTCCTACATAATAATAAAAAGCACCGGTCATCAGTGCTTTTTTCTCAAAATATTATACAAGTGCTTCCACCATGAACTGCAGCTGTTTGCGACCCTGCCAGGTGCGGCACTCCAGGCTGCCGAGGACTTCGCCGGCATAGCCGCCGCGCAGCAGCTCCATGTAGCGCTCCGCCTGATTGAACAGCACGCAGGCGATCTCGCAGCCGCTGCGGTCGGTCATAGAAAATCCGACATGTTTGCCTTCCGTGCCAAGCATACGGATGCGGCTAATCCGGACATTGCGTATCCGAAGCAGCGGCTTCGGATTTTTGTTTCCGAACGGCTCGAGCAGCGCCAGTTCCTCCGCAAAAGGGATCGTCAGCGTATCGCAGGTCAAGTCAAGATCGACCGCATAGTGTTTTTCAAACAGGTGCGGGTTCTGCGCGGTCAACTGCTTCATGTCAGCCAGAAGTCCCTCGCGCAGGGCTTCGAAATTCACGGCCGGCATCAGGAAACCACAGGCGCCGGCATGTCCGCCGAATTTTTCAAAAAGATGTTCGTGATGCTTCAGCAGTGCATAGAGATTGACGCCCTCGATGCTTCGCCCGGTCCCCTTGAGGTACTGCTTCTCATCACCGGACGGTGTCACGATCACCGTCGGCCGGTGGTAGGTCTCCTTGATCTTTCCCGCTACGATCCCGGCAATCCCCTCATGCGCGTGGTCGGAGCGGATGAGAATAAAATCCTCCGGCTCCAGATCCGCCGTGCAAGCCAGGAACGTTTCCTGCTGCAGCCTCCGCCGTTCTTTGTTCTTAAAGATCAGATCCTCCACGATTGCCGGAACTTCCGGATCGCCTTCTGTTGCGGTCAGCAGCCGTACGGCCGGATAGGCATCCTCCATACGGCCGGTCGCGTTCAGATGTGGTACAATGACAAAGCTGATATTTTCCGATGTGATGTAACCCGGATTAAGCCCTACGCCCTCTGCCAGCATACGCAGTCCGTAACGGCTGCCGCGGTTGATCATCTGCATGCCGTACTTGCAGATGGTGCGGTTCTCATCCAGCATCGGCATGATGTCTCCCATGGTGCCGATCGCTGCAAGATCCAGAACTTCGGTCAGCACGTGCTTGGGCAGACCGCATTTTTTTTGCAGGAGCTGAGCCATCTTGAACGCGACCCCGCAGCCGCAGATCTCCCGAAACGGATAGACCGAATCCGGCCGCTTGGGGTTTACCAGCAGGCAGTCCGCCATGCGATCCGTGATCGTATGATGATCCGTCACCAGAACGGCAAGCCCCAGTTCTTTGGCATAAGCGACTTCCTCGGCCGAGACACTGCCGCAGTCCACGGTGATGACCGCCTGATAGCCTCTTTCCGAAATGCTGCGGATCGCTTCGCGGTTCAGCCCATAGCCCTCTTCAAAGCGAGACGGGATATAGTACCCGAGACGTTCCGGCGCGGTCAGATGGCTCAGAACATTCAGCATCAGGCTGGTCGCCGTGATCCCGTCCGCGTCATAATCTCCGTAAATACAGATCCGCGCATCTTTTTTTATTTGCTCCAATATAAAATCCACCCCCGCTTCTGCGTCCGCGAGCAGGGATGGGTCATAGGTTCTGCGGGGTTTGGAGGACAGAAATTCCGCAATTTCCGTCTCTCCCGTGATCCCGCGATGTTCCAATAATTTGATCAAGGTATCTGTCAGCTGCATAATTTTCCTTCTTTACTAGGGGCTGCTTAGAAGTAGCTCATCGGATCTACATAAGCACCATCTTTACGCACTTCGAAATGCAGATGCGGTCCGGTCGATCTTCCGGTCGATCCGACTTTGGCGATCACATCTCCGCGTTTTACGACATCCCCGTTGCTCACACAGAGCCTGGATGCATGTCCGTACAGCGTTACGATACCTCCGCCGTGGTCGATCATCACACATTTACCATAGCCGTAATAGGTCGTTGCCATGATGACCTTGCCGGAAGCGGCTGCCAGAATGTCGCTCCCGCTGGAGGCTCCGATATCGATTCCGCAGTGATATTTCCACGTTTTCAGGATCGGGTGCAGACGATTTCCGAACGAAGAGGTGATGTAGCGGCTGGACGGGCAAGGCCAGGTAAACGTTCCTCCGACATACGGACTGCTCTTGTCCATCAGCTTGACGATCTCCGCGGTCAGGCGGTCTGCTTCCGCTTTCAGTTCATCTTCCTGTTTTTCCAGTTCCTTTTTCTTGGCGTCCAGCTTTACCTTTTCGTCAGCCAGATCCTGTTTCTGCGCCGCGAGCTTTGTTTTTTTCACATTCAGATCCGCTTTGATCTGTTGTAACTCCTCGTGTTCTTTTTTCAACGTTTCCAAGACGTCCATGTCATTCTGGTAGATTTTCTGGATCATGCCGACATTGGACACGAACTCCGAAATGCTGTTGGATCCGAGCAGTACGTCCAGGAATCCGACCGAACCGTTCTTGTACATGACTTTGAGCCGCTCATTCAGATTGTTCTCGCGTGTCTGCATCTGCTTTTCTTTTTTGTCGATTTTATCCTCGGTCTCGGCGATCTCTTTTGACGTTTTGCTGATCTGTGCGTTAAGTCCGTCTACATCGCTCTGCAAAGACTTGATGTCTTTGGTAAGCTGTGTCATCTGTTTGCTCAGCTCATCCTGCGAAGCTTCCACGTCATCCAGTTCATCCCGCAGGTCACTCTCCGTCGCGGCAAAAGCAAACACGCTACTCGCCAGACTCAAGGTCAGAATGATCACGAGCGCAAGAATAAAACTTTTTTTCTTATGTAACTTTTTTAATTTCATCACATGTTCCCCTTTTTTACACGATTTAAGTATCCAGGAATTTCCGCATGGAAATGATGCTTCCCCAAGCACCGATGCTGACGCCTAACGCCAGGAAAATAACGATCAGATTCTTCGTCATATATCCGACCGAGATCAATGGGCAGGATACAATTGCCAGTACCTGCGTGCCGATTGCGTTGATCAGCCGGTCATAAATCAGCGCGATGCACCCCGTGGAAAGCAGTGCCGCCAGGACGCCGATGATAATGCCTTCTGCCAGAAACGGTCCGCGGATGAACCAGTTTGTCGCCCCCACATATTTCATGATCGTGATTTCTTTCGCTCTTGCGAACACCGTGAGCTTCACCGTATTGGATACCACGACGACCGAAACGATGACCAGAAATCCCATGATAATCAGTGCGCCGACCTGCAGGAAGTTTGTGATTCTGGTCAGCTTCTCAACCGTTTCCTGATAGTATTGCACATCGTCGATACCGTCCAGACTCCCCGCATAGGCGGCAATCTCCCCTGCGTTTTCCAGCGAATCCACGCTGATCAGGATCGACGCCGGTAGTGGGTTTTTCCCTAAGGAGTCGAGCAGATAGCCGCTTTCTCCCCAGCGTTCCTTCATGATCTGAAGCGCCTCATCCTTGCTACGGTAGGTCACATCACTGACACCCGGCTGCGTCTTGATCTTGTCCATCAGTTCCTCCGCCTGCGCTTTGGTCGTATCATCCAGCAAAAAAACTTCGACCTGATCGTAGTCCTGTTTGACGACTTCTGTAAACAGGTTGATATTTACGGTGATGACAAAAAACAGTCCGAGGATCAGCAGCATCGCCAGGATCGAAAAGATCGATGCCAGGCTCATGCCGCGATTTCGGAAAATCTGTATAAATCCTTGTTTGATGTTATAGATAAAGCTGCTCAATCCCGCACACCTCCTTTTGCGTAGCTGTACTGTCCGGCTTCATCACGGACAATGCGGCCTTTTTCAATGGCGATGACACGTTTCTGCATCTTATCCACGATATCTTTTGCATGCGTGACCATCACGATGGTCGTTCCCCGCAGATTGATCTGATCTAAAAGATCCATGATCTCCCACGCGGTATGCGGATCCAGATTTCCGGTCGGCTCATCGGCGATCAGAACCGCCGGATTGTTGACAATCGCACGGGCGATCGCGACTCTCTGCTGCTCTCCGGCCGATAGTTCATCCGGATATTTATGTGCTTTATCGCTGATCCCTACAAGACTGAGGATCTGCGGTACCTGCTTGCGGATCTGCCGCGGCGTCTTATGCAGCACTTCCATTGCAAATGCTACATTTTCAAAGACGGTTTTTTTGGGAAGAAGCCGGAAATCCTGAAAAACGGTTCCGACCTTCCGGCGGAATTGCGGGATCTCACGGTTCGACAACTCCGTAACCTTAAAGTCTCCGACTTGGATCCTCCCCTCATCTGCATCGATCTCTTTGAGGATCAATTTAATAAATGTCGACTTGCCGGCGCCGCTCGGCCCGACCAAAAATACAAAATCACCCTTATTGATCTGTACGCTGACATCGTCCAGTCCGATGTTGGTACGATACTTCTTTGTCACATGATCAAATGTAATCATACGTTTCCCCTTTTTCTGCATGATTTGCAGCGTCCGGCGCTGCCGCTCGCGTTCGCGAGCTGATACTATTTATCATTATACATCATTTTTTGTCGGAATTAAATAGCAAATTGTGGCAATACGGCGAAAATTGCCGATGCAAGGTTCTCGACAGCGAGGCGGAATGTTTCCGCTTCGCTGTTTGCGTGCGGTGAAAAAGCCGATCGTTCATACAGTTTCGCCAGCCACGGCCGCTGTTGATATTCGGCTTCGTAGAAGAATTCCTGCGGCAGGAGCGGCAGCGCTACGTCAAAACGCAGTTTCAAAAAACGTTCCGCTTCCTGCACGTCGGCTGCGACGTTTGCTTTGTTCTGCACCCACAGCAAGCTCTTCTCCCGCCGCAGCAGCCTTTGGCTTTCTTCCTGCCGCAGCAGTCGGTATCGTCCGAGTCCTGCCAGGATCCGTGACGGCAGCGGATCGATCACACAGACCAGCACATCACACGCAGGCCACTGCAGCTGCGGCGGCTGATCTACGATCACATAGCTTCCGGCCGGCAGCTTTTTTTCGTTTGGAACAAGCTTCCAGTTCACGTTCTGATACAGTACCTGTCTTCCTCCTTTCAGTGCCTTGGTCAGACACAGGCTCTCTGCCGCGGAGGCTTTGCCGTCTCGTTGCGCCGCATCTGCCAAAAATACGGTCCTTCCGTGTTGTTTCCCGATCGCCGCCGCTGCGGCAGCGGCAACGGTCGTAGTCCCGACGCCCTCGCCGATCCCCACAAAGCCGATGCGCAGCAGTCTGCGTTCCGAAAAAATTCCTCTTTCCATCGTATCCCAGTCCGCCGCCGCATCTTTGTCTTCGAATCTCCACCGGTCCTGCACCTGACGCCCCCCTGTTCTGACTTCCCGCTTACTTGCTTCTTGCCACTTCCCTATCGCTTACTTCATTTCCGTTGCTTCTGTTTTGGCCGTTCTCCTACGTTTCTTCTCACTTTAGTATATATTTTTCTATCATTTTTGTCAATATTTTCTATGTTTTTGTTTGCATTTTTTTACATTCTGTTTTTTGCACCTCCCAATTTTGCCGAAAAAGCACGAAAAGATGTAATGCCGGCATCTTGCAGCGCCACGGTTCCGCCGATTTTTAGATTTTTTTGAATCCGTACAGCAAGAAATTGTTTGGCATAATAAGAATTTGTCCGTTGATTTGTTCGTATTTCTATTTTTTATAAAATGAGTGCGAAGAAACACTGTTTGCCTGCCCTGCAAACAAAACTTCATTACATCTTTTGTGAAAAAAGCGAAAAGTGGGAGGCGCAAAAACCGGATGTAAAAATATGGGCGCGCAAACAGAGGGGCGGCTGCTTTATGAATGCAAGGGCGGGGAGCAAAATGGCCATAAGGGCCGGAGCGACCGCAGGCTGCGTAAAAAGGCTGCGCCGAGCGGGTTCGTTTCCCGTTCCGGCGCAGCCTCCACGCGTTCTCTTATGTGATCATGTGGTGATCGTTTTTTCTCTGTGTCATGCGCCGATCCGGCTGCCCGTCTATTTTGCCTTAAAGACCTTCCAGTAACGGCTGTACAGGTCGTCACCATCGCTGCCGAGGTTGGCCAGTGTCTCGCATTTGGCAAGGACTTCCGCCGATGGGTTGAGGATCGGATTGTCTGTCAGATCCAGGATCTCTTTGTTTGGAATACCGTAAGTCAGGTACTCAAAGTTGATGCGGGCGACCTCGCCGTCCAACATGAAGTTGATCCAGGCCTCCGCACCCGCCTTGTTGTTCACGGCGCGCGGGATCGCCCAGCAGTCCGTCCAGACCTCTGTGCCTTCCTCCGGTACGACGAAGTCCAGCTTGTCGTTCTCGTCCTGCGCATAAAGTACATCCCCGGAAGTAATGACTGCCAGCGCCGCAGAGTCGCCGATCATCAGATCACGGGCATTGTCGTTGGCATAGCTGTATACCAGCGGCTTCTGCTCGATCAGAAGGTCTGTGATCTCTGCCAGTTCCTTTTCGTCCAAGGTGTTCATCGAATAGCCGAGGATCTTCGCGGCCACCATGTCGCACTCCCGGATCGAATTCGGCATGATGATCTCGCCGGCGTATTCCTCCGACCAAAGCTGCTTCCAGCTCGTGATCGGTCCATGAATCGTCTCCGTATTGTAAAGAATGCCGTAAGTACCCCAGGTATGCGGCACACTGTAACGCATGCCCGGATCGAAATCTTCGATGAAAGCTTTTACATTGTCGGTCAGGTTGACAATGTTCGGCACGTTGTCAAAATCGATCTCGGCCAGCAGACCCTCCTTGCGCATCTTGTCGATCATATAGTCCGACGCGCAGACCACATCGTATTCCGCGGTACTGTTTTTGATCACCGGATACATTTCCTCGTTCGTGTCAAAGTAGTCCACGATCAATTCATATCCGGTCTCTTCTTCAAACCGATCGATCAGATCCGGATCGATGTAATCGCCGAACATGTAGACATAAAGCTTGCCCTGATCCTGCGCGCCGACCAGCGAACCCGCATATCGGTTCAGACCCAGCACGCCGATCAGCAGCACCAGCACGAAGACGCCTGCCGTGCGCATGGAGATGTTCTTTTTGCTCGCGGCATAGTAATCCCCGCTTTTGCGGCGCGAAGACAGCAGGTTGACCATCACCAGCACCAGCAGCACGACAACAAAGATCAAAGTGGAAAGCGCGTACAGCGTCGGCCGCACGCCGATCTTCACCTGACTGTAGATCAGGGTCGAAAGCGTATTGATGCCCGCGCCTCTTGTAAAATGCGTGATCACGAAGTCGTCGACCGACATCGTAAAGGACAGCAAAAAGCCGGAAACAATGCCGGGCATGATATCCGGCAGCACGACCTTAAAAAACGCGTAGGCCGGCGTCGCTCCCAAGTCCAGCGCCGCCTCGTACGTATGATTTTCCAGCTGCTTGAACTTTGGCATCACCGAAAGGATCACATACGGAATGCAGAATGTGATGTGCGCGAACAGCACCGTGCCGTAGCTCAGGCTGATACCGAAGAGCAGGAAACTCATCATGATCGAAATACCGGTCACGATATCCGCGTTCAGAAGCGGGATATTATTCAGGCCCATAAAGAGCGAGCGCTTTTTTTCGCTCATCGCGTTCAAACCGATGCAGGCCAGAACGCCGACCACCGTGGCCGCCACGGACGCCCAGAGCGCGATCGTGAGCGTGTTGCCGAGCGCCTCCATGATCTCCTGATTGCGGAACATCTCCGCGTACCATTTCGTGGAGAACCCCTGCCACGCGTTCATGCTCTTTCCCTCGTTGAACGAAAGAACCATCAATGTGCCGATCGGCAGATATAAAAAGAGGAGAATGAGAGCCAGATACAGGCCGCCTGCAATTTTTTTCATATCAGATTGCCCTCCCCGTTGCGGTCAAATTTTTCGATCAGCGCCATGCTGATGACGATGAAGATCATCATGACCAGCGAAAGCCCCGAGCCAAGGTTCCAGTTGGAGCTGGCGGTAAATTCCTGCTCGATGATGTTGCCGATCAGGTTGACTTTGCCGCCGCCGAGCATATTGGAGATCGCGAACGTCGTCAAAGACGGCACGAAAACCATCGTGACTCCGCTGACAATGCCCGGAATGCTCAGCGGGATGATGATCTTGGTCAGCACCGTCGTTTTTTCCGCTCCGAGATCGTAAGCCGCCTCGATCAGGTTCTTGTCGATCTTGATAATCGCGTTGTAGATCGGCAGCACCATGAAAGGCAGATAGTCGTAGACCATGCCCAGCACGACCGCCGCCGACGTGTTGATGATCGCCAAGCGCGGCAGTCCGATCGACGCCAGAAACCCGTTGATGATGCCGTTCTTTTCCAGCAGGACCTGCCACGCCATCGTGCGCAGCAAAAAATTCATCCACATCGGCAGAATGAACACGAAGATCATAAAGCCCTTTTTGCCCAGCTTCGTTTCTTTTAAGATCAGCCCTAGCGGAAACGCCAGAAGCAGGCAGATCACCGTACTGATAAACGCCAGCGCCAGTGAAAGTCCCAGCGCTTTGGCGTGCTGTCCGGTCGCCATCGCCGCGACATTCGCCCAGGTAAAGACCCCGCTGCGGTCCGTAAATCCGTAATAGGCGATAACACATGCCGGGATCAGCGTGCCGCAGATCAAAAAGGCGATGAACGGCGCCGAAAAAAGTTTTTTTGTCATGTTTTTTTCCTCCCGTCTGTACCGGATTTCCTATTCGAAATCTTCCAGCACGATAGCCTGCTCGTCTTCCGACTGCGGTTTGTTCATGATCTGAATGTTCTCCGGCAGCACATCGATGGAAACCTGCGTGCCGACCGGATAGCTGACCGTATTCTGCGCCAGCCATTCGAAACCGCCCGCCTCGATGCACATCTCATAATGCACGCCGATGAAAACATTCGAAGTGACGACCCCGTCCATGATGCCGCTGCCCGGCTTGCCGATGATGATATCCTCCGGACGTATCACGACGTCCACCGGTTTCTTCCGGCCAAAGCCCTCGTCGATACACGGGAAAATATGCTCGCAGATCTTGACCACGCGATCCTCCAGCATCATGCCGTCAAGGATATTGCTGTCGCCGATAAAATCTGCCACGAAAGCATTCTCCGGCTCGTTGTAGATTTCCTCCGGCGTGCCCATCTGCTGGATATAGCCCTGGTTCATGACCACGACCTTATCGGACATGGTGAGCGCCTCCTCCTGATCATGGGTGACATAAAGGAAGGTGATCCCCAACTCATTTTTAAGGCGGATCAGTTCGTACTGCATTTCCTGCCGTAGCTTGAGATCCAGCGCGCCCAGCGGTTCGTCGAGCAGAAGGACCCGCGGCTCGTTGACGATCGCGCGCGCGATCGCGATACGCTGCTGCTGTCCCCCGGAAAGCGAGTCGACCGAACGTTTTTCATAGCCGTTCAGATTGACCAGCTTCAGGGCGTATTTGATCTTGTCATTGATGTAGTCCTGACTCTTTCCGCTGATCTTAAGGCCAAACGCGATGTTGTCGGCAATATTCATATGCGGGAACAGCGCGTATTTCTGGAACACCGTGTTGATCTGCCGTTTGTTCGGCGCCAGATCTGTGATGTCCTTTCCCTGAAACAGCACCTTGCCTGTATTCGGCGTCTCAAAACCGCCCAGGATCCGTAAGGTGGTCGTCTTGCCGCAGCCGGACGGACCGAGCAGCGTGATGAACTCATTCTCCTTGATTTTGAGATTGAACTCATCCAGAACCAGTTCCCCATCGTACGATTTTGAAATATCGATCAATTCAATCAATGCCATGCATCCTGTTAGAAACTCGGCGGGGTGCTGACCCACAGAATTTCCGCTCCTTTCTTCGATGTGATAAAATGTTTCTTATCCGCGGTATAATAAAACGCTTCTCCGGCGCGGGCGCGGTGCTGCTCTCCGCCGAGCACGATCGTGATCTCCCCTTTGAGCACGTAGCCGAACTCCTCACCCTCGTGGGGGGTATCCGGATAGGTCGCCCCGCCGGGTCGGATCCGCATCCGGATCGGTTCCATCATGTTCTTCTGCGCGTTGGGGATGATCCACTGCGTGAGATTCTGCAGCTCCGCATCCTCTTTTTCAAAATAGTCTTCCTCCCCAAAAACGATCTGCGGCGGCTGCGGCACCTCTGCGAAAAATTCGTTCAGCGTCATGCCCAGACACTGCAGGATATCTTCGAGCGTCGAGATCGACGGCGAGGTCACGTCGTTTTCGAGCTGTGAGATAAATCCTTTGGAAAGCTCGCTGCGGTCCGCCAGTTCCTCCTGCGTCAAACCGTTTTTCATCCGCAGCTCTTTGATTTTCGTTCCGATCTCCATCTTTCTCCGTCTCGTTTCATAATATTAAACTTTCGGTTTAGAAATACTAAACTCATCAAAAAAATTATACTAAAAAATATTGAAAAGTCAAGACTTTTCATGGAAAAAGTGCTATAATATTCATATTCGTTTTTTTGAATTACCTTTACAGAAAAACTGCACAAAACATTTACATCACAGAAAGGCATCTTAGAATATCATGGGTTTGATTGTAGAAAAAATTGTTTCCATATTTTTGATCATGGCAGTCGGCTTCGCCGCGAACCGTCTAGGCGTGCTGCCGAAAGAAGGCAACAGCTTTTTAACGAATTTACTGATCAAGATCATCACGCCGTGCATGATCTGTTCCTCGATCACCTCGAAGGAACTGACGGACGATACGTTCAGCGCCACGCTCCAGACATTGGGAATTGCCATGCTCTTCTTCCTGGCTGCGGCAGCTCTCGGCTATTTTCTCTGTAAATATGTTTTCCGTATCGATGTGGAGGATGTAGGCACCTATGCCTTTGCGTTCGGCTCACTCAACAGCGGTTTTATGGGCTTTCCGGTCACGCTGGCGCTGTTTGGTCAAGACATTCTGTACTTTATGGTCATTCACAATATCATGCTCACCGTTTATACCTATTCCCTCGGATCCATCATTCTCTCTCTTGGTTCAAAGGAAAAGAAGTCGTTCAACTGGAAAGCATTTTTGCTCTCCTTCTGCAACATCAATGCCGTCGTCGCATTTATCAGTATTATCATGCTGTTCGCCGGACTGCATCTGCCCTCGATCCTGTTCCAGACAACCGAAACAATCGGAAACGCGACCGTCCCGGTGTCCATGCTGCTGGTCGGTATGCAGCTCGGTGATACCAGCCCGTTAAAAATGCTGAGGCACGGCAAAATGGTCGCGGTCTCCGTAACCAAAATGCTCCTGCTCCCGGTTCTGACCTTCTTAGCCATAAACTGGCTTCCGATCGCAGTCAATGTAAAGGTCTGCGTGATCTTTGCCGCTGTTTTTCCTGCCGCTGTAGCTGCAGTTCCGGTTACCGCGATGGAAGGTAAAAATGCGCTGGCAAGCGCGGAAACCGTCGCTTTTACAACTCTGCTTTCTGTCGTGACCGTGCCGGTATTTGCGGCGATCCTGATGGAATACTACCTGTAAACCCTGCACGGTATGAAATAGCTATAGAGACTGAGACTGAAATTGAAATTGAACCGGATCCGGCGGACTCGGGTTTGACGGGCGTGCCGCCAAAAAGAAACACGCAGGAAATTCCTGCGTGTTTCTTTTGATGTATGGTGTTTCGTGTGTAGGAGAATACATAATGAAAAATATCATTAAGTATATTTGCAATGTTATTATTTTACGACCGTGCTGCTGCCTCTCCAGATACCCATCTTCTTCGCGGATTCGATCAGTTCGTCACGGAAGTCCGGATGCGCGATGGAAACAAGCAGTTCTGCTCTTTCCCAGGTTGTCTTGCCCTTCAGATTGACAGCACCGTATTCGGTTACAATGTAGTGTACGCCGCTTCTCGGTGTGGAAACGATGGAGCCTTCCGGAAGTGTCGCGCGGATCAAGGATTCCTTGGTGCCGTCCTTTAAGGTTCTGGTGGACGGCAGGCATAAGAAGCTCTTACCACCCGGGGACTTGAACGCGCCCATGACGTAGTCCAGCTGTCCGCCGGTTCCGCCGATGTGCTGCAGACCCGCGGATTCGGAGTTGACCTGACCAAAGAGGTCTACCTGCAAGCAGCTGTTGACGGATACCATCTTCTCGTTCTGAGAGATCACATCGACATCATTGACATATTCCACCGGTCCGACCTGCATCATCTGGTTGTCGTTGATCCAGTCGTAAAGTTCCTGCGAACCCATCGCGAAGGTATAGGTCATCTTGCCGCGGTTGATCTTCTTGTTGCCGGTCAGTTTGCCGGCCTGGAATAAATGCAGGTATGCATCGACAAACATCTCGGTATGAACGCTCAGATCGTTGATATCGGACTCTGCGATCAGCTTGCCCACATAGTTCGGGAAGCCGCCGGTTCCGAGCTGCAGGGTGCTACCGCTTTCGATCAGCTTTACGATGTGCTCTGCCATTTTCTTTTCTACGTCATTGGCTTCCTTCGCGTTGATGGTCGGAAGCGGGGTATTGGAGCCTTCGACGACATAGTCTACCTGACTGATATTGAGATAATTTTCGAATCCATGGTTGACGATCATGTGCTCGTTGACTTCCACGATGATCTTTTTGGAGTTTCTGAGGATGCCCCAGTATTCCGCAACCTGCGGTCCGAGGTTGAAGTTTCCAGATTTATCCATCGGCGCTACCTGCAGCATTACGACATCGAAGGTTGGTCTGCATTCTTCATAAAACTTTGTATTCTCACGGAACTGAACCGGCAGGAACCAGCAGTTTCCGGCTTTGTTGCACTTTCTCTCCACCGGAGTGAAGTGGCTGCTCGCGTAATGGAAATGTTCTGCCTTCGGATCTGCCTGAAGGACTGCAGGCGGCTGGGCGTAGCTCCACATGGTCGTGCAGATGGTAACGTCCTCAAGTTCATCGGCTCTCTTGGCCAGCGCGGTATCAAGATCGACGACAACGCCTGTGAAAAGACCATAGTGGAGATAATCTCCGGATTTTACGACTTTGACTGCTTCATCGGCTGTTACTAATTTTCTCTTATATTCTTCCTGTACTTTTTCTGCCGGAAGCCATTCATTTACGATACAACTCATAGTTTCCTCCTGTTTTTGGTTTGTATGTTGTTATATTCTTAAATTCGGTGATCTGCAGCGCTGCGCTTACTGCACCTCGATGATGACGGTGGTTCCCATGCCGCCGCCTGCGCACAGGGACGCCAAGCCGTATTTGCCGCCGCGTCTCTTCAGTTCATGCAGCAGCGTTACGACCAGTCTCGATCCCGTTGCACCGACCGGGTGGCCTAAGGAAATGCCGCTGC
>ERZ808240.637-NODE-637-length-44772-cov-14.696089_pt1 | contig 44772 bp, 57 predicted proteins | sample MGYA00521084_ERZ808240 | MGnify/ENA primary metagenome ERZ808240 (study PRJEB31516, sample SAMN03275571) | gut metagenome | biome: mammalia-associated habitat; material: feces | host: Papio cynocephalus | place: Kenya | collected 2012-08-06 ...
GAACACCGGGAACAGGAACACCGGGAACAGGAACACCGGGGACTGGAACACCGGGAACAGGAACACCGGGAACAGGAACACCGGGGACTGGAACACCGGGGACTGGAACACCGGGAACAGGAACACCGGGGACTGGAACAAATCTTCTTTCAATACTGGTTGTTTTAACACAGAAGAACAGAAGATTATGCTGTTCAATAAACCGTCAGATATGACTTATAGTGAATGGTTAGATTCAGATGCAAGATATTTACTGAATCAGATACCAAAGGATGTTGTTGAATGGGTATATGAAGAAAATATGACTGATAAAGAAAAAGCAGCACATCCGACCTATGAAACAACAGGCGGTTATCTCAAAGTGCTTGATGAATCTGAATGTGGTCAGTTGTGGTGGGGCAGCCTGTCAGACCGCAAAAAGGAAATCATCAAGGCAATACCGAACTTTGATGCTGAAATCTTCTTCCAGTGTACGGGTGTCAGGGTAGATGAATGATCTGCACCTTATGCCCCATCAGGAAGATGCACTGAACAGAACTGAACAGTTCAACCGTTGTGCTTATTATCTTGATATGGGACTGGGTAAGACCTTTGTGGGTGCTGAAAAAATGTATCTGCTGAATAATGCGGTGAACTTGGTCATCTGTCAGAAATCCAAGATAGATGACTGGGTTCAGCACTTCAAAGATTATTACCCTGATTACCGGGTGATGAACCTGACCAAGAAAAGTGAAGCAATCAATTTCAGGGCGGTACTTGATACCAAGGACTTATACAACCAAGGTATTCAAATGATATGCGTTATCAACTATGAAACTGCTTTCCGGCGGGATTGGTTGCTGAAATTGAACGGTTTCACGTTGATGCTTGATGAAAGTTCCCTGATAACCAATGAAACGGCAAAACGGTCAAAGTTCATTCTGAAAATGCAGCCGGAAAGCGTGATCTTGCTTTCAGGAACACCGACAGCCGGGAAGTATGAACGGTTGTGGTCACAGGTTCAGTTGCTTGGGTGGAAGATCACAAAAAAGGCGTTTTGGTCATCATACGTTCAAACTGAATGGGTTGAGAACGGGGACGGTTTCAAGCGTGAAGTGATAACCGGGTACAAGCACACAGAACATCTGAAAAAGAAACTTGCAGATCATGGGTGCATCTTTATGAAAACCGCTGATGTGATTGAACTGCCTGAACAGACTGAACAGAAGATATTCTTTAAGGCAACACAGGCGTACAAGTATTTTATCAAAAACAGTTACATCATGCTTGATACTTTGAACATGTGCAAGTTCACAGATGATTCAGATTATTACGGCACGGATGTGACACCACGGGTTGAACTGATCGGTGATAACAGCCTGACCAAGATGCTATATGCACGACAGTTGTGTGGACAATGGCACAAGGAAAAACTGGAAGGTTTGCGGGACTTGGTTGAATCAACAGAAGATAGGCTGATTATATTCTACAACTTCACCGCAGAACTTGAAGCAATGCAGAAAAAACTTGCTGATCTGAACAGATCCTATTCGGTTGTGAATGGGTCAAAAAAGGACTTGACTGCATACAATCAGGCAGATGATTCAATCACCTTCATACAGTATCAAGCCGGGTCAATGGGTGGTAATTATCAGAAAGCAAACAAGATCATTTATTTCACCTTGCCACTTGGTAAAGGGTCATGTGATATGTGGGAACAGTCAAAAAAGCGTATTCACCGTATAGGACAAGCCAAGCCGTGCTTTTACTATTACTTACTGGTGAAGGGTACGGTTGAAGAAAAGAACCTTGCAGCGTTGAAGGAAGGAAAGGAATTGACAGATGAATTATTCAAAAATACTTAACTGGATATTTGGAATCATGGCGTTCATTGGTTTTATCCTGATTATCGGTGCAGTTGGTGCATCTGACTATGCGGTTGAAATGGGTATATATGAACCGATAACCGCACACATGAAGGAAATCGTGATTGGCATTGTTCTGATGATACCGGGAATCATTTACTTGGAAATAGTTGAAAGGGGTGATAAAACATGAACTATTCAAAGAACCTTAGAAAGTCCGCAATGGCAAAGCGGGTCTTGATCTTGCTTGGCGTTGCCTTTAGCGTTGGGTTAGCAGTTGGCGGTGCATCAGTATATGCCTTGAAAACTCATATAACCGCCAAGGACAAAGAGAAATCAACAGAACGCACACTTGAACGGGATAATACAGAAACCCTTGTATATGGGGCGTATGATGACAGAACATTCACACAGGAAATTTCCCTTGACTGGGGTGCGGGTGACTTAGATTTCACACCGCTTGACTGCAAGATGCCGGAAGAACAACAGGAATTTACATATTACCTTTGCACCGGGTACAACATTGATTTTACCCTCGTCATGGCACTGATTCAGAATGAAAGCAGTTTTGACCCGGCGGTCATCAGCAAAACCAATGATTACGGTTATATGCAGATCAATCAGATCAATCACCAGTGGTTGACTGATACCCTTGGTGTTACGGATTTTACAGACCCGTATCAGAACATCAGGGCGGGGGTGTTCGTACTTAGAAAACTGTTTGAACGGTATCAAGATACCAACATGGTCTTGATGGCGTACAACATGGGTGAAGATGGTGCTGCCCGGTTATGGGAAAAGGGCATCTATTCAACCGACTACACAGAAAAAATACTGAACTATCAGACACAGTTCAATGAACAGTTGGGGGAGGAAGGTGATTGATATATGCAATATTTTGTAGATTATGATGTATCTGATATTCCAAGCAGAAAGACAATTCCAACAAAAAATGTAGTGTCAGTTGAATATGACATATTAACGCAATTCATTTCATCTGAACATAACAACATGGTTTTAGATTTTGTTTTTGATGAAGCAGATAACGGTGCATATTTTATGAATCACCAAACAGAAAGTTTTCGTAATCAAATACGAAAACATAACCTTCCTGTTGAAATTCGTACTTGTAAAAATAAAATGTTCTTTTTGAAAAAATCAATACAAATTGATATTTCTATCGAACAGATAAGAGCAAGTATGAAGGAAAAAGGTATAAGAAGTAAAGAACTTGCAAGTGTATTACAAATTACGCCGGAACATTTATGTAGGGTACTGAATGGTAAGGTTCACATGGAACAGGTTCTTGGTATAGCAATCAATGCGGTTATTGAAAGGTGGTGTTGATGTGGAACTTGGTGAAAGAATGAGAAAAATCAGAGAATCAAAGGGTTTTTCACAAAAAGAAGTAAGTGAAAAAATAGGATGTTCATACCAACAACTTTCACAGTGGGAAAATGGTTCAAGACACCCAACATATAGAAACATTGAGAAGATAGCAAATGCCCTTGAAACAAGTACGTTGATACTAATTGGATTTGACTTATGTGATGTATCTACAAATGATTTGCTTAATGAAATCAAAAGGCGGTGTATGTAAATGGCAGCAGAAAAGAATTTTGAAAACAAAGTCAAGAAGTTCCTGAAGGACAAGGGTGCTTGGGTACTGAAATACTGGGGCGGTGCTGCTTATACAAAAAGCGGTATTCCTGACCTTTTGGTTTGTTTCAACGGTTGGTTTTTAGGAATCGAACTGAAAGCACCAAACGGCAGACCGTCAGACTTACAGTTATACAACCTTAGAGAAATTGACAAGGCGGGCGGTATTGGCATCCTGTTATATCCAAAGGACTATGAACAGTTCAAACAATTTATTGAACACATTGAACTGGGTGAATTACCAGTCAACTTATACGGTGTTTATCCATTCCTGACAGAATGGAATCAACATAAAAAAATAATTAAGGAGTGAAAGAGCATGGCAGCAAAAAAGAAAGCAGATGCAGCGGTTGAGAATACCGCAGAAGTAACACAGGAAACCGTTCAGGAAGAAATTGAACAGGTAGCAGCAGACAATGCAAAGGAACTTGACAATAAGAAGTATGTGGTTGACCACTTACTTTCAACCAAGCGTGAGGGAATGGAAGATCTGATTGAGTATATGGACGAAATCGGTTTCTTTTCCGCACCTTGCAGCGGTGGCAATCACTTATGTTGCGAATTTGGTCTTGTTCTTCACAGCAGAAATGTAATGATGGCAGCAGAAAACATTGGTTATGCACTTCTTGGCAAGGTCAAGTATGCAGAAATTCGTGATTCAGTCATCATTGCGGCAGCGTTACATGATCTTGGTAAGTGTGGTGATTATGGCAAGCAGATGTACGTGCCTAACATTTTGAAATCAGGCAAGGCATCAGAAGCCAAACCGTTCAAGCGTAACCCGGCACTTCTTCCACTTGACCATGCAACCCGCAGTATCAAGTTAGCAACCCTTTTCATTGACCTGACGGAAGATGAAGAATTTGCGATCAGATACCATGATGGTCTGTATGAATCAGCAAACTATGCGGTGAAGGGAAATGAAACCCCGTTGTACCTGATTCTGCACTATGCTGATTTATGGTCAAGCAGAGTAACAGAAGGTAGCACAGATGAAGGCGGTGATGAATAATGGAACGTGGCTATCTTGAATGGATAAACAATGCGTATGCACTTTTAGTTGGTAATCAGGCAATTCCTAAGATGGAACTGAAACTGGTTGACGGTAAAATTTCAGTATATCGTTGTGGTGATGTCATCCGTGTGGATATTCACCGTGAAGAAACAAAAAGAAAGTGAGGAATTAAGATATGGCACAGATGCTTTTAATTATGGGTGAATCAGGTACAGGAAAAAGTACCAGTATGAGAAATTGCGATCCGGCAACAACCGCCGTTGTGAACCCGGTGGGTAAACCGTTACCGTTCAAAAACCACTTTGAACTGTTGAACAATGTAACAGAAGCCCGCACGATTACTAAATACATGAAGGAACAGGCAGCGTCCGGGAAGAAGCTGATTGTTGTGGATGACTTCCAGTATATCCTTTCTGTTCCGTATATGAACCGTATCAAGGAAAACGGTTGGGACAAATGGAATGACTTCGGTGCAAACTACTTTGAAATCATTGAGGTGTGCAAGGAACTTCCTGATGATGTTGTGGTTGCTTATATGACCCACACAGAAACCCTTGAAAATGGTGTGACAACCATTAAACTGATCGGAAAGTTACTTCGTGAGAAGATCACCATTGAAGGACTTTTCACCATTGTTCTTAGAACAGGGGTGAATGAGGGCAAATATTACTTCTACACACAGAACAGTGGCAAGGACACAGTGAAGTCACCTATGGGAATGTTCCCGGCATACGCTATTGACAATGATCTGAACTATGTTGCCGATAAAATCCGTAACTTCTATGAAGTCGGTGAATACAAGACAGATGCAGAAATGGGTCAGGCTGATGCACAGGCTGCAACCGATCTTGAAAAGCCGGATGCAAACGGCAGACGGGCAAGAGGTGGGAAAAAGACCACAAGCACAGCAACACCACCTACCACAACAGAAGATGCGGCACCAAAGACAGGCAGAACCGCCCGCAAGACACATGATGAAGTGGTTGCTGAAAATAATCAGAAAATGGCTGATTATATGGCAGAGCGTGACAAGGCTGTTGATGCTATCGCAGACGGACGTGAAGAAATCCCGTTTGAAGAAGCGTGTGCAGCAATGGATTCTGTACCTGAACCGGAACTTGAAACACCGCCAAGAAGAACCCGCAAGGAAAGAAAGGCTGCTGAACAGTCTGAACCTGTTCAGGACGGTACAACAAATACTGATTCTGAATCTGTCACACTGGATGCAGACACATACTTCTATATTCCGGCTGATGATAACTATGTGATGAAGCATAAGGGTGACACGGTTGACCTGATCGTTGACGGTGTTGAGGTTATGAAAGTCATCAGCAAGGAAGAATTTGGTGAAGGTGTGAAGCGTTTAGCACAGGCAGACAACCCTAAGCCGGAAAACCCTATTGACGGGGCAATGAACCCGCCGGAAAAGGGCAGACGAACAAGAAGAAGTGCAACACAGGCACAGCCTGATAATGCAGATACAACAGCGGAAGAAACCCCGGCAGTAGATGAACAGCCGACTGGCAGAACCCGCAGAGTAAGAAAAACACGTTAAGAAAGTGAGGAAAAAAGAACATGAACAACCCTTTTGGTTTACCTGATGCGGTATTCAATGCAATCCTTGAATCAGCATTTACAGGTGCAGTTGTCACAAATATGAAGAACTCAAAGCCGGATGTTACCCCGGCAGCACCTAAACAGAACACACCGCCGGAAGATGGTGCAAAGGCTGCAAAGGAAATCTATGATTCCTATGTAAAAGCCGGGTTCAATGAGGTTCAGGCGTTTGAGTTGTTAAAGTTAGTATTAAGCAGATAAGAAAGGTTAAAAGGTGAAAAATTATGGCTATTGATTTCAGTGCATTTAAAGCAGAATTGAATGTAAAAGAAATTGAGGAAATGGAAAAAAACTATAAGCCGGGGAACGGTGGTTATACTGATGTACCGTCAGGTATATACCCAGTAAAGTTAGAAAATCTTGAAGTAAAATCACAGGATGGTAAATTTGGTCATTTCGATCAGATTAACATAGATTTTAAAATTACAGATGGGGAATATGAAGGACAGCATATTTTCTATAATGGAACTTTTAATAATAAAATTGATTCAGGGTATGCAGCAACCGCAAGACTTCTTTCTGAAATGACTGACGGTGGACTTGATGAACATTCTATTTTATATAACATTACAAAAGACATTGATTCTGTCACAGAATACATTTTAGACCTGTTTCAGACTATTTCTAATCAGTTTGAATATGATCTGAATTTAGATGTGAAAGAACAGACCGACATTAACCCAAATACTGGAAAACCATACAAACCTAACCGATTTTTTAGTATCAAGGAAGTATTTGACTGCTAAAAAATTTTACTTGTAAAGTTAAGAAGTCTTAACTTAGAATGTTATCAGGCGGTGGCGGGGTCACACCTTCCACCGCTATTCTTAGAAAGGGTTGATGTAATGATATTTTATGATTTTGAGGTTTTCAAGGAAGATTGGCTTGCCGTTTTCATTGATATAGAAAAAGAAAAGGAATATGTGATAATCAATAACCCTAATGAATTAAAAGCCTTATATGAAGCGAATGACAAACGTATTTGGGTAGGTTATAACAATCGTCACTACGACCAGTACATATTTAAGGGGATTCTGTTGGGGATGAACCCAAAAAGAATCAATGACTGGATAATTGTTGAAAAAAGGGAAGGGTGGCAATTTTCATCGTTATTAAGTGACAGAAAGATAGTGCCAATGATTAACTATGATGTCATGCCGAACCCCCCGGTTGGTTTGAAAACACTGGAAGGTTTTCTTGGTAGTGATATTAAGGAAACTGAAATTCCATTTAACATAAATAGAAAATTAACATCAAAAGAAATTCAGCAAACAGTATTTTATTGTAGGCATGACGTTGAACAGACGATACAGGTGTTTCGGAAAAAAATAGATGAATTTAATGCAATGCACGGTATCATTCAGGCTTTCCCGGATATTGTGAACCTGTCTGATATAGGGGATAGTGAAGCAAGAATCACTGCAAAAGTGCTTGGTTGTTCCCGCAGATCATTTGAAGATGAATTTGATTTCTACTTCTTGCCGTGCTTACAACTGAAAAAATATAAATATGTTCAGGATTGGTTTGAACAGAAAAGACAGGAAGCCTTGTCAATGGACTTGGCACACATGGATAAATACTCAAAACGTACATGGTACAAGGAACAGGGACTTGAAACAATGGTTGCGGGTATTCCTCATTCATTCGGTTTTGGTGGTGTTCATGGGGCAACAGCTACACCAATTCACAAGACCGGGCAACTGCTGCACGTTGATGTAAACAATTATTATCCGTCAATGCTGATTGCTTGGGGACTGGTTACAAGGGCAGCAACCAATGACAATTATCACCTTGTATATAACACCCGTAAAGAAATGAAGAAAAAACAGGTTGCAGCGGCACACGCCGGGAATAAGAAAGAAGCCAAACGGTGGAAGAAAGCACAGTTGCCATATAAGAAAATGCTGAACGCACTGTCAGGGGCAATGAAGGATGAAACAAATGCAGCCTATGACCCAAGAAATAACAACTGTATGTGTATCAACGGTCAGTTGATGTTACTTGACCTGATTGAACACTTGGAAGTTGTACCGGGATTTGAACTGATTCAGTCCAACACGGACGGTCTTATTATTTGGATTCCTGACACAGATGAAGCCTTTGAAATGGTTGATGATATTTGTTGGGAATGGGAACAGCGTTGTTCCACAGATCAGTGTTCAATTCTTCTTGAACTGGATAATATCAGTGAAATCTATCAGAAGGATGTGAACAATTACCTTTGGGTTGGCATTGACGGCGGTGTTGAAAGAATCGGTGCTTATGTGAAAGAACTTTCAGCAGTTGACAATGATCTGCCAATCCTGAATAAAGCACTGGTTGACTACATGGTCAAAAAAACCCCGGTTGAACAGACCATCAATCAGTGTGATGACCTGATTATGTTTCAGAAGATTGTCAAGTTATCAGACAAGTATGATTGGGTAGAACATGAGCATTGCAATCCAGTTATCAGTCAGATAGGCAAAAGAACAATCAAGACAGTGTATGAATACCCTGACAAGGATAAATACACATATAAGTCATATAGAGTATTCGCATCCAACGATCAGAAGGACGGCAGACTGCTGAAACGCAAACAGGTGAAAGGCAAGGGTGAAAAATTCGGTAATACACCTGACCACTGCTTCATATTCAATGATTCAGTTGTTGGGGTAAAAACACCGCCTGAACTTGATAGGCAGTGGTACATAGATTTAGCAAAGAAACGCTTGAAACAATTTGGTGTTGTGGCATAACACCGGGAAGGAAGGTTTTTCATGGATTTAGAAATCAGATATGAAAATGGTTCAATGACTGTTCACCTTGAAGAATTTCTGAATGTCCGCAGCATTGCCAAGGTCAGGAAACTGCTGAAACTTATCAGAAGCAGTTTCACCCCGGAATGTGAACAGCAGATCAAAGAATTTGTTCAGGAACAGGCTGAACAATTTGAACAGGTTCAGAAGGAACACAGCATTTACATTGAAGGGTGTGCACAGAAGATCAGATATGCAGAACAGCAGATCAGACAGACACAGCATATTATTTCACAGATTCAGATTGATGTGGAAAAGTTGCAGTTTATCAGAGATTCACACAGGAAGAACACAAAAGTTTGGAAGAACTGCAATGGTGATGTGAAAAAACAGCGGGAACGCCTGAAAGAACCAAGGAACACATTGAAGGAACAAAAGGAAGAACTGAAAGAGTTGAAAGCCTTGTTGCGATCAAGGCAGCAGTCTTTTGACCGTAATATCAGAAATAAGGATTTTTATAAAAAGGTGTTAGAAAACATCACATAAGGTAGGTGATAAAAGATGCTTTACAAAGGTTATGTTGAAACCAAGGGAAAGGCAAGCATTGAAAAACTGAAAAACAGAACCACATGGAAAACCTATGATGAAGTGAAGAACCTGAATGGATTCGGCGGGGTTTTGGCTGATGACACTATCCTTATTGACATTGATGATTCTGACCAATCTGAAATGCTGATGAACATTGTGGAAGAACTGCAACTTGACTGTAAAGTTCTTTGTACCAGTAGGGGAAAACACTTTCTTTTCAAAAACCACAGTATTACAAGGAACAGGACACACGTTCAGTTGGCTGTTGGTCTTACTGCTGATATAAAAGTCGGCAGTAAATTATCCTATGAGGTCATCAAGATTGACGGTGAAGAAAGATTTTGTGAATGGGATATTGAAGAAGGTGGAACATATCAGGAAGTTCCCAAGTGGTTGTTCCCGGTCAAGGCAACCGCAGATTTTGTTGATATGGATGCCGGGGACGGAAGGAATCAGGCACTTTTCAATTACATCCTGACCCTGACTGCAAATGATTTCACGGTGGAAGAAACCCGTGAGTGCATCCGCATCCTGAACAAGTTCGTATTAAAAGAACCACTGTCAGATGATGAACTGGAAGTGATCTTGCGTGATGATGCTTTTCAGAAGCCTGTCTTTTTTCTTGGCAGTACATTCCTGTTTGATAAGTTTGCAGTATTTATGAAGAATACGGCACACGTTATCAAGATCAACGGGCAGTTGCACATATACAAAGACGGTGTGTATTCCAACGGATATAAGGAAATTGAATCAAATATGATTCAGCACATTCCCAACCTGAAAAAGATGCAACGCCGGGAAGTTCTTGATTATATGGAACTGATTGTTGATGAAAAAGAACAGTCAGATGCAAACCTGATTGCTTTCAATAATGGCATATATGACCTTGTGACTGGGGAACTGAAACCATTCAGCACGGACATTGTTATTACTAACAAGATTCCTTGGGACTACAAGCCGGATGCCTATTCTGAACTGGCAGACAGTACACTGAACAAGTTAGCGTGTGGTGATGCAGCAATCAGGGCGTTGTTGGAAGAATGTATTGGTTACTGCTTTTACAGAAGGAATGAGTTAGGCAAGGCGTTCATCCTGACAGGTGACAAGTCCAACGGTAAAAGTACATTTTTGGATTGTGTCAAAGCAATCCTTGGTGATCGAAATATTTCAGCACTTGACCTGAAAGAACTGGGGGACAGGTTCAATACTTCAATGATGTTCGGCAAACTGGCAAATATCGGTGATGATATTGGTGATGACTTCCTTCAAGGTTCACAGGTCAGCGTGTTCAAGAAAATAGTAACAGGTAACCGCATCAAGGCAGAGCGAAAAGGACAAGACCCATTTGAGTTCAACCCGTTCATCAAACTGTTATTCAGTGCCAATGATATTCCCCGTATGAAGGACAAGACCGGGGCGGTACTTAGGCGTTTGGTTATCATTCCATTCAATGCCACGTTCAGCAAGGATGACCCTGATTATAGACCATTCATCAAGTATGAACTAACACAACAGGACAGCATTGAATATCTTATCAGGCTTGGTGTGGAAGGACTAAAAAGGGTAGTCATCAATAACGGATTCAGTAAGTCAGATAAGGTTCAGAATCAGTTGGATGAATATGAACAGGAAAACAACCCTATCCTTGCATTCATCAATGACACCGGGGTTGACATGATAGAAAATGAACCAACCAATGAGGTTTACAAGCGGTATCAGGTATTTTGTGCAGACAACAGTATGCAGCCAATGTCAAATATCGTATTCAGTAAGCAGATCAATAAACGCCTTGACTTGGAAATTTCAGTTGTGAAACTGAACGGTCAGACACGGCGTATTTTCAAAAGTAGAAAGGACGGTGATTGAATGTGCGGATAGGGTTGATTGATGTGGATAACTGGGGAAAATTAGACAAATGTTTCCCAAATCTTCCATTGATGAAAATATCTGCATTTTATAAAGAGCGTGGTTGTTATGTAGAATGGTATGATTCAAAAACGCATTATGACATTGTGTATCTGTCAAAAGTATTTTCATTTTCACCTGAACCTTTTTCTGAAATAAATGCTGATGAAGTCATTCGTGGTGGTTCAGGGTATGCAATAAAACTGATTAACGGAAAAGAAGTGTTTGACAAAGAAAATCACTTGAATCTGTCTGATCGGATTGAACACATATACCCTGACTACTCATTATACGGAATAAAAAATACTGCTTATGGTTTTATGTCAAGAGGTTGTCCCCGTGGTTGCAGTTTTTGTCATGTGCAAGCAAAAGAAGGTTGCAGATCACACAAGGTTGCAGACCTTTCAGAATTTTGGAACGGTCAAAAGAAAATAGAGTTGTTTGACCCAAATACTTTTGCTTGCCCGGAATGGAAAGACATTGTAACCCAACTGATTGAATCCAAAGCACAGGTTGACTTCAATCAAGGTGTAGATATTCGTATGATGACACCTGAAAAAATAGAACTGCTGATGAAAGTGAACACCAAACACATTCATTTTGCTTGGGACAGATACCAAGATCGTGACCTGATTGTTCCAAAGTTCAGGAAGTTCAAAGAAATAACCGGGTGGGGTAGGGACAAAGTTACAGTTTACATACTTACAAATTATGATTCTACCATACAACAGGACTTAGAAAGAATTATGTTTTGTCGGGAACTGAATTTTTGCCCTTATGTGATGAGGTATGACAAGGAACACATAAAACGTGGTGCAGAGGTAAATGCACTTGCAAGGTGGGTGAATACAAAAATGATTTTTTGGAAATGCCCTACATTTGAACAGTATAAACGTGATGTTAAGAAAGGATTGTGGATGTGATGAAAGGTGGAAGAAATCAGGAAGGATATGCAGACCCAACGGCAACTATTGCCGTTGGTAGAGTAGCAAAGGAAGAACGTGAACACACTGAACTTGAAATACATGAATCAGAAAAACGTGCTTATGATCTGATTAAGGTTTTGAAATATATCATCAAGGGTGCGGGGTTTGAACTGACTGAACGTATTCAGGTGAAGGATAACAGAACGGGAAGGGTTTACAGATGATTGAGAAAATAAAGAAATTCATCAGAATAATTACAACACTGATGATGACCGCATTTGTCATATTTGTAACATACACAGTATTCAAGTATGAATGGAAAAACATACTTTGTTTTGTAAGTGTCATTACGGTGTTTCTTATTATCTGTTGGGCGTTTGATTGGTGAAAGGAAGGGTTTACAGGTGAGTTATGCAGAAAAGATTGAACAGATATTTTAGAACCAAGGCAAACCATAATGTTATCAGACAGGGTTGGAAGTTCCGCTTTTATATGTGGTTGGTCAGATTGACAGATGAAAGAAGGTGTTCAGAATGACAGAAAATGTATGTGTTACCTGTCAGTATTATGAAAGTTGTAACCGCCCTGAACGGTTTATGAAGTGTATGGGATATAAGGAAAAACAGGAAGGAAAGGACAAGGTGAATGATTATGGAAAATAAGATTTTGGAGTTATTGGAACAGAAAGGCAGCGTATCAATGAATGATGATATTTTCCCACTGGTGGAAAAAGAATTTGAAGGTCAGGTGATGGGTGTAGAATTATATGAACTTGCACACCAATACATATCACAGTTGTTGTATGGGGTGTATATTGCCGGGGTTGGCGTGGTTGCTGTTCCTAAATTTGCAGCGGGTCAGCAGTTCGGTCAGATGGTTGTTACTGATGTAATTTATACAAAGATATGATTTTATGCAGTAGTTACGCAATAGTTACGGTTGGTTACGGTTCACAGTTACGGTTGAAACCCTTGTAAATACTGGCGGTTACGGTTGGTTACGGTTAAAAGCAATTTTCTTATTATTTTTATTTATTGTATATTCTATACATCATAAAAAGTAAAAATATAGAGTATAAGGCGTGAACCGTAACCGTAACTAACCGTAACCAGTAGGAAATTCAAGGCTTTCAGGATGTTTTTTAGTGTGATTTTATCCGTAACCGCAAGCGTAACCGTAACCGGGAAAGGACAGGTGAAAAATGAAAACAATATCCGCAAGGAAATATCTAGAACAGTTGCAAACCTTTGATATTTATATCAGTCAGGACTTAGAACGCCTTGATGATATGAAAGCCAATGCTTGCAGTACCGGGGCAATAGATTATTCTGCTGAAAGAGTGCAGACAAGTCCGTCAGGTGACAGTTTATGCAGACAGGTGACAAATTATGTTGCTTTCAATGAAAAAATCAATGCTGAAATTGACCGTTTTGTTGATGCAAAGGAACAGATCATCAGTGAAATAAGGGGTTTGCGTGATAAAAATTATGTTCAGGTGTTGTATAAAGTGTATGTTCAATTCAAAACAGTGAAACAGGCATCCAAGGAAATGAAAAAGTCCTATAATTACACGGTTGAACTGCATAACAAGGCACTTGCAGCGTTTGAAGAAACTTATAAAAACCTTACATATCTGATATAATCGGTTATAATCTGATGATTGACAAACCGATTCAAGACAATTATGATAAACTTGCAAAAACTGGGTTGCAGATAATTCTTATGAATTATCTGCAATTTTTATTTTATGCCAAAAATGAGAAAGGAAGGGGTGAACCTTTGAATGGCAAAAGGAAAATATCAAGAATGGTTGACAGAAGAAGGTTTGCTGCAACTGGAATCATGGGCAAGGGACGGTCTGACAGATGAACAGATTGCTTCAAACATGGGAATTACCCGTAAAACACTGGCTGAATGGAAAACTAAGTATAGTGACATTTGTGACACCCTAAAAAGGGGAAAGGCAGTTGTTGACATTCAGGTTGAAAATGCCTTACTGAAAAGGGCATTAGGTTATTCCTATGATGAAGTGACACGGGAAAGGGTGCTTGATTATGACCCGTCAACAGGTCAAGTTGTAGGTTCGCACATGGAAATAACCAAGACCGTCAAGAAAGAAGTTCAGGGTGATACAACAGCACAGATATTTTGGTTGAAGAATCGCAGACCTGAACAGTGGAGAGATAAAAGGGATGTTTCTGTTGAAGGTGAAATCAGTACCAACAATCCGTTCAAAGGTTTATCAACGGATGAACTAAGGAAGTTGATTGAAAGTGAAGAATAGAACAGCACTCATTCAAGGGGCAAAATGTGAACTGTCAAGAAGGGAATTTTGGCAGTATTGCCGAACCAAAGCACCTGACTTTTACAAGAAGGACAGGTGCTTTTTGCATGAATTTTGTGATGACCTTCAATCCTTTATTGAACCAACAGACGAACATGAAGTTTTGGTTGTGAATATGCCACCAAGACACGGTAAGTCACGAACCATAGGAAACTTTGTTGAATGGGTACTTGGTAACGATCAGACCCAAAAGATTATGACAGGTTCATACAATGAAACCCTGTCAACGAACTTTTCAAAAGGCGTAAGAAACACCATTCAGGAAATAAAAGGTGATGCAGATAAAATTGTTTATTCTGACATTTTCCCCGGTGTAAATATCAAGCGTGGTGATGGTGCTATGAATATGTGGTCTTTGGAAAAAGGCTATAACAATTACTTGGCTACTTCACCAACGGGTACTGCAACGGGTTTTGGTGCTTCAATAATGATTATTGATGACCTTATCAAGTCAGCACTTGAAGCCAATAATGCTGATACACTTGAAAAACACTGGACTTGGTTCACAGATACCATGCTTTCACGATTAGAAGAAGGTGGGAAGATCATTGTGGTTATGACCCGTTGGCATAGCCTTGATCTTGCCGGAAGAATCATTGAAACCTATGGTGATAAAGTCAAGGTTGTTCAATATAAGGCGGTTCAGGATGACGGTTCAATGTTGTGTCCTGAAATATTATCACGCAAGTCTTATGAAACCAAAAGAAAAGCAATGGGTGCTGATATTGCAGAAGCGAACTATCAGCAGAATCCTATTGACATAAAAGGGCGTTTATACCAGTCCTTCAAAACTTACAGTAAATTACCAGTTGATGAACATGGTCAGGCGTTGTATTCAGCAGTTAAGAACTACACTGATACCGCAGATACAGGTGATGACTTCCTTTGCAGTATTGACTATGTGGAATACAACAAAGAAGCCTATGTCATCAATGTTATTTATACAAAAGACGGAATGGAGATCACAGAACCCGCAGTTGCAAAAATGCTTTATGAAGATAAAGTCAACATTGCAGACATTGAATCAAATAATGGCGGGCGTGGGTTCGCAAGGAATGTTGAATCAATACTTAGGTCAAAGTTCAGCAGCAATCAGACGGTCATTCATCCGTTCTTTCAGTCAAAGAATAAGATTTCAAGAATCTTGTCTAACAGTACATGGGTTATGAATCACATTTATTTCCCGGTCAACTGGCAAGATCGTTTTCCTGATTATTACCTTGCAATGGTTAGGTATCAGAAGGAAGGAAAGAACGCACATGATGATGCACCTGATGCAACAACTGGTATAGCAGAAAACATTGGGGGCGGTAATGCCTTTAGTTTTGATTAAGCAATTACCGGGTAGAATACACGGTGTCAGCAGCCGTTTCTTTTTGGACGGTAGGAAAAGGCTGTCAAATGCTTACTCCGGGGCGGTTGCAATCGGTGACCGCCTATGACACCTGTATAACTACTTTTTGAAGATATAGAAACAAATTAGTAACACATACCCTTGGAAACATAGAGTTTTCAGGGGTTTTGATTTTATTATGCAATGAAAGGGGTGAATTGAACCGTGTTCAGTTCCTTTGTGGATGCAATCACACTTAAATTAAGCAATTTCATATTGCAAGGGGCAAAGGCACACATGACTGACTTGGAATTTCTTGAAAAGGAAATTGCAGCATGGAAGTGTTCACCCCGTAGAATGATGCAGATAAAAGGATTTCTGTACTATGACGGTGACCATGATGTGATTCACCGCAAGCGTACAATGATCGGTGAAGGTGGGGAACTTGAAATTGTTGAGAACCTACCAAACAACAGAATTGTTGATAACCAGTATGCAAAAATGGTCAATCAGAAAGCCAATTATCTGTTCGGTAAGCCGTTCACACTAAGCGGTGAAAACACTGCATACATTGAACTGCTGAAAAAGATATTTGACAAGAAGTTCATGCGAACATTGAAAAGTGCGGGCAAGGCTGCATATAACGGCGGTATTGCTTGGCTATATCCATACTACAATGAACGGGGTGAATTTGCTTTCAGGCTTTTCCCCGCTTATGAGATTTTGCCATTTTGGAAAGATTCTGAACACACTGAACTTGATTTCTTCATCCGGCATTATGTGACGGTTGCCTATGACGGCAATCAAAGGAAGTTCATTGAAAAGGTTGAATTGTATGATCTGAATGGGGTTCACCTGTTCATTCTTGATGGCGGGAAACTGATTCCTGACATTGTGAACAATGAAACCGCAGACTTCCCGCACGTTACAATGACGGATGCTGCCGGAAATGTTCAGGTGTTCAACTGGCAGCGTGTTCCCCTGATTCCATTGAAAGCCAATGAACAGGAAACACCGCTGATTAAGAAAGTCAAGTCATTACAGGACGGTATCAATGTGATGCTGTCTGACTTTGAAAATAATATGCAAGAGGACGCACGGAACACCATTTTGGTATTGAAGAACTATGACGGTACTAATTTGGGTGAGTTCAGGAAGAACCTTGCAACATACGGTGCAGTAAAGGTCAGATATGACGGGGACACCAAGGGCGGTGTTGAAACCCTTGAAATCACAGTCAATGCGGATAACTACAAGACCATTGTGGAAATCTTCAAAAAGGCGTTGATTGAGAACGCAATGGGTTATGATGCCAAGGATGACAGACTTTCCGGCAATCCTAATCAGATGAACATTCAGTCAATGTATTCTGACATTGACACGGATGCCAATGATACAGAATCAGAAGCACAGGCAACAATGGATGATGTACTTTGGTTTGTCAACTGTCACCTTGCCAATACGGGACAGGGTGACTTTGAAGGTGAAGAAGATGGGGTTGATGTGGTATTCAATCGTGATATGCTGATGAATGAATCAGATATTATTGATAACTGTCAGAAGTCACAGGGAATCATTTCTGATGAAACGATCATCAGTATGCACCCTTGGGTGGATGACCCACAACTTGAAATGGAACGCCTGAAAAAGCAGAAGGAAGAAGCACAGAAAGAAATGCTTGCACAGTATGACCCGTTTGGTACACAGAATCAGAACGGTGATGGTGCGGATGATGACCCTGACAACAAAGGTGACCCGTCACAGGGAAGTCAGGGCGGTGAAGTAGATGAATAACGGTGAATACTGGCAGAAGCGTTTTGAACTGCTTGAACAGGCAGCACACCAACAGGGGGTTCAGTGTTATGCAGATATTGAAAAACAGTACCGACAAGCACAGAAGCAACTTGAAGGTCAGATTGCTGCATGGTATCAGCGGTTTGCATCTAACAATGGGGTAACCCTTGCAGAAGCAAAGCGGATGTTGAACGCAAAGGAACTTGCTGAACTGAAATGGGATGTGAACCAGTACATTCAGTATGGTCAGGAAAATGCGATCAATGGCACTTGGGTCAAGCAACTTGAAAACGCATCTGCAAGATTCCATATCAGCAGACTTGAAGCCTTGAAGTTGCAGACCCAACAGAGCATTGAAGTCATGTTTGGAAATCAACTTGACAGCATTGACAGCACAATGCGTAATGTTTACAAGTCCGGCTATTATCACACAGCCTATGAGATTCAGAAGGGCGTAGGTGTTGGTTGGGACTTTTCCGCACTGGATGACAAACAGATCAGCAAGGTCATCAATAAGCCTTGGGCGGTTGACGGCAAGAATTTCAGTGAAAGGGTATGGGGCAACCGTCAGAAGTTGGTCAATGAACTGAACAACACCCTGACACAGAACATCATCTTGGGAAAAGACCCACAGAAAGCCATTGATGAAATTGTCCGGAAGATGAACACATCCAAGACCAACGCCGGGCGGTTGATAATGACAGAAGAAGCCTTTTTCAGTTCCGCAGCACAAAAGGATTGTTTTGATGAACTGGATGTTGAACAGTTTGAAATAGTGGCAACACTGGATTCCCACACTTCGGATATATGCCGGGGTATGGACGGCAAGCATTTCCCTATGTCTGAATGGAAGGTTGGTGTGACTGCACCGCCGTTTCATGTTCATTGCCGTTCAACCACAGTACCATATTTTGATGATGAATTTGATGCTGTCGGTGAACGTGCTGCACGGGATGAAGAAACAGGCAAGACCTACTTTGTACCGGGCAACATGACCTATAAGGAATGGGAAAAGTCATTTGTCAATGGCGGGGATAAGTCAGGTTTGCAAGAAGCGTTGCCGGATGATACAATCAAGACAGAAGAAAAGAAAACCGTTGATGATTGTGAAACTGTTGAACAGGTTCAGGATTTGATGAAAGATCAGCAATGGTTTAGGGTTGCGGAAATCAACGGTCATGTGTATGACACCAATGAAAGAATAGGTCTGAAAGGCTTGGATTTGGGTTGTGCAAAGTCCATTTACAAGACCCATGAACAACTATTTGATAAATTCCCGCAGTTGAAGGGAAAATTAAACGCAGTTGGAAGTACACAGTTGGGCGGTATGACATACGCACAATGTTCTTTTGGTCTTGGTCACGGTGGTGTTACGGTCAATACAAAGTATTTTTCTGATATGGAAAAACTTGCAAAGTCCTATGAAAAAGACTTGCAAGCGGGTTTTCATCCAAAGGGTACAGATTTCAGTGCTATTGTTATGCACGAACTGGGACACGCTATTGATGATTACCTGTCATATACTGAAATGGTATGTGGGTTACTAAATAATTACAGACCGAAAATTGTATCTGCTGATCTAAGACCAAAGGTAATGAGATCATGCGGGTTGAAAGTTTCTGACATACGCAATGAAGTCAGTGGATATGCAACCAAAGATGCACAGGAATGGTTTGCTGAATGTTTTGCTGAATACATGGTATCAGACGAACCAAGACCTGTTGCAGCAAAGTTTGGTGAAATGTTGGAAGAACTGTTGAAAGGGGTGAAGTAATATGTCACAATCAATGCCGTCATTTTGGGATAGTCCTTATTTTGTCCCTGAACCTGACAACTGGCATCTGACAGAGGATGCCCCGGAAGAATTAAAGAAAGAATTTGCAGAGTATATGAAAGAATCTGCTGATGAAAGCACGGTCAAATAGCCGTGCTTTTTTCATACCTTAACAAGTTATCAATAGACCTGTAATAATTGCTATATGGCGATTATATGAGGTCAGAAAGGGGGATAAAAGGCACATGAAAACGTACACAATGAGAAAGGCATGGTGATCCTGATTATCTCCCGGCTACTGGGTCAAGTAGCACATAGAAAAGGCATCCGGCAACGGGTGTCTTTTTTCTTGCGGGTTGTCAAGCGTAAACCGAACAAAACCAATCAATCATGTGGGAGTAACCCCGTATAAAAACGTATTTGAAAGGATGGTATAGAAATGACAAGAAAACAGTTAGAGGATTTAGGACTTACCAAGGAACAGGCTGATTCAGTTATGAAAATCAATGGTGATGACATTGAGAACGCAAAGGGTACTGCTGCAACAGAGATCAAGAACTTGCAGACAGAGGTTGAAGGACTGAAAACACAGGTCGGTGACCGTGATAAGCAGTTAGAAACCCTGAAAGCATCTGCCGGGGACAACGCTGATCTGAAAAAGCAGATTGAGGACTTGCAGACTGAAAACGCCACTGCCAAGGCAAATCATGAATCTGAACTGAACCAGTTGAAAATTGATTTTGCGGTTGAAAAGGCACTTACTGGTGCAAAGGCAAAGAACATCAAAGCGGTCAAAGCCTTACTTGAACTTGGAGAAGCCAAACTTGACAAGGACGGAAATGTCAAGGGACTGGATGAACAGATCGAGAAGTTAAGAAGCGGTGATGACACCAAGTTCCTGTTTGAAGCACAGAAGCAGCAGAAACAGCAGCAGAATTTCAAAGGTTTTCAGCCAGGAGCATCAGGGGAAAAGAAACCGGGTGAGGGTGAAACGGTCGATTTCTCAAAAATGAGTTATGACGAACTTACCGCTTACATGGAGGCAAACCCGGATGCACAGATTTAATTTGATGAAAGGAAGGTAATCGAAACATGGCAAAATTTGATGCTAAAAGTTTTAATGAAAAGGCGTTCGGTAAGTACATGAGTGCTATTCCGAATGTGAAACTGAACAAGTTGCGTGAATCCCGTGCAATCGTTGGTGATGCAAGATTGCGTGACACTTTTGTGAACAACTCACAGACTGGCACTGTTTATGCAGTGTTACCGTTCTTTGGTCTGCTTTCCGGCACACCGCAGAACTATGACGGTGTTGACAATGTTACACCGGGCAAGACTGACACCTATGAACAGGGTGTTTTCACCTATGGCAGAATGAACGGTTGGACAGAAGCAGATTTCAGTTATGATGTAACTGGTGGTACTGACTTCATGGCAAACGTAAGAAATCAGATCAATGACTACTGGAACGGTGTAGATCAGGATGTTATCCTTGCAATCTTAGAAGGTGTCTTTGGAATGAAGGACACTGGCACGGGCGACATTAAGAAAGCCAATGCAGCATTTGTTGAAGCACACACTTATGATATTGCACAGGCGGGTGCTGAACATACTGATGACAGTATGAAGATGGATGCAACAGCCCTGAACAGTGCAATTCAGAAGGCTTGTGGTGATAACAAGCAGAAGTTCAAGTTGGTTTACTGTCACAGTGCAGTTGCTACCAACCTTGAAAACCTGAAACTGCTTGCATACTTAAAGTACACGGATGCACAGGGCATTGAGCGTGATCTTGAAACGGGTACTTGGAACGGTAGACTGGTCATCATTGATGATTCTTTACCTACCAAGGTTGTTGAAGCCGTTGCAGAGGACACAGGCAAGGGAATCAAGGCACAGGATGCGTACACAGAGTACACAACTTATATCCTTGGTGAAGGTGCTATTGGTTTTGAGGATGTTGGTGCAAAAGTACCGTATGAAATGGTTCGTGATGCTAAGACAAGGGGCGGTGAAGATACACTGATTTCCCGTAAACGTCACGCTGTTTCTGTTGCGGGTGTTTCCTACACCAAGGCATCACAGGCGACCAATTCCCCTACCAATGCGGAATTAAAGACTGGCAAGAACTGGTCACTGGTTGCATCTGATACTAAGGCTATTGAGCATAAGGCAGTACCTATTGCCCGTATCATTTCCCGTGGATAATTTCTGATCTGAAAGGGTGGTTGCAATGTTTGATACTGATACAGTAAAAGAACGGTTGAAATCATTCGGTTATACGGTCAAGGCAGATGATGAATTTGCCTTGACCTTTTGCGTTGAGAAAGTACGCAGTTCAATCAAGAATGAAATCAACTGGAATGATGTGCCGGAAGGACTGGAACACATTGCCGTTGATATGGCGGTGGGTGAATTTCTTCTTTCCAAGAAAACCTTTGCACCTGATGACCTTACCGGGTTTGATTTAGAATATGCTGTCAAGCAGATTCAGACAGGGGACACCAACACGGTTTTTGCAACTGGTGAAGGTTCAATGACCCCTGAACAAAGACTGACTTCTTTCATCAATTACCTTTTATCCTATGGAAAGGCTGAATTTAATTCATTCAGGTGTATCAGATGGTAAAGCAGATTCAGGCAGCACAAAAGGCTGCAAGGAAAGCCATTGAAGCAACCTATTTTGGTACTTTGACGGTGACAGAACTGCAAAAGGTGAGAGATGAGAAGTCAAAACTTATGGAAGAATCAGAGGTTGTAGTCTTACAAGACCAACCGTGCAGATTATCTTTTGAGAAACTGCAAACAGCAATTCAGTCAGAATCAGCAGCAACGATCACGCAAAGCACAAAGTTGTTTGTTTCCCCGGATGTAAACATCAAGGCGGGGTCAAAACTGACAGTAACGCAGGACAATGTGACCACGGACTACACCCGCAGCGGTGTCCCTTCCACATATCCAACACATCAGGAAATCACGCTTGAACTGTTCAAGGAATATGCGTAAATGGGTAGAATGGGAAGATTTGACTGCCAAGGTCTGAAAGACTTTCAGCAGCAGTTGGAAAAGTTGCAAAATCCTGATGACTTTGTGGAATCGTGTGCAAAGGAACTTGCTGCCCGGTTGCTTCGCATGGTGGTCAAAAGAACACCTGTCGGACGGTACCCGGCAAGTTCAGGAAAAAAAGGCGGTACATTAAGCCGTGGTTGGACTGGTGAAAAACGTGCATCAGCACAAGGGTATGCAGACAGCCTGACGGTACATCATTTTGGTGACACCTATGTCATTGAAATTGTGAACCCGGTTGAATACGCATCCTATGTTGAGTACGGACACAGGACAGCCAATCATTCAGGATGGGTCACGGGTCAGTTTATGATGACCATATCTGAACAGAAATTACAGAAAATTGCCCCAAAGGTGCTTGAAAACAAAATCAAGAAATATTTAGGGGGACTTGGTAAATGATAAATTCAATAGTTGAAGCAATCAGTTGTTCCCTGAATGAAGAATTTGGGGATGATTATGAAATTCACAATGAAGAAATTAAGCAAGGTTTGAAAGAGCCTTGCTTTTTTATTGCTTGCTTGAACCCAAACAACAACCTTTTCCTTGGCAAACGGTATGAACGTACCAATCAGTTCTGCATCCAGTATTTCCCACAGTCTGCAAAGAAGCAGCGGGAATGTGCTGATGTGGCTGAAAGAATGTATGACTGTTTGGAGTACATCACAACAGACGGTGATACCAAGCCAATCAGGGGTTCAAAAATGAATCATCAGGTGGTTGACGGTGTTCTGAACTTTTTTGTCAATTATGACTTTTTCACAGTCAAGACGGAAGAACAGACACCAATGGAAACTATGACGGCAAGCACGGATGTGAAGGAAGGTGGTTGATTATGGCAGCAAGAAAGACAACAACGGGGACGGCTGCAAAGTCTGAACAGACTGAACCAAAGTTCAGTAAAGAACAGATTCTTGCATCTGCCCGTTTTGCAAACAAAAGGGACTTGGTGGATGCCCTTCTTGATGAAGATAAAAGTTACACCTTAGAAACTGTTGACAATTTAGTTGAAAAATACATGAAAGGACAGGTGAAATAGTATGGCTTTAGGTGGTGGTACATTTACCTCACAGAACAAAGAACTGCCCGGTGCTTATATCAACTTTGTATCGGCTGCATCCGCATCCGCTGCATTGTCTGATAGAGGTATCGCAACGATGCCCCTTGAACTTGACTGGGGTGTTGAAGGGGAAGTTTTTGAAGTAACCAATGAGGATTTTCAGAAGAACAGCCTGAAACTTTTTGGTTATGCCTTTGACAGTCCTAAGATGCTTGGTCTTAATGATCTGTTCATGGGTGCAAAGACCTTATACGCATACCGTTTGAACGGTGGTGGTGAAAAGGCAACGAACACATACGCAACTGCAAAGTATGGCGGTGTTCGTGGTAACGATCTGAAAATCGTGATTCAGAAAAATGCAGATGATGCAAGCAAGTATGATGTTACAACCTACTTTGGTACGGTCAAGGTTGACACACAGACAGTTGCCAAGGCTGCTGATCTTGTGGCAAACGATTATGTGACATTCAAGACTGCTGATCTTGCTGTTACTGCCGGGACACCTTTAACTGGTGGTACAAACGGCACAGTTGACGGCACGGCACATCAGGCTTACTTGGATAAAATCGAATCATACACCTACAACACTATGGGCGTTGTGGTTACTGATGATATTACTAAGAAGTTATATGTGGCTTTCAACAAGCGTTTGCGTGATGAACTTGGTATCAAGTTCCAGTTGGTTATTTATAACCTGTCTGCTGATTATATGGGCGTTATCAGCGTGAAGAACAAGGTAACAGATGCCGGATGGTCAGAAGCAGCACTTGTGTACTGGGTAACTGGTGCAGAAAGCGGTTGTGCAGTCAATAAGTCTTGTCAGAACAAGAAATATGACGGCGGTTTCACCGTTGATACCAATTACACACAGAATGAGTTGAAAGCAGCAATCAAAGCGGGTGAGTTCACTTTTCATAAGGTCAACGGCGTTGTCCGTGTGCTTGAAGATATTAACTCTATGGTGACCACTTCGGACACTTGCGGGGATGTATTCAAGGACAATCAGACGATCAGAGTTATTGACCAGTTGGGAAATGATGATGCAGTTCTTTTCAACACTAAGTATCTTGGTGTTGTTCCGAATAACGCATCCGGCAGAACTTCCCTTTGGTCTGACTTGGTAAAAATCCGTACACAGTTACAGGAACTTGGTGCTATTGAAGGGTTCACTGATTCTGATGTTACGGTTGCACAGGGCGATTCCAAAAAGGCGGTTGTGATTACATCAGCAATCACCGTTGTGAACGCTATGGGTAAACTCTATGAAACGGTTACGGTTGCGTAAGAAAGGGGTGAAATAAAATGCCGAATGTAACAATGAAAGCAAGGGACACTATTGCAGCAAAACTTGCTGAATGTTTTATCACAATCGGAAGTAGAAGATACAACTTCATGCAGATGATTGATATGGAGGCAAAGGTTGAGAAAACCAAGACTACTGTTCCCCGCCTTGGTGCAATCATGGCGGGTCATAAGTCATGTGGTATGGAAGGTACTTTTTCCGGCACGGCACACTATAACCAGTCAGTTCTTCGTCAGGCATTACTTGACTATAAGAACACTGGTGAGGATGTGTATTTTGAAATGCAGATCACCAATGATGACCCAACCAGTGATGCGGGCAGACAGACGATCATTTTCTATGACTGCAACACTGACGGTGGTGTGTTAGCAAAATTTGATGCTGACGGGGAATACCTTGATGAAGAGATTGAAGGAACATTTGAGGACTTCTCAATGCCTGAATCTTTTGCAAACCTCACGGGTTTTCTTACTAACTAAGTAACAGAACCCCTTGTGTGGCTTTTATATAAGGTCATATAAGGGGTTTTTTCTATTCTTTGATAAACAGAAGGGAGAACAACAAAATGTCAAAATTTAGTGCATTTATGAAAGCGAATAAAAAGGTAAAGGAAAATGAAAAGTTTGCACCTACTGCTTCACTTCTTGGTTCAGACGGAACACCTGTCAGATGGGAGTTCAGACACATCAGTTCCAAGGAAAATGAAGAACTTCGTGATGCAAATACCATTGAAGTTCAGGTGACAGGCAAGCCGAACTTATTCAGACCGAAACTGATTACTTCAAAGTACCTTATGGCAATGATCGTGAAGTCAACGGTGTTTCCTGACCTTTACGATAAAGAGTTACAGGACAGTTACGGTGTAATGACCCCGGAAGATTTAGTCTATGCAATGGTGGATGATGCCGGGGAAATGCAGGACTTCCAGTTATGGATGCAGAAGTTTCAGGGATTTACCAAGTCACTTGATGAAAAGGTTGATGAAGCAAAAAACTAATTGAAGAAGGGGATGGTGAAGCAAATTATGCTTACTATGCCCTTCTGAAACTTCACATTCTTCCATCAGTGTTCTTGGCTATGGATGAACAGGAAAAAGCCTTTGTGATTGCTTCAATCAAACTGAAAGCAGAGCATGACAAGAAGGAAAAGAAAAAGGCAGAAGCAAGGGCAAAGAAAAAACACTAAGAAAGGACGGTGAAACAGGTGTCATCTATTCAGACAGGTATTGAACTTAATGACCAATTCAGCGGAGTGTTGAACAACATCATCAGTTCAGTGAACCTTGCCGTGTCTGCAATGTATGATATGCAGCAGTCAATGAACGCTGACATTGATACAAGCAGCCTTGAAGGGGCAAGGGATGAAATCAATCAGGCAACCGCTGCCATTGAAGCAATGAATCAGGCAGCAAGCCGACAGACCGCACCTGATATTGCACCGCCTGTTGTGGATGGTGGAAATCAAGAACCGATTTCTGTACCTGTTGACCCGGTACTTCCTGACCCTTTGGTTGAAAATCCTGAACCAATTAGACCTGAAATTCAGCCAAACGCACCCCCTGACCCTGAACCCGTAGAAATCCCGGTCACATGGAACACTGACGGGATGGATGTGTTCACAGGAACAGGTGTTGAACGATTTCAGCAAGAAGTTCAGAGTGCAAACGATATGTTGAACACACTGAACACCACACAGGCAAGGATTTCACAGACCGCACAGGGAATGGATATACTGCCGGATGCAGCAGTTCAGGATATGAACACCATGCAACAGCGGTTATCTGCAATTCAGCAGCGTATTCAGCAGATTGAGAACAACCCGGTAAATGTGGGGGCAGACAATGCAAATGCAGAACTGGAACAGTTGCGTATGCAGTTGAATCAGGCTATTCAGGAACAAAATTCACTGAATCAGGCAATGCAGAATATGGATGTTTCCGCTGCCAATGATGCCTATTTGCGTTTGTCACAGACAGTTGGCAACACAGAAAGGTACATCCGTGACAATGTAGATGAACAGGGGCGTTTCAATCAGGAAATTTCAGCCGGAACACAACAGGCAAATGAACTGACCAACACCATCAAGCGGGCAGTTGCAGCCTATGTCAGTATTCAGTCCGTTGGGAAAGCACTGAACATTTCAGATGAACTTGTTCAGACAACATCCCGTTTGAACATGATGAATGACGGGGTTCAGACAACTGCTGAACTTGTCAACATGGTATATGCAGCAGCACAGGATGCAAGAGGTTCATTCAGTCAGATGGCTGATGTTGTTGCCCGTTTCGGTAACAATGCAAAGGATGCGTTCAGCAGTTCAGAAGAAGTTGTTGCTTTTGCTGATCTGATTCAAAAGCAGATGACGATTGCCGGGGCAAGCACCCAAGAAGCAGCAAACGCAGAATTGCAGTTATCACAGGCACTTGGTTCAGGTGTCCTTCGTGGTGATGAATTGAACAGTATCTTTGAACAAGCACCTAACCTGATTCAGAACATTGCGGACTATCTTGATGTTCCAATCGGTAAGATCAGGGAAATGGCAGCGGACGGGGAACTTTCCGCTGATGTGGTCAAGGCAGCAATCTTTTCCGCTGCTGATGACATTAACAGCAAATTTGAATCAATGCCTATGACTTGGGGGCAGATGTGGCAGTCAATGCAGAATACCGCACTGATTGCATTTCAGCCTGTTCTTCAAAGGCTGAACGATTTAGCCAACAGTGAAGCATTTCAGACTTTTGTTCAGGGTGCTATTGAAGCAATGGCAACCCTTGCGAATATCCTTCTGAATGTGTTTGACTTGGCGGTGTCAATCGGTACTTTCATAGGTGATAACTGGTCAATCATTGCACCTATCGTATACGGTATTGTGGCAGCACTCACAGCATACATTGCTATTTCTGCAATCGTGGCAGCAATTAACGGTGTCATGGCAATGGCAGAAGGTGTCAAGGCTGCTGCTCAAATGATGGCAACGGGTGCAACATTTGCAGAAACCGCAGCACAGCAAGGTCTTAACGCTGCACTGATGGCTTGTCCTTTAACTTGGATTATCATGCTGATTCTTGCGTTGATCGTGGTTATTTTTGCCGTATGTAATGCGATTGCAAAAATGACAGGTATTGCAAATTCAGGGTTCGGTGTGATTACTGGCGGTGTGAACGTGGTGATTCAGTTCTTCAAGAACTTGGGTCTGACCGTGGCAAACATTGCCTTGGGTATCGGAAACGCCATTGCAGCACTTGCATCCAATATGATGACAGCATTTCACAATGCAATCTGTTCTATTCAGTCATGGTTCTACAACCTGTTAAGCACGGCACTTTCAGTCATTGAAGGTATTTGTGCAGCACTGAATAAGTTACCGTTTGTTGAATTTGATTATTCCGGCATTTCATCCGCAGCGGATGACTATGCAGCCAAAGCAAGTGAAGCAGCCGGGAACAAAGAAGATTACCAGTCAATCAGTGATGCGTTTAATGAAGGTTTCACAACCTTTGACACATTTCAGGATGGTTGGGCATCAGATGCGTTCAATGCGGGTGCAGCATGGGGTGACGGTGTTGCTGATAAGGTTTCAAACTTTAGTCTGTCGGATGTATTCGGTCAGACAGATATTCCTAATGTGAGTGATTACACATCAGGGTTCAGTGATGCAATAGCAAATTCAGGCGTGGGTGACGGCATTGGAAACATTGACGATAACACAGGCAAGATCAAGGATTCTTTGGATATTACAGAAGAAGATTTGAAGTATTTGCGTGACATTGCAGAACAAGAAGCAATTAACAGATTCACAACCGCAGAAATCAATGTTGATATGTCAGGTATGCAGAACACCGTGAACAGCGGTGATGACATTGATGGTTTTATGACCAAACTGACAGATTCAGTCAATGAAGCGGTAGACAGTATGACGGAAGGGGTGCATGAGTAAATGGCAAGAAGCGGATATGATATGTATTTTGACAAATGCCTTTTTCCTGTCACCCCTGAAAAAATCAGCATCAAGATCAATGGTAATAACAAAACGGTCAACCTGATAAATGAAGGTGAAATCAATATCCTGAAAAAAGCCGGGTTGACCGACATTGAGTTTGAAGCAGAAATCCCGCAAGTAAAACATCCTTATGCGGTGTATAAGGACGGTTTCAAAGAAGCGGGTTATTTCTTTGATTATTTTGAAGGGTTGAAAACTGGCAAAAAGACATTCCAGTACATTGTGTGCAGAAGAACCCCGGTGGGGAAGAAACTGCTGAACACGAACATGAAGGTATCTTTGGAAGATTACAAAATTTCAGAGGATGCCAAGAACGGGTTTGACTTCAAAGTCAAGTTCAATCTGAAACAGTACCGGGACTATGGAACAAAGACAGTCAACATCAAAATTGCTGCATCTAAGCCAAAGGCAAGTGCAGAGCCTAAGCGGGAAACCAACAATTCACCCGCCCCGGCAGCAGCACAGACCTATACGGTTGTGCGTGGTGATTGTTTATGGAACATTGCAAAACGGTTTTACGGTAGCGGTGCAAAATACACCGTGATTTACAACGCAAACAAGGGTGTCATTGGTGGCAACCCTAACTTGATTTATCCGGGACAGGTCTTGACCATTCCGGCAGCATAAGAAAGGGGTGTTGTTCAATGTATGTTGAACTACTGGTTGGGAATGAATCAGGGACAAAAGTATATCAGCCTGTTGTTCAGGAAGGTATTGAATGGTCAACAGAGCGTAAGAACACCCCCGGCAAACTGGTTTTCAAAGTCCTGTATGACAACATTCTTGATTTTTCAGAAGGTAGTCCAGTCAGGATGAAGGTGGACGGTGACAATGTATTCTTTGGTTTTGTGTTCAAGCAGCAAAGAAGCAAGGACAAGATCATTACTGTCACCGCCTACGATCAGTTAAGGTACTTAAAAAATAAAGATACCAAGGTCTATGAAGGAAAGACGGCAAACCAATTTGTGAAAATGATTGCAGATGATTATGCCCTGAACCTTGGCACACTGGATGATACCGGGTATGTCATTGAATCAAGGGTTGAAGAAAACACTTCACTGTTTGAAATGATAGCAAATGCCCTTGACCTGACACTGACCAATACCGGGGAAATGTATGTGTTATATGATGACTTTGGGAAACTTACCCTGAAAAGCCTGTCATCTATGTATGTGGGCGTTCCGGGGGCATACCTGATGATTGATGAAGAAACCGGGCAGAACTTTGACTATACTTCATCTATTGATGAAAACACATATAACAAAATCAAACTGACCTATGACAACAAAGACACAGGAAAGCGTGATGTTTACATCACACAGGATTCTTCCAACATTAACAAATGGGGTATCTTACAGTATTTTGATACTTTGCAGAAAGGTGAAAACGGTCAGGCAAAAGCAGATGCCCTTTTGAAACTGTACAACAAAAAAACCCGTAACTTGAAGATCACCAATGCTTTAGGTGACAACAGAGTGCGGGCGGGTTCAATGGTTGTCATCAACCTTGATCTTGGTGATATGAAACTGAAAAACTGGATGCTTGTTGAAAAATGCAAGCATACCTACAAGGAAGGTGAGCATTGGATGGATTTGACACTTAGAGGGGGTGAGTTTGTTGCCTGATGCAAATGAACTTGTTGATACCCTGAAAAGGGCAGCCGTTGAAGCGGTTGAAGCGGGGAAACCCGTAAATGTATATTTTGGTGAAGTGGTGAGTGCTTCACCGCTGAAAATCAATGTTGAACAGAAGATGATACTTGGTGAAAAACAGTTGATTCTGTCAAGGAATGTGACAGATTTCAGTACAATGGTAACAGTTGACTGGACTTCTGAAAGCAGTCTTTCCACCCACAACCACACCGTAAAAGGTGACAATGGCAGCGGTGGCAGTATTGACTTGAACACGGGGTCAAAGAACCTTGCACATACTCACAAAATTACAGGAAAAAAGAAGATCATCATTCACAATGGCTTGGCGGTTGGTGATGAAGTTATCCTGATAAGACAGCAAGAAGGTCAACGCTTCATTGTTGTGGATAGGATAGGCAAATGATTCCTTCAACAGTTGGTTTTCTTGACCAAGATTTTGAAATTGAAACACAGCCAAGCCTAACTTACAAAATGGATTTAGACGGTGATTCAGTCAGGGGTCTTGTGGATGAACAGGATGCCATGAAGCAGATGATTTTCAGAACGCTGCAAACAGAACGGTATCAGTACATCATATATCCTTGGTATTACGGCATTGAAACCCTTGACCTGTACGGTGAACCTGTCACTTGGGTTTGCCCTGAATTGGAACGCAGAATCAGTGAAGCGTTAGCCGTTGATGAAAGAATCACGGGCGTGACCGACTTTGAATTTGACCTGACGGTCAAGGGTGTGGTTCATGCCTATTTTACTGTAAATACAATTTACGGTGACATTAAAGCAGACAAGGGGGTGAAAATTTAGAATGTATGAAGATCAGACTTATGACATTATCCTTGAAAGGATGATGAACCGGGTATCTGACAAACTTGACAAAAGACCGTCATCCCCTGTTTATGATCTGCACAGTTCAACAGCCATTGAATTTCAGATTTTATACATTGAGTTGGAATATCTGATAAAAAATTCTTATGGTGATACTGCTGCAAGGGAATTTCTGATCTTGCTTGCAAAGGACAGGGGACTTTCACCTGAACCCGCAACCAAGGCAATCTTACAGGGTGAGTTCACACCAACAAACATTGATGTTACTGGAAAGCGTTTCAACATTGGTGAAATCAACTATGTTGTGACTGAACAGATCACACCGGGAACATACAAAGTTCAGTGTGAAACAGAAGGTGTTGTTGGTAATCAGTACCTTGGGGATATGATACCAATGGAATACATTGATGGGTTGCAGACTGCAAGCCTGACAAGTGTATTGATTCCCGGTGAAGATGAAGAAGATACAGAAGTTTTCAGACAGCGTTACTTTGACAGTTTCAATGAACAGTCTTTTGGTGGCAATCATGCCGATTATATGGCAAAGGTCAAAAGCATTGAAGGTGTTGGGTCATGTAAGGTCAAGCGTGTTTGGAATGGTGACATTAGACCCGCTGATATGATCGTCAGCACGGTGGTCAAGAACTGGTATGAATCTATCAGTTCAACTGTTCCGGCAGCGGTCAAACCGTGGCTTGATGCAGTATATAATGCAGCCAAGGACAAGAAACTGACGGTTGGCGGTACGGTTCATGTGGTCATCACTGATTCAGATGATTATGGTGAAGCAAGTTCAACGCTTGTTCAGTATGTTCAGCAGACACTTGACCCGGAAGAAAATGCCGGGGAAGGTTACGGACTTGCACCAATCGGTCATGTGGTCAGTGTGGCAAGTGCATCACCTGTTAGTATTGAGGTCAAGACCACAGTAACCTTTGAAGAAGGTCACAACTGGTCAAACACTAATGCAGCCATTGAAGAAGCGGTTGATGCTTACTTCTTGGAGTTAAGAAAGAACTGGTCAGAAACATCACAAACCATTGTTAGGGTGTCACAGATTGAAAACCGCATCCTTGGTGTTGATGGTGTGGTGGATGTGACCGGGACAAAACTGAACGGCACGGCAAGCAATATGACCTTGACAGAATTTTGCATACCAAAGTTAGGGGGTGTTTCTGCATGATAAGAGAAGTTGACCTTGTTTCATACTTACCACCATTCATGCAGAACTACAAAGAACCCGTTGCAGCACTTGAAGCGGAAAACCCTGAATTTAGCCTGATGTGGTCGGCAACTGACAGGTGTTTGCGTAACCGCTTCATTTCAACTGCTGATGAATATGGAATCAGCAGATTTGAACGGATGCTGAAAATATACCCAACTGCTGATGACACCCTTGAATCAAGGCGTTCAAGGGTTCAAAGCAAGTGGTTCAACACAATCCCGTACACTTGGAAAGTGCTGCTTCAAAAGTTGCTTGTCCTTTGCGGTGACAATGATTTTGAAGTAACTGGTGATTTCAAGACCGGGTACACACTGTATATTGACACTGACCTTGAATTATATGGTCAGGTGGAAGAACTGGAAAACATCATAAACACAATGATTCCTGAAAATCTTGTGGTTGTATCTAAGAACAGCATCCCTTGCAATATCAAAGGTGCTGTTCTTTTTGGTGGTGGTATCTGCTTCATCAATGAATTTATCATCACAAACGATTTCCGGGAAGTGTTTGATGTGAACGGTTCATCAGTCTTTGGTGGTGGAATCGTTCAGACTGAAATGCTGAACATCACAAATGACAGTCAGGAAACAGTGAGTGTTCAGGGTGCAGTGAACTTTGGTGGTAGGGCAACAGATACCGCAATGGTAACCATTTCAACAGATTTTAATGAAACAATCCGGGCAGATATGGATGCAAAAGCAGCATCCGGCGTTGTTCAGGTAGACTTCATTGAGATAAAAACAACATAGAAAGGAATGATAAGATGGCAGAGTATTCAAAACTTTACATCACAAACAATGGTCAGGCACTTATGGCAAAGATGATTGCCGGGTCAGGAAACATTGATTTTACAAAAGTATGTTCTTCCAGTACCCAGTACACTGAAAGTCAGTTACAGGCATTGACCGCACTTAGCAACATCAAGCAGACAACCCTTGTTTCCAAGGTTACCCGCACAAATGAGGTTGCAATCAAAATTGATGCAGCATATTCCAACGTAGACCTGAAAGAAGGTTACTATATGCGTACACTTGGCTTATATGCCGTTGACCCTGACAAGGGTGAAATTCTGTATGCAGTCTGCATTGAAAAGTCAAATAACTGTTATATGCCACCATATAACGGTGTTACGGTATCGGCTGCATACTTACAGTTATATACCACAGTAGGCAACGCTGACAGCGTATCACTTGCGGTCAGTCCGGGTGCGTATGCAACGGTTGGTGACATTCAGGCACTTGAAAAAGAAATTGCTGATCTGAAAGCCTTTGTTGGCTATACGGACGGTGACATTTACGGCGTTGAAGTGGATTTTGAAAACAAGAAGTTCACAAGACTTGCCGGGGCAGTAAACCGTTCAGCGGGTTCAGGGTTTGACGGAATCAATGCCTTTGGTGGCAGAAAGCGTTGCAACCTTACCAATGACGGGCGTGTTGCTGCATACTATGGTGAAGCCGGATTTTCCACTACTGGAAAACTGACACAGGCGGTTGACCGTAACCCGGTAGGTACTGAATCACCTGATGAAAACCTGAAATTCAGTGCCGGGACAATCGTTCAGGTAATGGTTGAACAGCCAAAGTTTTATTACAAGGTTGTACCGCTTAAAACTGAAAAGAGAACCAAGGGGGCAATCACAAGAAAAATCAGATACTATGTATCAGACACACCAAAGGCGGGATTCAAACTTCATCCGGCGTTCATTGTAAATGGTCAGGAAAATGATGTTGCATATCTTGCAGCCTTTGAAGGTTCACTTTGGGATGCATCTGCATCAGCATACATTCTTGATGATTCACAGGTTGCTGACTTTGCTGCTGATATGTTATGCAGTATTGCCAATGCAAAACCGCTTTCAGGACTTACACAGAACGCAACCCGTGCCAATATCAGAAAACTTGCTGAAAAACGTGGCACTGGTTGGGAACAGGGTGTTGTTCAGACGGCATCCGCTTCACAGATGCTTATGCTGATTGAATATGCAACCTTCAATATGCAGTCTGTCATTGGTAACGGTGCAGTTTCAAAGACTGATGACGATAAAACATCCATGACAGAAAATACAGGTGCAACAATCACCCTTGGTAATGCATCAGGTTCAGTTGTCAACGCTAACGGTATTCAGATTGTGTCATACCGTGGTGAAGAAAACTTTTGGGGCAACATTTGGTGGTGGATTGATGGAATCAATCATTATGCAAACGCAACCACAGGTGAGTGTGACACCTATGTTGCAGATCATGGTTTTACTGATGACAGTAAGGCAGCACCTTATGAAGATACAGGAATGACCGCAAAGTATGGAAACGGTTATATTTCCGCTTTCTGCTATTCAGAAGATTTTGATTGGTTGTTCTTATCGGGTGAGTTCAACGGAAACACCGCACTTCCTGTTGGTGATTACTGTTGGAATCAGAACAGCACAGGTTGGCGTGTCGCTGGATTGGGTGCTGATTGGGGTAGTGGCTTGAGTGCCGGTGCTTTCTGTTGGGCTCTGCGTGATGCTTCTTCTAGTCGTTATCGGAATGTCAGCGGTCGGTTGGTGTATCGAAAAAAAGTAGCAGCATAACAGGCAACCAGTAATTCACACAATTTTAGGTAATCAGGATGCTAAAGATGACGATTTTCAAGCAGAAAGACAATAAAAAAGGCAAAAACCAATGTCACTAAATTAGGTGCTAATTGGAATAATGGCTTGAATACCAGTGCTTTCTATTGGAATCTGAATAATGCTTCTTCTAATCGTAATCGGAATATCAGCAGTCAGTTAGTAAATGCACAAAATCACTTGAATCACCCCGTCAGAAATGACGGGGTGTTCTTATAAATCAATGTACTGAAAACTGATTACCGTGCCACTTGGCAAAACATCAAAATACATGGACTGTATTAGTAGACCGTCACCTGACGGGTTGAAAGTTCAGTTCAGTGCATACAGAAGGGAACAGACAGGCGTGAAAAGGTATGGCAATCTTTATGAAAAAATCTGTTCAATGGATAACCTGTATCTTGCGTTTCAACACGCAAAGAAAGGCAAAGGATGGTACAAGGAAGTTCAGCAGATTGAGAAAAGACCATACTACTATTTGGCGGGTCTGCAATGGATGCTTCAAAACCATTTATACAAAACTTCGGAATATGCCACTTTTACGAAAAAGGACGGCAAGAAGGAACGGGAAATATACAAACTTCCATTCTTCCCTGACAGAATTGCACAATGGGCGGTTTTACAGGTGATTGAACCGCAGTTATTAGCGTATTTCACTGATGACACATATTCAGCAATACCAAACAAGGGTATTCATGCAGCATACAAGAAGTTACGGTTGGCGGTTGATACCGTGCCGGAAGAAATGATCTATTGCTTGAAAATAGACTGCAAGAAATTTTACCCTTCCATTGACCATGAAACACTAAAACAAAAGTTCAGACGGAAGTACAAAGACCCTGAACTGCTTGAACTGATTGATGAAGTAGTTGATTCAATCAGCACTTGTCCGGCAACGGATGAAAACATTGAATTTTATCGGTCTTGTGGTAATGAAATCAAGATAGTGAAGGTAAACGGCAAGGACTTCATTGAAGGTGTCGGTATTCCAATAGGGAATTACTTTTCACAGTATGACGGCAATTTCTTCCTATCAGGTTTTGACCACTGGATAAAAGAAGTTAAGCGGGTAAAGCACTATTACCGTTATATGGATGATATTTGTATTTTTGCAAGAACCAAAGAAGAACTGCATCAGTTACTTGCAGAAATCAATGAATACTTCATACAGAATTTGAAATTAAGAATAAAAGGCAACTATCAGATATTCCCTTCATTCATCCGGGGTATTGATTTTGTAGGGTACAGGATTTTCTTGAAAGATACACTTCTTAGAAAATCCACCTGTCAAGAATTTGAACGGAAGATGACCGCAATCAGGAAGAAGATTGAAAGCGGTCAGGAAATGAACTATTCAGAATGGTGTGCAATCAATTCCTATAAGGGTTGGTTGAAATATTGTGATAGCAGCCGATTGTCTGAAAAATACATTGAACCAATTCAGCCTTATGCTGATAGGTACTATAAAGATCATATCAAGAAAGGTGGTAAAAAGCATGAAAAAGTACGGAAAAGTACGCAGCGTACCGCAGCCTGAACAGAAGGTCATTGATGACTATTCAGTTTGGATTGCAGAAAACATCACCCCGGTCACAGAAGCCGGGACAGATGAACAGCCGGGGTTCACTGGTTATGAATATGACCTGACCCAGTACACCAAGGATGAATACATCAAAATGATTGATGACAAGAACGCATCCTTGGAAGATCAGATGACACAGGCACAGGAAGCCATGTGTGAAATTTATGAAATGATGGCGTAAGGAAGGGGTGAGAATATGGCAAACATTTATGCAGCACTTATCATCAAGGGTAAGAAGTCAATCAATGATGTTCCTGACAAGATCAGGGATGAAGTCAAACAGGTGCTTATTGATGAAGGACACCCGGAACTGGCAGAAGGTGATAACTGATGTTGTTTCAGTTCATCATAAAAATTTTATTCAGAAAGGATGTGGAATCTATGGCAGTAATCTATGCAACCCTTATCATTAAGGGCAAGAAAACCTTTGCTGATGTACCTGAGAAAATCAAGGACAAAGTGAAGGAAGTTCTGATTGACCTTGATTGCCCTGAATTAGCAGAGTAGTCAACAGACAAGGAAATTATCACAGGAACAAAAACAACCGCTATATGACCCTTATATGAGGTCACAGGCGGTTGTTTTTATGTTCAGAAAGGACAGGAAGAATGAAACAGACTATTTGCAGTGTTTTAGGTGTGGTTGGTTCAGCAATCGCATCTTTTTTTGGCGGTTGGGATGCGGGGCTTGCAACCCTTCTGATCTTCATGGGTCTTGATTACATTTCAGGACTGATTGTTGCCGGGGTGTTCAAGAACAGTCCCAAGACTGACACGGGTTCACTTGAAAGCAAGGCGGGGTGGAAAGGTCTTTGCAGAAAGTGCATGACCCTGATCTTTGTACTGGTTGCGTACCGCCTTGATTTGGTCATTGGCACAAATTACATCAGGGATGCAGTAATCATTGCGTTTATTGCCAATGAAACAATTTCCCTTGTGGAAAATGCGGGTCTTATGGGTGTACCACTCCCGGCGGTCATCACCAAGGCTATTGATATTTTACAGAAAAAGACAGAAAGTGAGGTAAAAAATGAGTAATTCAAGTTTAGTATGTTATACAAAGTTATCACCGAACCATTCAGGAAAACGTACACACAGTATTGACCGTATCACACCGCATTGTGTAGTCGGTCAGTTATCGTGTGAAACAATTTGTGCTTGTTTCCCGGAAGGAAGGGGGGCAAGCTGTAATTATGGTATAGGTTCAGATGGTAGAATTTCCCTTTGTGTTGATGAAGATAACCGTTCTTGGTGTTCTTCATCCAATGCGAACGATCAGCGGGCGGTTACTATCGAATGTGCATCTGATAAAACTGAACCGTATGCAATGACGGATGCGGTATATGAATCACTGGTGAACCTTTGCACAGACATCTGCAAGCGTAACGGAAAGAAAAAACTTCTTTGGTTTGCTGATAAGGATAAAACACTTGCTTACAATCCGGCATCTGATGAAATGGTCATCACTGTTCATAGATGGTTTGCAAACAAGTCTTGTCCGGGTGATTGGTTATATAATCGTTTGGGTGATCTTGCTGCAAGAGTAACAGCAAACCTTGGTGATAGTCAGTCATCTAACAATGATGTTTTATACCGTGTTCAGACTGGTGCATTTTCTGTTAAAGAAAACGCTGATCGTATGCTTGAAAAAGTAAAGGCAGCGGGATTTGACACATACATGATTCAGGTTGATGGAATGTATAAAATTCAGGTTGGGGCATATAGCAAGAAAGAAAATGCTGATGCAATGGCAAACAAGCTGAAAGCAGCCGGGTTTGATACTTTCATTACTACACACGGGGGTCAGGCGGTGTCAACTACTTCAACACCTACAAGGGAAGTCACCATTGGTAGTACCGTAAAGTTGAAGAAAGGTGCAAAGACCTATTCAGGCGGTTCACTTGCATCCTTCGTGTATGAAAGAAATCATCAGGTAACACAGTTAAGTGGTGATCGTGCTGTCATTTCATACAACGGTACAGTTGTTGCAGCGGTTCACAAAGATGATCTGATTCTTGTGTAACCCGGTGTTACTAATTTGTTACTAAATAGCGGGATTTTGTGAGATTTGCGGAGATATTCAAAACTGAACTTTTCAGCAAATACGGGCAAAAAGCGGGGTGTTATATCAATGAAATTTATGATATAATACATTTTTTAAGACGGGAAATGCTTGATTTTACGGCATTTCCCGTCTTTTTTGTTACTAATTTGTTACTGGTTCAGCGTAAAAAATATTATTTTAACAGGGCAACGGTTTCCCGTAACTGTTCAATAGTCTTGTGATTATACACCCTGTTTCCCACATCTTTTGACTTATGCCCCATCAACATATCTATACATTTTCTGTTGCCTTTGGCGTTGTCAAGATTGGTTTCAAAAGTGTGCCGTGCTTCATGCGGGGTCTTGTCTGCACCGATCTTTTCCATGACCTCACCCCAACACTTATAATAATTTGCCTGACTGAACTTTTTGCCCTGATAGGTGAACAGATACTTGTTCCCTTCATCAACCAGTGCTTTCACAAATGGTTTGATGCGGTCATGTATCGGAACAATACGACACTTTCCGGCAGCGGTCTTGATACCGCCTTCAAAGTACCAATCCTTGATGTTCACCTGTTCTGTTTTCATTCCCAACAATTCCTGTAATCTGAACCCGGTATAAATGTAGATCAGCACGGTATTGACCCAAGGGTCATCTTTTATTTTCCACAGTGCATCAACCTGTTCCGGTGTAAATGGTTCACGGGTGGTATCAGGTATTGGTGGGGCGGTAGTGATTTGTGAATACATTTTATCTATCAGGTCAATTTCAAAGGCAAAACGGTCAAGGTGACCGAACAGATTCTTGATTGACCATTGTGTTGAATACCCGCACCCGCAGTTGTCAATGCAGTCTTGCATCTGATAAGATTTCAGTGATCGGTACTTCACACCGTAGTATTTTGAACAGTGCTTGAACGCTGAACGCAAGGACTGTTGATTTGATTTTCCTAACTTGGGTAACTTGATTTCAGACCAACGCTGATAGAGTACCACTAAGGTGGCCTTTTCCCGGTCAATATCCCAAGGGTTGTTGTTATATTCAGCCAATAGGATGTTGGCTTTTTCTTCTGTTTCAGCGTAACCGATAGGGGTTTGTTTTGCGTGTCCCTGTTCGTCATATATAGTGACCTTGGCAACCCACGGACGTGATCGGTTACCCTTCAACTTGGTCACGCATCCGTAACCGTTTGGGTTTCTTCTTCCCATGTGTATATCATCCTTCCTGATTGAAATTTCAAGGAATGGATGATATAATTGTGGTTGCATAGCCTATATCATCCATTCCTTGGTATAGAGTTATTAGAACCCTGACCGCTGCAACGGTTGGGGTTCATTTTTGTTCAGTTATAATTCAATGTGTGAAGGTGCTGCCGTATTGGTTGAATATTGAAGTGCAATGAACTGTTTATATTCTTTTGCAGTTCCCCAAAAAGCAAGCACCCCTTTGTCATATTCCACAACCAAGTAATACTTGTTGATTCCTGATTTTCCCGTTGTCCGGGCAGTACCGTGATACTTCTGCATGAAATTCTTTTCTTCCAGTGCTGAAAATGACTTGATTCTGTTCATTGGAAGTGTAACCGTGGTTTCAGGTTTGATTCTTCTGATCTCAAACACATCACCTTTCACTTCAATTCTGCAAGGGTAATCAGTCGCAAACCCTTCAATTCCTTCATAGTGCATCACTGGTGTACCTGATTCTTTTTTCTTTCCAAACATATACTTTTACCTTCCTTTCTTGGTGTGTGGTTACGGTTACGGTTGCCGTCTATATTCTTATATTTTTACTTTTTTATTTTTAATGAATATGTATAAAAAAAATCTATATAAGAAAACTTAACGACAACCGTAACAACCGTAACTTGTTGATAAGATCAATACTTAGAACCGTAACCTAAAGCGTAACCAACCGTAACTATGTGAAACTTACATATAGAATGTTGCCTATGCGTTTCTTAATTCTTTTTTGACAGAATATTTTTCTTGTGAAAGCATCTGATTAATGATACCAGTTGCAAGTTGTCTGTCGGTTTGGTCAAGTTTAGAAAATAGTTCAACCAATTCATAAGAGCCTGAACCGTAGCATTTTTCAAGCAGATCACAAACTCTTTCTTTTTGTTCCAGTTCTGCCTTGTTTACTTCCATAGGTACATCATGCCCCATGAGCCAAGCAACATTTACATTCAAGGCTTGTGCCAATTTATACAAGGCATCTTGCATTGGTTCATACTTCCCATTTTTGTACTGGCTGATTTGTGCCTTATCAAGTCCTGATCTTTCTGCAACATCAACCTGTCTTAAACCTCTGATGTTCATTGCTTCAATGAAGCGGTGCTGAAATGTATCAGGCATTTTTGAACATCTCCTTTCTTATGTATTATGCCCTTATTATAAAGCAAAGTTAAGACTTTTTCAATCAAACTTGAAAAAAAGTTAAGAAAACTTAAAAAAAGTTGTTGACATATCTTTCCACAGATGGTAAGATAAAGCCAAGTTAAGAGTTCTTAACTTACAGAAACAAAGAAATGAGGAAGTCAGTCAAACAGTTGTAAAGGCATCTGATGCAAACACAATGTTCACTGATGAATACCCACAAGGTAAGTGACAAGCATACTTGCAATGCAAGGGTGTGTGTAAAGTAAGCCGGGTAACAGAGAGGACGCAGCACTTTGTTTCAGGGTCAGGCAGTCCCATCCACTGCCTGACTTCTTCAAAAAACCGTTGCAGCGGTTGGATGAAAAGAACCAAGGAATAGGATTTCAGTTCTTTCAAAAAATTGTCTATTGTGTGTCGGTCAACAGGTTTTGGTGGTTTTAATGTGAAACCCCGGCGGTTTGAACAGCACCGTTCAAAAAGTTCAATGATGTGTAACAAGTTTTCAGATTTTAATGTGAAATCTGATAAAGGAAAGACACCCCTGATTGTACTAAGGTGTGCTGACAATAGACAACTTTTTGAAGGAACTGGGAAAGGATAAAGGTAATGATTGATTTCATAAAAGATGCGGATTGCACCAAGGAAACACCCGTCAGATTAGGTGTTCCTGATGCACCGATATATGGCAAGGGCATCAAATTGAAACCAAGGGTTGACGGTAGAACTGATTCAGAGCATTTCAAAAAAATCTATTTGCCGGAACTTTTACCGCTTGAAGAATATGATCTGATAGTTGTTTTGATTTCCGGCGGTAAAGATTCAGTTGCTTGTTACCTGAAACTTCTTGAACTTGGTGTACCAAAAGAAAGAATAGAATTTTGGCATCACGATATTGACGGCGGGCATCCTTCAAGGCGTATGGACTGGAAATGTACCCAAAACTATGTAAAAGCACTTGCAGATGCAGAGGGCATCAAGTTAAGGGTTTCATACCGGGTGAATGGTTTCTTTGGGGAATTGTACCGCATAGGTGCATCAGAACCTATTGAATGGATTGACCCTGATACTGGTGAAATAAGGCAGTGCAAACTTTCAAGCAATTATCTGAAATGCAAAGAACTGAAAGAACAGGCAACAGAGGAAATGGAAGAACTTCTGAAACAGTATGGGTATAGAATGAAGTTCCCCGCAAAAACTGGTGATCTGTCCCGGCGTTGGTGTTCTGCATACCTGAAAATATGTGTTGCAGATACGGTTGTCAGTAATCTTGACCGCCTTGGTGAACTTGAAGAACTGGGTGGTAAAAGGCATAAATTCCCGGCAAAGGGTGGTACACATTCAGGGCGTTGGTGTAGTGGTAATTTAAAAGCAGCGGTTCAGGACAGTGTGACAGCCAATCTTGAAGAAACCAAACGTGACAAGAAAATCTTGATTGTTTCAGGTGAACGCCGTGGTGAATCTGCCGGACGGTCAAAGTACAATGAAATGGAAATACACCGCACCAATGCAGAAGCCAAGGCACACAGAATCGTTCATCAATGGCGGTGCTGCATTGATTATTCTGAAAAGGATGTGTGGGAACTGCTGAAACGGCATCATATAAACCCACACCCATGTTACAGGATAGGTTGGAACAGATGCAGTTGTATGATGTGTATATTTTCAACACCCCGGTTATTTGCCGGAGTAAAAGAACTTTTCCCTGATGATTATGCTGCACTAAGGCATGATGAAGAAGTTCTTGGGTTCACACTGGATAACAAAAAGAATCTTGATGAATTTATCGGTGATACACAGTCTTGCGTGTGTTGGAATGATAAAGCAGCAATACATTCAATACTTACTGGTGAGTTCAACACAGATAACATATACACAGATGATTGGAATTATCCTGTTGGTGCATTTCATGGTGCTGATGGTGGTTCATGTTAGAAAGAAGGTGGTTATGTGAAGAAAATAGTTGCAGCATGGATTGAACAGATTCTTGAATTTCCAACCAAACTTGAATATCTTGCGTACATAGAAAGCCTGAAAAAAGGCAAACCGCAGAAGTTCAAGGAAACATCATTTGAACAGTTGGAATCAGGGGTTGTCAGAATAACGATCAGGAAACAGTACAATAACAATGCGTTCCCTGATGATGAAAAGGAAGGTGAAGAAAGTGTTTGATTATTCAAAGTTAAGAGGAAAGATCAAGGAAGTATTTGGAACACAGGCAAAATTTGCTAAAGCGATGGGAATGTCAACCGTGACATTATCTGCAAAATTGAACGGAACAGTTCAGTTCACTGCACCTGAAATGAACAAGGCGTGTGAAGTCCTTGGTGTTTCGGTGGAATTTATTCCACTATATTTTTTTACTGAAAAAGTTAAGACTTCTTAACTTCAAGAAAGGATAGGTGATATAAATGAAATTCAGCGAAAAGTTGAAACAGGCTATGCAGCAGTTAGGAATCAATCAGGCACAGGTTGTTGGATTGACCGGGAAAAGTAAGGGGTCAATCAGTATGTACCTGAATGGTAAGACTACACCGTCAGAACAAGTTCAGAGTGATATTGCAGTATCACTTGGACTTAACCCTGACTATTTTGAACAGGAAGAAGCCCCGGTGACATTCAAACCTTCCAAGTGTGAAGATGGCATCCCAACCTTGACGGTACATGAAGTTGCTAAGTTGATGCACAAGCATACAAATACAATAGCACTTGGGTTACAACAGGGCGTTTTCCCTTGGGGGTATGCGATTCATACCAGTGAACACCGTTGGTCATATTTCATCAATGCAAAGCGTTTTGCAGAAATTGAAGGGGTGATCTGATGGAAGATAAACAGCAGATGTGATAAGCCTAATACATAATAAGGAATCTGAAACCGTAACGGTCACATTCCTTTCAGGCGGTAAGCGTGTAGTGAATGTTGCAATGGATTCAGGCACGGCAATGATTCGTGACATAATGGCAAATCTTGGATGTTAGAAAGTGAGGAATAAGAAAATGGAAAATAACAATACCGTTCAGAATGTAGTTCATGGGTTCAAAGTGTTCAGACCGGATTGGACTTGTTCACCTAATGGTAACACTAAACAGTACACTTGCCCCGGAAAATTTGAGGAAGAAGGGAAACTTGATGTTTGCGGTCACGGTATGCACTTCTGTCAGACTGCTGCCGACTGCTTCAATTATTACAGTTTCAACAGTGAAAACAAGGTTGCAGAAGTCATTGCCTATGGTGAGGTAAGAACAGACGGTGACAAGTCATGCACCGACAAACTGGAAATCGTGCGTGAAATCCCGTGGGATGAAGTGTTGCGAATCGTCAATATTGGAAAGAATTGCACAGGTCGCTACAACACCGGGAACAGGAACACCGGGGACTGGAACACCGGGAACAGGAACACCGGGGACTGGAACACCGGGGACTGGAACACCGGGAACAGGAACACCGGGGACTGGAACACCGGGGACTGGAACACCGGGAACAGGAACACCGGG
>ERZ808240.638-NODE-638-length-44766-cov-4.431549_pt1 | contig 44766 bp, 40 predicted proteins | sample MGYA00521084_ERZ808240 | MGnify/ENA primary metagenome ERZ808240 (study PRJEB31516, sample SAMN03275571) | gut metagenome | biome: mammalia-associated habitat; material: feces | host: Papio cynocephalus | place: Kenya | collected 2012-08-06 ...
GTTTCAACGGTATATTCATGTTCATACGCCTATATTTCAAAGAAAAGGCCTCTTGAACCGACTTTATTTGACTAATGGGAGGGGGACTTACTTTTTTTCAAAAATTCATACGCAACGCCTGCTTATGTGCATTGCGGATAGGCGTAGTATGCTATTTTGAGTTTTAGCGGACAGCAATAGTTTTTTTAGTTCTCTCGTAGGTTGCTGTGTTTTATCAGATGGCAAAAACAAAAGTGCCATGCTAAGCTGTTGCCGTTTTATTAATGATGGGTTTGTTACATATCATTACGTATGAAACAAGTCTCTGCGGCGGCGCAGCTCGTCTCGCAATATCGAAGCCCTTTCGTAGTTTTCGTTTTTTATTGCTTCTTCAAGCAGCTTTTCTATCACATGGTCAGGCTGCTCGTTTAGGGGTGTCTCTCCGGGTTTGCCGGGTTGTTCGTTTTCTGTTATATCGTCAAGCAGAGCATTGTCAATAATTATTTTGCTTTTTGTGGCGACAGCATACATTATACCGTCTATGATGTTTGTCGTAGCATAATGTATCTCTCCGGTGTCATAGCTTTCAAGCATGGCATCTGTGTAGAGAGTTCCGTTTTCATCGCGTTTTATAATGATGAAATTTGTGCAGATGCCGAAAGATAACATAGCTTTTTCCATAAGTTCTGTCCATAGAAAAACTTTTGGCATGGTGCTTTGTTGAGGAAAGGCATGCAAGGCAATACGGGCGGCATCGTGTTCGTCAGAGAAAAAAGCGAACCTACGGTTGTCATCCGCTGCCAGACTTATGAGGCATCGCTGCGCTTTGCCTTCATACCTTTTTATTCCTGCCACATGAAGAACGGTATATTTGTTATCAAATTCCATAAAATTCAGAGGGTGGTTTGCCGATAAGCAAAGATAGCAAAAAAGCTACAACCATAGGGTGGCAGGAAAAAAAAACAAACAGAAATATATCTGTATGATTGCATTTTAGTAAATTTGCTTTCGTGCAGTGGCGGGGCTTGAAAGCTCTCTGCGACATACACATAAAGACAATCATAAATACCAAAAACATAAGGATATGACAATCGACCAATGTAATTTTGCAGGCAAAAGGGTTATCGTTCGCGTTGACTTCAATGTGCCTTTGGATGAAAATGGAAACATTACCGATGACACCCGCATTCGCGGTGCGCTGCCCACTCTTAAAAAAGTTCACGCTGACGGCGGGAAGCTTATAATAATGTCCCATATGGGACGCCCCAAAAAGAACCCCGACCCCAAGTTCTCTCTGAAGCAAATCCTTCCGCGTGTTAGCGAACTACTCGGAGTAAAAGTTGATTTCTGCGAAGATTGCCAAAAGGCAAAGGCGCAGGTTGACGCAATGAACAATGGGGATGTACTTCTTTTGGAAAACCTGCGTTTTTACGAAGAGGAGACCGGCAAGCCTCGTGGCGAATTTGCTAACGATGAAGAGAAAGATGCAGCAAAGAAAGCTCTAAAACAGCGCCAAAAGGTGTTTACGGAAACTCTCGCCTCATATGCTGACTACTACATTAACGATGCTTTCGGCACAGCTCACCGCAGGCACGCGTCCACCGCTATTATAGCTGACTATTTTGATAAGGACCACAAAATGTTCGGTTATTTGATGGAGAAAGAAATAAATGCCATAGACAAGGTTATGAACAATATCCAGCGTCCTTTTGTGGCAATAATGGGCGGGTCGAAAGTTTCTACCAAGATAGAAATTATCGAAAACCTGCTTACAAAGGTTGACACCTTAATACTTTGCGGCGGAATGACATATACGTTTATGAAAGCACAGGGTGGAAGCATCGGAACTTCAATTGTAGAGAACGACTATCTTGACCTTGCAAACAGTCTCGTGAAGGAAGCAGAAGAGAAAGGTGTCAAACTCCTTCTTGCCGAAGACTCAATCCTTGGTGACAAATTCTCTAACGATTCAAACGTGATGACTTCCCCATCAAATGCAATTCCCGATGGTTGGGAGGGCTTGGATATAGGTCCCAAAACCCAAAAGAAATTCTGCGATGCAATAAAGGGAGCAAAGACAATTCTTTGGAACGGACCGGCAGGCGTTTTCGAATTTGAGAAATTCGAGGCAGGTTCACGCGCAATAGCAAATGCCATAGTCGAGGCTACCGCAAACGGCGCATATTCGCTTATAGGCGGCGGCGATTCCGTGGCTTGCATCAACAAGTTCGGTTTGGCTGACAAGGTTTCCTATGTATCGACAGGTGGCGGTGCTTTGCTCGAGGCAATCGAGGGCAAGACACTTCCCGGCATTGCTGCGATAAAGGGAGAGTGATAAACAAAGAATAAACAAATTACTTATAAAGGAAAGCAACGTAGCCGCCCTATAAGGCATGGCAATGTTGCTTTCCTTTGTTTTCAAAGTTCATGTCTCGGAATATAATAAAATATTTGCTCTTATTTGAAGTGCTTTTTTTGATTTCATGCTCTGGCGAAAAAAAGCCTACGAACCATACCATCGCGTTAAAGGATACATTCGACCTTAAAATAGGACTTATGCCGGTAACCGACTGCTTGCCTTTTTATGTAGCAGGCTACAGCCGTATTTTTAAAAAAGAAGGCATAAAGGTGAAAATCATAACATACCGTTCATCGCTTGAATGTGGGGCAGCAATAAGGGACGCAAAGATTGACGGTGCTTATCTAACCCTTCCAGAACTTGTTTATCTCGACGGGCAAGGCATAAAATTGATGGCGGTTATGGGAACTGAGGGAAAAATGACCGTAATAACGAGCCGCACAAAGCGCATAAAAAAGTTGAGCAACATGAAAGAGCGCACCATAGCCATTAGTCGGCACAATACATCAGATTATCTTTTGGACGAAATAGCGGAAATAACAAATATAAAACCTTTCCAATTGTTGCGTCCGCAAATAAACGACATAGCCGTAAGGAAAAGCATGCTTGAAAACAATCAGGTGGATGCCGCAGCTATTCCCAGTCCCTATGACGACATTTCCATTTTGCATGGCAACGTAAAGGTCTTTTCCACAGAAAATTCTAAAATAAAATTTGGCAGCCTGTGCTTTCGCGACACTATTATAAAAAGGAAAGAGAAGGAAATAAGAAAACTGCTGGCTTCGTATTCAGAAGCGGGACACATGATAAACAAAAACCGCGACAAAGCAGACAGCGTACTGATGAAGATATACCGTATTTCAGAGCAAGAAAAGGATTCTTTGAAACTACCAAAATTCGGTCCTCCAGAGCGCGTGGATGTTTCCGACCTCAAAAAGGCCGCAACATGGTGTTTCAGACGCAAATTCGTGAGAAAATATCCGAATGGCATTTTGCTTTATGATAAATTTATAAGACGATGAGCGAACAACTTTCTTTTTGGCAAGAATATAACAAGGCGGTAAAGTTGCTGGACGGTAAGCACCTTGCAGAGGCTTTGAAGCTAACGCACAGGATTGTAGACAAAACGGCAGACTGGCAACTTGCAGACGAACTTGAAAGCATTGGGTCGGCATATTCTATGTTGCTAAATTGCTTGAGGCTGGGAATGGATGACCCCGACAGAGAGGTGCAGCACCTTAACTTTATATGCAGATGCTATGACGTACTCGAAAAAGTGGCGCACAATAAGCGTGTAAAAGAAAACGGAGTGGCACTAACACGTAATATGCTTCAAATACTCAAGGATCTTGAAGACTACGGCATGAAAAGCATAACTTCGCATTTGAACGATTCCGATTTGCAGAAACACGTGTCTTTATATGTCGAGCTGTTCCATTGCGCCAAAAACTCGTCTGTATGGAATGCAGAAGAGCAGAAAGTGGCTGATGAGGTTATGAGTTCGGGGTTAGTTTCAAACAACGACAAATCCGTGATGTTAAGTGCCCTTTTGCTGAGTTGCTTGAATACGTTTGATCCTCAGAAAATAATCTTTTTTGTAAAGCAGTATTCGGAAATGGAAGATTTGCGTTTGCGAATACAGCTTCTTGTGTGTTTTGTATTCCCCCTGCAAAAATACCGCAATAGACTTTATGCATACAACAATCTGCATGCGCGTTTCAAATTGTTGTCCGACTCGGTGCAATATCGTCAAGATCTCGCCATACTTCAGATTTTTGCCCTTGAGAGCCTGTCTACACACGATGTAAATCGCAAACTGCGCGAGGAGATTATCCCGGCTATGCTCAAGACGCAAAAATTCAATCCGATGAAATTTGGTATTGATAAAATCGAGGACATAGATGAAACAAATCCGGAGTGGGGGAGCGTTGACAAAACCATAGGCGAGCTTGCCGAACTGGAGGCAAAAGGGGCAGACGTTTATTATAGCACATTTGCACCGTTGAAGCGTTTCCCATTTTTCAATGAAGAGGCGAATTGGTTTTATCCTTACGACTTAAATCATCCATCGGTTCCGTCTCGGATACGAAATTCCGGCGGAAAAGGTATAATGCAGACACTGCTTAACAGCGATGTTCTTTGCGACAGCGACAAATATTCTTTCTGCTTGCTAACAACGCAAATGACGGAGCAGCAGGTGGGGCTTCTCGCATCCCAAATTCCGGGGTACGATGATGTGGAGCAGGATAAAAAAAATACACCCGAAGTTGTGTGCCGCAATTACATGCGAGTGCTTTTCAGGTATTTCTATCTTTATGGCGGAGCAAGACCGTCCAATCCGTTCGAGGAAGACTTTACTCTGATCAACAACTCTGTTCTTGGAGCTGCATTAACCTACTATGATACGCTTATGCGAATAGGCTCATATGCCATGGAAAATAAAAACTATCCGGTGGCTTCCGTGTATATGGAAAAATGCACTGAATTTTCAAATGCTGATGCTGAAGCGTATCAGAAACTTGGCTATTGCTGCCAGAAAAACAAGCAGACCCTTGATGCCATAAAGGCTTATGAAAAAGCATATTCTCTAAACGGAAAATCAAAGTGGACATTAAGGCATTTGGCCCATACAAACCTTTTTGCCGGGAATTATAAAGAGGCGTTTGATTATTACCGCCTTCTTGAAGCGTTCGATGAAAAAGACGCCAAAGTGGCTTTCAGATGCGGCGAGTGCCTTGTGAGGCTCGGGAAATATTCGGAAGCAATAAAGGAATTTTATAAGGCAGAGTATCTTGTCCCTGAAAATTTGGCAGCAGCAAGGGCCGTGGCGTGGTGTTCCGTTTTGACGGGTGATATAAAGCAGGCACGCAGGTATTATGCAAAAATAGTTTCAGTAAATTCCACCGCCGATGATTTGATAAGTGCCGGCCATGCCGCATGGATTGACGGTGATGCGAGCGATGCAGCCACCTTGTATTCACGTGCTGCAGAAAAATCGGAAGCCGGAGATTTCTGTCGTAAATTTTTTGCAGACAGCGAAATTCTGGCGGCGCATGGCATAAAACATGAAGATGTTTTGCTTATGGCCGATTTGGCGGTTATGGGAACACATTGACATATGCCGGTATGTCGAAGTTTTCTGCATTCACCGTGTATGGGTATTAACTCGAAAAATGCACCGGTGCAAGAAATATGGCTTTTCGTAAAACGTTATGTACCGGGTTCGCATAAAAAGCAAAGTACATCTTTTTGCAGTTATGGTGAAAGATGCAAAACCAAATGATGACTAGCAAAATTTGAATTGTATTGTTATATGGAAAATCTGAAAGTGATGGTGACACTATTCATCATCGTAGTGCTTGGCTATGTGCTGTGCCGTCTTGGCTATCTGGGCGACAAGTTCGACCGCAAGCTTTCGTCAATTGTTATTGATGTGGCATGTCCGGCTCTCATACTATCATCAGTCATGGGAGACACCATGCCCGACCGTTCACTCATTCTGCCATTGCTCGGTGTAGGATTTCTTACCTACATACTTCTGATGTTTTTCGGTTTCGTAGTGCCGCGTATTGTAAGCCGCGACCGCAACGAGCAAGGCATGATCGGTTTCGCGCTGATGTTTGCCAACGTGGGGTTCATCGGCTACCCCATAGTGTCGTCAATTTTCGGGCCGCAGGCAGTGTTCTACGCCGCCCTGCTCAACATGCCCAACACTTTCTTTATCTTCACGGCGGGTGTGATGCTCGTGAAAGGTGAATACGGTCTTGGACAGCTCAACATTAAAGTGCTGTTCAGTCCGGCAATGCTTGCCGCCTTTGCCGCCGCCCTCATTGTGGCGTTCGGCCTGCACATGCCGGATGTGGTGGCACGCCCAATAGAGATGGTAGGCAACATAACGGTGCCGGCTGCATTGATGGTGATAGGCTCATCGATGGCACGTCTGCCGTTGCGCGACATCATAGGCAGCCCAAAGGTGTATGTATCCTCTGCATTGCGACTGGTAGCCGTCCCGCTGTCAATGTATCTTCTGTTTCGGTTCTGCGGTGTAGACAGCACCGTAAACAACATAAACACGGTGGTTATAGCCATGCCGGTGGCCTCGTACGGCACAATGTTTTGCATGAAATACGGTCGCGACCCATCGCTCATGACCGAGATTACGTTCATAACGACCATCGGCTCAATCATCTCAATACCGCTAATAACACTACTATTCAAATGACGTAAATTTCGAGCGGAAAAAAGTCTGATGTAGTTTTTCCCATGTCTGATATGTTTTTTTCTACATCGGACATATTTTTTCCCATATCAAATGTGTTTTTCGGGGCGTTGTTGTAATAAAAGCCGATTATTGTTTTGCGCAAATTTAGGAGCGTATGGCATTCGCCCTGCACGCCACCCTCTTGAACCGCCCCACGAGCCGCCGTTGCCATATTGCAGAGTGGCAGTTGTAAGAGTAAACGCCCGCTTTCAATAAAAAACCACGGATGCCCCGTAAGTATGCAGGGTATACAAGAAGCATGTGTGTGAATGAAAAATAAATCGAATGAACTGAAACTAACTGGATGTGCATAGTGTATGTTTTGCGTTTATGTCGTAAGTGCGAGTGTTTGGATTAATTAGTATCTTTGCAGCCAAATGGAAAAGGTTCTGATAAAAATTCTGCTTCTGTTTGGAATTGCTTGTTTAGCGTTGCCATGCTTTGGTCAAAATATATTTGACGAAAGGGGCAATCGCATAGATGGATACGAGCGGCAAAACACTTCGCATTTTGCAAGTGAGGAAGATTCTACTGAAAGTAGCGAAGATTTGCCGGTGGGAATGTATGTATGGAAAATAGACGACGTTTTTGGAGACAAGATTAAAAGCGATATAGATACGATGTCGTATCAATTTCAGAACTCCAATTTAACCGAAGGTTTAACAGGGCAATATAATACATTGGGCAATATGGGGTCGCCACGCATCTCACGCCTTTATATGAAGCGCAGGGTGATGAATGATTTTATATTTGCCGACCCATTCGATTTTTTCCTGACAGAGCCAAAAGACTTTTGCTTTACGAACACTTTTTCCCCCATAACAAATGTAACTTATCACGAGTGTGGTACCAAAACCGATGGTGAAGACAGGATAAAAGCTTTTTTTGCCGTGAATGCAGGAAAAAAAATCGGTTTGGGTTTTAAGATAGACTATTTGTACGGTCGCGGATATTACGCAAATCAGAGTACATCGCAATTTAACGCTTCCGTATATGGGTCTTATGTGAACGACAAATATGAGGCATATTTGTTGGCCGGGGCAAATCACTTGAAAAACGCAGAAAATGGGGGAATAGAGTCGGATGTTTATATAACAAATCCCGAGAGCCTTCCAAATAAATATGGCTCAACGGATATTCCCACGGTTTTGAGCAAAGCGTGGACAAGGGTTTATACTAATAATGTGTTTTTTTCTCATCGTTACAACCTGGGTTTTTACCGCACGGTTGATGCAGACGGAAACATAGTGAAGAATGCAAACGATACAATACTTACAGATTCTGCGGCTTTGTCCCGCCTTGACTCTCTGCAAAGGGATTCGATAAGTCAGCTGGCGGAAGTGCGGAAAACGTATACGCGGGAATTTGTTCCCGTTACCAGTTTTAACCATATATTCAGAATTGATGGTAACACCCACCGTTTCATAAATAACAAAATACGTGAGGGGTATTATCTAAATCAATACCTTGACGGAGACTCTGTAAACGACCGTACTCACTATACGAATGTATCAAATACGTTTTCAGTGCAGTTGAGGGAAGGCTTCAGCAAGTGGGCAAAGGTTGGATTAAGTGCATTCGCCCGGCATGAGCTTATGAAATACGAATTGCCTATGACGCTAACATCGAATAAAACTTATACGGAAAATCGTTTGACTTTTGGCGGAAGGGTGTCAGGTACTCAAAGCAAGTATGCCAAATATGACGTTGTGGGGAACGTATCGCAATCGGGCAAGGACTTTGGAATGTTTAACGTTGACGCAAAAACAAACTTCATGTTGCCTTTGAAAAAAGACACTATAAAATTGATTTTAAGAGCCAACGTAAGCAATAATCGTGCCTCTTTTTACTATCGTTACTATCATGGAAAATTCGCATGGTGGGATAACAATGATTTAGACCATGAACTACGTACCAGGTTTGAAGGTGTGCTTTCGTATAATCGCACACGTACCAATCTGCGCGTTAGTTTTGAAAACGTCAAAAATTACACATATTTCGCAGCCAGCCAAGTTAAGTACACCGGAGGTAAAGATAGTACTTTGTATTCTAACGGCGTAGCGGTAAGACAGAATTCCGGGAATATACAAATAATGGAAGTTTCCCTTAATCAGAATTTCAAGTTTGGAGTGTTCAATTGGGAGAATGAATTGGTGTATTCAACAAGCAGCAATGAAGATGTGATACCAGTTCCTGCATTATCTGCGTATTCAAACATGTATTTGCTCTTCAGAATAGCTAAAGTTTTGAGTGTGCAATTTGGAGCAGATGTAAGGTACTTTACAGAATACTACGCACCGACATACTCTCCGATGATAGGACAATTTGCAACTCAGGACAAAACGAATAGAATAAAAGTTGGAAATTATCCTTTAGTTGATGTTTACGCGAATTTTCATTTGAAGCATACTCGCTTTTATCTTATGGCAACACATGTGAACAAAAGCAGTAATGGCGGGAAAAATTTTATGCTGCCCCATTATCCATACAATCCAATGACTATCAAATTCGGCATCTCCTGGAATTTCTTTAATTAAAGCGCAATATTTATAAGAAAGCAAAAAAGCTGTGCGGTATAAAAAGAATGTAGTATTTTTGCAAGTGTATATAAATAAGTAACGAAATGTATCTTACGAAAAAGTTTCTATTGGTTGTGTGTTGCTTTTTCATAGCGACCGTAACAAATGCACAAATAAGCAAAGATATAATGAAAGTGCTTGACAATACCTCTGAAAGCATTCGGAAATGTGGAAATGTGAAGGCCACGTTTGTAGCAACCCAATTCAAGCACAAACAGGTTCAGGGCTCTTCTAAGGGTATGGTATGCATCAGTGGGAAAAAAATGTATATAGACGGAGGAGCAACGAAAATATGGTATGACGGCAAAACGCAATGGTACTATTCCTCGTCAACAAAAGAAGTGAACGTGTCCGTTCCATCTAAAGAAGAAGCTGCAAAGATAAATCCCTATTCTTTCATATATCTATATAGGCAAGGATATAAAGCAACAATGTCTGATGCAAGGGTGCGTGGCAAAAATTGCTACGACATACGTCTGTCGTCAAACAAAAAGAATATAAAATATGTTTACTTGACAATAGACAAGGCAACAAAGTTGCCAATCTGTGTAAGAATGAGTTCGAATGGAAGTGATTGGACGCGCATCTCAATATATGATGTTTATAAAAGACAGAAATTTAGCGCATCTACATTTAAGTTTTCCGCTAAAGAGTTTCCTAATGCAGAAATTATTGATTTAAGGTAAAAACATGAATAGCATAAAATGTCTTATAATCGGTTCCGGCCCTGCGGGATATACAGCGGCCATTTATGCAGCTCGCGCGGGTTTAGAACCAGTGCTAATTGAGGGCATGACAAGTGGCGGGCAACTCACACAGACTTCGGAAGTAGAAAATTTCCCAGGATTTCCAGAGGGAATAGAGGGGTTTGACCTTATGGACAATATGCGTAAGCAGGCAGAAAAGTTTGGTACAAAAATAATAACCAGCTCTGTTGTTTCTGTGGACTATGGCGTGCGCCCGCTAAAAACTGTTCTTGACGATAATACAGAGTTATTCTCAAAAACAGTAATTATTGCCACAGGGGCAACTGCCAAATATTTGGGACTTGACGATGAAAAAAAATATTTGGGCAAGGGAGTAAGCGCCTGTGCAACGTGTGATGGTTTTTTCTTCCGCAAAAAAGTTGTGGCCGTGGTTGGCGGAGGCGATTCTGCATGTGAGGAGGCAACATACTTGAGTAACCTTGCAAGCAAGGTTTACATGATTGTGCGGAAACCATTCCTGCGGGCATCAAAAATAATGCAAGAGGAGGTTTCGGGAAACGATAAAATAGAAATACTCTACAATACTAATGCAGAAGGTCTCTATGGAGAAAAGAAAGTCGAGGGCGTTAAATTGGTGAGTAATCTCGGGCAGAGTAATGAAAATCATTTTGAATTACCCATTGATGGCTTCTTTCTCGCAATAGGTCATAAGCCCAATAGCAAAATATTCAGCAGGTGGGTGAAGTTAGATGAAAATGGCTACATAATAACAAAGGGTAACAGCACAGAAACCGGGCACGCAGGAGTTTTTGCGGCCGGAGATGTGGCCGACCCTAATTACCGCCAGGCCGTAACTGCCGCAGCATCGGGGTGTCGAGCTGCCTTGGATGTAGAAAAGTATTTGAAGACATTGTAAAAAAAAATAATTATGAGATTAAAAATATTTCTAGCAGCTGCCCTTGTTGCTATAGGATCGATGAATACAGCATCAGCACAAATTTCCGGCATTCTATCAAAAATCAAATCTGCCGTTTCAGAATCCGTGGATACAAGAGAAGGCGATATCCGGGGTACATGGGTATATTCCGGGGCTGATGTAGAGTTCACCTCTGATAATATACTCGCCCAGGCCGGAGGAAAGCTAACATCGGCTAAAATAGAGAAAAACATAAACAACGCCCTAAATAAGTATGGGATAGCTCCTAACAAGCTATCAATTACCTTTGACAAGGATGACACGTACACATGCGCGTATTCATCGCATAAAACACAGGGAACTTATACTTTTGGAAAAGGAAAACTGTGCATTAAGCCCTCACAATATTCCGGACGTACAATAACCGTAAATGCCAAAGGGGGAAGTATGCTGAAGCTTACCTGTGATGCGGATAAGGTTCTTTCATTTGCGCAAATGGTAAGCAGCAAGATGGCTAATAATGGGCAAAGTTCAACGCTATCCATAATTTCCCAATTGGCAAAAAACTACAAGGGATTGAAGGTTGGACTTAAGTTCAAGAAAAAATGAGTAGGCAAAAAGCCTTTGATTATGAGTTGAAAAATAACATTTGAATCATTTTCCAAATTATGGGAAAAAACAGAGTAAAAGCAGCAGAAGGTAAATTGGGTGTTATGGTGGTAGGTCTTGGTGCCGTATCAACCACATTCATCACAGGTGTGCTTATGGCACGCAAGGGCTTGGCAAAGCCAATCGGTTCTATGACACAATATGATAAAATACGTGTGGGCCGTGGCGATAGCAAGCAATATAAGTATTATGGTGAAATTGTGCCATTGACCAACTTGAACGATATTGTGTTTGGAACTTGGGATGCATATCCTGAAAATGCGTACGAAGCAGCCATCAACGCTGAAGTTCTCAAAGAAAAGGATATAAATCCGGTAAGGAGTGAGCTTGAGAAAATAACCCCGATGAAGGCCGCCTTCGACCACTATTATGCAAAGCGCATAGAAGGAGATAATATAATGAAAAGGGCCACACGCAAGGAAATGGTAGAAAACCTGCGCCATGACATCCGCGATTTCAAAAAAAAGAACAAGTGTGATCGTATTGTGGTGATTTGGGCGGCATCTACGGAAATTTATGTTCCATACTACGCACCGGTACACGATTCTCTTGCAGATTTAGAAAAAGCAATAGGAGCGAATGATACGGAACACATAGCTCCATCTATGTGCTACGCATATGCAGCATTAAAAGAAAACGCTCCTTTCATTATGGGTGCGCCCAACACAACCATTGACATTCCTGCAATGTGGGAACTTGCCGAACAGGAAAGAGTTCCTATAGCAGGGAAAGATTTCAAAACAGGACAAACTCTGATGAAATCAGGCGTGGCACCAATAATAGGTACGAGGTGTCTCGGGCTTTCCGGCTGGTTCTCCACAAACATACTCGGAAATCGCGATGGACTCGTTCTCGATGAACCAGCAAACTTCCGTACAAAGGAGGTAAGTAAATTGTCCACGCTTGAGTCTATACTTGACGAAGATAAGCAGCCGGACTTGTATAAAGGTTATTACCACAAGGTAAGGATAAACTATTATCCGCCACGAAATGACAATAAGGAGGGCTGGGATAATATAGATATTTTCGGCTGGATGGGCTATCCCATGCAGATTAAGATAAACTTCCTTTGCAGAGATTCTATTCTTGCTGCACCTTTACTTCTTGACCTGGTACTACTATCAGATTTGGCACACCGTAGCGGAAGATATGGAATACAGAGATTTCTCAGTTTCTACCTCAAGAGCCCTATGCACGACTTTACTAAAGGCGAGGTTCCTGTAAACAACCTTTTCCAGCAATATACAATGCTGAAAAATGCCATTCGTGAAATGGGCGGCTACGAGGCTGACGAGGAAATCGATTGACACACTTGTGCATTATTAGCAGTATAAAACGCGACATAAAAATAAAAGCTTCATGGTCTTATAAACATAAGGCTGTGAAGCTTTTTAAAAACACATAGAAGTAAACTTGCAATAAAAATGAAAATGCGTAATGCAATACTATTTTCCTTAATTACGTTTTTGACTTTTGCGTTTGAAGCAAAAGCGCAGAAGGTAAACGGCATTGTGGTAGATGCGCAATCGGGGCAAGGGTTGCCATACGTAAATGTTTTTTACGATGGAAAAGGTGTCGGAGCCATGTCTGATGTCAAAGGAAATTTCACAGTGCCGTATCATAAAGGTTGGACACAGCTTTCCTTTTCATCCGTAGGTTTCAAAAAAAAGATTGTTACCATATCCGGTCCTACAAGCGGTCTTGTTGTAAAACTTGACATGGAAGTACATGCGATTAAAGGTGTGAGTGTTAGCGGGAAGCGTAAGAAATACAACAGGAAAAATAATCCGGCCGTAGAACTTATGCGCAGAGTAATTGCAGCTAAAAAGGGATATGATTTACGCAAGAATCATGATTATTTCAGCTATCAGAAATATGTAAAGCGTACCCTGGCATTCAACGATTTTACCGAAAAATCTCTTAACGATGAGCATTTCAAAAAAATGCCCTTTCTAAAAAACCGTGTGGAAACTTCTCCCGAAACAGGGAAACTCATATTGCCCATATCTGTGGACGAGGTTTTTTCAAAGCGCATATTCAAAAAAAACGGCAACATTGATAAAACTATTATCGAGGCAAAGAAGAACACGGGCATAAATGATTTTTTTACAACCGGCGATATTCTTACGACCGTGCTTGAGGATGTGTTTTCTGATATCGATATATATAAAAACAACATACGTGTTCTTAGAAAGGAATTCGTCAGTCCCCTCTCTTCCACGCTGGGAATATCTTTTTACCGCTATTTCATTGCAGACACGCTGGAAATTGAAGGACAAAGATGCTACGAAGTAACATTCACACCTAATAATCCTCAGGATTTTGGCTTCAACGGCAGTCTTTACATACTTGCCGACGGTTCGTATATGGTTAAAAAAGCTGTTCTTAACATACCTAAGAACAATGATGTTAACTTTGTAAACGACATGCTTGTTACACAGGATTTTGAAAAGCTTCCAACAGGAGAGCATGTGCTTGTTGACGACAACATGATTGTACAAATAGATATAGTGGGTTATGTAACCAAGATACATGTAAAGAGAAACACCCACTACAGCGATTATTCCTTTGCTCCAATACCCGACAAGCTGTTCAAATTTTCGGGTAATAAAAAAACTCTGGCCGATGCGACACGCAGGGATAATGAGTATTGGGAAAAAGTTCGACCGGTGCCGCTAACAGAAAAAGAAAGCACAATGGACGATTTTCTTAAAGAAATGATGAATACAAGAGGGTTCAAACCGATTCTTTTTATAGCTAAAGCTTTTATAGAGAATTTCATTGAAACTTCTACAAATCCCGACAAACCGTCCAAGTTTGACTTTGGTCCTGTAAACACAATAATATCAAATAACTTTGTTGACGGATACCGTGTCAGGTTAAGCGGTCAGACAACCGCAAATCTTAATCCTCATCTTTTTGCCAAAGGCTATGTGGCATACGGTTTCAAAGACAAAAAAGTGAAGGGCATGGGCGAACTAACCTATTCGTTTAATCGTAAGGATTATCTCCCAAGGGAATTTCCTGTGAATAACCTTACTTTTACTTTCCAATATGACGATGCTTCGCCCTCAGACAAGTTCATGCCAACAGACAAGGACAATGTTTTTACCGCATTAAAATGGACAAAGGTGAACCACATGAACTATTTGCGCAAATATCGTCTGCTTTATGATCGCGAATGGGGAAACGGACTGAGGTTTACCTCTCAAATCAAGCATGAAGATACAGAGCCAACGGCGGCTTTGTTCTATCAACCGCTTGATGGGAAGAGGGCTCCCTCGCAAAATAGAGAGCTGTATAAGCGTAACATTAAAAACACGGAGGTTATGGTTGGATTGCATTTCCAACCGGGAGCAACATATGTCAATACCAAGCAGAGACGGACAACAACAAACCATGACACGCCGATTTTTGAATTACAGCATACCATGGGCGTTAAAAATTTGTTTGGCGGTGATTATAGGCATAACCTAACCGAACTGGAAATATACAAAAGGTTTCATCTTTCGGCTTGGGGTAGGATAGACACTTATCTGAAAGGCGGAGCGGAATGGAATAAAGTGCCGTTTCCGCTGCTCATAATGCCAGCAGCAAACCTTTCGTATATAAAGGAGCGGCAAACTTTTTCGCTTGTTGACAATATGGAATTTATTAACGACAGATATGTGTCGCTAATGACAAGTTGGGACATGAACGGTATTATATTCAATAGAATACCTTTGCTGCGTAAGCTAAAGTGGCGCGAATATGTAGGAGTGAATATGCTATGGGGTACATTGTCGGACAAAAATAACCCATTCCTTGAAAAAAATGCCAATGACAGCCGCCTGTTCTATTTTCCGGGAGAATTCAATAAAAATGGCACATTCGAATACCAAAGTCATTTGATGGATAAAAACAAGCCGTATGTGGAATGGATGGTTGGAATACACAACATATTCAAAATAGTGCATGTTGAATACGTGAGGCGTGTGAACTACTTCCGTACGGACACTAAAAAATGGGGCATACGTTTCATGGTAAGAATTACATTCTGAGTGTATCGCTATTGCATTTAACCATGCATCCGTGAACCACATTTGAAATTGAAAAAACTACATCGGACGTAGAAAAAATTACATCAGACGTAGGAAAAAATATGTTTGACATAGTTTTTCCCCCTTGCCCACCGGAATTATAAATGGAATTTGTGGCAGCGGTAAAGAAGTTTCTTGGCGCCATAGGTATGCCTGAAAGAACGCGCGTAAATAATTTCATCAAGGACTCGCATGACATATTTCGCGTTGTTTTCCAAAAATATTGGCTTAACACCGCAGCAAAGAAAAAGCGCAAAGCGCAGCAAGTACGCCAACCTGTAAAAAAATAATTTTCGTACCTTTGTTTTGTTATAAACCAAAGCAAATTATATGGGAAGAAATAAATTCTCACAAAACGAAATAGAAGAAATATCCAGGCTTTTGAAATTAAAGAACGCCGGCAACAGGTACAGGCAAAAACTTATACGCCATGATTTGAGGGTGAAATATGAGTTCAATATTTCGGACTTTAACATTCAGGGCAAGGCGTTTGACGAGGAGGATTTGCGTAACGCCATATCGCGCGGGGCTATATGTATACTCGATGACGATACAATAGCGGCTATGAAAGAAAAGCGGGCGCGCGACAAGGCTCGTGATGAAGCTGCTGCCCAACGTGTCGAGGCAAAGGAAAACGGGACCGATTGGAAAGAAGCGATGAAAGAGTGGGAAAAGCTTTCGGACGAGGAAAAATCGAAACTGTAATAAACGAGAATACGTAAATCCGATACGACAAATACAATATAAAACTGATAATTTATGCCCTTGTCTCGCTATCGCTCGGTTTGCCTGTTGTAGAGCACGTATTTAGGTCTTGTCTATGTAAAAATCTTTAGTCAGCGACAAATATTCTTCAGTCTTTGAACCGTCTGCCAATTGAAGTGTAAGCGTGTCGTCAACGCATTTTTTTATAGTTCTGTAGTTTTTTACAAACTGCATAAGTCTGCGTTTCGGCTTTTTGCCATGAACGGTAACTATATCGGTGCAATGCGTGGGGCGGAAATCTTTCTCCCATGCCCAATATTCAAAATCGTCGGCAATGCTGCTTGGAATTATAACCGCTAAGCTTCCATTGGGGTTTATTATACGATCGGCACACTCTATAAGCTGTTGCGGTGTTAAAGTTTCAAAGCTCCTGGCCATAGATCTACTCGAGCCCTTAACAAGGCATCCTTTCGGGAAAAAAGGAGGGTTGCTTACTATCAGGTCATATTTCATGGAAGGTGCAATCTTGCGTATGTCGGCGCAAAGGTATATCGTGTTTGATGCAAAAGGGCTTTTTTCGGCATTTTCGCGTGCAGTTTTTACAGCGTCATCATTAATGTCTATGCCGGTTATTCTTGCGTTAGGGCAACGTTGGGCAAGCATTAGGCTTATTACACCGCTTCCTGTGCCTATATCGATAATTGATTTTGTGTGTGGCGGTATTTCTGCCCATGCGCCAAGCAAAACTCCGTCTGTACCAACGCTCATAGATGTTTCGCCGCTTTTTATGCAGAATTGCTTGAATTGGAAAGTTTTTTTTACTTTGTCGCCCATAGGCCGTTTGTAATCAAGTGTGAAACCGTTTGCAAAAGTACAAAAACCATCTTTGTTCTCATAATTTATGAGTAATTTTGCATCTTGAACAAAGTGGGCATGCGCTAAATAATACTTCAAAAGGTGTAAGAAGTATGCGGCGCGGTCCGCACATTATGATTGTAAGCAAATATGAGCGACATAAACGAAAGCAGACATTTTCAACTTATAGCCGATTTTGACGGTGATATCGAAAAAGTGCTTAATGTGGAAGTGGAGGGAGCTGTTGGCATCCTTCCCTTGAGAAACATGGCCCTTTTCCCGGGGGTGGCAATACCTTGCACCATAGGGAGAAAGTCAAGTTTGGAACTTGTAAGACAGGCATGCGAAACCGATGAATATATAGGTGTTGTCAGCCAGAAGACACCCGAGATTGATGCTCCTACCGAAAAGGACATTTATGAGGTTGGTACGCTGGCTAAGGTGGTAAGGGTGCTAGAATTGCCCGAAAACACACATACCGCAATACTTCAGGGATTTGCGCGTTTTAGAATAAGAAAGCAGATTGCCTCGAAACCATTTATAAAAGCCGAGGTGGATGTGCTGAAAGAACAGTTGGCAGCCAAAGGCAACAAGGAGTTCGCCGCTTTGGCGGCGGCATGCCGAGACATAACAGAGCGATATCTCTCTCAAAGTGCCATGCAGGTTGAGCCGACTTTTGCCCTCAAGAACATTTCGAGCGACTTTTTCCTTGTAAATTTCATATGTACTAACTTGCCGTTCTCTCTAAAAGAGAAAAACGATTTGCTACAGACCGGTTCCATGGTAAAACGTGCCTACAAATTGGTAGGCATATTGAACCGTGAAGCACAGTTTGCTGCATTAAAAGCCAATATCCGTAATAAAACACGCGAAGAACTCGACAAGCAGCAAAAAGAATATTTCCTGCAGCAACAAATAAAGAATATACAAGATGAGCTGGGAGAAAACCCGCAGAACCAGGATGTAAACGAATTGAAAGACAAGGCGGCAAAGAAAAAGCTGCCGGAAAAAATAAAGGAGCTTTTCGAACGCGAGTTAAATAAACTGGAGCGCATTAATCCGCAGAATCCGGATTATAGCGTGCAGCTTAATTATCTGCAAACATTGCTGTCTTTGCCCTGGAATGTAACTACCAAGGACGATCTTGATTTGAAGCATGCCCGCAATGTGCTTAACCGCGATCATTACGGACTCGAAAAGGTTAAAGAACGAATACTGGAACACCTTGCCGTTCTTACTTTGACGAAAGATCAAAAGTCTCCTATAATTTGTCTTTACGGACCTCCCGGGGTGGGGAAGACATCTTTAGGGAAAAGCATTGCGGCGGCGTTGAAACGTAAATATGTGCGTGTTTCATTGGGAGGATTGCATGACGAATCGGAAATACGCGGACACCGTCGTACATACATTGGCGCAATGCCTGGACGAATAATAAAAGGGCTGATAAAAGCCGGTTCAAATAACCCTGTGTTTATTTTGGACGAGATAGACAAGGTATCAGGAAATAATTACAACGGCGATCCTGCTTCTGCTCTTTTGGAAGTGCTGGATCCGGAACAAAACAATTCTTTTCATGACAACTTCCTGGATACCGACTACGATTTGTCGCAGGTTATGTTTATCGCAACGGCAAATACGCTAAGTACAATTCCATCGGCACTCCTTGACCGAATGGAACTTATAGAGTTGAGCGGGTATCTTACGGAAGAGAAAATAGAAATAGCCAAACGCCACTTGGTGCCCAAAGAATTGAAAGCGGCCGGCTTGGATAAAGAACACTCGGGACACACAGTGCAACTTGGTAAAAAAGCGTTGGAAACGGTTATAGAACTGTATACACGTGAGAGTGGTGTGCGACAGCTTGAAAAGCAATTGAGCAAAATAATGCGTAAGGTAGCTTATCGTATAGTGTCGAACGAAGAACCAACTTATGCAGACAAGGCTATGCAGCCGTCAGATGTCAGGGATTTGCTGGGCAATCCCCCATACAATCGCGACAAATATCAAGGAAATGATTATGCCGGCGTTGTAACCGGACTCGCATGGACATCGGTGGGAGGTGTTATTCTTTATATAGAAACAAGTCTTAGCAGAGGGAAAAATGCAAAATTGACACTTACGGGAAATCTTGGCGATGTCATGAAAGAGTCGGCCGTGCTTGCATTGGAATATATAAAAGCCCATGCCGACAAACTGAACATTGATATAAATATTTTTGACAATTGGAATATCCATGTTCATGTGCCGGAGGGGGCAACGCCCAAAGATGGTCCCTCTGCGGGCATTACTATAGCAACATCGTTGGCTTCGGCTCTTACGCAGCGCAAAGTGAGAGAGAAGCTTGCAATGACAGGAGAAATAACGCTTAGAGGTAAAGTGCTTCCCGTTGGAGGCATAAAAGAGAAAATTCTTGCGGCCAAACGTGCCGGAATTACCGATATAATAATAAGCAAAGACAATAAAGGGGATATAGAGGACATACCGGAAATATATGTAAGGGGATTGAATTTTCATTATGTTGAGAATGTCATGGATGTTTTGGATTATGCCTTGCTTGACGAAAAGGTCGATAACGCGATAGACCTTTCTGTGAAAGACGACGCGGTTTCACATGAAAAAGAGTGAGCAGAGCATGAAGTTTGTGCTGGAGCATACGGATACTAATACGAGGGCAAGAGCCGGAGTTATAAAAACTGCACACGGAGATATTAAAACTCCGATATTCATGCCGGTTGGAACCCAGGGCACCGTAAAAGGAGTGCTTGTGTCAGAATTGAAAAAAAGTGTAAAGGCGCAGATTATACTTGGGAATACATATCACCTGTATCTTCGTCCGGGAATCGAGATTTTGGAGAAAGCCGGTGGATTGCACAAATTTTCTTCCTGGGACGGGCCTATACTGACCGACAGTGGTGGCTTTCAGGTTTTTTCGCTTACAGACATTAGGAAAATAAGTGAAAAAGGCTGTGAATTTCGATCGAACATAGATGGCAGTAAACATTTTTTCTCGCCTGAGAAAGTAATGGATGTTCAGCGGTCGATAGGAGCAGACATAATAATGGCTTTTGATGAATGTGCCCCGGGGGACTCCACATACGAATACGCACGCCAAAGCTTGAAACTAACGGAAAATTGGCTTGAGCGTTGTTTTGAGCGGTTTAGTTCGACAAAGCCTTTATACGGTTATGAGCAAACACTTTTTCCAATAGTGCAGGGATGTACATATGAAGATTTGCGGAGAGAAAGTGCGCGCAATGTCATTCAGTATGATGCCGATGGGTATGCCATAGGGGGATTGGCAGTGGGGGAGCCAACAGAGGTGATGTATCATATAATTGATGTCGTAAACGAAATTCTTCCGGAGAAACGCCCGCGATACCTTATGGGCGTGGGAACGCCTGCCAACATTCTTGAGGGAATAGAAAGGGGAGTTGATATGTTTGATTGTGTGATGCCAACGCGAAATGGCAGAAATGCCATGATTTTCACCACACAGGGAATTATAAATGCAAGAAATAAAAAATGGGAGGATGACTTTTCCATGATAGATCCTGGCAGAATTAGCGAAGTTGGTACAATGTATACAAAGGCGTATATCCACCATGTTTTTAAAGCAAAGGAGCTTGTCGCTATGGAGATAGCCTCCATTCATAATTTGGCATTCTATCTTTATCTTGTGGGAGAGGCAAGAAAACATATTCTTGCCGATGATTATAAGGATTGGAAAGCGGACGTATTACCTGTAATAATGCGGCGTTTGTGATGAGTTTTGCAAAAAAGATTAGTCAACTGCATATTAAATTGTGCATGCTTTTTGCCCCGGACGAAAGACTTAGAGCTGTCCTTTCTGAAGAGCATAAGCATGCTGATGCCAAGGGACGCAAACCGATTCTCGGTAAGATAGATTGGTATATAATAGGGAAATTTCTTGGCACATACTTTTTTTCGATAGCATTGATTATGGCCATTGCCACAATCTTTGACTTTAATGAACGTATAGACAAATTCACGTCCTCACACGCTACATGGAACGAGATAATATTTGACTATTACTTGAACTTTATTCCATATTTGGCAAATCTGTTTAGTGGTTTGTTCGTGTTTATATCTGTGATATTTTTCACAACGAAGCTTGCGGACAATTCTGAAATCATAGCAATGCGTTCAACAGGAATGGGGTTTAACAGGTTGCTGAGACCATACATGGTTTCGGCCGGAGTAATAGCGGTTCTATCTTTTGTTTTGGGCTCGTTTGTAATTCCGCATGGAAATGTTGAGCGACTGAACTTTGACCAGCAATATATACACAAGCAAAAGGTAACAACTGCCGAGAATGTACAGCTGCAAGTTGATACTGGTGTTGTTGCTTATATACAGCATTTTGACAACGACACTAAGACGGGGTATAATTTTTCTCTTGACAAGTTTGACGATAAAAAGCTTGTATCACATTTAACAGCGTCTACCATTCAATATGACACGCTTGCACAAAAACGGTATAAGTGGAAAATACGCGATTACGAAGTTAGAGAGCTTCATGGATTGAGAGAAAAAATTTACAATGGTGCAGAAAAAGATTCCATAATAATGATGGAACCTTCAGATTTTATGTATTCGCGCAACCAACAGGAAACCCTAACCACTCCGGAACTATACAGGTTTATAGAGAAGCAAAGAATGCGCGGAGCCGCTAACTTGAGTATGTTTGAAGTGGAGTTTCATAAACGTTTTGCCTCTCCGTTTGCAGCATTCGTGCTTACGGTCATTGGGGTGTCTCTGTCGTGTCAGAAAAGAAAAGGCGGAATGGGGCTTTCGCTGGGGTTAGGGCTCGCCTTAAGTTTTTCTTATATATTGTTTGAGACGGTTTCTTCCACGTTTGCAGTTAAGGATAATTGGCCACCTCTGCTTTCTGCGTGGATTCCTAATATTTTATTCTCTTTAATAGCCTTTGCTCTGTATCGAAGAACGCCAAAATAGCTTTGTGCAAAGTAGTGGAGCCAAAAAATGCAAGATGATTGATTTTTACGATTTGGATTTAGACGATAAAGTGCTTGACGCGCTTGATGCCATGAAGTATGAAAAATGCACGCCCATTCAGGAAAAAACAATACCACCCATACTTGAAGGGCGTGATGTAATGGGTATTGCGCAAACAGGCACGGGGAAAACCGCAGCATATCTGCTGCCGATAATTAATCGGTTGTATGTAGGGGAACATTCTCGGAATGCAATAAGTTGCATTGTCATGTCGCCAACACGTGAACTCGCCCAGCAAATAGACCAAGCTATGGAGGGCTTTTCATATTTTGTGCCGGTTTCTTCTGTGGCGATTTATGGCGGAAACGATGGAGTACGCTACGAGCAGGAAAGCAAGAGCTTGCGGCTCGGTGCAGATATGATAATTGCTACTCCGGGACGTTTGCTTGCGCATATTCAGTTGGAGCATCCCGATTTCTCTAAAGTGAAGTTCTTTGTCCTTGACGAAGCGGATAGAATGCTCGATATGGGATTTTATGACGATATTTTGAGCATAAACAAGCTGCTTCCCGAAAATTGTCAGAAAATAATGTTTTCGGCAACCATGCCGGAAAAGATAAGGCGTTTGGCTAATGGAATATTGAAAAATCCGGTAGAGGTCAAAATAGCTGTGTCAAAACCTGCGGCATCCATAAAGCAGAAAGTGTGCTATTGCGATGATTCGCAGAAATTGCCTGTAGTAAAACAACTATTTGCAAAGAAAAAGGATTTGAACAGAGTGATAATCTTTGCTTCGTCAAAAAAAATAGTAAAGCAACTTACCATTGAATTATGTAAGCAAGGAATAAACGTGGCGGAAATGCATTCGGATTTGGATCAGATGCAGCGTGATGACACAATGATGAAATTTCGCAACAATCACATATCCGTGCTTGTGGCTACGGATATCATATCCCGCGGCATTGACATAGACAACATTGAATTGGTTGTGAATTACGATGCCCCAGCCGACCCCGAGGATTATGTCCACCGCATCGGTCGTACTGCGAGAGCCGGAAAGGGTGGGGAATCCCTTACGCTTGTAAGTTCACGCGATCGTCAGCGTTTCCGTAATATTGAAAAGCTTATTGGAAAGAAAGTTGAGGTTTATCCTTTGCCCGAGGGCATGCAGGCCGTAGATGAGAAAAGTACACATGTAAAAAAACACGGAGAAAGGCTAAGGCATAAAAGCGGCAAAGAAAGGTCGAAAACCGGGAAAGTAACCAAGAGAAACGCTTAGGATTATGAAAATATGCCGATAGGCGTTGTATTGTGCAAGTCGTTAAAAAAGAATACGTAATTTGCGGAATGATATATTCTTCGTAAATTTGCAGATGATATATATTGTCTTCATGAAAAAAAATAGGAATATATTCGTTATATCGGTGCTTTCGATTTTGTTTTTGGCATCGTGTGGCGAGTTTAATAATATAGTAAAGTCTGCCGATTATCTTTACAAATATGAGGCTGCCAAGCAGTATTATGCTGATGGAAAGTATTCAAGGGCTGTTGTCCTATTGCAAGATGTGATATCTGTGCTTAAAGGCACAGATAAAGGCGAAGAAAGCCTATATCTTCTTGGTATTTCGGCATATAAGGCAAAAGATTATGAATCGGCGGCAAATTTTCTGAAAAAGTATTATGAAACGTATACCAATGGGCAATATACTCAAGACGCGCGTTTTTACAATGCTATGGCTTTGTATAAGAACACGCCCGAACCCAAGTTAGACCAAACAGAGACTTACGAGGCGGTAACGGCTTTTCAGAATATGTTGGAGATATATCCGCAATGTGTCTATGCCAAAGAAGCACAAGACATGATATTCAAATTGCAAGACAAACTGGTGGAAAAAGAATACCTTTCCGCAAAAACTTATTTTGACTTGGGCAGTTACTTTGGCAATTGCAACTTTGGCGGAAACAACTATCAGGCATGTATAATAACTGCCGAGAATGCCATGCGCGATTACCCATATTCCAAACGTCGCGAGGATTTTGCTATAATGTTGCTTAGGGCCAAATACCTTCTTGCAACCCATAGTATAGAATCAAAGAAACGCGAACGGCTTGATGCAGCGGTGGAGGAATATTATGCTTTTGCAAACGAGTTCCCAGAGTCAAGGTATTTGGGTGAGGCGAGAGATATTTTTGAAAAAGCACGGAAGAAAGATGCAACAGAAACCATTAAGGAGGAAAAAGCTTTAAAGAAGTCTCAGAAAAAAACAAAGAATTAAGAAAATACGAAATATATAAGTTAAAGATATGGACTACAGAAAGACAGATGCGCCTACAAATACTCAAACGCGCAACATTACGGAATTTTCAAAAGGTACGAACAACATATACGAGAGTGTTGTTATAATGTCTCGTCGTGCAAATCAAATATCAGTAGCAATGAAGAATGATTTGCAGAAAAAATTACAGGAATTTGCCTCCGCAAACGAAAATTTGGATGAAGTTTTTGAAAATAGAGAGCAGATAGAAATTTCGCGTTATTATGAACATCTTCCCAAACCGTCATTGATCTCAGAACAGGAATTTTTGGAAGACCGCCTGTACTTCCGTAACCCGACAACCGGTGAAGAAGGCATAGTATAAGAACATCTATAGAAAATGATACAGAGAAAGCAGACTTTATTTCTCGTAGCGGCATTCATTTTGCTTATTGTTTCTGCGTTTGAGATTTCGGCATCGTTTAAGACAGCGGAGCACCTTACGCTTGCAACATTGTCTAATTTTTCATTGAGTGATGGAAAATCTTCGAATGTATTGTATTCCGTAATGGGGGTTATGTTACTTGGCTCTGCAGCGTTAAATGCAGTTACGATTTTTTTGTTTCGAAAACGTAAAATGCAAATGAATATGTGCCGGTGGGCTGTTTTTGTACTCTTACTATATTATATAGTAAGGATGAGTTGTATTGTTGGAATTGCAAAATGTCTTAACTTAAAGCCGCAATTCGATTTTTACGAGTCATTACCATTGGTGGCAATGCTGTTTGTTGTATTAGCCTACAAGGGTATACATCATGACGACAAATTAGTCAGAGACTCTTACAGAATACGCTAAATTTATTGGAATTATGTCGCTTAACAAAGTAATGCTTATAGGCAATGTCGGTCGTGAGCCGGAAATTAGGTATGTTGACAGCAATATGGCAGTGGCGAGGTTGTCGTTGGCTACGTCTGAAAAGGCATATACATTAAAAAACGGGACGCAGGTGCCGGAACGCACGGAGTGGCATCGTATTGTGGCATGGCGTGAAACGGCACAGTTTATAGAAAAATACGTGCATACGGGTGATAAACTGTTTGTCGAGGGGCAGTTGCGTACAAACAACTATACAGACAAGAATGGCATCCAGCGCAGCATAACAGAGATTCTTGCCGAGAAAGTGGAGCGTTTGGCCGGGAAAGCGAATACCTTGCAAAAAACGACTGATTCGTCGGAGTGAATTTCTTAAAAATAAAAATACAATCGCAAAAAGTTATTTGCACGAAGTAGCATTGCTCGTGCATTGAAATAAATGCAGTAAAATAAAAACTACATCAGACGTAGAAAAAAAAGGTCTGATGTAGTTTTATCTATGTCTGATGTAATTTTTTCTACATCCTTTGTAGTTTTTCCTACATCCCATGTGGTTTTATGGTGCCGGAGGATGAACATGCGATTATGGTTTTGTGTTATTTGTAGGAGCGTATGGCATACGCCCTGTATACCATCGCGTTAAATAAAGTGCATTTATTATTATTGCTGTCCGCTAAGATGCGTATCTATTATTCATAGTTACTGTGGCTATATTTTGTAAAAACAAAAGTAACTGAAAGGGCTGGATTCCAAACGAGGAAACCTGCCCTGATTTTATATCGGTCGAAAATTTTTAGCAGACAGCAATAATTCAAAATTGAAGTTTTTCTATCCCGAACAGCTCATATAGTCTGCCTGATGCCGATTCGGAAAGATATGCTTCCGGCTGATCGCTTTCCACCGGCTCTGCGTGCAGAAAATCAAGCTGTACACTATCCACGACAACGGGACCTTTGACGCAGGTGAATACATAGAAGCAGCAGTCATCAACGGCATGAAGGAGTTCCTTTTCTTCCACGAAATAGGCTGCGTCATCATCGCCCACAGCGATACAGTACATCAGATAGAGTTCAACCTCGTTTCCACGCCTATGGATGAATGCCACCTTGTCCTTTCTTTTCGGCAGATTGTGTTCCCAAGGCGGGAAGCCTCCCCAACGGAAATAGGAGCATCCATGATTGACAAGCGAAGATTTGAAGCCGGCAAATTCATCGTCATCCAGTTCCAATGCCCTCAGCAGATGTCCGGTAACTTCAACCTCGTCTTTGCTCACAATATAGATTTTCATGAACAGCTTCCCTGTTCGGGGATTGTCGCCCTCGATACGGCTAAGCTCGCATTCAAACGCCTCTGCCCATCCCAAATCCAGCATCATGGCTATGTGCTCGTTCTCGGTGCGTGGTACGTAGCCCAGGATAAAGTCGAAATCAAAATCTTCCGGATTGCCATCATAATCGCCTGCCAGAGCCACGGCAACGGCATTCCTGTCGTGGCTGTTGTCTTTATCCCTTACCAAGGCGAGTTCGGCTCCCTCATAAAGTTCATCCCAAATCTCTTCAAGGTCATGGAATGAAGTTCCGGCGATATGGCACTCCTTGTACAGAACGCGCATTTTATGCCGAGGTATGGAGGGATATGCCGGCATGCCCTCCAAGTATTCCGGTGCGGCCACATCACCTTGGAGAATGTGTATGCCCTCATTCTCCATCATATCATCTCCATTGTCCTTTACTGGAATTTCTACGTTCAGGTCAATGTCCTTGATTCCCTTCCTTTCCAACTGTTCCTGCAAGTCGCGAAGTTCCGCATCGCATTTGGGACAAGTGCCCGCACAGCCGCCCGTGTGAGTGCATTCTGTCGGAGTGTATTTCAAATCGTATTGTTCAGCTATCCGCTTTCGGATTTCTTTCAGCCTTTCGCATTTTTCTTTACCTGATTCCATGCTCGTATTGTTATTAATTATCGGTTCTATATCTTGTTTTTACAATGTCTGTAAAATTGAAGTTCTGCTTAATCTCCTTGATGTCGCGTTCTATTTCGCAATCATCGGTAAATCCGGGTATCAGCGGTACTTTTATCGTCACTTTTTCCGGTGGCACATTCATTTGAAGGGATTTCAGATGTTGCAAGACACCGGATTTCTTCTCTGTATATCGCTCGTAGGTGAGCGGATTCATGGTCTTAATGTCTACAATCCAATGATCTGCCACCTCACTCAACTGCTTGATTGTGTTGTAAGAACAGCGCAGGCAGGTCTCCAACGTAATCTTCCAGCTATGCCCACATATCCTCCGGAACTCCTCTATGAAATCCGCGTACATTGTAGGTTCTCCGCCACCGAAGCAGATACCACCACCAGTGGCTTGAAAATAGAGATTGTCAATCTTTACCAACTCATACAGTTCTTGAGGAGAGACCAACATGATGCCCTTTCGCGGAGTTTTCCCGTCAAATTCATAGATCGGCTCATGGCATTGCGGATTCAGGCAGTGCCTGCATTTCAGAGGACAGCCCATGAAAGCTACCAGCGTGGTGATTCCCTCGCCATCAGTCCCCATGCGCAGCCTGCTGATGGCTAAAATCGGGGCAGGGGGGCTATTCCGCAAAGTTCTAATAGGCTTATAATTATTACTTTTACAGTAGTTTTCCATAAGCTTGTTTATTTGTATATATTGTCTTTATTTGCAAATATGTTAATCGAAAATTTCATGAGTATAATTTGTTTCTCTTCTGTCATCTGGCTTAGAAGTTATTCTTGTTCTACGCAAAATTCAAAATACGGATTACCTGTGCAATCATATTCATTCTTGTTCAACATTGGATTGTTGGCAAAGAAAGACTTTTGATAAAGTTCTTTTGCGAACTGTGTTTTTACATCAAGCTTAGGCTTGGTGTAAATGCCAATCTTAGGGCGGCAGACAAAACCTGCGTCTATATACATGGGCAGTATGCTGTTCTTGGCATTAGGTAATGTTCTGTTGCTGGCATAGATGACCGACAGTTTTTTCATAATGAGCTGTGTGGCGACATCATCTTGAACATGGAAAAATTTTCCGAGGATTGTCGTAGTGTCATATCCAAAGGCAGAATTGATAATGGCAGCATACACTAATGCTCGGTCTATACATCCTTCACAAGCAAACCCATCCACACGTATCAGCAGGGGATGTGGTATTCACTGCAATACGCCAATATCTCCTCTTGCGAGGAAAAGCCTCTATCGCAAAACTTTTGAAGCCCTCCCTTTACGTCCTCCAACACCTCTGCCTGAGCATTTATTACCTTTGTGGCCTTGGTGACAAAATTATTGAAATCGGGATTGATTCTACATAACTTGTCAATAGTGTAATAATCGAGTTCATTCCTTCTTGCTGGGAAAACTTCCTTAGTATCGTCACAATAAGGCGACAGTTTAATAACGCCTATTCCAAAAGCCCTGTTTAACCGTGCCATTTCTTCCATCAAATCCTCACTTACCTCAAACGCAACCAAAAAACCGTAGTTAGCCCAACTGCTGTTTGACAATGCCTGAAAATAATATTCCTTGAGTTGATGGTCGTTTTCGATCGTGCGCTTCAGTTCGTAAGAATACAAGGCAATGTATTCCTTAGTTTCGGCCGCTTTTAGCAGTGAGCGGGTTGCCGATTCCTGAAATTCATTATATTCCACCCCTACCATGTCTGGGTGTACCCATTTCTGCGCTTGAACCGAACGAATGGAACTTCCATGGAAAATAGTCTTTGAGAAGATGTTCTTGCCCAACAAGTAGTTTGAGAGCAAACGATGCAAGCTTCGCTCCTTATAGGCCTCAGGTTTAGCATCAACAGTTGCAGTGTTGGATGGCTTTTCGTTGTTTATAAGTGCTTCAATCTCTTCTGCATATTTTGTTATGTTACAGCAAGTGCCTATCGAACCTGTTGAGTTTTGAAGGCTTTGGGACATATCCCTTCTTGATATCACTACGTCCATCCATTTCACTACCCTGCGGTGGGGCAATGGTTGTCCTGAAGCATAACGATAACTTCCTATTATTTTAGCCACACAATACCCACCTTCTCCATTAGGAGCAAGTATTATATCACCATTTTTAAGGCCAAAACACACCGTCCATAAAAAGCCTACTGAATTTCTGGCAGTCCCGATGGATTTGTCTGGATTGGCCGCGAGAAACTTTTCTATAAGATCCTTACGCCACTGTTGTTCATCGTCATGAGGCAAGGTGGACAAGTCCACATCCAAGAAGTTTACCCCTATGTATCCATTCTCCAGGCAGTCCTTAATATATTTGCCGCCTTCCCCCAACATGATTCGATTGTATTGCTTCATCCCTGCATTATGATATTATGGAACGACTTAGGCAGCACTATATTCTCCACCCCAACTGCCGCCTTGAAGAGCGGTGCAATCTCTTCATCCCGGTATCCTGCTATGCCGCAGCCAATGCGCGTTACGAGGAACGTCAGTTCGGGGTGGGCTTTGGCAAAGGCTATGAACTCGTCCACATACGGGCGGATGGCTTCCGGCCCGCCGTGCATGGTGGGGATGGCATACGTTTGCCCTTGCAGACCTACGCCCTGTCCCCAAACGGCACCGAACTTGTCGTAAGCGATGCGTGCAGCACCGCCGCCGTGCATCCCCTGTAGGTTACTGCCGAAAACGAAAATCTCACCCGCCCGAAGGCTTTCAATCCTGTTTGGCGTGAATTGTGGTTTATTGTGTTCCATATTCTGTATTACTTGATTTATTATATGTCAAAAGTAGGAAATTAAGCCGAAATCATATCATATTCTGAATAAGAATTTGCGTGTTAGAGTAGAAAGGTATGTCGGTTTTGCCGAGTATTGCAGCGGGTAGTGTCGACATTTCGGCGAGATTGTACATCGGCACGAGCACGGTTTTCACCCCGTTTTCCGAGAGCGTCGACATGCTGTCGTTGAAGTTCAGCGTGCGCTCTATGGCTCCGCCAATGATGATATTTCCTATCACGCCGAGGGCGGATTTCAGGTTTCTGCCGAACACTGACGAAACTATTGCCGCAAAAACCGCTGCCCCAATGCATTTGTTCACGCCCGCCCCTATAAGGGCTGTCACCTGCACGGTGACGTCGAGGCGCTGTAGCGAATGGACTTGGGCGAGTATGGAACGTTCGTTGGCACGCAGGTAGTTGTAAGTGTTCTTTATGTCCTCCCGCGCTTCAGCCGAGGTGCTACCCGTAATGGTCAGTTTCCCATTGCCCGTCATTGTTATCACTTCGACCTTGATCAATGCGGCCTTATCGCCATCACTGGTCGCGGTGTAGCAGGTGCCGGGGGCAAGCGGGGCGTCTTCTATGAGGTTCGTGCCGCACTCTTTTGGCACCGACACGAACGTTTCCTCCTGCGTTTCCTTGTCGATTTATGAAAAGTTTGTGTCCCAAATTATTGCTGTCCGCTAAAAAAAATCGGGCGATATAAAATTAGGGCCGGATTCCTCGTTTGGAAATCAGCCCTTTTAGTTACTTTTGTTTTTACAAAACATAACCACAGTACCTATGAACAAAAGTACGCATTTTAGCGGACTGCAATAATTGATAATCAAATAAAAAGTTTTATTTTAAGGGAAGACTATCGAAAGTAACCGCAAACAAGAAATGCACTCGGTGTGAGCGCTTTAACTATAGAATGTGAGATTTGTTGAGGGTTCGTAATCGGCAATCACTTGCCCACACAAAACTTAGAAAATATGTTATTAAGGACCTCTTGTGATGTAGCGGCACCGGTTATTTTCATCAAGTCATAGTCTACTTGGCGTAAATCAAGGCTGACTAATTCTGCCGACACATTGTTTGATATGCTGTTTATAACATTTTGCATATCAGCGGACGCTTTCGTCAAAGCCTCATAGTGTCGTTTGTTGACAATAATTGTGTTTGCAGAATAGGAAACGTTAACATTTTGAATGTCTGCCAAAGTTTTTTTCAGGCATTCTATACCGATTTTTTCTTTGGCAGACATATATACCATTGCCGGTGTTAAACCTAAAAGTTTTTCGACCGTTTTTTTTATAGATTCCCCTTTTTTTTCAAGAGTTTTTTTATCAGAAATCAAGTCAGTCTTGTTAACGGCTATTATTAGTTGCGTGCCTTTGGGTATATTGATTTCGGCAAAAGAGGTAGAGTTGGTTTTTTCGGATGCACTTACAACGTAGATTATCGTTTGTGCTTTCCTTACGGTTTCTTTGGTTCGTTCTATTCCCAGACTTTCTATCTTATCGTTTGTTTTTCTTAATCCGGCTGTGTCAATCAATCTAAACTCAATTCCATTTATGTATAACTTTTCTTCTATAGTATCTCGCGTGGTTCCCGGAATATCGCTTACAATAGCCCTCTCTTCTTTTAAGAGTGCATTCATCAGGGTAGATTTACCTGCGTTTGGACTGCCTGCTATTGCCACGGGAATGCCATTCTTGATGGTGTTGCCCATTGAGAATGTAGAAGCGAGTTTGTCCATGTCGTGCTTTATTTCATTGGCCATGTTCCGCAATTGCGGACGTTGTGCAAACTCCAAGTCTTCGTGGTCAGAAAAATCCAACTCTAATTCGAGTAGGGAACGGAGGTTTACTATTTTTTTGTGCAAAAATGAAAGCGTATCCTTTATCCCGCCTTTTAGTTGGTTTATGGCAATTTTGCTGTATGCCTCTGAATTGGCAGATATTACATCTGCTACTGCTTCGGCTTGGCTCAGGTCCATTTTCCCGTTTAGAAAAGCCCTTTTGGTGTATTCGCCGGGTTGGGCTGTCCTGCATCCGTAAGATATCAGAATGTGAATTATTTTGGACAAGATGTATTGCGAACCGTGGCATGAAAATTCCACAGAGTTTTCTCCCGTATATGAATGTGGGGCATAAAACGGCACTCCCACAACTTCGTCTATCACTTGCCCTTCAAATTCAATTGTTCCAAATGTAGCATGATTTGCCCAGACGGTGCGGAAATCTTTCCCGCTTTTTGGAAAAAACATTTTGGACGCAATTTCTATTGCCTGGCAGCCGGAAATTCTTATAACGCCTAAAGCTCCTCCCGGTGCCGTGGCAATGGCACATATTGTATCTATCATATACGAATATTATGTTTAAATTCTGTCCAGCACCATTTGAGCCAAACTTCCCATCGACTGTTTATAGTTGGTGAATGCCTCCTTTTTAAATCTGTTTGCCACCACCATGCATATACAGGCGGCTTTATGCCCAAGAATTGAGGCAAGACCTGCCAAAGCGGCACTTTCCATTTCATAATTTACTGTTTTCATGCCGTTATATGAAAAAGACTCTATTTTATTGTTTTGCATTAAGTCTGCGGGTTCTGCCCGCAGAAAACGTCCTTGTGGCCCATAAAACCCGCCGGCAGACACTGTAATTCCCTTTATGGAATCTTTGCCGGCTATTCGTTTGCTAAGTTCTTCATCTTCTATTGCAACGTAAGGATATGCTGCACAACGCCAGTTGTTCCAACCAAGGTGCTCAACAAAAGCTTTTTCTATTTCCAAATCACACACTTCTGCACGTTGTTTGTAAAAGTTAAGCAAACTATCCAAGCCAATTGATCGTGTTGAGCAAATATACGAGCCAAGTTTGATGTCTTCGCGAAGTCCGCCACATGTCCCGATTCTTACAATTTCCAAGCTCTTCTTTTGATTATTGTCTTTGCGTGTTTTGAAATCTATGTTTGCCAAAGCGTCAAGCTCGTTGATCACAATATCAATATTTCCGCATCCTATGCCTGTGGATATTACTGTAACTCGCTTCCCCTTATAAAAGCCCGTTATAGTGTGAAATTCCCTGTTTTGAACTTCATATTCTATATTGTCAAGATAATTGGATATCAACAGAACTCTTTCCGGGTCGCCAACCAATATTATTTTTGATGATATTTGATTTGGTTTGACATGAAGATGAAACACAGATCCATTGTCATTTATTATCAGCTCGGAAGGGGCGTAAGTCTTATTCATGATTTTGCAAAGGTGTGGTTGTGGCTTTAATTTTTCAATTCTTCTTCACGGATGGCTTTCTCCAATCCGGTAATTTGCTTTTCGAGCATTTCTGCCTCTTTTTCATCTTTTAATATACTCGGCGCCATTCTGTTTTTCTCGTTTGGCAATGCTTTTGCATAGTTTTCGCGTTCTATAGCCAATTTCGCTTTTATGGCGTATAAAGATTTTTGGGCGTCAATCCATTTCTTTGCATAACTTTTGGCTTGGGGTTGCTTAAAGTCATTAATGGAATTATAGGTGTGGTTGTCATTGACAACAAACGAAAAACCATTTTCCTGTTGCGTAAGTTTCTTTTCGGAAAAAACATTCTTCAAACGGTTTATGGCATTTATCGCTTCTTTGTCTTTGCCTGTCCATGTTGCCTTTATGGAATTTATTTTGGCGTAATTTATCAAGGTGTTGTCATTCATGTCTGTACTATAATTGGTCCTTGTACTATTGGGAACGAACACATAAACGCACACTTTCCCTTCGGGTTGGCATCTGTCTGAGGCAAACCATCCTAAATTATTTGTTTCATCAACTATATACAGATAGTCATTCGATGGAGAGTTGAATGGCATTCCTATATTTTCAGGCTTCAGAAAGCGGCCTTTTTCTTGTGAATATTGGGCTACGAATATGTCGTATCCTCCGATGCTTTCTTCTCCTTTTGCCGAAAAATATAAAGTGTAACCATCTGTAAGCACGTAAGGCGTGATTTGGTCATAGCCAAAATTCTCAAGACCTTTTACCTGCCTGGCTTCGCTCCATCTGTCGTCAAGCCGGTCCTTGGTAAAAAGGTATGCACTGCCGCCTTTCTTTCCACTATAATATATCTTATCAGAAAGTTGTGGGGTATAAGCTAAACTTGTTCCGTTTACAGCAAAGTCCTTTTCGTTTTTTAACAGGTTCTTGAGGTATCCAATTTTCCCGGATTCACTGCTTATGCGGTATACATCCAATATATTTTGTTTGCTCACAACAATGGAATCGATGAACAACACCTTTTCCGTACTCAACAGCATATCCTGACCATGATTTGCTACGTTTAGAAGTTTTTCCAAACTATCTGTGTTTTGTTGCCTGCGTCGGGCGGTTTCGAGCTCTTTTTCGATAATTGCCGATGCTTCCGTGAATTCGTATTTCTCAATCAGTTTGTTCGCATTTTGCATCACATTGGCTGTGCCCGCTTTTTTGTTCTTAACTTGGGCATACAGTGCGCCAAAAAGCATGGATAGTATAATGGTATAAATAATTTTCTGCATCGTCGTCAAATTCTTATATTCATCGCTAAATTATATATTATTTGTGTAGTGGCAAAGCTTATGTAAACAAATTTCTTTTTGCTTCCGAAACCATTTTCATAATCTTTTCGTTCAGAGTAGAGCATTTCTCCAGTTCTTCCAAGGATAGGTGAGTTTTGTATCGCCAATATTGGTTGCTGTTGGCCGGGTCGTTAATTTGTTCGGCTTCCAAATTTTTTGAGCAACTTTCCTTGCAAATTGCTGTCCAGTCTTGGAATGACAGGAGACAAAGCATGGATGGGGATTTCAAATGTTGCATTACAACTTGTGTGCAAATTTTCTCATCCGCTTCTGTGGGAATATTTCCATGTATTCCCAAAACGCCGGCTGCATATCGCTTTGCGCATTCCGGTTTTTTTTTCCACCACAGTCTGAAAGAGGGCATGTCGTGTGTGGAAATTGTTGCAACCGAGTTGTATGGATATTTTGATACATCCGCAAATTCCACTCCGCACCGTTTGGGCATGTTTTGAATTTCAAGAGAGAGTATCCCGAGTTTGTCAAGTACTCTCGTAATGCACGAGGGCAGCATACCCAAATCTTCGGCACATGGTAGCATGGCTGTGGAGCTCGTTAGTTCCTGTAACTTTTCCATGCCTTCTTCTTCCCATAAATCTTCGTTCCTTTTACCAAAAAAATCGTTGTGAATTAAGTCGTAAGCCTGTTTTTGTCTTAAATCGAGATTTTGGTATGCTGTGCTGTTGTGTGCGTTTATAACAGGATGATATTTTTGGGCGCTACGGCTGTCTTCAAGGAATATTTTCCCGATATGCTCTTTTCTTAGATGAAACCCGAAGGAATTGAGTTCTTTCTCGGAATATGGCAGCGCGGGTGAGAAATGACCGTATTTGGCACCGGTTTGACTTCTTGGTATTTCCCATATTCTGAAAAAGCCCAAAACGTGGTCCATTCTGTATGCGTTGAAAAAACACTCCATTATTTTAAGTCTCGACTTCCACCAGGAATACCCATCTTTTTTCATTTCTTTCCAGTTGTAGGTTGGAAATCCCCAATTCTGCCCATTTTCCGAGAAATAATCGGGTGGTGCTCCTGTAGACATATCTTTGTTGAAAAACTCGGGATTTTCCCACACGTCGCACGAATGTAAGTTAACGCCTATGGGTATGTCTCCTTTTAGTATTACTTTATTTTTGTGTGCATACGCTTGGGCAGATTTCATTTGGGAGAAAGCCAGAAATTGCACAAACTTGTAGAATTCCGCCTTGTCGAGCAAGGCTTTATCTTTGTTTATGTTTGCGTTTGGGTTGTATGTCTCAAAGCCGGTCCACGTGCTGAAATCTACGCTTTTGTGCCTGTCTCTCAATGCGCAATAAATAGAGTAGGGCGCAAGCCATTGTTCGCTGTCTTTCTTGAACTTGACATACTTTGCATTATCTTTAAGTTTAAGTTTTTCCGACTTGTAAATTTCAGCAAGGGCTTTCATCTTGAACCTGAAGGTTTCTTCATAATCAACAGCGGGTTGCTCTTTCATCTTTTTGTCGGCAGGTACGGAATATCCCGCGTCTTTAAGACTTATGTAAATGGGGTTCAAGGCAAACACCGAAACCGTGTTATAGGGATACGAGTCTTTTCGGGTGCCGAAAGTGGTGGTGTCGTTTATAGGCAGCAGTTGTATTGCTGAAAGTCCCACGCCGGGCGCCCATTTTATAAAACGTTTCAAGTCTGCAAAGTCTCCTATGCCATCGCTGTTTTTGGAATGCAGGGAAAACAAAGGCACCACTATTCCTGCGCCGTGCCAATCGGTAAAATCTGGAATTCTTACCCATCCGTCGTTAATCACCCTTAGTCCTTGTTTGGGGCAAGTGCCTGCGTTTCTGTTTTCTCCGTTTTCCCATATAGCTTTGCCCTTGTATATTATAACATATTTGTATTCGGCATCTGCATTTATGTCCCCCGTTTCCACTTCGTACTCGTATTCGGCTTTGCGTGTCATCTTTAAACCTCTGTCGGGGTCCCAATTTCCCAGCAAATCGCCTTCGCCGCAAACAACCACGTCAAAGTTTTCTTCGGCGGGAGTAAGCAGATATGTTCTGAATATTGTATTACCTTTGAGACTCTGTTTTTTATGTTGCTTTGTTGAATTGAATATACAGTCTGCAAAAGCCGAACGCCCGTAATTTATTTGCCGTATGTCATACCTCCAAATATCTTGAAAACTTAAAAGTTGAGAGCCGTTGGCAATGTCGGCTGTTATTGTTCTTTCGGGAAACGCCGTTTCACGAAAAGCCACCCTGTTGTTGTCGAAAACAATATAGTGGTAGCAATATATTTCCCCGTGGTTCAAATCAACAGAAAATTTTCCTTCCCAAATTCCGTTCCCGTTTGTGGAAAGAAAGAAAACTGCCTCTGCGGTGTTGGTAGAAGATAGTTCTACCGCAACGGTTTGCCCGAAAACCGTGTTGTAGTTAATTTTGAAGTGTAAAATATGTATCATTACAAAGACTAAAACTTTTGCTGATACAAAGATACCTTTTTTCTTTGAAAAGCTCTTGATGTTTATTTTTGTGGCATGCCGTGTCAATAATGTTTTCCGCTAAGGGTCGCAGTTTCCTTTTTGGCTTTTTGTTTCATGCTTCGCAAAAGCAAATATGTTACTGTTAGCGGTTTCATTATACATAAAATTCGTAATTTTGCAGAGTACTACGCAAGCGTGGCCAACAGAAAATGAAACTGATAGTAATAACAAGACCCGAATATTTCGTTGTGGAGCATCTGCTTATACATGAACTTTTCAACGAAGGGCTTGATATACTTCATTTGCGCAAGCCCGACGGGGATCCTTCTTTGTGCGAACGGCTTCTGTCTATGCTTTCTGAATACGAGAGGTCAAGAATTGTTGTTCACGACAATTACGGTTTCAAAAACAAGTATGGGCTGTATGGCATACACCTTAACAGCCGCAATTCCACAATTCCGGACGGCTACAAGGGAAATGTGTCATGCCTGTGCAGCTCATTGGAAAAACTGAAGGAATGCAAGCGTGAAATGAAATATGTGATGCTGGGGTCGGTTTTTGGAAGTTCGTCTTTGCCGGGTTCGGGCGGGCCTACCCCTGCTTTCAGCCGGCAGCAGCTGCGTGTTGCTTCAAACGAAGGAGTTATAGACAACAAGGTCTTTGCCTATGGGGGAATCAATACGGAAAACGTAGGCGAATTGCGCAATATGGGTTTCGGCGGTGTGGTTGTTTATGGCTCATTGGCAAAAAGGTTCAACCCCATTTTATCCGATGATTTTAAAGAATTCATCAGCTATTTTCGTTTGCTTAGACGTTTTACTGAATAAAGAAAAGAACAATATAAATAAAGACAAAAATGAGCGAAAAACTTCCTTACATGGTTTTTTCCGGAACAAAATCAAAATATTTGGCGGAAAAAATATGCTCTTCACTTGGTTGCCAGTTGGGAAAACTACAAATAACCAAGTTTGCCGATGGCGAATTTGCCGTTTCATACGAGGAATCCATACGTGGCCGCGATGTATTTCTTGTGCAGTCAACATTCCCCAATTCAGACAACCTTATGGAGCTTCTTCTTATGGTCGATGCTGCCAAACGTGCATCGGCACGCAGCATAGTGGCTGTTATTCCCTATTTCGGGTGGGCGCGACAAGACAGAAAAGACAAGCCGCGTGTATGCATCGGAGCTAAACTGGTTGCCGACCTCCTTAGTGTTGCGGGAATAAACCGTTTGATAACAATGGACCTTCATGCAGACCAGGAGCAGGGTTTCTTTAACGTTCCCGTTGACCACCTTTATGCTTCTACAATTATGCTGCCTTATGTTACGTCTCTTAATCTGAAAAATCTGTGCATCGCAACTCCCGACGTTGGCGGCTCGAAGCGTGCAAGCGTTTATGCAAAATATTTCGACTGCCCGCTGGTATTGTGCAACAAAACGCGCAAATGCGCCAACGTTGTAAGCGAAATGCAGGTTATCGGAGATGTTCGAGGAATGGATGTAATTCTCGTGGACGATATCGTTGATACGGCAGGAACAATAACCATGGCGGCAAATCTCATGAAAGAGAAAGGCGCAAACTCTGTGCGTGCCATAGCATCGCATTGCGTCATGTCCGGTCCGGCAAGCGAGCGCATACAAGACTCCGCCATCGAGGAAATGGTGTTTACCGACAGCATTCCATACTCAAACCGATGCGCGAAAGTGAAACAACTTACCATTGCGGGCATGTTTGCTGAAACCATACGCCGTGTGGAAAACAACGAGTCTATATCCGACCAATATTTGGTATAAATTAGGAGTGGGGGTATCATGACCTGGAAACACAAAAAACTTTGGACTGTACCTAAAGGTGTGAAACCAACCGAGGTGGAACTCCGTGTTATGGCCGCAGAAGAAAGCGGAGCCGAAGTTCCTCCGCGCAAACTTATCAAAACCGAAGAGCAGATAGAGGGCATTCGCCTCAGCGGCATGGTAAATACCGGTGTGCTCGATGAAGTGGCTTCCAAAATACATGCGGGAATGTCAACCGAGGAAATCGACAGGATTGTTTACGAATACACGGTTGCACATGGTGCCATTCCGGCCCCGCTTCATTATGAGGGATTTCCCAAAAGTGTTTGCACAAGCATAAACGAGGTTGTTTGCCATGGCATACCCAGCGAGTTCGACATTCTTAAAGAGGGCGACATTATAAATGTTGACGTGTCAACCATCTTGAACGGATATTACAGCGATGCATCGCGTATGTTCGTAATTGGCAAAACAACGCCCGAAAAACAACGTTTGGTCAATTGCGCCCGCGAATGCCTCGAAGTGGGCATGGAGGCGGCAAAGCCATACGGCTTTTTGAGCGATATAGGATATGCAATAACAAAACACGCTCATGAGGCCGGCTTCTCGGTTGTGCGCGATTTGTGCGGGCACGGAGTGGGACTCGAATTCCACGAAGAACCCGATGTGGAACACTACGCAAAAAAGCCTGGACACGGCATGATGCTTGTTCCGGGAATGGTGTTCACCATAGAGCCTATGATTAACATGGGCGATTGGCACGTGTTTATTGACGCCGCCGACAATTGGACCGTTGTCTCCGAAGATGAGCTGCCAAGCGCACAATGGGAAAATACTTTCGTTATGCGCGAACACGGACTCGAAATCCTGACTCATTGAATATAAGCCGAAAAACAAGATGCCAAAAGAAAAGATAACTATACTTGGAATTGAATCCAGCTGCGACGACACTTCGGCTGCGGTTGTGCAAGATGGCTTTCTGCTGAGCAACGTAACGGCCTCACAAGCCGTTCACGAAGCCTACGGAGGGGTTGTGCCCGAGCTTGCATCGAGAGCGCACGAAAAAAACATCGTGCCTACCGTCGACCGCGCCTTGAAACAGGCAGGGGTAAGCCCCGAAGAGCTTTCGGCAGTGGCCGTTACCTTGGGGCCGGGACTAATGGGCTCGCTGCTCGTGGGAGTGTCTTTTGCCAAGGGATTGGCTGTTTCGCTCGGCATTCCGCTTATCGAAGTCAACCATTTGCAAGGACATATCTTGGCGCATTTCATACGCACACACAACGAAGTTGCACATATTCCCGATTTCCCTTTTGTATGCCTGCTTGTTAGCGGAGGAAATTCCCAAATTGTAAAGGTTAATTCCTATAAAGACATGGAAATTCTGGGGCAAACCATAGACGATGCGGCAGGTGAGGCCATCGACAAATGCTCAAAGGTTATGGGATTGGGATATCCGGGAGGCCCTATAATCGACAAACTCGCCAGAAAAGGAAACTGCAAAGCTTTCAGTTTTAGCAAACCTAACATTCCGGGCTTTGATTACAGCTTCAGCGGCTTGAAAACTTCTTTTCTGTACGAACTCAGAAAAAACGTAAAAGATAATGCCGATTTCGTTGAGCAAAACAAAGAAGACCTCGCAGCTTCACTTGAACACACCGTGGTTGAGATTTTAATGAAAAAATTAGAAGACGCGGTGCGTTTTACCGGCATAAAGCGTGTGGCGGTGGCGGGGGGCGTGTCTGCAAACACGGGACTGCGCATGGCTTTTCAAAACGAAGCGAAAAAAAACGGCTGGAACGTGTTCATACCCAAATTCGGTTACACAACCGACAACGGGGCTATGATTGCCACTGCTGCATATTTCAAATATCTTGACAAGGATTTTTGCAGCTTGGAAAAACCGGCTTACTCACGTGTTAAAATAAACAGTTAAAATAATAAGATCATGAACTTGGATATAAGGGTAATGAGCCGAGACATCAACGAGATGCTCTGGAAAACCAAGAAAACTCTTTCTACGGCAGAAAGCTGCACATCAGGACGCGTTGCTGCGGTTTTAACCTCAACGCCGGGCAGCTCGGAATACTATCTTGGCGGAATAGTATGTTATTCCGACCATGTAAAAACCGACATATTGAATGTGGATGCCAAAGTTATAGAAAACAGAAGCGCAGTATGCGAAGAGGTGGCAAAGCAGATGGTAATAGGAGCGAACAAGCTTTTCCACTCCGATTATTCCATTGCCGTTACGGGCTTTGCAGGTCCCGGCGGTGGAACCGATGAAGCTCCGGTGGGAACTATATGGATTGCCGTTGGAAATGCCGAAAAAATAATTACACAAAAGCTCGAAAAAGATTCCGGGCGCGACAAGAACCTGGCGGTCGCCACGTTTTATGCAACGAAGATGATACACGACTATTTGAAAAATCAGCTCCCCGACGAGCCATAAACATAAACAGTATTTAATCTTAAAACAACGAGCGGATTTGTTTATTACCGCTCGTTGTTTTTTTTTGACGTATTTCTGCGGAAATTGTAGGGGCGTGCGGCGGTGCAATTTGTGGCTCGGTATAGTGTGGATAAGCAAATAAGTTGGCAAAGCCGTATAACGTGAAATATGGTTTTCGGCGTGTTTCGGAAGAAATAGCCGAATTTGGTTTTGCGGAAATTGTAGGGGCGTATGGCATACGCCCTGTACACCACCGCGTTAAACACAGTGCAAAACATCGCCGCAACATCGCGAAATCCGCGCAATTCAGGGCGTATGCCATACGCCCCTACGGCGGTGCAAATTGTTAATCGATTGTTTATTATTCCTGTCAGCTAAAAAGTTTTGATGGTCATACAAAAGCGCATAAAAAAGGTCTGATGTAGTTTTTTCTATGTCCTATGTAGTTTTTTCTATGTCCTATGTGGTTTTTCTTATATCAAACATGGTTTTTACATCATTTAATACCTTTATTCCGCCAACTGCACAACAGAAACACAAACATTGCATATTGGCATAAACTTACTGACAACTATTGAAAAATTCCATATATTAACGCTCGAAAAGAGACCACGGATTGTATAAGCTAATAAGCCGTGCCGATGATTATCAATATACGAATGTGTTCTTTGATTTAATGGTAAAACGCAAACGCATTTTATAATTCTATTGTTAAATATAATTTTTTCTTGCCGTCTATTAGTTTGAAATCTAACGATTTGTTTATTTATACAACAGAAAAAGGAAAAATTTTTCATACATTACACTTGTATTTCTTTTATTTTTACTATTTTTGCAGTTGTAAAATCTATTTCTAATAGAGAAAAACGGAAAACATATGACAAGAACATTTCTGTTATCGGTGTTAATAATATGTTACGGCAGTGCCTTGGCGCAGACGCAGCACGGTGTGCGCGATTCCGTAAAAATACATTTTTACCAAGGAAAAATAGGGCTCGTTCCCGGGCTTCGCGGCAACCAAAAGGCGTTGAGCCGCATAGCCGACAGCATACGAACGAGCTATGCCGACTCGGTATACCGACTTCAGAAAGTGCTTGTTGTCGGCGGGGCATCGCCCGAGGGTAGTGTAAAGCTCAACAAGTGGCTGTCGGAAAAACGCGCCGGAGTGCTCTTTAATTATCTTTCGCGTTATGGCGCATTGCCCGACTCGCTAAAAACAACCCGCTTTTTAGGGCGCGACTGGAACGGTTTGATCCAACTGGTTAAAAAAGACCCGAAAGTGCCTTACAAAAAAGAAACATTGAGCATGCTCGGCGACATAGCCGCCGAAGCGCAGGGCAACAGCCCGTTCAAGGGCGACCACTTGAAACGCATACAGCGATTGCGCGGCGGTGCGCCATACAGATATATGTACAAAAATCTCTTTCCCGACCTTCGCGCCTCGCAACTTTTCCTGTGGTACAAAAAGGTGTTGAACCCCATAATTCCCAAGCCCAAACCAAAGCCCGAAAAAGAAGTTATTGTGCAAACACGCACCGACACCGTGGTTATTCACGACACGGTATATATTAATGTGCCGTGTCCCGAAAAGCCGTTCTATATGGGCATACGAACAAACATGCTCTACGATGCTTTTTTGATACCCAACATAGGGGTTGAGTTCTACCTTGGCAAAAATTGGACGGTTATGGCAAACTGGATGTATGGCTGGTGGAAATCCGACCGCAGCCACTGGTATTGGCGAGCATACGGAGGCGATTTGGCGGTGCGCAAATGGTTTGGCAAGGCTGCCGACGAAAAACCACTTACCGGACACCACTTAGGTGTTTATGCACAGGTGTTCACCTTTGACTTTGAAACGGGCGGACGCGGATACATGGGCGGAAAACCCGGCGGAACCATTTGGGACAAGGCAAACTATGCGGCGGGAGTGGAATACGGCTATTCGCTGCCTATAGCAAAAAGGTTTAACATCGACTTTACCATCGGCATGGGCTACTGGGGCGGAACATACTACGAATACAAGCCCGAGGACGACTGCTATGTGTGGCAATCAACAAAACAGCGCCATTGGATCGGACCAACTAAAGCCGAAGTGTCGCTTGTATGGCTGATTGGCAAGGGAAACTACAACAAACGGAAAGGAGGCGGAGAATGAAAACACGCGCCATACGCGCAAAGCTGGCATCGGGGATGCTGGCGGCTATATGCTCGATTGTTTTGCTGCCGTCGTGCGAGCACAAGGAACTGTGCTACCACCATCCGCACACCAAAATCGTGAAGGTGGCGTTCGACTGGCGCGATGCCCCCAACGCTTCCCCCGAAGGAATGTGCGTTTACTTCTATCCGCAGGGCGGCAACGACACAAAGCCCCGGCGTTATGACTTTTTCGGGAAAACCGGCGGCGAAATAGATATTCCCGTGGGGAAATACCGAGTGCTGTGCTACAACAACGACACAGAGACTCTGTTTGTGCGCGGCGGAGACTCTTTCTACACACACGAGGGCTTCACACGCGAGGGCAATATATTCGAGAGTATTTACGGAAGCAGGGCTGCCGAAGCCCCGAGGGCGGAAAACACCCAAGACGAGCGAGTGGTTATATGCCCCGACATGATGTGGGGATGCACGGCACTGGATGTGGAGATTACAGACAAGGGGGTTAGCTACCTGTGCTTCCCTGAAAGCGAAAAAGACGACTGGTTGGGACTGCCTCCGATAACCGACGAACAGATAATAACCCTATATCCCCACGAGCTGGTATGCACCTACACATACGAGGTGCGCAACGCGAAAAACCTGGAATATGTTACGAAAATGTGCGGCTCGCTTTCGAGCATGGCTCCGTCTATCTTCTTTGCCACCGAAGCGTTGGGCGAGGAATGCGTAACGCTGCCGTTTGAGGCTACATCAGACGGGGTGTCGAAAATTACGGGCGGATTCCTCACATTCGGACACAACGAAAAAAACACGCGCCACCATAAATTGGTTCTGTATGTATGGTTCTCTGACGGATCGAAATACTACTACACGTTCGACGTAACCGACCAAATACACAATGCGCCCGACAAGCGCCATGTGCATATCATAGTGGAAGCACCCGAATTCCCGCAGCCCATTGAAAGCGGAAACGGATTCAAACCGTCGGTTGACGACTGGCTTGAGGTGGAAGAAGAAATAATGATGTAGAACAATTAACATTAATAACACCAAAAACATTCAAAACACCAATTAAAAACATTATTATCATGAAAGGTGAATTTTTATTCTTGGCACTGTCGGCCATGGCATTGGTAACTGGATGTTCCAATGACGAAACGATAGAATTGAACAATGGCAACGCCATCGACTTCAGCGTAACCGCGGGGAAGCTGACACGCGCAACAGCCACAACAACCAACAACATCCAAGAGTTCCAAGTGTGGGCTTATACTGACAACGGTAAGACCACCTACATGACAGGAACTAAAGTTAGCAAAGTAGATGGCAAATGGACTTACAACGGCACAAAGTTC
>ERZ808240.639-NODE-639-length-44750-cov-27.611299_pt1 | contig 44750 bp, 26 predicted proteins | sample MGYA00521084_ERZ808240 | MGnify/ENA primary metagenome ERZ808240 (study PRJEB31516, sample SAMN03275571) | gut metagenome | biome: mammalia-associated habitat; material: feces | host: Papio cynocephalus | place: Kenya | collected 2012-08-06 ...
GGTATCTGTCAAGAGATATGTCCTGAAACTCATCCACAAGGATGTAGTCATAATCTGGGCGATGACCGCCATTGCAGAAAGCAGTAGCCTCAATAATTGCGTCAGTGAAATCTATGGAATCATTCTCCCGGCATATCTCCTTATAGCGCTCAACGAAAGGGATGACAATGCCGTCTATGGTCTCAAGGTCGCGGTGTCTCGCCTCGCTGCGCAGCTGCTCGATTGATTCGCCCTTTGACCGCAGAAGGAAGTTGAACGAGGTAAGCATATCAAGGATGGACTGCTCCTGCCGTGCGATCTCCCTGAAGAGATCGTTGCGCCTTCTGTTGTCCGTCCGGATTCCGAGCGAATGCAGTTGCCGTTCAAGTTTCAAGAATACATCACCGTCATGGAAATCGGCGCTTCTGGTCTCCAACAAGATGGTACCATGCGCCTTGTGGACATTTCTTTTCCAGTCTATGCCCTCAAGGTATTTTTGTTCCTCCTCTGTTGAAAACCAATGGGGACAATGCCCTTGGGCATTCACGGCGAAATGTTCAAGATACACTCGGCGTTGCTTTCCGTCTTCGCCCATAAAGTAAATGGAAAAGTCAGGACAATACTGACGGAAATCCTTGTCAGCCGTGTCATATTCGTACTTTTCCTCATAACGGAAATGAATTCCATGCCGCCCGAGATAGTCGCACAATCGGCTTTCCTCGTCGCTCTTGCAGAACACCGGTCTCCCGTCCATGTCCTTGTAATATGAGTTCACCCCGTATTTCTGACGGGCGGTGATATATTCCTCCCTTGAAGAATACTCGAACCGGTCAATCATACGGTAACGGCTGTTAAGGATGTAGTCGGAAATCGCCGAATTAAATGCGGCATTGTTGTCCATTAGGTCGTGATACACCAGCGCCGGCAATCCCGCATCCGCAATTGTAGGCTTACGTCCTGTGGCCTCAGATATTATATCAAGTGCGAGCCTATGAAAGGTAACGCATTTGAGCGACTTCTCCCCAAGTCTCTCTGAAAGAGATTCGGCGGCTTTGCGAGTGAAGGTGATCAAAAGAATCTTGGATGGATCCACACCCTGTTTATCCACAAGATAGCGGACCTTACCGACTGTTGTCATCGTCTTTCCGCTTCCAGCACTGCTGATAACGAGGACATTATCCTCCAGCGAGACAACCGCCTCACGCTGCTGCGCATCCAGAGGATACTTCAGCACTGTATCGAAGAACTCCCTGTTGCGTTCAAGTTCTCGCCGGATGAATTGGCGGTTGTTCTCCTTTTTGAACTCTTTTGTGTTTGACAATGCCTTGCAGAGCCTCACGGCGGACTCTCCGGACGGAGACCGCCTTAGCTGCCGTGTTCCACGTACAGTCTTTAGTTTCTTTCCGAGGACTTCATACTTATCGCTCAAAGCAGTCCTTTCCGACTCCGTAATGTAATGTGAGTAATTGTAGTAAGAAGACAACTCTTCAAGCGCCGGAGCGACTTCCGGTTCAATTTCCTGTACCAGCGCTTCTCGCCGCGCGTCACGAGCCCTGTTCCTGAGCATAGCAATGGCCGGAACAAGAATCGCGATGACAAGAGACAATATGATGCAGGCTGTCAGCATAACGACTGTCAAAATTTACCGTACAAGCGACATCAACTGTTCAAAGCTGTCAATTTTACCATAGTGAACATCAGAGGTTGACAACTGCTCAAACAATTTTTTCGCGCAGTCGATTTTGCCGGATTCGATTCCCCGCAAATCGAGTGAGGACATTGACCCCTTCGTCTCCGCCACGAAATAGACATGTTTCACTTTGCCTTCTTCGAAAGCAATTGCCCAGTCCGGAGAATAATTCCCGACAGGAGTAGGTATATGGAAACCCTTCGGCAGCTTGGCATATACGACGACTTCTTTGGCTGCGTCAAGTTGCTCAACAAATTGTCTTTCAACGCTGTTTTCAGATGTGCCGTCAGTGAACACATAATCCATAATGCTCTTCTTCCCCGCGTAGGCCCTGTCCAACGTGGTATGTTTCTCCTGGGTAAAGATGTCGCTTGAATACTCGCCATCGACCTGATTGTAACTTATTCTTTCAACAATAATCGTGGCTTTCTGTTCCAGAATCAGACGAGAAACCTTTTGAATAAACTCCTCAGGATTGGCCGCATACATACCAAACTTTGACGGTCTTATCCTGGACAATATCTCTGCGACAGTCTTTCTGGTAAGCTTCGTGTTCGCTGCGACAGCTCCGAGCAAATCATATTTGATACCGGAGACCCTCCTGGTACGGAGTGCCTCACGAGATGTTGACTCATTTTCCAGCATGCTACCTTCCTTTAAGTCTTTGCCGGAGAGCTTATTCCTTTGAATGCCGCTCGTGACAACATAACTCAGTTCGGAAACCACCAGTTCTCTATCAATCGCAGCGACTGCCTTCTCAATAAGTTCAGAGCTGTCGAAGTTGACCTTATACGCATATTTGTGATTGATCCTATGCCACAGTTCCTGAAATTCTTTTTTGGAGAAATTGTCGTTCAGTTTATTCTCCGGAGTCTGCGGCTTACTTGCATCTTCAATCATGCCGTCAAGGGCATGAGGATCGAATATGCTCTGGACGCGCTTATAGACTTGTTCCGTATATGGCTCAAGGTCGTCTGTCAAAGGGACCAATTTATTATCTGCAAGCGCTTCCCGGAATGTGTCTGTAACACTGCCGTCCTTATGTATGTAATTATTCTGCCTGAGCTGGAAATAAATGTCGCTGGCCATCTCCTTGCCGACGGTAATGCTCGTGCCGTCAGCCGAAATGAATATCTTACCGACGAAGAAATCAACGTCCGCCTTTGTCGGTCTGTCGTAAAGGTCTTCACGGATTTTACTCTGCAGGTCAGAGACAAATGCCGCATACCCTTCCGAAGCGACAACCGTCAGTCTGTTTATCTTCTGCACTTCCTCGCCAAGGACATCGATGTCCTGACGCACTCCTTTTGAGTTGACGCACAGACGCAGCCCCCGTCCGACTTCCTGACGCTTTTGGGAAACGCTGCCGGATTGTCTCAAGGAGCATATCTGGAAGACATTGGGGTTATCCCAACCTTCACGAAGAGCGGAATGGGAGAAAATGAAACGGACTGGCTCATCGAGACTCAGCAGCCGCTCCTTATTCTTGAGTATCAGGTCATAAGCCGAAATGTCGTCGCTGATGTCGCTGCCCCGCTTCATTTCGCTGTTGACGGCATGACCTTTCTTGTCTATCGAGAAGTATCCCGAATGAGTCTCATGGGCACCTATGCCGCTGAGATAACTCATATAATCAGGATTGTACAGGTTTGAGCACTCGGATAGCTGCTCCTTGTATTCCTCTTCGAAGATTTCCCCATATCTTCCCAGAACCTGATTGCCCTCTTCATCGTATTTGCGATAATTGGCGACCTCATCGATAAAGAACAGGGAAAGACATTTGATTCCACGCTTGAACAGCTGCGCTTCCTTTCGGAGGTGAGCCTTTATCGTCTCCCGTATCTGGATGCGTGCCTTATATTCTGCGGTCACATTCCCTATAGCTTCCTTGATATGCAGAATCACACCATTACCGAAAATGACGCTGCAATCAGCCGTATTGAATTGATTGACTTTAATCTCCGATATGACAAATCCTCTGTACTGCTCCATCTCTCCGGAAAGCCAGTACAAGTCGTCTCCTTCAGACAGGTTCTTCAGCACTCTTTTGATGTTTCCGCCTTTATTTCGGATTTCAAATTCCAAACGTGCCTGAGGAGCGTGGTCTTTGGATATGATGATGTCCTCCAAATATGCATAGCTGTCGGTCCCCTTCAAGTTCTTCAAGTCAAAACCGACGACCTCAATCTGCTTGACCAGACGCTTGTTGTAGGCATCCAAGGCATCAAGAACATATACCGGATTGTGGGTTTCCTTGTGAGTCGCCGAATAATTGAGTGTGAAAAGCGGCTTGAATCTGGCAAGTGCCGTCTGGGTCGCAGTGCCGCCCATTTTCTGAGGCTCATCCAGAATCACGATCGGACGATTGGCCGCAATCACATCGATAGGGCGGCGCGAACCGAACTCATCACGCTTATCGTAAATGATACGGGCCGCCTTATTGCTCGCGCCCTCCTTAAGGGACGAGTTGAACGCCTGAGTGTTGATAATCATCACCGATATGTCCGCACTCTGCGAAAAGATGTCGATCTGATTCAGATTGTCTGAATTATAGATGAAATAGCGGGCCTTCTTGCCATACAGTTCCATAAAGTGGTCAACGGTGATGTCGAAACTCTTCTTTACACCCTCACGTATGGCCACGCTTGGCACCACGACTATGAACTTCGTCCACCCGAACTTTTTGTTCATCTCGAACATCGTCTTGATATAGACGTATGTCTTTCCAGTTCCGGTCTCCATCTCCACATCCAGCTGGCAATGCCCGAGTTTCTTTACGAGGTCACTGGATTGCCGGATGTTTTCCGATGCCTGGATTCTGTGGATATTCTTCAGAAGTTCTTCTTCGGAGAGAACGACATCTGCATTTTTATATCCCGTGTCCTCTTCATCGTCAGAAAACTCCAGCTCGCTTGCCTTCCGGGCAAGATAAGCGCTGCCTTTATCCACCTTGTACTCTAAAGAATCTTGATTGGGCTGCCCGTTGAAGACTTCGATGACGCTGTCAACCGCATCAGTCTGGTATTTCTGTATCTTGAATTGAAGTTTCATACTATAATACTTTCGTCACGGTGTTTGGCGCATAAGTCCTGAATATCTGCTCGAAATTTGTCGCCGTACTGTCGTTTGACAGTGACTTGTCGCGCAGAACGGCATACTGAGGCTGCATCTTGGCGATGGCAGTTACAACTTCATCATCGATGTCCATGTCAAAACATGCGACAAGGTAGTTGTCCGCCACATTGAAGACCTGTTTCCCGGCAATGACAGTCGTCTCAATCTTGCTGTCCAATGTCGCGCCCAGCTCCAGCATCACCTGGAAGAGAAGGTCTTCCGGAGTCCTGTCGTCTTTGACATTGTCCACCTGGCTGAACAGATTGGCCTGTGTGGTGTCAGCAGGGGAATAATACACGTCCCGCATATTCGAGGAATCCAGTTTCAGGACACGGAATCCGATGTCGAGGGCCTGGGTGGTTAGAGGGTTATCCTCCTTGATTTTTCTGCCGGCCCGGCGGATACGCTCCTTGCCGATTTCGCAGATGGTCTTGTAGCCGGCTTTATAGGCTTCACTCTTTTCGTCAGTGAGTTCCGGAAGCTGGACCATGATGAATTTACGATTACCTCCGTCCTCAGCGTTGAGTTGCATCACGGCATGGGCGGTAGTGGCGGAGCCGCTGAAGAAGTCAAGGATAATGCAATCTGTATCGTTTGGAGTAGCCATTTTAATGAACGATAATATAGTTTCCTCATCTTTAGGAAAAGGGAATAGCCCTTTGTGACCGAACAAAGAATCAAGTCTTTTAGATGCACCTCTTCCATCTTTATAAAATACGCTTGCCATTACCTCATATTCTGTTTCTTTTAAGTATCGTTTCAAACATGGAACAGAATTCTCGTCTTCACCAAAATGGATTCTTTTCTCTGCTAATAGTTTTGGAAGATTTTGTATTCCAAAACGCCAACCGCCAGATGGAACTTTGCAAGGTCTCTGATTTATTGGGTGAAGAATATCAAATCTTCCACCAGTTCCAGTTCCTTGGGATATATCACCAGGAAAATAAATTCCTTTTTCATCGACACATTTATAATGCGAGTGAGCTTTCGCGGGTGAACTATCTGGCAGAGATTTATAGAAAGAACGTAGCCTTTTTTCTATTGCATGATTGTCATTGTGGTAGATACCTTTTAGACGCTCATATTCTCTGTAGATTTCTTCTAATCCCGTTTTTTTAGTTTTCCAATATTCGTATGTGGATTTTTTTGATTCGTTGATAGAAACGAGACGATTTCTGTTATATACAAGGCAATACTCGTGATTTATTGCGATTTGCGCAGCCATAGATTTGCGTCCTTGTTCCCAAATTAAACAAGCGACAAAGTTCTCTTTCCCAAACAATTCATCGCAAACCGTCCTAAGATTCCCCACCTCATTATCATCAATTGAAATGAATATCACCCCATCCTCAGTCAGAAGATCCCTTGCAACCTTGAGCCTCGGATAAATCATATTCAGCCAATCCGTATGGAACCGTCCATTGCTCTCGGTGTTCGTCACAAGACGCCGCCCCTGCTCATCGAACTGCCCCGAGTTTGCAAGATACTCGGAAGTTGACTCCGCAAAGTCGTCCTCATAGACGAAGTCGTTGCCGGTGTTGTATGGCGGGTCGATGTAAATCATCTTCACCTTATGCAAGTAAGTCTCTTTCAGGCATTTCAGGACATCGAGATTATCACCCTCAATGTAGAGATTCCCGGTGTTGTCAAAATCCACACTCTCTTCTCGGCACGGACGAAGCGTAGCATTGATTGGCGAATTTGCCAGAAGGATCGCCTTTTTCTTGTCCGGCCAAGTGAACTGATAGCGTTCCTCCTTGCCGGAGATAATCTCGGAAGAGAGATTCTGCTGCAACTTCTCGAAATCCACTTTATGCTTCAGTATAGGACTGCCGTCCGGCTCATAACCAGTGATTGTCTCGGTCACGCAGTCCGGGAACAACGAGGCTATCTTCTCAATGTTTGCCTGCACGCCGTCGGCGCTTTGCATATTCAACTTTTCCATGGTATTACAGTTTCTTTTTTAATTCAACTAAGGCCCTATGCAGCTCGAACTTCTTATTCGGCTGCGTTTCCGCCTGCACTCTTCGCTCAAGACAAGCTATCTCACTCATAAGAGCGGCTCTCTCAGCAGTCCGGATTATCGCCTCCTTAATGTTCTTTTCTCCAGACATTATACTGTCTCCGGCGACTGTTCTTACAAATGATTCGTATATAACGTCCATAGTGTCACCGGACAGAGTCAGACGGGCAGAAACTTCCGACTGCCAACCGGTACTGAAAGTCTTGATAATCCTGTAATGCTTTCCGGAATCGCTTACTTGAGCCAACGGCTCTTTATAGTTTATCAGAAAGCAAATCTTCTCTTCAAAACTGAGAATGAACAGCGTGTGCCGGGGCATCATCTCGTCGATGAAAGAGAATATGTTTTCCGCAAGGTCACGCTCCTTCATCGTCACGAGGAACACCGCGATTTCGTGCACGTTTTTTCCGTCCCGGACATTTATCGTGGAAGGAGCGAGTTTCGCAAGCCACTCTATGCGTTCGATTTCCCGGGTGAAGTTTTCCTTCATCCGGACATTCGCTCCCAAGTTGTCGATAAACGCCTTCTTTGGAACGAGCCTTTCGACGAGCGTCTGCTGCGGAAACAAATCTCTAATCATTTCTTCTCACGTATTATCAGGAATGAGATAAGTTCAAAGTCGTCCAGGCCCTTTATGTCATCCAACAGCGCAGTAGTCTCTCCTTCGGAGAACAGACTCATTACATCTGATTCTTCCTTGACTTCGGCAATGCTTTTTACAGCATTATGCAATAACGAGCTATAGCGTTCCATCCGTCTTCCATCATCGGTCTCTCTGTTGACTTCAGCGCACAAGTCTCTGTCGTAATCCGCCTTTCCTTTGCAGAGATGCCGCATCGTATCCAAGAGGTTCTTAGGGTGCAGGTAATCACAGAGGACCTGGCCGTCATCTGCAAGATAAACCATATAGAAAGGATGCAGAAGATTCTTCTTTCCGATGTTTACGGCATTGTTGCGGTTCTTAAGTATGAAGATGACTCCAGGCCTTGCGTGTTCGGAAGATTGGGCAACAGCTTCCAAGCCGAACGGTGCATGCTCAATGTCCGGATGCTCCTTCACATAAGACAGCAAATCCATTCTGAAGTCATTGAGCCCAAGGTCCATGATGTTTATGCCTGTGTCCATGTCCTCGATATCTACAACTTCCTTCTGGAGCCGTTTAAGCTGTCCCAGTCGATACTGCAAGTCCGCCTCTTCTCCTGCGGACAACGGGTTACCGGTTCCGGCAGCCGTCAATATTGTGGCCTTCATTCTGCTCTCGACCCTTCCTTTAAGCTTGATGTAGTCATCAAGTTCCATGTCGGGCCAATAATTGACCAGCTGTATGCAGTCGTTTGTCGAGCCTATTCGGTCAATTCTTCCGAACCGCTGGATGATCCGGACCGGATTCCAGTGGATGTCGTAGTTAATCAGATAATCGCAGTCCTGAAGGTTCTGGCCTTCACTGATGCAGTCTGTCGCTATCAATATGTCTATATCTTCCTTCGCATCAGGAAAGAGCGTGTCACGGTCTTTAGACTTCGGTGAGAAGAATGTAAGGATATTGTTGAATCCGGGAGTAAAATTCTTTATCGTGCACTTTCCGTCAGAATTTCCGGTCACAATAGCCGTATTAAGGCCAAGTCTCTCCTTGATTCTGCCGGACAGGTTCTCATACAGGTATTCCGCAGTGTCAGCAAAGGCAGTGAATATGAGAATCTTGCGATTATTGTCATTTATCGGATTCTCACATTTGTGACGGATATCCTCAATAAGCATCTGAAGCTTGCTGTCATGTTCGGGAGTTATATCCTTGAGCATGAACAGCAGCAAGTCAAGCTGGTTTTTGTCTGCTTCCAGATCACGCTGCCACGATATGTAGTCCATATCCGAAAGCCTTATGGACGTCTTCTTATTGATGACTATATCTTCTTCGAGTTCAAGGCCTTCGAGATCAATATCCGGAACCTGGACTGTGCCTGCTGACTTTCTGAGTCCATATTCATCAATCACGCTCAATACATTGCCGATGCCTTCTCGTATCCTCCCAAGAGTGAGTCTGAACGAGTTCACAGAACTCTCAAGTCTCTTCAGCAGGTTCGCCGCCATGAGATTGCGAAGTCCTTTCTCGCGGCCATCTATTGACAATCCTTCTCCCTCGTAGTCAATTGAATAATCGTCTTTCGCACTTTCCAGCAAGTACAACGAAGGTGTATAGTATGAAAGGTTGAGCGAGTTCAGAGACTCGGCTATGTCCTTGAAATTTATGGCGGAATCGAGATCTGTCAAAACAGGCCGTCTGGATATGGGTGCCAATCTTTCTGGGAATTTCCCGATATCCTTCATATCGTAGTACTTCACGATGTGGCTTCGGCTTCGGGCGATTGTTACGGCATCAAGAACCTGGAAGAAATCAAAACTCAAATCCGACAATAATTGCTCGGTGGTACGCTCCTCAACAGGGAGCTTCGCCCATCTGTTATAAGCGGTTTGTGCCGCACGGAAGATATCGTCAATTCCTCTGCCAAGCCCCAATGCATCATTTATAATCTGAGATTTCCCCTCGTATGCCAGCTGGAGCTGGTTCTTCAAATCGTTGAAACGGTTGTTTACCGGTGTCGCACTGAGCATCAGAACCTTGGTCTTTACACCAGGACGAATGACTTTATTCATCAGCCTCTGATAGCGGTTCTCTTTTCTTGGCGGAGTCCCTGCCTCATAGTCGTAATCTCCATCGTCTATATTTCCCCCGTTTCTGAAATTATGACTTTCATCTATCACAATCAGGTCGTAGTTCCCCCAATTGACGCTGGCAAGATCAAGTCCGTTGCTTTCGCCATGTTCTCTGGACAAATCCGTATGAAACAGAATATCGTACCTTAGCCTGTCACCGGCAATAGGGTTATTCTTATAATTGGCACGATAGTTCTGCCAATTGCTGTTCAACTTCTTCGGGCAGAGCACCAGCACTGATTTATTCTTGTTCTCGTAGTATTTGATTACGGCAAGCGCCGTGAATGTCTTTCCAAGACCAACGCTGTCCGCAAGGATACACCCGTTGTATTTTTCCAACTTGTTGATGATCGCCAGAACTGCGTCCTTCTGAAAGTTATAGAGTTTATTCCATATCAGGCTGTTCTTGAAGCCGGTACGTTCATTCGGCAAAACATCCTCTGAAATGTCTTCAAGAAACTCTCTGAAGATATTGTACAGGGTGATGAAGTAGATGTATTCCGGAGCATTTTCCTGATAAACTGTACCAATATAATCAAGCACCTTCTCCGTGACATCCGAAAACTTGTCATCGTTGTCCCACAATGAATTGAAGATGCTCAAGTAGCTATCAGACATTGGTGCCGGCAAGACATTGACCATACTGTAGACATCATTTCCCCTGACGCATCCCAACTGCGATGTAGTGAAATCATTAAAGGGGACATATACAGCATCCGATTCGCCGGACAGGTGAAGAAATCCTCCCATTTGTTCATTGGAAGAATTTGATTTAAACTGTACTTTCCTACGAATCCAGTCGGCACATTCCTTTGCAATAGCCTTCTGGGATAATTTATTACGAAGCCTTATTTCGAAGTCTGTACCATAAAGGCTGCGTTCACGATTAAGTTTAGGTATGAAGAACTCCCTTTTCTCCTTGGCGTTACCTTCGCTTACAAATGTCGGAGAAGTAAAGATGAACCTCAGTTGTTCCACCTTTTCCAGTTCTTCTTTGAGAGCCTCATAGGCATAGATGGAGAACGATGCGGCCGCAATACTTATGCGACCTCCATCGGATATCCGTTCTTTAAGATCATCTACAACTCTCTCACTTATATTGTTTATCAGTTTCAACCCCATTTGCGGAATGCTTGCTACTCAACGCAAATATAGCAAATATCGCAACGCCCCCAACCTCAAGGGGCGGCAAAACGTCACTTCCCCGTACAAAAGCCTCACGCCATGCCCCCCAAAAAACAGCCGCCAAAAGATTGCCGTCCGATCCTGTCATTGGAAAGGACGCGGCAGGACATTTCTTTGCGGCAGCCAAACATTTCGGGATTTTCGGCCCGTTTTTTTCGTCTGATATTTACTTGCGAAAATTAACTATCTTTGGAAGTTGGACATTAATTCGCTACGGTTATGGAGAAGAAAAGGATAAAGTACCCGATAGGGGTGCAGACATTTGACAAGATAATCGATGGAGGCTACCTCTACATCGACAAGACAGGCTATGTCCACGACCTGGCGGAGAACTACAGCTACGTATTCCTCAGCCGGCCGCGGCGTTTCGGAAAGTCCCTGCTCTCCTCCACCATCCACAGCTATTTCACCGGAGAAAAGGAGCTGTTCGAGGGTCTTGAGGCCGGGAGGCTTAAGAAAGAATGGCCTAAGCATCCCGTGTTCCACTTCGACATGTCCACGGCAAAGCACCTTGACGAGGAGCAGCTGTTAAGCGAACTGAGCCTGAAACTCGACCGATACGAAGAAATCTACGGAAAAGTCGAGACCGAAACTCAAATCAATCAAAGATTCGAGGGGCTCGTACAAAGGGCTGTCAAACAGACCGGCGAGAAGGCCGTGGTCATCATAGATGAGTACGACGCCCCGCTTCTGGACGTTGTAAACAACCAGGAGAGGCTCTCCCCGATGCGCCAGATAATGAGGAACTTCTACAGCCCCATCAAGAGCCTCGATCCGTATCTGAGGTTCGTCTTCATCACAGGCATCACCAAGTTCGCACAGCTCAGCATATTCAGCGAGCTCAACAACCTTAAGAACATCTCCATGATGCCAAGATATTCAGCCATCTGCGGCATATCCCAAAGCGAGCTGGAGACCCGGATGAGCGCCCCTGTGCAGGAAATGGCGGATGAACTGGGGCTGTCAGCCGAGGAGCTGCTCTCCAAACTCAAAAGCAACTATGACGGCTACCATTTCTGCGCCAAATCCGAAGACATATACAATCCGTTCAGTCTCCTCAATTCATTGTCTGACAAAATGTTCGGCAGTTATTGGTTCAACACTGCCACTCCCACATTCCTGACAGAGCGGCTGCGTGAAACCCCCGTTGAGGATAACCTCCTTGACAGGATGACAGAAATTGCGCAGAGCGACTTCGACATCTCCCCGGAATTCACCGACAGCATCCTTCCTCTCCTCTATCAGACAGGATATCTCACCATCAAAGCCTACTGTCCGGAAGACGACTCCTACACCCTCGGCTATCCCAACCGGGAAGTACGCGAGGGCTTCCTCAAGGGCCTGCTCAACAGTTACCGCGGCTCCGAAGGCATGAGCGCCTCATTCGTCCTGCAGTTCAACAAAGCACTGAAGACCAACGACATCAATGGTGCCATGGAGCGGCTTCAGTCCTTCCTCGCCGGCATCCCCTACGACCTTGAAAACAAGACCGAGAAGCACTTCCAGACCATCATCTACCTCATTTTCTCACTGCTCGGCTACTACATCAGAGCCGAGGTCAAGTCAGCCGCAGGCCGGGCCGACGCCGTCTGCTGGACCAAGGACAGGACCTACGTCTTCGAGTTCAAGCTCGACGGTTCCGCAGAAGATGCCTTAAAACAGATTGACGACAAGGGCTACCTGATTCCTTATAAGGCGGACGGAACCTGCGTCAAGGTCGGCGTCAACATCTCCTCCCGGACCCGCACCATCGAATCCTGGAAGATTGACATGCAAGAAGTGATCTGTTAAGTTATTGTTTTTGCACAACAAAAAAATTATTGTAACTTCACAGCGCAAATCAAATTGTAGCGCATCGACATTATGGCTCTGCCATCCGAAAAACTCGGTGACGACTGGTGTCTTTCGCCGGAAGTTTCATTGGATATCCAGACAGGCAACTGGACGGTTCTGCCCCAATTGATAGTCCGTTCCCCGAAATGCTCAAACACGACTGTGAACCTGCTTTTCGGATGCAGCATATTCTTCTTAAAGGCGGAATGTGCAAGCAGTATTGTCAAAGAAAACAGATATGGCTTGAATGTATATGGAATCCCTGAAGCATTAGTGATGTCCTCGCCGATCATGTTCCATAGGAACGCCATCACTGCAAGAACCGCATTGGCTTCTGTAAGAGATTCTTCAGATGTACTGCCATTCCTTCTCGACAAAGGGCGTTCGTCACGTGCTGGCAGACTCATCGGTGCATTCAACAATGTACAAATGACATCCATAGCCGATGACATTAAAGATACAATGACAAGGTTGGGTTATGTCATTCGTGAAGATGCCCCATTCACTGAACAGCAGGAATTCATAAGGGAGCAATCTCCATACGCAACCAGAATCCGCCTGATGTGGCAGAGTATGCGAGATGCTGTAATTTCCACGAAACCAGACATCTCAGAAGCTATCACCGCAGAAAGTTATATGAAAGATGCCGAAGACCGCTACAAACTTGACGCTTACCATTCCTTGTCAATAGAAGGCTATAAAGTGTCCGAAGAACTGATAGAAAAGGTTCGCAGAGGCAATTGGAAACCAGATTCAAGTTCATCAGACCGTGAGGCCAAAAACGCTCTTGCAGCACGAGGTTATTGGCAGGCATTTCAAGAAGTCAAGAAAAGCATCCGTACGATACTTGATGGTTCAAATGCCGGTGCAGTCGTCGAGAAAGACCACCGTAGATGGTATCAGGAAATGTTCACCCCTTCTGTTATGGCAGGCATCATCAAAGTTTCTGACATAGCGGGGTACAGATCAGATCAAGTGTACATCAGGAACTCCAAGCACACGCCTCTTGATCCCGAGGCCGTCAGGGATGCGATGCCTGTACTTTTTGATCTGCTTAAAAATGAGCCAGACGCTTGGACACGTGCAGTTCTGGGGCACTTCGTTTTCACGTTTATCCACCCATATATAGACGGGAACGGCCGAATGGGTCGTTTCCTTATGAATGCTATGCTCGCCTCCGGTGGCTACCGATGGACAATCATCTCCAAGGACATTAGAGACGACTATATGGCTGCCCTTGAGAAAGCCAGCGTAGATGGAGATATCCGGGAGTTTGCAAAACTTCTGGCATACCTTGTAAATTAGACCAAGTTCATCACCCCGTTCGTCGGAGCACAGAAGGATATTTTAGTTATCTTTGGAAGTTGGACATTAATTCGCTACGGTTATGGAGAAGAAAAGGATAAAGTACCCGATAGGGGTGCAGACATTCAAAGAAATTGTCGAGGAAGGATACCTTTACATCGACAAGACAGGCTATGTCCACGATCTGGCTGAGACATATAAGTACGTGTTCCTCAGCCGGCCGCGGCGTTTCGGCAAGTCCCTGCTCTCCTCCACCATCCACAGCTATTTCGCAGGAGACAAGGAACTGTTCGAGGGGCTGGAGGCAGGGAGGCTGAAGAACGAATGGCCCAAGCACCCCGTGTTCCACTTCGACATGTCCACGGCGAAGCACCTCGACGAGGAACAGCTGCTCCGCACCCTTGGTTACAAACTCAGCGCATACGAGAACGCCTTTGGAAAGGATGAAAGCATCTCTGAAGGCGATGTGAACGCCCGTTTTGAGAGGCTGGTAAAAGTGGCCGCCGAGAAGACTGGGGAGAAGGCCGTCATTATCATTGATGAGTACGACGCACCTCTTCTCGATGTGATGAACAACCAGCAGAGGCTCGCCCCGATGAGACAGATAATGAGGAACTTCTACAGCCCCATCAAGAGCCTCGACCCCTACCTTCGCTTCGTCTTCATCACCGGCATCAACAAGTTCGCGCAGCTCAGCATCTTCAGCGAACTCAACAACCTGCAGAACATCTCCATGATGCCCGAGTACTCAGCCATCTGCGGCATATCCCAGAGCGAGCTGGAGACGCAGATGAAAGAATCCGTCAGGAGAATGTCAGAGAGCCTCGGCCAGTCCTGCGAAGAGACTCTGGAAGAGCTGAAACGCAACTATGACGGCTACCATTTCTGCGCCGGATCAGAAGACATCTACAACCCGTTCAGCCTCATCAAGTCGCTTGACGCCAAGGACTTCGGCTCTTATTGGTTTGAAACCGGAACTCCGACTTTCCTTGTAGAATGGCTTCAGCGTTCTCAAATTGACGAGACAGCACTCAACAGCATGCCGATGATCCCGTCAACAGCTTTCGACATCTCTCCAGAAGTCAGCAACAGCCCTTTGCCTGTCTTATACCAGACCGGCTACCTGACAATCAAAGGATATGACAGAAGGACAAGGCTTTTCACACTCGGATATCCCAACGAGGAAGTGCGCTTAGGCTTCTCCCAGTGCCTTCTGGCCGGCTACGACCATGATTACGCCTCAGGCTCGATCTTCGTCGCCCGATTCTTCTCCGCCATGGATAGCCACGACATCGACAATGCCCTCACGCTCCTCCAGTCCTTCCTCGCCGGCATCCCTTACGACCTTGAAAACAAGACCGAGAAGCACTTCCAGACCATCATCTACCTCATCTTCTCCCTGCTCGGCTACTACACCCGGGCCGAGGTCAAGTCCGCCGCAGGACGGGCCGACGCCGTCTGCTGGACCAGAGACAGGACCTACGTCTTCGAGTTCAAGCTCGACGGCTCCGCAGAAGATGCCTTAAAACAGATTGACGACAAGGGCTATCTCATACCGTATAAGGCGGACGGAACCTGCGTCAAGGTCGGCGTCAACATCTCCTCCCAGACCCGGACCCTTGAGTCTTGGAAGATAGAAACTCTTGAACGCTAGATGCACTAACTCATCATCTTTCAAATCGAATTCGAGCATTGCCACAGCGGCCCTACACCGCCACCACAGCCCGTCCCGTACAGGATCAGCCCCGTTTTCTGTACCGAAAATATAAAACACGAAAAAAGGCCGGCTGAAAACAGCCGGCCTTATTTGTGATGAAGCAGAAATTACTTCGTGATGACCTTGGCCATCTCGAGAACCTTGTTGGAGTAACCCCACTCATTGTCGTACCATGCGCAAACCTTCACGAAGGTAGGATCGAGCTGGATACCGGCCTTCACATCGAAGATGGAGGTGTGAGGGTTGTTGCGGAAGTCGGTGGAAACGACAGCCTCGTCGGTGTATCCGAGAACGCCCTTGAGCTCACCCTCGGAAGCCTTCTTCATGGCAGCGCAGATCTCCTCGTAGGTGCAAGGCTTCTCAAGCTCTGCGGTGAGGTCAACGAAGCTGACGTCAGAAGTAGGAACACGGAGTGACATGCCGGTAAGCTTGCCGTTGAGGACAGGGAGAACCTTGCCTACAGCCTTTGCAGCGCCGGTAGATGAAGGGATGATGTTCTCGAGGATACCGCGGCCGCCTCTCCAGTCCTTCTTTGAAGGGCCGTCAACGGTCTTCTGGGTAGCGGTAGCAGCGTGAACTGTGGTCATGAGACCCCTCTTGATTCCGAAGGTGTCATTGAGGACCTTGGAGATAGGAGCGAGACAGTTGGTGGTGCAGGAAGCGTTGGAGATGATGTCCTGGCCGGCGTAGGTCTCATGGTTTACACCATAGACAAACATCGGGGTGGCATCCTTGGAAGGAGCTGACATGATCACTTTCTTCGCACCGGCCTTGATGTGCTCGCGGGCGGTCTCGTCGGTGAGGAAGAATCCGGTGGACTCTACAACTACATCTGCGCCGACCTCGTCCCACTTGAGGTTTGCAGGCTCCCTCTCCGCTGTGACACGGATCTTCTTGCCGTTTACGACAAGAGCCCCATTGTCAACAGAAATCTCGCCCTTGAAGATGCCGTGTACTGAGTCGTACTTAAGCATGTAGGCGAGATACTCAGGATCGAGAAGGTCATTGATACCTACGACTTCGATGTCGTTGGAGAAGTTCTCAACTGCTGCACGGAAAACCATACGTCCAATACGGCCAAATCCGTTAATACCAAGTTTTACCATTTCAATAAAAGTAATAAGTTGTTATAAATTCTTTTACTATACTTCTAACCGTTTAAGGCGCTGCAAATTTATCAATTTTTCTATTGAAAATCAATTATCTTTGCCGAAAAATTCACAATGAAGATAATAATCACCAACGATGACGGCTACAAATCCAAGGGGCTGCAAGCCCTGACCGGCATCATGCGCCGTTTCGGAGACCTCACGGTAGTGGCCCCGAAAGCCCCGCAGAGCGGGATGTCGATGGCCGTATCCATGGGCCACAGGCCGATCGCCGTCAAGAAGCTCACTAAAGAACCCGGGCTTGAACGCTGGTATCTGGACGGCACACCCGCCAGCTGCGTCAAGTTCGCCCTCGACAACATACTCTGGCCAGCAGAGCCCGACCTGGTAGTAAGCGGGATCAACCACGGGAGCAACGCAGCCACAGCCGCCATCTATTCCGGCACGATAGGAGCCGCGATGGAAGGCGCCGTCAACGGAGTGCTGTCGATCGGGGTCAGCCTTGACAGCTTTGACCCGGACGCCGATTTCTCAGCTGTGGAGAAGATGCTTCCGGACATCATCAGCAAGATCCTCAAGCATTCCGGACACCGCTACGGCCTGTTCTACAACATCAACTTCCCCGCCCTGCCCGCAGACAGGATCAAGGGGATCCGCTTCTGCCACATGGGCAAGGGGCATTGGGAAAAAGAATACCGGCCTTATGCTGAATTTCTCGCCGAGAGCGGAAAAACTCCTGACGAGGCGGCCCGAAAGTACCTTGACAGCCTGGAGGAAGGCGAAAGCGTATACGTGATGGCAGGAGAGTTCACCGACAACGGGGACAATGTCTACCCTGCCGACCACCAGCTAGTGTTGGACGGGTACGTGACCATAACCCCGCACAACATAGACAACACAGACGAGGCGGAACTGCGACACCTATGCGATACTACCTTATAGCGGGGGAAGCCTCGGGCGATCTCCACGGAAGCAATCTCATCAGAGGCCTCGCCGCCGAAGACCCGCAGGCGACCTTCAGATTCCGCGGAGGAGACCTCATGCTTGAGGCTGCCCGGGAAAGCGGCGCAGCGTGCACCCTCGTCAAGCACTACCGGGACGGCGCCGTGATGGGTCTTTCGGAAGTCCTCTCCAAAGGGTTCAAGCTTCTGGGAGACCTCAAGCGGTGCGAAGAAGACATCCTCGAATGGAAGCCTGATGCCGTGATCCTCATAGACTACCCCGGCTTCAACATGAAAATGGCCCGCTTCTGCCACGAAAAAGGCCTGAAGGTCTTCTACTACATAGTCCCAAAGACATGGGCCTCCCGCGAAGGGCGCAACAGGCAGCTAAAAGAGTATGTGGACAGGCTCTTCATCGTCTTCCCTTTCGAAGTCCCGTATTTCACTTCGCGCGGAATACCGTTCACCTACGAGGGCAACCCCCTCGTGGACGCCGTGGATACCCACCAGTATTCGCGCCCCGAAACCAGCAAGTACATAGCCATGCTCGCCGGTTCGAGAAAGGCCGAAATCTCCAGGATGATGCCGGTCCTGATGCAGGTGGCCGACACCTTGACAGGCATTGAGCGGTATCGGGACTGGAAGTTCATCGTGGCCGGAGCCCCGTCCAGAAGCGAGGATGACTACAGGCCATACATTGGCGAAAGGAAAAACGTACGGCTCATATTCGGCCGCACCTACGACATTCTGAAATACGCCGAAGCCGCCGTCATAAATTCAGGCACGGCATCCCTCGAGGCAGCCCTGATCGGCACGCCACAGCTCGTCGGCTGGAACACATCAGCGCTCACATGGTTCGCCGCCAGGCACATCCTACATGTCCAGGACCACATCAAATACATCTCCCTTGGCAACCTGTGCCTAGACAGAGCCGTGTTCAAGGAATTCCTCCAGAACGATTTCAATCCGGACAACGTCTGCACGGAACTCAGGAGAATCCTTGAAGATGGGCAATACCGCGAAAAAATGGAGCAAGGCTACACAGAGATAAGAGAATCCCTCGGCGGAAGCGGAGCATCACGCAAGGTCGCTGCCGCCATGATAAAAGAACTCAATACTGCCTCTCGCCAAAGATAGCCGTGCCGATACGGACTATGGTGGCCCCGTACTCTATGGCAATCCGCCAGTCTTCGGACATCCCGATGGAGAGTTCCTTGAAATCTCCGTGCTCGGGGAAAAGGTCCTTGAGATAAGAGAAGAAATGGCTGATCCGTGCGAAGTCGGCACGGATGTCGTCTTCGTTGTCGGTATGGGTAGCCATCCCCATCAGGCCGCAGAACCGGACATTGCGGTAGTTGTCCGCCTTGAAAAGAATGTCGAGAATCTCCTCCTCCACAAAGCCCTGCTTCGTCTGCTCGGCACCGATGTGCATCTCAAGCAGGACAGGTATCACCTTGCCGTTTTTCGCGCCCCACCCGTTGACATCCTCCAGAAGATGCAGACTGTCTATCGACTCGACCATGTCGGCATACGGCAGGACGAGTTTGAGTTTGTTGGTCTGGAGGTGGCCGATGAAATGCCAGACGAAATCCTCGCGAGGGACACCGAGCCGCCCGTGGATCTCCTCGATCTTCTGTGCGAACTCCTGGGGCCTGTTCTCCCCGAAACGGTGCTGCCCCGCATGGTAGGCTTCCATTATGGCCTCGACCGGATGGAATTTGGAAACTGCCACCAGTTTGACTTCCGGCGGCAGTTCCTTCAAGATGTTGTCTATGTTTTCCTTTATCATGCCTAACGGCGTTTCTGCTGTTGTTTGAGCTGCTGCTCCTGCATCCTCTGGACTTCCTCCAGCTTCTGCTGCCACTTGCTCTTCGGGAGCGGCTTGCCCTCGGAAGCGCGGACTTTCTCAAGAATCGCGTCCTTGTCTATGGACTTGCGGATCAGCCATGTCTGAAGTATGGAGATCAGCTGCGAGAGAAGATAATAGTAACTCAAGGCGGCGGAGAGGCTGTTGCAGATGAAGAACATCATTATAGGCATCATCCACAGGCTCATGAACCTCATCGATGCCGCGCTCGGGTCATTGGCGTTAGGCTGCGAAGCCATAGTCAACTTTGAGTAAACCCACATGGTCACAGCCATCAGAAGCGCAAAGAGCGACAGGTGATCGCCCAGAATAGGAATCCTTACCCCATAGTCTATGATGGAATCATAGGCTGAAAGGTCGTGACACCACAGGAACGACTGCTGGCGCAGCTCGATGGACGCCGGGAAGAAGCGGAACATCGCCCAGAGGATAGGGAAAGTCAGAAGCATCGGGAGACATCCGCCCATAGGGCTCACCCCGGCACGCTTGTAGAGAGCCATGGTGGCCTGCTGCTTCTTGAGCATCTCCTGCTGGTTGTCGGTGTGCGGATACTTGGCGTTGATCTTGTCAAGTTCCGGCTTGAGGGCCGCCATCTTGGCTGAAGACGCATAGGACTTGTATGTCAGAGGGAAGACCACAAGTTTGATCACTATCGTCATCAAGAGGATGATGATACCGAAGTTGCTGATGAAACGGCTGAAGAAGTCGAACATCGGGATGATGGCATACTTGGTGAACCACCCCACGAGCCAGCCTCCAAGAGGGATTATCTTCTCATATTTCTGGTCATAACTCTTGAGTGTCTTGTAGTCGTTAGGACCGAAGTAGAATTCGAGCGGGACGCTGACATTGTCACCCTGACCGAGTTCCGCGCGCATCTTGGCGCTGCATGCCATGAGGTTGCGCTCCGGATCGTCCTGCTGGAAGAAATTAATTCCCAATTCCCCGGAAGAGAACTGCTGCGGAGCACGGACGATGGCGGAGAAGAACTGCTGCTGGAAAGCGAACCAGCTCAGACGTGACTCCACCCTCTTGGATGCGCTGCGTCCGCGGCCGATCTCGACAGGCTTCTTGTCTCCGTCGAAATAGTAGTCAAGCTTGGAATACTGGGTCTCATTCTTATATCCTTTCTCCATCCTCGGCATTGTAAGCTCGAAATCAATGTCGTACGAACTGACATTGCGCGGTATGACACCCTGCATCCCCACGAAAGAGAGCTGGTTGTCCACGCGGTAGCTCTGTCCGAGAAGGGTGTACTTCTGCTCGATGTACCCGCCCCCCTCGAAAGGCAGACGCATCACCACAGAACTGTCGGTCACTGCCGCAACGGTGAAGTTAAAGTCTTTGGTCTGGATGTATTCACCGGTATAGAGACTCACCGAATACTCGGCTCCGCCAGGGCGGAAAATATACAGATCCGTGCTGTCGTAGTTGCGGAACTTCTTGAGCCTTACCGAATAAGGCTTGGCTCCGCGTGTGGTGAGCTTCATCTCGAGGACATCGTTCTCAAGCGTGACAATGCTCTCCTGTGCTTTGGTCGCGCTCTCAAGCAGGGAGTCCTTATAGATGGCCACCTGTCTGGCGGACTCTAGTACTGGCTCTCCGGGCTCGATGACAGCCTCGGATGCCATCTGCTGAGGCGGCATCTGCGAGAGAGCTATGGAATCCTGCTGAGCCTGAAGCTGCGCGGCCTTGCGGGCCCTGTCTGACTGAAAAACTGTAAACCCTATGAAAATAAGGGCGATGAGAACAAATCCGATTACCGAATTTTTATCCATTATCTGCTTTCCTCCTCTGCTTTACGAATCTGGGCTTCAAGGTCTTTGAGCTCTTCCTTCGCCTTGTCAATCTTCTCCTGCATCTGCCTTATAAGCGGTTCACTGTTCTTTGAAGCAGAGAAAAATCCTATGTTGTTCTCGTAAGTGGTGATGTTCTGCTGAAGGGCGCGGTACTTGCTGACAAGGGCGTCCTTAGGACTCTGGACAGCATCTCTCCTTCCGGGACGGCCGGAGCGTGGGCTTTGGGAGAAAAGCGGGAAAGCCTTCTTCATGGCGTCACGGAACGCATCGTTGACATTGTCCTTCTCCTTGTACGGGACGTGTCCGATGGCCTGCCAGCGCTCGTTGAATGAACGCATTTTCTCGGCATTGGCTGTCTCGTCGTCGCCCGGAGTGTACGCGAGCACTTCCTCGATAAGTTTCTTTTTGGCTCTGAGGTTGGAGTAGAAATCATTGTCAGTGGAGGCGTTGGCGTCACGCTTCTCGAAGAACTCATCGCATGCGGCGCGGAAACGTTTCCATAACTGCTCAGACTTCTTGCGTGGCACTGAACCTATTTCTTTCCACTGCTTCTGCAAGGCCACATACTGGTCGGCCGTCTTCTTCCAGTCGGTGCTGTCCTTGAGGGCCTCGGCCTGGTCGATCAAGGCCTGCTTCTTCTCGAGGTTGGCGTTGAGGTTGTCCTTTATATCCGTGAAATATGCCCTCTTTTTTGCGAAGAAAGCATCGCACGCGGCACGGAAGCGGTCGTAGATCTTCTGGTTCTCCTTCTTGGTGGCATAACCGATCTTGCGCCACTCCTGCTGCAGGGACTCTATCTCCTTGGTCAGCGCTGTCCAGTCGGCTGAGGTCCTGACATCCGTGGCGGCTATTTCCTCGAGCTTCTCGCACAGTGCCCTCTTCTTCTCGAGATTCTCCTCCTGCTGCTCTTTAAGTCCCTCGAAATGAGCCTGATAGCGCTTATTGATGACTGCGGTTGCAGCCTTGAAACGGTTCCATATATCCTCGCGTTTCTCCTTGGCCACCGGGCCGTACTCCTTCCACTGTTCGTGGAGCTTCTGGAGTTCGTGGAACGCGTTCACGACATTGTCGTTCTCGGCAAGCTTCTCAGCCGCCTCGCAGAACGCCTCCTTGGCCTCAAGGTTTTTGCGGAAGTCCAGATCGCGCAGGTCGCGGTTGATCTTGACCATGTCGTAGAACTTCTCCACATAGTACTGGTAAGTGTCGTTTATATCCCTGTAGGCTGTCGCCGGTACCGGGCCGGCATCCCTCCAGCGGTTCTGAAGTTCACGGAACACCGGGAAACGGGCGCTCACATCCTCCTGGCCTTCCACAAGAGCCTTGAGCTCGTCTATGACGGCCTGCTTCTTGGCGAGGTTGGCTTCACGCTGTTCATCCTGCTGGCGGTTGAACTCCGCGCGCTCCTTTTTGTAGTCGGAATACATCGCCTTGAAGTTCTGCTCGACAGCCTCGAAAGGGTTGTCCGCGCCTTCGGCGGCAGTCTCTTCGCCCTTGAGTTTGGAGAGCAGTTTGTAGAAAGCCGACTTGATGGACTCGGCCTCCTTGGAGCGCATCATGCTGTCCGCCCCGGACTTCAGTTTGACAAAAAGATCGGAAAGTTCTGCAAGAGATTTGCCGGAGAGATCCTCCAGCTTGTCGCCGACCGCTTCCGCCTTGTCGGAGATGCCTGTGCTTTCAAGCAGATCACCGGCCTTATCCGCTACCTCTGAAACTACCTCTTGGATCTTCTCAGGAAAGTTGTTTTCGCTCATAATCGATTTAGAGTATTTATTATAACCCAACAAATATACGAATTAAAAAACATACACGGTCAAGTTATCCGCCAAGATTGACTAAATTTGCAGTAAAATCAGACAGATATATGAGAATAGACATTCTTACGGTGGTTCCGGAGCTGCTGGACAGCCCGCTGTCCCACTCGATAGTGGGGCGCGCGCGCAAGAAAGGGCTCGCCGACATATTCATCCACGACCTGCGCAAATACGGGCTCGGCCCGAGGAAGAACGTGGACGACTACAGCTACGGCGGAGACGCGGGCATGGTGATGACCATCGAGCCGGTCTACCGTATGATGGAGGAGCTCAAGGCCGGGCGGGACTATGACGAGATCATCTACATGTCCCCGGACGGGGAGACGCTCAACCAGGGCATGGCCAACGGCCTCTCCCTCAAAAACAACATCATGATCCTCTGCGGGCACTACAAAGGCATCGACCACCGCATACGCGAACATCTCATCACGAGGGAGATTTCAGTCGGGGACTATGTGGTGAGCGGCGGGGAAATCCCCGCGGCCCTGCTGACCGACGCCATCGTCCGGCTGATTCCCGGAGTGCTCACAGACGAGACCTCCGCCCTGTCAGACTGCTTCCAGGACGAGCTCCTCTCCCCTCCCGTATACACGCGTCCGGCCGAATTCAACGGCTGGAAAGTGCCGGAAGTTCTGCTCAGCGGCAACCCGAAACTGATACGCGAATGGCAGGACGAACAGGCTCTGGAAAGGACCAGAAAACTGCGCCCGGAACTACTTAATAAAGAAATTTAAAAATTGCAGAAATTTTTTCCAAAAAAATTTGAAAAAGTATTGCATATCCAAAAAAGATGCGTACCTTTGCTTTCGGAAATGAAACAACTCAGTCTCCGGCTTCGGCCGGCAGACATCTAACCAACGATAATTAACCTTCTATAAGGTAATACACTACTAACTAACCGTAAACCCCCGCTGAGAAGCGGGGGTTTGTCGTTGATTTATATCTTGTTATGCGGCCATGAGACTGTTGCCCCACACGGCCTGCGGACTCACTTCACCAGTACGAGGCTCACTTCATACAGGCGCGGCCAGTTCTTGCCTGTCAGCCATATTTTCCCCGTCTTCTTGTCATAGGCTATCCCGTTCAGCACATCGGTGTCGGGTCTGCGCAGTTTGTCGGGCAGCAGGCCGGTGCAGTCCACCGTGGCTTCAACCCGACCGTCGGAAGGATTGATGATGACTATCATGTCAGTCATGTAGACGTTGGCCCAGATTTTCCCGTCTATCCACTCAAGCTCGTTGAGCAGCCTGACCGGCCTGCCGTTGAGCTTGACATCCAGGGTCTTGACCTGCTTGAAGTCTTTGGTGAGATAATAGATCCTCGAAGATCCGTCGGAGGCTATGAGCGACTTCCCGTCTGTGGTGAGGCCCCAGCCCTCGCGCGGGTAAGAATAAGTCTTCTCGTATTTGAGCGTCGCCGCGTCGTAGACAAAGGCAACCTTGTTGGTCCAGGTGAGGATGAAGAGTTTGCCGTCCAGCATCACGGAACCCTCCCCGAAATACTTGCGCGCGAAATCGAGCCGCCTCGCGACCTTGCCCGTGGTGTAATCAACCACGCGGAACGTGGAGCCCCCGTACTGGCCTGTGCTCTCGTACATCTGCCCCCCGTCATAGAACAGCCCCTGGGTGTAGGCGGCGGTGTCGTGGTGGTACTCTTTCACCACCTTCACCTTATATTGCGTGACCCTGGCCTGGCAGCCCGCGCACACGGCTCCGCACAGGCCGGAAAGCAACAAAAATGAAATTAACCTCTTTTTCATGGCCGCGAATTTACAAACTAATTGTATATTTGCGTCCCGTTATGGATACAAAGTATATTTTTGTCACGGGCGGAGTGGCATCCTCACTCGGCAAGGGCATAATCGCCGCATCACTTGCAAAACTCCTTCAGGCCAGAGGCTTGAGAGTCACAATTCAGAAGTTTGACCCTTATATCAACATCGATCCGGGAACCCTCAACCCCTATGAGCACGGCGAATGCTACGTGACGGAAGACGGGGCCGAGACCGATCTCGACCTCGGGCACTACGAGCGCTTCCTCGGTGTCCACACCTCCAAGGCCAACAATGTCACCACCGGCAAAATATACAACACCGTCATCACCAAAGAGCGGGAGGGCGCATACCTGGGAAAGACTGTCCAGATAGTCCCGCACATCACCGACGAGATCAAGCGCCGCATGCTTCTGCTCGGAAAGACAGGTAAATACGACATCATCATCACGGAGATCGGCGGCACTGTCGGGGACATGGAATCTCAGCCTTTTGTGGAGGCCGTACGCCAGCTCCAGTGGGAACTCCCCGAGGAGGACTGCATGTCCATCCACCTCACCCTCGTGCCTTATCTCAGCGCCGCAAAGGAGCTCAAGACCAAGCCGACGCAGCATTCGGTACAAATGCTCCAGCAGGCTGGTGTCCAGCCGGACGTGATAGTATGCCGCACCGAGCACCCGCTCACCCCGGAGCTCCGCAAGAAAGTGGCCCTCTTCTGCAATGTAAAACCGGGCCATGTGATCCAGTCAATCGACGCCTGGAGCATCTACCAGGTTCCGCTCAACATGCATGAGGAGCATCTTGACGAGCTCGTGGTGCGCCACCTGCAGGTCGAGAATTTCGCCCAGCCGGACATGAGGGCATGGAACGGGTTCCTCTCCCGGCTCAAAAACCCGAAGTCAGAGGTGGACATAGCCCTGGTGGGCAAATACGTGGAGCTCCAGGACGCATACAAGTCAATCCTTGAATCATTTGTGCACGCCGGCGCCGCCAACGAGTGCAAGGTCAGGGTCCACACCGTCCACAGCGAACACCTTGACGAGAGCAACGCCGAAGAAGTCCTCGGCAAGATGGACGGCATCCTCGTGGCGCCTGGATTCGGCGAGCGCGGGCTGGAAGGCAAGGTCGTGGCCGTAAGGTACGCCCGTGAGCACAATGTGCCGTTCTTCGGAATCTGTCTGGGCATGCAGATGTGCGTGGTGGAATTCGCCCGCGACGTGCTCGGCTACAAGGATGCGGCCTCCGCGGAAGTCAACCCGAAATCCTCCCATCCGGTCATCGACCTCATGGAAGACCAGAAGTCCACGACCATCAAGGGCGGCACCATGAGGCTCGGCGCATACGACTGCCAGCTCAAGAAAGGCTCTCTCGTGGAGCGCATCTACGGGACTGACATGATCTCGGAAAGACACCGCCACCGCTACGAATTCAACTCCGAGTACCTTGAGGCGTTCGAGAACGCGGGCCTCGTGGCCACGGGACGCAACCCGCAGACGGGGTTGGTCGAGGTCGTGGAAATGCCGTCCCACCCATTCTTCATCGGTGTGCAGTTCCACCCGGAATTCAAGAGCACCCCGGAGCACCCACAGCCGATCTTCACCGCATTCGTCAAAGCCGCGATGGACTACAGGGCCGGAAGGAAATAAAATATTTTTACTATATTAGCGGCTTACAATTTTATTAACCAGATGAAAACAAACCTTATCGCTACAGCTGCCGCAGCAGCTGTAGTCCTTTTTGCTGCGGGATGCAACAAAGAGGAAGTCAAGACTCCGCTTGTATCACCGGAGCCAAGTTATGTAGTGTCAGTAGACTCCAAAGCCTACGAGTTCAGCTGGACAGCGGTCGAGAACGCCTCCGCCTATTCCTACAAGGTGGTCGCAGCTGACGGCACCGTCGCCAAAGAAGATGCGGCATGCACTGCCACTGAAGCGTCAGTGAGCGGACTTGCCGCCGGAACTGAATATACCTTCAGCGTGTCCGCAGTGGCTACCGAGGGCACTTCCGATGCCGATTCAGAAGCCGCATCCATCAAATTCACAGCCGTCGCCATCCCAGGCTCGGCCATAACTGATGCCGGTGCCTGCCTCACATGGAAAGCCAATGCCGAGACATACTCATACCAGCTCGTCGCAAAGGATGCACCTCAGACGGACCTTCTCAAAGAGGATGGATTGACAGATACTTACCTGACATTCAAAGGCCTCTCAGCAGCAACCTCATACATCGCATACGTCAACGATGTACCGTACCTCTTCACGACCGCCTCTACAGCCGAAAAGCCTTGGGTGGCAGTGGTTTTCGAATACAAGGAACTCTCAGGCAAGAATACCCTTTACTGCCACAACGTCCCTAACAGCGCCGTCAAAGACTACTTCACGACAACTGACAATGTCAATGTGATCGGAGAGGGGATGGCCACGGAGAGCAAATACGCATACTATGTCGTCCTGGACTATGAGGATAATGTGCCAGGTGTATACGCCAACACTCCTGTACACAAGTTCAATGACAACGGTGCAGGCTGGAAGGCCGGAAGCAATCTCTTCTATGCCGCAGTAGGCGAGGACAAAAACGGCAACGATGTCCTCAACTGGTTCTGGCTGGAGATGCCGGAGAATCCTGGAGATGATGTCAAGGTGCTCGACGCCAAGGTAAAGTAGAGTTTTGTCCGGCAGAAAGCCTTTTCGCCGGAAAAACACAGTTAAAAGTTACGAATGTCCGGGAAAGTTCATTTCCCCGGACATTTTTCGCTCAAGCCGGCAGAGCAAGCCATACCGGCAATACTCTTGGGTGACGTTCCGGATTATTCCTGGGGGACATCGTCTATAGCCTTCTGAGGTGTCAGAGTGACAGGCCCGAGAAGGCCGGAATCCTCCACAGGCCACTTGGCGGCGGAGAAGAAGCCGTCCGGTCCTCTGCTGCCGACACGCGGAGAGATGTTGGCATTATAGAAAATCTTCCATTTGATGCCGCTGCGGTCCATGTAGGAGATACGGTTCTCGCAGGAATTAGAAACCCTCACCACGAGTTCACCGCCACGGGCAGCCTGCTCAGGGGTCAGTACCAGAGAATAAGGCTTCTTGAAGACAGTCCCGAGATACTCGCCGTCCAGCCACACCGCAGCGCTTTCGCGCACATCACCGAGATCCAGAGCCCAGACAGCCGCAGATGAACTGTTGACAACGGGAAGCGTAACCCGGTATTCGGCGCTGCCGGAGAAGATCTCGTATGCCTTTCCATATTTCGTCCATGAGCCGAGAGTCTTGACCGTTCTGGAGACTGGAAGTTCAGGTCCGCCGAGAGTGAAACGTATGTGCCAAGGGCCAGTAACGGCCACCGGCTCCCCTGCCGCCTCATAAAACTCATACTCATCACCGGTGTAAGTCCCGGCAAACGTCTCAAGAAGGTAAGACTCATCCGGGAGGATCTTCATCAGCACCTCCTTGCGTCCTCCTTCAGCCTCGCGGACCCGCCCATAGCCGAACTTCTCCGTCATCGGATTGTATATGCCGACAGTGCCGCAGACAGCATCAAGAGGCACCCATGCCTCCACTGTCCCGGATGTCGGATTCTTGACGAAATAATACTTGCCTCCGTCATCCTTGACGCGGCTGATACATTGGAGACCAAGATCATACATGGTCTCACGGGACACGCCGGCCATGTCGAGCATCGCGGACAGATCGGAAGAGACGAGCACCTTCCCTTTCCCGCAGACAGCCTCGCTGACACCATCATGTTCCACAAAATCGAGCGAAGCTTTCAGTTTCTCAAGACGGGCACGGCGCTCGTCAAGCCTGTAGAGGCCAGGCACGTCAGCAGGCAGAGCCTCTTCGACAAGAACTACAGCCCCCTTGCGTGCAAGCGCGAGAAGCCTCTCGAACGTCTCGAGGATCATCTTGTCACACTTCGGTATCACGATGGTCTGATAGCTGGTGCCTCCCTTGGTGAGGAGCTTGCCGCCGGAGACGGAGACATTGTCCTGCAGCATCTTGTCGGTGATATAATCCCAGGTATATCCCTTGTCATAGAGGGCTGTGGCGGAAGCGCCTATCGCGCTCTGCACCGGAGTGTTCTGGTTCATGTGGTAGAGCATCGGCTCCCGCCCGCGCTCCGACTGGAGGTCGGTGGCATCGAAGAAGAGCAGGATGTCATTGTCCGGACGACCTGCCTGCAGGAAGGACTGGCAACGGGCCACATAGCGGTTGAACGCCCCGAAATCCGGCCAGAAACTGTTGGTCGGCTGGAAATGCACGGCGGCGTAGAACAGCCAACCCGGCCATGGGGCGTCATTCGGAGACATGCATGTGCCGTGGTAGAAAATATGGTTGACTCCGGAGAGCAGGTATGTGTCCACGGATGTCTTGACATCGCCGAGGGTGGAACGGAAATGGTCGTTGAGCCAGGTGGCCGATTCGGACGAAGTCAGAGGCTTGTCAGTCACATGGGCAGCCGATGAGGCTGTCTTCATGCCGATGATGCTGCGCCCTTCTGTCTCCGGCACATCGCTCACCGCGTAGACATCGAGGATATTGGCAGGAGAGCCATGCGCCTGGTTGCGTATGCCCTTGCCCTGGGCGGCGGCCCAGTGCTGCCAGCGCATGGAATATGTCTCTATCAGAAGCTCTCCGATGGTCTGGCGGTAATCAAATACCACCCTGTCACTCTTGTCCTTGTCAGCGCTCAGGCCGAGAAGTTCCGGCATGTACTGCTTGAGGTCATAGCCGCGGCGCGCCTTGAATTCGCGGAAGAAATCCGCTGTCCAGTCCGAATTGCCCACGGCATCGTCAACCTCATAAGAATCATTGAAATAATAGCGTATGCCGCTCACGTCATAGCCTTTGAAAGCCTCGTCGAATTTCTTCAGATAACGGTCAATGGCATCTGCCGAGAAGTGGTCGATCACATCGCCCTCACCTCCGGGGCCTGCACGCTCGACCATCTTGCCGTGCCAGCCGAGAAAGAGTTCGCACACGGTCCAGTCTCCTCCCTCAGGGGCCGTCCAGTCAAGAGTACCGTCCTCAGAAACCTTAGAAGTGAGATCCTCGTAGCGCCCGTCCGAACAGTTAGCCGTCACAGCGATTAGCGGAAGAGGAAGCGGGTAACGGACCTGCTCGAAAGCACGCTGCTGCAGGCTGTCGTTGGCGGCCACCGGATATTTCATGTCCTTGATGTCAACCTTGGTTCCGAGAGTGCGCACCATCGGTTTCTCGATATACTCCACCTTTTCCTGAAGGCGCTCCCCACCCTTGAGCACACGTGTCCTGGAGGCCAGGTAGCGGCAGGCATAGTCGGGGGTTACCCACGGGCCGCCGAACGGCCAGCCTGACGCGTTGGCAAGGTCGATTCCGAGGTCATGGGCCTCGGCGGCCTTCAGCGTGTACGAGAACAGATCCATCCATTCCTTGGAAAGGTAGTCGCGGTAGCGGTCTTCATAGCCTTTTGCGCCATAGATGGTCGTCACCTCCATGCCTCCAAGCCCGGCCTTGGAATACTGCACCATCATGGTGTCGATGTCGGCCTCCCCCACTGCGCTCGCCGGCCACCACCAGCGCGTCCATGGCTTGTTCTGCCTTGTTATCTCGGGCCAGGAGAGTTCTCCGGTCTCCTGTTTCGCCTCGGGTACGCCTCCCCCCTGGGAGCACGCCGTGATGGCTGCGGCACAGGCGAGGGCCAGCAGCACCTTGAATCTGGTCATTGTGTTCATTTAGCCAATTTAGCAATAAAATGTCAAGCGGCAAAAAATAAATGTAACAGCGGGCCGCAGCCGTATCCGGGCAGAATGCATAGATTTGCCGGAAATCACAAACAACACTGAAAATGAAAAAGACACTTATCACCCTCGCTTCGCTCGGTCTGCTGTCCGTATGCGCCACAGCCCAGATCAAAGAAGACTTCAAGCCGTCTGAACTCAACCAGCCGGGACAGGAATATCCGATGGTCAACTCCCAGGGCTACGCCCGCTTCAGGGTCAAGGCACCGCAGGCGCAGTCCGTGGTAGTGAGCCTCGGCCTCGGCGGCCAGGGCGGCACCGCGCTGACAAAAGGCGAGGACGGATTCTGGACAGGCACCACGGCCGGCCCGATGGACGAAGGCTTCCACTACTATCACCTCACCATAGACGGAGGTGTATTCAACGACCCGGGAACCCTCAATTTCTACGGCTCCACCCGCTGGGAGAGCGGAATCGAGATTCCGGCCGCCGACCGCGACTTCTACGCGCTCAAAAACGTCCCTCACGGCAACGTGCAGCAGATTCTCTTCTACTCAAAGAGCACTGACAGCGTGCGCCGCGCATTCGTCTACACCCCGCCATGCTATGAGCAGGGCAAGGAAGACTACCCGGTGCTCTATCTCCAGCACGGCTGGGGCGAGGATGAGACAGCCTGGTCAAATCAGGGCCACGCCAACCTCATAATGGACAACCTCATCGCCGAGGGTAAGATCAAGCCGTTCATCATCGTAATGACATACGGAATGACAAATGAGGCCGTGTTCGGGCAGATCCACAAATTCGACTACACCAAGTTTCAGACCGTGCTCGTGGATGAACTCGTCCCTTACGTGGACTCCCACTTCCGCACCAAGACGGACAAGGCCAACAGGGCCATGGCAGGTCTCTCCATGGGCGGCATGGAGACCAAGGTCATCACCCTAGCACGTCCGGAAATGTTCTCCCGCTACGCTCTTCTCAGCGGAGGGACCTACTCTCCTGCCGACATCAAGGACAAGAGTCAGGTTGACCTGATATTCATGAGCTGCGGCAGCAAGGAGAATCCTGACAGAGTCCTCAAGGCGGCAAAAGAGATGAAGGCCGCAGGCTTCAACGCCGTGGGATATGTCTCAGAAGGCACGGCGCACGAGTTCCTCACCTGGAGACGCAGCCTCTACCAGCTCGCTCCGCTCCTCTGGAAATAAATTGCATCACAGCAAGGCGGCCCCTCAAGGCCGCCTTTTCTTTGCCGCATGCGGCGCGCGCCACAGGAAAGCCGGGAGGAAGAACAGAAGGGCCAGTACGGAGAAGAGCAGCCCCGAGATTGTCCCGACAGCAAAAGCGAACCAGAACACTTCTGAAGGCCCATCGAAAAGGAACGGTACCAGCCCGAGAACCGTAGAAATGATGGTCAGGCTGATGGGCCAGATTTTCTTGTCAAAAGCACGCACGTATGCCCTGACGCTCTTCTGCCCACCATCGCGCAACCAGGTTGAAACGAGATAGATACCGGAATTGACGGTGATTCCGCAGAGCATCACGAAAGCCGCGAACCCGCCCTTGTCAAAAGTGAAGTCAGTCAGTCCGAACGCAAGGAACAATCCGATGAACGACACCGGTATCAGGAAGATGATGGCAAGCGGATAACGAAGGGAATTGAAATGTATCGCGCAGAGAACAAATATTATGAGGATGACCAGCAATATCAGCCCGGCATATTTCTCCTGACTTTCATAGAACAGTCCGCGCCCTCTCTCGTCAGAAGCCTTGAAACCTACAGGCAGCACCTCGACATTCATGTGGTCCACCGCAGCTTCTATGGCCTTCCGGGCCAGCTGATAGGAGCCTATAAAGTTGAAACACACCGAGATGGCATAGGCCTGGTTTTCTTTGCGAATAGGCAGGCCAGACTTTTCCTTTACGATGCTCCCGACCTCCGAAAGCTTGATCCTCCCCTCTTTTCCCACCTCCACAGGCATATTGTCCACATGCCAGATATCGAAAGACTCCCCGGTGGAGGAGACCAGCCGGACGTTGGCATATTCTCCGTCTACCGGAAGCCTCGCTATCACAGCATCGAACAGAGGAGAATATAGCGCAGCATGATACTCGTTCGGGCTGATGCCCAAAGCGCCCAGCGCCTCGAAATCATATTTTATATTGAATTCCGTCTTGGGGCGGTCTCCATAGCCGCTGCCCCAGATTTCCGGAGCGGAGACACGGCGGTTTTCCGAGAGGTAAGCCAGAAGAGCCTCTCCATATTGCAGCAGGCGGTCATAATTGTAGCCGGTGAGAAGGATCGAATAGGACTTGTAGTCCGTGACGATATTGTTGTTGAAGTAACTGTCATCTATGCCGGACACGGACCAGTTTGCCCCTCCGAAATTGGCAGCCATGGAGATCACGTCCGCCTTGATGCGCGACGGCAGCCATGTGCCCTCATATTCGGGCTTGAAATTGACTGTGATCACCCCGCTGCTGTAGGAAGTCACCCGAGTCTCGAAAACCTCGATCTCGTCAAAATGGGCGAGGTAATTCTCCATGCTGCGCATCACCTCGTTGAGCTGCTGGACACTGCACCCCTCGGGCATCCCGGCCCTGATGGTAAGCGAAGGGCGCACCGGCTCGCGGTAGAAATCCGAACGGGACATCGCCTCATTGAACAGGGCAAATGAAGTCCCGAGCACCTTGTCCACGGCAGCCTTGTTGTCGGCATACGGCCGCCATCCCACAATCTTGTTGAGCGCCTTCTCATAAGGCTTGAGCGGCGCTACGCGTTCATCCCCGAATTTGGACGGGAGCAGGCAAGTCGGGATTCCGAACGAAAGCACCAGTACCACAATCAACACCCAGCGATGCCCCTGCGCCCAAGTTATATATTTGGAATACAAGCCGTTCCACCTCACCACACGCCTGAGGGAACGTACCTTGCCGGAAGATAGGCGCACCGGGAAATAATCAAGAAGCGCAGGCACGAAAAGGCTCGACACTGCAAGGGACACGGCCAGGTTGATCACTATCACAAGCATGAAATCCGTCAGGTTGGCCTTCTCCGAATCCGGGAGAAGCAGAACCACGAGCAAGGTCGCCACCGTCGTGGCCACAGCGCAGAGGAGTTCCGGGAACACTTTTCTGTCACGGCAACGCGAGTAGTGGTCAATCATCAGGATGCTGTTGTCTATGATGATGCCGAGCGACACGGTGATGCCGGCAAGGGTGTAGATATGGATATGCAGGCCGCAGAAATAATAAAGCGCCACGGACACCAGCAAGTTGACGGCAAGTGTAATGGCAACTACCACCATATACCTCCAGGACCGGTTGACCGCAAACGCGAAGAGCAGCAAGATCAGAAGGCAGAGGATGGTCCGGAAGAAGATCTTGTCAAGCTCTGCCGAAATATATTCCGAATAATCATAGCTCACTGAAATCCCTATCTCCTCCGGTATGGCAGGCCGCAGTTGCTCAAGCCTCTCCTTGACAGCGGCGACACAGCTGATGATATTGGCATCGGGAGAGACCTCAACGGTAAGGTTCAGCACATTGAGGCCATTGATTCTGTAATATGATGAAGGCTGTGCCTCCTGATAGCGGAAAGACGCGATGTCCCCGAGATGGACCATCCGCCCGCTGCGCAACGCCACCGGAACAGAAGCCATGTCGGATGATGAACCGCTCCGCAGACGTACCCCATAAGTCATGCCGCCACTTTTCGAGAGCCCCACAAGTTCATCAGCGTAATAATCAGAAAAAGCGCGCCTTATGTCAGAAGCAGCAATGCCGAGAGTCCGGCATAGATCCGAATCGAAAGTGACCACCCACTCAAACGGTGTCTGCCCATAAAAGCCCACGGAACTCACCCCGTCGATAATGGAGATGGGATGAAGCAGATGTTCCTCGACAAAAGAAGCTATCTCCTTGGACGGCAATGGGCTGCGCACATTGAAAACGATCGCCGTCTGCGCTTTCTCGCCTCTGGAGTTCAGAGATATAGACGGGTATGAGCAAGCGTCCGGCAGCGAAGAATAGACATTGCGCACCCGTGATGCCACCTCGAAGCGGACAGCCTCCAAATCGGATTTTTTCCCGAAAGACAAGGTTACACGCCCGCTCCCGTCGGAAGACAGGGACTGCACCCCCGTGCAGGAACGGATTCCGGACAACACCCCCTCCAGACGGGAAGTGACCTCAGCCTCCACGATACGCGAAGAGGCGCCTGGATAGCTGTACCGCACGGTGATGGAAGAATCAGTGACCGACGGGGCATACTGCACTTTCAGCATCGAGAAGCAGGCCATGCCGACCACCGCGACGACCGCCATCATCAGCAGCACCGAAAAAGAAGATATGCCCTTCCTGCCGGCCATGCTCACCGCTTTTTATGGTTATATACTGCCGAATACAAGGCCGGCAGGAAGAAAAGGCTTATCACCGTGCCGACAGTCATCCCGACCACTATCACAATCGCCATAGGATACTGGAGATCCGAGCCCATATTGCCCCGAGAGAGGAAAGGCACTACGGAGAACACCGTGGTGATTGAAGTCATGATTATGGCCTTTATGCGTCTGTGGCCGGCCTCGTGCACAGCAGCATCGACCTCCATTCCCCCGCGCACCAGCCTGTTGATGGTATCCACTTTCAGAATCGAGTCGTTGATCACGATACCGGTTATGACTACCAGTCCGATAAGCGACATGATGTTGATGCTGACCCCGGCCGCCCAAAGGAAAAGCAGCGAGAAAGCAACATCGATCACAATCTCGGAGAGGATGATAAGCGGCTGGACGAGAGACTCGAACTGCGAGGCCAGAATAAGAAAAAGAAGCGCCAGCGCCACGAACATCACCATAGCCATCTGACGCATCATCTCACGGTTGGAGAAATACGCCCCTCCGAAAGAGACATCGAAACGCGGGTCACTTCTCACCACAGCGCCGATCGACTCCATCGCAGGACGCACCCGAGAAGAAGGCATGTCAAGCTCCAACGGATAATAATTGCCCTCATCACCGGAGATCAACGTCTTGAATGTCTGCTCGTATGTCTGCCTCATCAAGGCTTCAAGAGGTATTTCCGCCCCTTCTTTGGTCGTGACTGTCGCGGAAAGCACATCCTTCATGCCCTGGACATCAGTACCGAGCACCACCGGGACGGAACGGTTGCCCCTGATAATCTCAAAGACGGTGTTGCCGTTGAGAGAATTGCGCAGCACCTCCACAAGATCCGAGAAACTCACTCCATACAGCCGCATCCTCTCCGGATCCGAGATATAGAGAACATCCTCCTTGAGCGGAACCGGAGGAATCCCTATGCCGGGCAAGGCAGCCTTAAGTTCGGAGAGCATCTCCTGCAGATTCACGACCTGAAGCCCGTCATCCCCTGTGGGGCGCAGACGCACCAGAAGCTGCGCTTCCCTCTCCGAGAACACGAGATCGAATATGTTGCCGGAAGCGGAAAAGCTGCTGAGTGCAGCGGGATAGCGTCCGCGCAGATATTCCGAGACCCTGGCCTTGACCCTTTCCAGAGAAGAGGCGTCACGGCACTTGAAATAAACGGAAGCCTCACTCATGGACTGGTCTCCGCTGTGGCTGAGCACGAACTGCTGCACCCCGACCATAGCCGAAGTCTGCTCACATTCCCCCAGAACGGCATTTTCAAGTTCCAGAACACATGAGCGGTTCTGCTCGACAGAGATATGTTCGTTCCAATCCAGATTGAGTATCGCATCCGTATACGTGATATCTGGAATTTTCTGCCTCGGCATATAAGCAAGGCATACAGCGGCAATCACTATGCAGAAGAGAGGCAACGCCCAGCAGACAAGATACTTGTGAGACAAGAACCAGTTCACGCCGGCATCATAGATCCGCATCCCGCCGCGCAGCTGGATTTTGGAGAGGAACTTATTGGACCTGAATGCCGGCAGACGGCGGTAGAGCGCCCAATAGTAGACTGGAATCACCGTGACCGTCACCAGCCAGGAAACAAGCAGCACCACGGACAAGGATATTGCCTGGTCATAGAAAAGTTCACCTGCCAGCCCGTTGAGAAACACGAGAGGAATGAATACAGCGCAGGTGGTCAGGACGGAACTCAACATCGCTCCAGCCACTTCCCCGGTGCCTTTCACCACCGCCGTCCGCAAATCGTCTCCCCTCTGCCACCGTCCGGTGATATTGTCCGTAAGCACTATGGTATTGTCCACCATCATCCCCACCCCGAGCAGCAGTCCGGCAAGAGAGATGATGTTGATAGACAGCCCGATAAGATAAAAGATAAAAAACGACACCAGCAGCGACAGCGGAATCGTCAGCGACACCAGCAGCGGCGAGCGGAAATCTTTCATGAAAAGGAAGATCACCAGACAAACCAGGACAAGCGCCACGACGATATTCATCAGCAGATTGTTGATGGAATACTGGAGGAGTTCTGTCTGGTCTCTGGAAAGAGTGAACTCAAGCTGAGGATAATCGCGTGCAAAGACCTCCAGCTGCCCGTCTATGCTACGTTTCAAGTCAGCCATACGGGCCTCGCTCTGCTTTATCACCGCCAGCACCACAGCATCCTTGCCGTCAGAGAGATAAAGCCCGGACATCGGGGCGGTGCGCTCCTCGACCCTCGCGACATCCTTTATCTGGAAGAGGCGTTCGCCGACCTTGAAATAAACATTCCCTATCTCCTCTTTCGAGCCGGCAAAGGAGCGGAACTTGACATTGTAGTGATATTCCCCGTCGCGTATGGTGAGATTGGAGAGAGACACATTCGCCGAGGATATGAAAGTCTCGAATTCCTGAAGAGTAAGACCGAGCCGCGTCAACGCCTGCTCATCAGGCACGACAAGAATCTCCCTGTCCGCATTGCCGCTGATGTCGACCATCGCGACCTGGGGAAGCTGCTCTATCCTCTTGCTGACCACATCCTCGACAAACTCGCTCATCCCGAGAAAATCATCTCCACCCGAGCCACGCATCGTCACATTGATATAGAAAGCGGGAATGTCGGTGGCACTGGCCTTGAAGACTTTTGGGCGCTCCATTTTTGGAAGAGATGACATCGCCCTGTCTATCTTCTCATTGACCTCGATGTAGAAGTAATCTATATCCTGTCCCTCCTCGAAAGTCAATGTCATCGTGGCAGTACCGTCCTTAGACTCGGAGCGGATATCCTTCAGATGGCCTATCTGCACCAGCGACTGCCTCAGAGGCTTGACGACGGCATCATCAAGCTCTCCGGCAGACTTGTCCTGAGCTGTGACCTGCACCGTCACATACGGGATATCCACATCCGGTATCAAAGACACAGGGAGATTCCGGATGCCGATGATGCCGAGCACGACGAAGACCAGCACAATCATCGAGACGGAGACCGGGCGGTCGAGGAGTCTGTTGAGCATAGGCGGCTATTTTTGTCTGATGCTGACAGAAGACCCGTCGGCAAGATTCAGGTTCCCGGACACTATTATGCTGTCACCCTCGGAGAGGGATGCACCGCGGTCTTCATTGGCCTTGATGACATAACTCTCGGAATTGGCCCTGAGAGTATTGACATAGACCCACTCGGCCTTGCCGTTGCGATAGCGGAACAGCACCTCCAGTCCATCCCGGATCACGACAGCGCTCTTCGGAACCACAAGCTGCGAGGAGAGCGTCCGCTCCACAACCACCTTGACATTCATCCCGTCCACGAGCCGGGCCCTTCCGCCGACTTGCGCGGTGACGGCAATCTGCCCGTTCTTGTCCACAGTGGGATTGATTGCTATTATCCTTCCCCTCACCTCCCCGTCAACATAATCGAAAGGGGTCACCCGGACCGTCTGTCCGGACGAGAGAAACGGATATTCGGATTCCAAGGCATAGAAATTGACGTCAAAGGAAGAATCTCCGACGACAGCGCAGAAAGGATCTGTACCCGTCCTGTCCCACTCTTTCAGCTTGAGATCCGCCACCCTGCCACCGAACGGCGCACGCAGCACAGTACCGTCCATGGAGCGTCTCGCCTTGGCGAAATTGATACGTGCATTCTCATATCCCGAGCGTATCCGGGCAAGTTTCAGAACATCTTCAGAAGCGGAAACCGTATCGGCAGTAGAATATCCCATGCCTGCCAGCACATCCAGATACTCAAGCCGTGCCTTGTCAAGCTCAAGCTGCGCACTCTCAAGAGCAAGGCTCTGAGCCTGTGAATCAAGCTCCGCAAGGACATCACCCTCCTTGACCGGAGAACCGTTGCGCACATTGACTTTGGTTATCACACCAGATTCCGGGAAATACAGCACGCTCTTGCGGCTGGCGGAGAGCTTCCCGTTGGAAAGCAGCTGCATTGGAAAGTCCTGCCGGCGCAATGTCACGACCTCGACCTCATTGACTTCAGGAGAATACGCAAGTTTCGAATCGTCCTGCTGCTGTGTCTCGTTCCCCCCACAGGATGCGGCCATAAGCACTGCGGCCACGGCCAGAGGTCTGGCCACCATGTCAATCAAGCATTTCTTCATAATTCACTTCAATATCTTCCCCCGCGATAAAATCATAGAGGGTGAGTTTGCGCAATGTATAATAATAGTTCCAGAAATTGCATATATCTTGGATGTACTTGCTCTCGGCCGAATCGCTCTCGGAACGTGCCGTATTGAGGTCTGTCACCGTGGCCTTGCCGCTGCGGAAGCGTTCCATCACAAGTCCGTAGCGTTCTGCCGCTATCGCCCGCGCGCGACGGGACACATCGCACAGGCGTCTCTGGTTGTTGAACTGTCCCACTGCTGTATACAGGCTGATGCGCTTGTCATTCTCAGCCTGCTCCACCTGGGCCTTGACCACATCGGCTGCGGCCTCGGCCTTCATCACCTTGCCCTTTCCTTCGCCCCAGTCGAAGATCGGGATGGAGAATGTCAGCCCCACCACTTCCTGGTCAAGCAGGTTACGGTAGGTGTCCGGCAGAGCTGATGCCGAATTGGAGAGGCCGAATCGGGCGTTGAGTTCCATCGTGATGCCCCGGCTGGCTTTGGCACGCTCCACCGCGGCCTCGGCGTTCAGCATGTCTATGGCGTTGCCGAGGTTGAATGATGAATTGGATGCGGATTTATCCAGCACGAGAGCATAGTCCATCTCGATATCGGGCAGCGTCTCCTCGAGCACCGGATTCACCTTTCTGGACTCATCGAAGCCGAGCAGGGAATTGAGCGACATCCGGGCCTCGTTGAGCTTGACAAGGTTCTCGTTGATGGAGATACTGTCGTTGAGCATGCGGAGTTCGAGCTGGAGGTAGTCGGAGCGCGTCACAGAACCTATCGCCATCCTGTCGGCGGCCACGCGCAGCATCTGGGAAGTGTTCTCGTAATTCTTGAGGGATGACTCATATACCTGCTTTGCCACCATCACATCATAGTAAGAGTCCACGGCCTTGATTGTCACCGCCTCCATGGATTCGAGGTAGGTGCGTTTCGCCTTCTCGTACTCCTTCGGGGAGATGAGCCTGTCCCATTTGAACTGGTTGTAGGCGAAGAGCGGTTGGCTGTATGAAACCGTCACAGGCTGGGCGTACCAGGTATTCTCCGTGGAGGCTCCGAACTGGTCGATGCGCCGCAGGTCAGAGTAGAGATAGAGGGTACCGCCCGTGAAAGGTATGTTCTGCCGGAGCTGGAGGCCCACGCTGTTCTGCATGTTGTAGTTTTTGGTATAGAGCATCTCGCCGGTCTCGTAGTTCTGGAGAAGCCGCAGGGAGCGGTCGAACGAGCCGAGCTCCCCATACAGATGCAGGGACGGCAGGCGGCTGGCCTGATAGGAGCGCCAGGCCCAGTAGTCGGAGACAAATGAAGACTTGGCCGAAAGCGCAGCCACTGAACGGGTGCGCGCCTCGGAAATCACATCTTCGAGAGTCATGTCCTGAGCATGCAGGGGAAGCAGCACAAGAAATAATCCGAACAAAAAGTTTACTCGATGAACCATAGGCAATGGATAGTCATTCGCAAATATAATGAAAATTATGGCTTGAACACCCCCACTATGAAATCTTCCGGTACGAATCCGTCGTAACGGCTGTCACGCGAGTCGCAGACATTGTCCCCGACGAAGAAATAGTAGTCTTTTGTGAAAGTATAGACCTGCCCGGAAAGTTCATGGGCAGGACGGCCGGTCTCATATTCTATCACTCGGGAGTACATATCTGTGGCTTCCGGGGAGAGCGGGACGCTCATTCCCTTGCGCGGCACGACCACCGGCCCGAAATCCTTGATCGTCCACTCGTCCTGCTTCGAGGCAAACTGCCCGGCGCGAAGGCATTTGAGACGAAGCAGCATGGAGTCGGGCATATCCTTGAGCCGCCTTTCGTTCTGTGGCGGCACGCCTATGTCCCCTGTCCGGGAATTGACGTAATGTGAGTCGATGATGCTCAGAGTGTCTCCGGGACAGGCGGCGCAGCGCTTGGCGTAGACATAGTTGACCTTGAATCCTATCTTTCCCGGCCCTTTGCCGGCAGGGGTGTTGTAGACCACAAAGTCTCCGACTCTGATATCGCGCAGTCCGGGCAGGCGCAGACAATGAAGCTGCGCTTTGCTGAAATCAAAATCGGTAAATACCCTCGGCCCGGCAATCAGTTTGTTGACATACACCGCCCGGCCTCCGTAGAGCGTCGGCTCCATGGAATGGCCCTTGATGATGAAGCGGTCGCAGATGAATACCCTCCGGGCATAATGCAGAATCACCAGTGAGCATAGCGCTATGCAGACTATGCTCACTATCTTGACGATGTTTTCTGTTCTTTTCTTCATTGGCATGAACTGGTATGGGTGGCGGGGTGGTTGGCGGCGATGAGATTATAGGGCGATGGTAGTGGAGGCGAGGCGGATGTCTGCGGCTGCGGTGGAGGCGAGGCGGGTGTCTGCGGCTGCGGTGGAGGCGAGGCGGGTGGCGGCGGCGATGGCGATGGTGGCGGACAACCTATTGATTCTCAAAGCATTAATACTTCAGCCTATACTGTTTTCGGGACAGGGCATTTACTCATTTCGTTGACACACAGGAAGTTATCCGCCACCGCAAGTATCACGGTCGGAACGACAGAAGATCGCATGCGCCATTTTCATTAGCGGACAGGAGGTAAACGGTCCTGCCATCAGGTTCAACATAAATCAACTTTGACGTCTCTTCTACTTCATATGCCTTTAGCGGAAGACCTTCCCAATCATAATACAAAACATATTTCCGCGCTCCATCAGGTGTACAAAGTACATAAAAGCCTTCATAAGCGGCAGCGGCATCAATAAATCTGCGGACATAGTTTTTTTCCGGTTTTACGACATTTACGCCAAGTACGTCTACATGGTTGACAGAGACCTGAGGCGTTAGCCATATATGATGCGAAACTGTTTTTGACGGGATACCTATAATGTCAAAGCCAAGCGCATAGTAAAACAAGAACATCCCATGGCTACCATCAGGGGAAAGGACCATTTTCCCCTGCCACGCCGTCTGTTTGCTCTCATCACCCGCAGGATATGATATCTCGTCTTCCGGAAAAAACCCAAACCAGGACGTATCCGTTTTCGTTTCAGTACAGTACATCATCGAGTTGCTCGCATCATCAATGTTGCGGGAAAAAGAAATCACAGAGCCGTCAGCTGCTATCTGACCATTCCCCCGCCTTGAACTCCGAGGGATGACATTAGACCGGTTTATGAGTTCTGCCCTATCGTATGAATAAATCATCCCGGGATCTACTGCGACATAAACAGAATCCCCCACGAGCTGTATCGAGTTCGCATGCAAGGACTCGCCCGGCCCTCTGCCGAATTTCAAAGAATAGTGGCGGGCCCCATCTTTCAGATCGTAGGAGAACAGCTGCGCCGCTCCCATCGAAGAAGAGAAAGCCAGCACCGAAGAATCAGCCACAACAAACCCATAAGGCATGCCATCAAGCACATTCTCAGCCATCAATACGCATTCCACTTTACCAGCAACTGGGAAGGAAGCCATTATATCAACATCCTTCCCATGACTGCATGAAACAAGGGCTGCCCCAACAAGTACTGATAACAAGGAACTTAATTCAGCTCGATGTACCATGTGCCGGATACAGTTACTCCTTTGATCGTTACCTCGCCGGAAAAACATTTTGCATTACCGCCTGGACATCCGATAAAGTCCCTCACTTTATCACCTATAGAAATCATGCCCCCACTGTCCGCAAGGGCCTCCACATTTTCTTTGAGAAAACTTGCGTCATCTTCTTTGAATAACGACCGAGAAACAACTGCGGATGCTATACAGAAAAGCACTGCCGCAGTAAGAATAAAAAAATCTTTTTTCATGTGTTAGTAAGGTTTTTCTTATTTTTCCATTGCAAAATTAAAAAGTCCAAGATAAAATCCAATTGACAAACTGTTAAATGATTATTACAAATACGAGGCAACTGTCTCGACAATCATGGCTTGAACACCCCCACTATGAAATCTTCCGGAACGAATCCATCGTAACAGCTGACGGTGGTGGCGGACAACCTATTGATTCTCAAAATATTAACGCTTCAGCCTATACTATTTTCGGGATAGGACATTTACTCATTTCGTTGACACACAGGAAGTTATCCGCCACCGCAATTATCCAGGCCGAAACAGCGACAGACCACATGAGCCACTTTTGTTGGCCGCCTGCAGGTATATCAGCGAATCCAGCGACGCGGCAGCCTCATTCTTGAGCCTCAACATATTGCGATGCCCTTCACGAACCGGCATCGAGACAATCTTCTCCCCGATGAGGACAGCCCCGGCATTGTCTCCGCAACGTATTTTGAGCCTCATCAGGCGAACGAGCGGATAGATGCGGCAGGGGACCATGTACCAGGCGGTCAGGTACTCGTCTTCAGCCGACACATTATCCCCGAGGGCTTCGGAATTGCGCCCCATGATGACATGGAACATAGGATCGGAAGAAATCTGCGAACCGCGTTCAAGAACCTCATAGCTTTCTTCATATTGCCCGGACTGATAGAGAAGATACCCCCGGCCGTAAAGCTCACGATACGCGCTTCTGTCCATCAGACCGCCCTCAAGCCGCGAAGGATGCATCACGGTGAAAAGCGCGACCGCCGCCCCTGCCACCGCAATAGCGCGCTGGCAGATGTTTTTCCTTCCGGAAGCCGCACGATTCCAGGACGGGACGGCGGAGGCCAGAAAAACAAGCAGGAGAACGGATGTCTGCACCACACTCAACGGATAAGAAGCCAGAGCGAAAACAGCCCATGCAATCAGTCCGGAGGCCATCAAATCCCTCCGCCGGACAAGAACGAAAATCGCCCATGCCATCACGATCAAAGAGAGGACAAGCCCCGGCACACCAAACTCCATCCCTATGCCAAGATATTCATTGAACGGAAATTCCGGGCAACCGGCCACACGCACTACAGACTCGGGCACATCGTGCAGACGCTCCCGGAAAAACTGCTCCTGCGTCTTGCCGTATGTCCCAAGAGCTGTTCCCGGCCCCGTGCCAAGCGGATGCTCCGAGATGGCGATGGCCTCTATCCGCCAGATGTGCAGGCGCCCGAGAGCTGAGTCACGCTTCATCATAAAAGCGCCGCCGACAGCGATAAGAGCAAGACCGGCCAAAACGCCGCACAGCAACAGATGGCGATGAATCCACGTCCGCAACCTCCTGTCCATCAACAAAGACAGCAGCAGAGAGGCGACAAGAGCGACCCACGCGGCGCGGCTCATCGAAGCTGGGAGCACCAGCAGTCCCAAAGTGAAGTTCAGAACGGCAATACCGAACATCACAGCACGATAAAAGCCCCTGCGACGTCTCCAAAACCTCATAAGATAAGCTCCGGACACAGCCATCGTCATCGCGATGAAACCGCCGTAAGGTCCGGGATTCTCGAAGTGTCCGGTCAGCACAAAAGCCGGATTCAGAGAAGGCCTCAAACCAAGAATCTGCAACAGTCCATAAGCTGCCTCGTACGCGCCCCACAAACATACTGCAGCAAAAGCCACAGCCCGTACCGGAACGCGCCCAAACCTGAAAACCAGACAAAGACCTATGAACAGCAGCAGATACTCCATTATTTCAATCTCAAGTGCACGACCACAGGGCCGGCATCCGAACTTCTGTACGGAACGCGTCCAAAAATGTCTCCCGTACACCACAAGGCCGTTTTCTGTACCGCAGACAAAACATCGGATGCCAAAGA
>ERZ808240.640-NODE-640-length-44691-cov-9.320257_pt1 | contig 44691 bp, 42 predicted proteins | sample MGYA00521084_ERZ808240 | MGnify/ENA primary metagenome ERZ808240 (study PRJEB31516, sample SAMN03275571) | gut metagenome | biome: mammalia-associated habitat; material: feces | host: Papio cynocephalus | place: Kenya | collected 2012-08-06 ...
TGCCTGACACCCGGACTGCTCCGGAGTGGGAATACGAAAATCTCGGCAAAATCATAACCGATTTCCTTCAAGCTGAAAAAGAGGATGTTCGGAATGTATTCATCCGGAAATACTATTTTTTTGATTCTATCAGCGACATTGCAGGACGATATTCATTTTCCGAAAGCAAAGTCAAGAATATGCTGTATCACTCCCGCAATAGGTTAAAAATATATTTGAAGAAAGCCGGTGTAGAAGTATGAACACGCCAAAGCTGGCGATTGCTATGAATTATATTGACGAGAATCTGATCTCCGGGGCAATTGATTATAAGCCTGTTCACTGTAAGAATAACGCTTATTTTTGGAAACACATTGCCGCCGCTGCCTGTTTTTGTATTATCGTAATTGGCAGCATATTCGCGTATCACCAACACACTCAGCCAGAAGATATGACCGATCTGCACGAAATTACGCAAGGCGGCGTGAACGCAGAAATCATTCGCGCAAGTGGCTTTGAACTTTTCAATCGTGTAGAAGTTGAAGAATCGCAGCTCAGAAGGTCGTTTTATTCCGATGAGACATTCCCTACGTATGCTGTTGTCCGTGAATCTATTTTTGATCGTGAAACAGTGACGTTATTTGCTGAAAATGCTGCAAGCGCAGGCTGGCTTACAGATTACTCAATAGAATATAACGATGGCGTATATTCAATCATCAGTAATGATAGTTCCCGCGTCTTCATTGATCCAACTAGTATGGGTGGACACGATATTGCAGATCAATTCTTGGATGACGCTGGAATCAGTCAATGGCTCAATGAACATAAAATCACAGTAAAATGGGGAGATCAACTATCTGACGGGAACGTACCAGCGAAATATTATCACTTGATAATTGATGGGAATGAATTTGCTGATAACATCCAGTTAGTTATAGACGATGGAGTTTTTATTAAATGCAGCCTCGATATACGTGAATATGAACGGACAGAGGCAAATGTTACATTGATCCCGTTTGCTGAAGCAATTAAAGATACATTCAGTATCTCTGCGATTGGCGCAGATCATTCGCTGGAAATCTATAATGCACAACTGTGCTACGTTTCCGGAATGCCTGTTTATATGCTTTCGGGCATTTCCGATGATAAGATGCCAGTAACTGCCTGCGCATTTGCTGTTGAAATAAACGACTCGCAATATGCAGCGCAAATTTATGAAGCACTAAAATAAAGTAATGATATGAAAGAGGTGATTCCAATGTTTTATTTGCTCGTGCGGTTAGAAGTCAGCCCCCTTTACACACTATTTGATTAAAAGGAGTAAACTTTATGAAAAAACTATTCGCACTTATTTTGGCCTTGTCCGTGTTATGTTCGTTCTCTGTAATCGCTCAAGCTGCCGATAATACTGTTGCAGACGATACCGCAATGCTTGAGGAGAATATGATTCTTGCTCGTGAAAAAGCAACAACGTTCCTCAACGATTTTGACAGCTCATTGAACGTAACATTAAGTGACCCTGTTATCCTCTACAATGCACAGCAAGAGCCGGAAGCCGCTTCTTTCACAATTAACGATACAGGATATATTATTGTAAATCTGAAAAGCCTGCGTGTCCCCGAATTTTCTTTGAAGAAAAGTTCACCTTTTATCAGCCAAGACAAAAAATACATCTATAACGGTCCCGTATCTTATTATGAGACGATTTCATCCACTGAAGTTCGTTCGCTTAATTCTGGCACAATTATTGAAACTAACGATCTTGCGGTAAGATACAATGAGATGACTGCTGATAAGGCTATCAAATCAAATGCGGAGAGAAGCGCTTTACCCGAGGACAGAACTGATAAAAACCCGTCGCGTTGGCAGACGCCTCATTATTGCGGTGTGGATGGTGCCGCTATTTTGCTTAAGTATTGGGACGATAATTTCAATGAGGCTTTTATCGAATCAGGTAAAGAAACAGCAGAAACATTTGTTTCCTATCTGATTGATGAAAAATATTTACTCGATGAGGGCTTGAGCGGAAGCGATATTGTCCATGGATCAGGTGTGATTTTTAAGTCTTCAACAGGTATTAGCGACTACATCAAAGATAGAGGCCTAAGCTCCGGCTATGCTATTACCGATGTTAGCTATTCATGGTCAACGATTACCACTCAGGTGACAACAAATAACGCCATTCTTTTGGCTGGAACCGATGCCGAAACGCACCCAGACTACCCTAACCATTGGATTATTGTTTACGGTTATAAAACTGTTTCGGGTGAACGCTTCCTGCTGATTAACGATGGCTGGGGTGACGATGAAATTTACACTACCGCAGATTCCCAGTATTATCCGTGGGGGCTGGTGTACATCTATGAGAAGTAAATTGTGTCCTTAAGTCGCTTTCAGAAAATGATTTGCGCCCGTATCAACGTTTGCGTTGATACGGGCGCTTCTCTGTTTCACATATCTCTTGCCGAAGCTGAATACTTCCAGCCCTGCAATGCTTTAGCACACCTGAATCCATCGGCTAACAGTAATAAGTTTGAATTAGTTCCTTATCACTGTTAAGCCAATGGATACAGCGATTTTTTCTTCTAACAACTGTCAAAGACAGGATTATAGCACATCCATCCTGTTTGTAAAGAAATCTTATGGAAAAATTGTTAAATTTCTGTCATATTCAGGTAAAATCTCACTTCCGTTTTCTGAGCATCTCCGCCACGGTTTCGGCTATCAGAACATATCCGTCCCGGTTGGGATGCAGATTGTCCTCCTGATACAGCTTAAGCTGCTCCTCTTTAGAAAGCGCCGCAAATGCTCCTTCTATGTCAAGAAGAGGCACGCCCTCCGCTGCCGCCGCATCTTTTATGCATGCCCGGATTTCCTTTAAGTAGCTTTCCTGATGCTTGCGCCAGATGCACTTCTGCACCGGTATGGGAAGCCCCGCATAGATAACGGCATTCGGAGAAGCCTCTTTCACTGCCTGCAAAATCTGCCGGTAGCAGGGTACAAAGTCCGCTTTCCGGCTTATCATGTCGTTCTGCTCGTACTTAAAATCCTGCGTATCGTCCATGCCGTCCTGGGCATCGTTGGTGCCTAAAAGCACCACATAAATATCGCCCTTTTCCTGCAGCGCCTCCCTGTAACGCGCCTCCCGCATATAGGGCATGCCCATGACGCCCTTTTCGTTTTCCACGTTTAAGGCGGTGGTACAGCACACCCCTTTGTTTACTACCCGGTATTCTTCCCCGAGAAGATTTTGTAAAACGGACGGATAGCTTTCGGAGGGTTCCACTCCGAACCCTTCCGTGATGCTGTCGCCCATACAGACTACTTTAATCATTTATCATGCCTCCAGTGGTAACTCTCGCCCGCCTTTACGGAAATTTCCCGTATCTCATCGCGGTAGCGCACTTTGGTTTCCAAATCCTTCTTTGCCGTGATGCAGGCTTCCGTAAGCACGCCGTCCTTCCAGGAAAGGCTCACTTCTGCGCCGCCCTTTATGCAAAGTCCTTTCACGCTGCCCTCCTGCCATGCTTTCGGAAGTGCGGGCAGTAAAACCACACGCTCCGAGGTGCTCTGCACCAGCATTTCCGCAATGGCTGCCGTACCGCCGAAGTTGCCGTCTATCTGGAAGGGCGGATGGTTGTCAAAAAGGTTCGGCAGTGTGGACTTGCCCATAAGCTGCTTAAAGTTTTCGTAAGCGGTATCGCCGTCCCAGAGCTTCGCATAGTGGTTGATAATCCATGCCCGGCTCCAGCCCGTGTGGCCGCCGCCGAAGCTTAATCTTCTTTCCAGTGTCTTTCTGGCTGCCGCCGCAAGCTCCGGTGTCTTGTCCATCAAAATCTGTTCCGAAGGATGCAGGCCGTAAAGGTGGGAAATGTGCCGGTGTCCCGGCTCCGCTTCTTCGTATTCCTCCTGCCACTCCATGATGGTACCGTTGCTTCCGATTTTTGTCGGCATGAGCTTTTCCCTTGCCGCCTTTATCTGTTCGTTCAGTTCATCCTCCACATGCAAAACCTCTGCCGCCTTGATGCACTGGGTAAACAAATCCCGCAAAATCTGGTTGTCCATGGTAACGCCCGCCGTATTGGAGCCCTTCTCCCCATTGGGAAGTATAAAGGTATTCTCCGGGGACACGGAGGGACAGGTCTTTAAGTAACCGCCGTCCTCGATTAAGAAGTCTAAGAAGAACAACGCCGCCTCCCGCATAATGGGGAATGCCCGCCGCAAAAATTCTTCGTCCTTCGTAAATTCGTAATGGGTCCACTGGTGCGTGCAGAGCCATGCCGCTCCCATCACCCAGAAGGAGCCGGGAATCCAGTGGTCCTGGGTCACGCAGTCCCCCCAGATATCCGTGTTGTGATGGCACATAAATCCCCTGCAGCCGTACATTTCCTTCGCCGTCTTTTCCCCGTTGGGAAGCATGGTCTCCAAAAGGGCAAACAGCGGCATATGACATTCGGAAAGATTGCAGTTTTCCGCCAGCCAGTAGTTCATTTCCGTGTTGATGTTGATGGTGTATTTGCAGTCCCAGGGCGGGGTCATGTCCTTATTCCAGATGCCCTGCAGAGTTGCCGGAAGACTGCCTTCCCGGCTGCAGGCAATGAGAAGATACCGTCCGAAATCAAAGTATAACTTGGCAAGTCCGATATCCGCCTGTCCTTTTTTTGCTTCCTCTATCCGTTCATCCGTGGACACGGCATCATAGGCGGACAAATCGCCCAGGGAAAAATTCACCCTGCCGTAAAGGGAACGGTAATCGGCTTCATGCTCGGAAAGAAGGTCTGCAAACTCCCTTTTCGCCGCTTTCCCGATAATCGCTTCCGTTTCTTTTTCAATGTCCTGCATCCGGTAGGTGGTGCCTGCCGTAAAGTATAAAAGCACCTCGTCCGCGTCCTCCACATACAGGTGCTCGCCGATTACTTCCACGCGTCCGCCCTTCGCATATGCCTTTAACGCCATGCCGAAGTCCAGACCGCCTTTTCCCAAATTGCCGTACAGGTAAATACCGTTATCACCCATTTTCCTTATGCCGTCAAAGAATTTCCAACGGCGCAGCAGGGCGCTGAAGGTCAGGCTTCCCGGCCGGTCCGCCGTAAACTTTATGACAAGCGCATCCGCTGGCTTCGAGAAAAACATTTCCCTGCCGTAGGTAATGCCGTCCGCCGTAAAATGGCTTTCGTAAAACGCGTTCTCCAAATCGAGGCTTCTTTCGTAGTCCGTCACTTCCCCTATGTTTTCAAAGAAAATATGGACATCTCCCAGTGTCTGGGACGGATGGGCGCTGTCCGGGCAGCCGGACATTGCCATTTTGATTAACTTTTCTCCTTCTTTTATCCTGCCCGCCAAAAGAAGCTCCCGGATTTTCGGCAGGTATTTCAAGGTATCCGGGTTGTTCCGGTCCACGGGGCCTCCGTACCAGATGCTGTCCTCGTTTACCTGTATATGTTCTTCCAAAACCGTGCCGTACACCATGGCGCCCATTCTGCCGTTTCCCAAAGGCAGGGCTTCCTCCCATTCTGCGGCGGGTTTCCGATACCATAATTTGCTCATAAAAGTCTTTCCTTTCTTAGCCGTTCTGTTTTTATTGTAAAAAAATTCCGGCTCTTTGCCTACCATTCTTTTTTTAGATATTTCACTTATCTTTATTGACAATTCCTTTTTCGTTTCCGCATACACTAATCAGAAAGATAACTATAAAGAAAGGATACGGCATTGGAACATTATGCTTTTTCTAAAAAACCCCTGATTGCGGTGGTGGGACGCAAGGAAGACACCGTGCGCTATGAAAACACCTTAAGGCGGCTGTCCGTCCCTTATGTCACCACCCTTTCCTTTTCCCATATGCAGTCCTGCGACGGTCTGCTGCTGCCGGGCGGCGGGGACATTACCCCTGCTTTTTTCGGGCAGAAAAATGCCGGCTCCCACAGTATCGACACGGAGCTTGACATCATACAGATTCAGGCTTTGGAACAGGCCGTGCGATATAGGAAGCCGGTGCTCGGCATCTGCAAGGGCATGCAGATTATCAATGTATTTTTCGGGGGAACCATCGTCCAGCACATGAAAGAGGCTGACATCCACCGCTATGAAAACGGCGATAAATTTCACGAAACCGTCATCCTGCCGGACACGTATCTGCACCGCATTTACGGGAGCAGCCTTACGGTAAACAGCGCCCACCACCAGAAAATCGATAAGCTGGGCAGTGATTTGTCCGCCGTACAGTTTTCACCGGATTTCGCCGTTATGGAAGGACTCTGTCACAAAGAGCTTCCCATTTTCGGCGTGCAGTGGCACCCGGAACGGCTGCCCGTGGACGGGGACGCCCTATTTTTCTTCTGGCTTTCCCTTTTTTAGATGTCTGGGTACCGGCGGCGCCATCCGCTCCAACATAATTTCAAATAAGAGCTTTATGATTTTTTTAAGCGTCTGTTTTGTATCCGCGTCGATTTCCTTCATGGCGCTGACGACACCGTTCATGCTCTTTTTCCAATCCGCCGTAAAGTCAATCAGGTTATCCGCATGGGAGGCGGAGATCACCTGATACAGGGTATCCACAAAAATCTTCCGGTCCTTTGCCGACAGAGCGCAAACCCAGTCGTTCAGCGCCTCGTCCCGCTTTTTCTGCAGGAAGGAAAGATTTTTCACATAAATAAATTCTCCCTTGTCAAGAAGCCAGGTAAACGGGTCGTGCTGCAGAAGACCAAAGGTTCTGCTCTCCACCACCTTGTAGTGGTCGGAGGTTTCAAACAGCATGCCCACCAGAGAAGAATGGGGCAGAATTTTCACAATCCTGTCTTCTATTTCTTCGTATTCCTTTTCTTTCAGCACTTCCCTCGGAAATCCCGGGCCGTCCATGCTGTAAATTTTCAAAATCCGTTCCTTCACCGGCTCCGTGCACTTCATTGCCGCATAAACCGCCACGTTGCCGCCCTTGGAATGTCCGCCCACATAAAAGTGATTGTGGAGCTTTCCCGTTACCATGTTTAAGTACTTGGCGGCGTATTCCTGGCTGGGCACCGGATACTGGAATGCCATATTGAAGTCCTCTTTCCAGCCTATGATGGTTTCGTCCGTACCCCGGAACGCAATATACATGGTGCCGTCGTCCAAAAAAAAAGTAATGGCGGAAAACTGGGTTTCCCACTCCGGCTCCACAATGTTGATGTAGCAGTTCATTTTCAAGGTGCGGAACCGCCTGCTTTCATACATAGCTTCAAACAGCGCCCTGTTGTTCTTTTCAAAACGCTCGTCCGCATACAGCTTTTCATAGTCCGCATGCGCCCGTAACTGTTTCATGTTGACAAAGCGGCGGTTCTCGGTCACAAGCGGCACCATGCCGTCAAATTTTAAATAACAGAACTGGCAGAACACCAGACTGTCCGCGTCCGTCATGGGACGCTCCGCAAAAGTATATTCGCCGTAGGTTTTAATATAGTCCAATATGGTATCTGCCATATTTACCACCATACCTTTCCATATGACATCACTTTAAGTTTCTTCCTCTTTCACAGAAAAACTTCCGGTAAAATTTTCCAGTGCGTACTGCTTATGCTCCGCAGGCACCGGCTGGTTTAAGTACCGCTCCCGGAAGGCTTCTTTCACCCGGTTTACTTCGTCCTCAAACTCCCTTGCCGAAAGCAGGTTGCAGCCCTGTCCGGTAATGATAATCTGTTCCAGACCGTCGGATGTAGCCACCGTCACTTTTTCTTTTCTGCCGTTTTCATGGGCAAATTTTTCGATGTACTGGTCAGCGTTCTCTGCTTCCTTCGTAAACACCACATGGATGTTGTGGTAGTCCGAAACCTCTGTCCGGTGTCCCTTTACCCGGTAGGCATCAAACACCACAATGAGATTGCAGTGCACCATGCCCTGATAGTCACAGAGAATATCCATGAGCCTGCCCCTTGCGCCGTCAATGTTTACAGCGGCAATTTCTTTCAGTTCTTCCCAGGCAAAAATAATATTATACCCGTCCACTAAAAGATATTCTTCTTTTTTCGGAGCGGCTTTATACACCATCGCCTCCGCGGGAGCAGGCTTTGTATTGGTCCTCCGGTAAAAGCCCTTGCCCGGATTTTTCTCTTTTTTATTGGCATGGGCGGTCTTTTCGATGATGCTGTCAATTTCTTCCGTACCGAGGGCAATATCCGGTTCCCCGCTGTTTCTCCTGTAGTGCTTCTCTTCTTCCCCGGTGACCATGCGTTTGCCGTACAGTCTTGCGATTTCCTCCGTGCGGCCTTCCCTGCCGTCCACATGGCGGTATTCCATGACCTCATACCAGGGCACCTGATAACCGCTGCCGTGGGCACAGAATACGGATGCCGAAGGGTTGCGCATATCCTCCAGCGCATCATACCCCTTCTTTTCCACCACTTCTTCCGTGTTGTGGCAAGGATAATATCCTTTCAGCACGCACTGGATGCTGCCGAGTCCCTTCGTATAGGCGTGCAGTTCCTTCTGGTAACCGCCGATGGTGGATACCGGCGCCTGTCCGGTAAGAATTGCCCTGCCCTTCTCGATTTCCTTTACCGAGCAGGTGCCGAACCGCCGCTCCACATCCATCATGGCCCTGCCGATGTATTCCTCCGGCAGCTCCATTAAAAAGGCGTAATACGGCTCTAACAGAATGCTGTCCGCCGCCATAAGTCCCTGTCTTACGGCACGGTAGGTTGCCTGCCTGAAGTCGCCGCCCTCCGTATGCTTCACATGGGCACGTCCCGCTATGAGGGTAAACTTCACATCCGTAAGGGCGCTTCCCGTAAGCACACTGCGGTGCTCCCTTTCCTGCAGATGGGTCAGAATAAGGCGCTGCCAGTTCTTTGCCAGCACTTCCTCCTTGCAGTCACAGGCATAGCTTAAACCGCTGCCCGGCTCCTGCGGTTCCATGAGAAGGTGCACTTCCGCATAGTGGCGCAGGGGTTCAAAATGGCCGATGCCGATAACGGGCTCCGCAATGGTTTCCTTGTAGACCACGCTGCCCTCCGCAAATTCCACGACCACGCCGAACCGTTTTTTAATCAGGCGCTGCAGCACGGAAAGCTGTACCTCTCCCATAATGCGCACCTGGATTTCCTTGTGTTCTTCGTTCCACAGAAGATGAAGCTGGGGGTCTTCCTCTTCAAGCTGTTTCAGTCCCGCAAGTAACGTGACCGGCTCCGTGCCTTCCGGCAGCACCAGCTTGTAAGTAAGCACCGGCTCCAGCACCGGTATCTGTTCCTCCGCTTCCGCTCCCAGTCCCTGTCCCGGGAAGGTAGCCGACAGTCCGGTTACCGCACAGACACAGCCTGCCACAGCTTCGCCCGCCTGTTCAAAATTTTCTCCCGAATAAAAACGTATCTGGTTTACTTTTTCTTCACCGACCGTATCCTTTACCTTTAAGGAACCGCCGGTCATTTTGAGATACGTGAGCCGGTTTCCCTGGGCATCCCTTGCAATTTTATAAACCCTTGCGCCGAAGGTTTCCGGGTATTTCTTTTCTTCCGTAAACCGGTAAATGCCCGCCAAAAGCTCCTTTATTCCCTGCATTTTTAAGGCAGAACCAAAGAAAACCGGAAAGATTTTCCGGCATGCAATAAGCTTTCGTATATGATTTTCTTCTATTTGTCCCGTGGTTAAAAATTCTTCCATGATTTCCTCGTCACACATGGAAACCGTATCGAAGAATTCTTCCCCTTCCTGCTTCTTGAAGCTGACGCAGCCGTTATCCAGATTTTCCTGCAGGTTGGCAATAAGCTCCTCTTCCTCTTTTTCCGTCTGGTCCATTTTGTTGACAAACAGAAACGTGGGAATTTCGTAGCGCTTAAGCAGCCGCCACAGTGTCCTTGTATGCGCCTGCACGCCGTCCGCCGCGCTGATAATCAGAATGGCGTAATCCAGTACCTGCAGAGTGCGTTCCATTTCCGCCGAAAAATCCACATGTCCCGGCGTATCCATCAGGGTTATCTGCATATCCTCAAAGGAAAATGCCGCCTGCTTGGAAAATATGGTAATGCCCCGCTCCCGCTCCATTTCGTCGGTATCCAAAAAGGCATCCTTGTTGTCCACCCTGCCGATTTTCTTTAACTTTCCGCTTTCGTAAAGCAGTGCTTCCGATAATGTCGTTTTTCCCGCATCCACATGGGCTAACAGTCCCACAATCAGATTTTTCATGCATCCTCCTGTCCGTAATAGGCGCCGGCTCCGTGTTTACGGTAATAATGCTTGTCCTGTAATTCCTGCGGTGCCGGCTCTACCTTACTGTTGATGCTCTCCGTCCGGTAAGCCATTTTCGCCACTTCTTCCAACACAACAGCATTGTGTACGGCTTCCTTCGCATCCTTTCCCCAGGTAAAGGGACCATGGTTTTTGCACAGTACCGCCGGTACTGCCATAATCTCTTTCTTTCTCCGCTTAAATTCCGAAACAATCAGTTTGCCGGTGTTTGTTTCGTAAGCTTCGTCTATTTCTTCCTTCGTCAGGCATCTGACGCAGGGAACTTCTCCGTAAATGTAATCCGCATGGGTGGTTCCGTAGCAGGGAATGCTTCTTCCCGCCTGCGCCCAGCTTGTAGCATAGGAGGAATGGGTGTGCACAATGCCGCCGATTTCCGGGAAGGCTTTATAAAGCTCCAGATGGGTCGGCGTATCGGAAGACGGACGTAAGTTTCCTTCCACACGGTTGCCGTTTAAGTCCATGACCACCATGTCCTCCGGCTTCATGCTCTCATATTCCACCCCGCTGGGTTTTATGACAAACAGACCGCTCTCCCTGTCAATGGCACTCACATTGCCCCAGGTAAAAGTAACCAGTCCGTATTTCGGAAGCAGCATATTGGCTTCATAAACCTGTCTTTTTAATTCTTCTAACATGATAATTCCTCCGTCACCCGCAAACAGCGGCGCCTTTTTAAGCTCTCTGTCTGTTTACTCCGTCATCGTCTGTATGGCGGCTTTTTCCGCCTCAAATCCCTTGCGGTAGCGCTTCATGAACTGCTCGAAGCCCTCCACATCCTTCTTATCCGGCTTTCTTTCGCTGCCTTCTTTTCCGGCAAAAATACGCTTGTTTAAGAATTCTCCCAGGCTGTCGTGTTCCTTTTCCATAAGATAGGCTGCTAACAGGGCAATTCCCCAGGCACCGCCCTCTCCGGCTGTTTCCATAACCGATACCGGTGCGTTCATGGCTGCTGCCGCAATGCGCTGTCCCGCTTCCTTTGTCTTAAAGAAACCGCCGTGGCCGTACAGCTTATCCACCGTCACATGTTCTTCTTTTAGTAATAAATCCATGCCCACCTTCAGGGCAGCCAGTGCCGAATACAGGTGCATGCGCATGGTATTTGCCAATGTGAATTTACTCTCCGCACTTCTTACAAACAGAGGGGCTCCGCTTTCAAAACCGGTAACCGGCTCCCCTGAAAAATAGTTGTAGGAAAGCATGCCGCCGCAATCCGGGTCGCCCGAAAGCGCCACACTGTAAAGTTTTGTAAAGAGTTCATCCGGCGTGATTTTCATGCCGAACAGTTCTCCGAACTGTGCAAACAGATTTGCCCAGACGTTGATTTCGGAGGTGCAGTTGTTGCAGTGCACCATACCCACAAGGGCGCCGTCGGGAGTCGTCACCAAATCGATTTCCGGATATACCTTGGACAACGGCTTTTCCAGAACCACCATGGCAAACACGGAGGTTCCGGCGGAAATATTACCGGTGCGCACCGCTACACTGTTTGTTGCCACCATACCCGTACCGGCATCGCCTTCCGGCGGGCAGAACGGGCAGCCAGCTTCCAGTTCTCCGAAGGGGTCCAAGAGCGCCGCGCCCTCCTTTGTGAGCACACCCGCTTTTTCTCCCGCAGGCAGTACCTTCGGTAAAATATCCTTAAGAGTCCAGAAATAGTGTTTATCCGCAATCAGCTTTTCAAAAGCCGCAAGCATTTTTTCATCGTAATCCCCGGTTGCGGTATCAATGGGGAACATGCCGGATGCATCCCCCACACCAAGTACCTTTTCCCCGGTCAGCTTCCAGTGCACAAAGCCCGCCAGCGTGGTAAGATACGCAATGTCCTTCACATGCTCCTCGCCGTTTAAGACCGCCTGATACAGGTGGGCAATGCTCCATCTCTGGGGAATATTATAGGAAAAAGCACCGGTTAATTTTTCCGCTGCTTCCTCCGTCATGGTGTTTCGCCAGGTACGGAACAGTACTAAAAACTTTCCGTCTTTGTCAAAAGGAAGATAACCGTGCATCATGGCAGAAACGCCCATGGCGGCAATTTTCTTTAAGGGAATACCGTACTGCGCCTTTACATCCTTTGCAAGGCTTTGGTAACAATCCTTCAGTCCCATGAAAATATTCTCTTCGGAGTATGTCCAGATTCCGTTTTCCAGCCTGTTTTCCCAGCCGTGTCCGCCTGTCGCCAGTACTTTGCCGTCCTTATCCGTAAGCACGGCTTTTATTCTGGTGGAACCGAACTCAATCCCGAGATATGCCTGTCCGGCTTCTATCACTTTTGCTGCTTCTTTTCCTGTTTCCATACCCTACCCCATCTTTGTATTTATTTATGCCCCGGTGCTTTGTCCGTTTTCACCCAAAGCTTCTTTTAAGGTTCTCCATCCCAGTACGGCACATTTTACACGCGCCGGCATATGGGAGATGTCCTGCAGGGCTCCTGCTTCTTCCAGACTTTCGATTTCTTCCTCCGTAGCAGTCCCTTTTATCATTTTAGAGAAAATTTCTCCAAGATGCAAGGCTTCTTCTTTGGTTTTTCCGATAATCATGCCCAGCATAATATCGGCGGACGCCTGGGAAATGGCACAGCCGTCTCCCGTAAAGGCGCCGTCCGTGATAATGCCGTTTTCCACTTTCAGTTTTAAGAAAATGTCGTCCCCGCAACTGGGGTTGACGCCTTCAAGCACAATGTCCGCATCCGGCAGGTCATGCTTGAACTCCGGGTGGATGTTGTGCTCTGTCAGAATTTCATTATAAAAACGATTACCTTCCATATCCCATTCTCTCCCTTATGGTGGACACGCTCTCAATCAGGCGGTCCGCCTCTTCCAAGGTATTGTAAAACATAAAGCTGGCTCTTGTGGCGGAACCGATACCGAGGTGCTTAAGTAGCGGCTGGGCACAGTGATGTCCCGCTCTTACGCAGATGCCGTCATTGCTTAAGATTTCGCTCACATCATGGGGATGCACATCCTCTATGGTAAAGGTAACAATGCCGGTATGGTTTTCAGCATTTTTATCTCCCACAATGTGCACATGGGGCATACGCTCCATCTCTTCCAGTACATGGGCAGTGAGCAGATGCTCCTGCTTCTGCATGTCGGCAAATCCGATTTTTTTAATATATTCCATGGCTGCCGCCAGTCCGACCGCGCCTGCCGCATTGACGGTACCCGCTTCAAATTTATGCGGCACTTCTGCGTAAACCGCACTCTCTCTGGTGACGGACTCTATCATTTCTCCGCCGGAAAGGAAAGGCGGCATTTCCTCTAAAAGCTCCTGTCTGCCGTACAGTACGCCGATGCCCATGGGGCCTAACAGCTTGTGTCCGGAAAAGGCAAGGAAATCGCAGGCAAGGTCCTGCACATCCACTGCCATATGGGGCGTACTCTGGGCGCCGTCCACTAAAATCACGGCTCCTTTTCTGTGCGCCATCTCCGCAATTTCCTTTACGGGATTGACCCTGCCCAGAACGTTGGACACCTGGGTAATGGCTACGATTTTGGTCTTCTCCGTGATCAGTGCCTCCACTTCCGCAAGGTCAAGACTGCCGTCCGGCTTACATTCCATGAATTTTAAGGTTGCGCCGGTATTTCTTGCCACCATCTGCCAGGGAAGAAGGTTACTGTGGTGCTCCATAATGGAAACCAGAATTTCATCCCCCGCTTTTACGTGGCTTAAGCCGTAGCTGTATGCCACCAGGTTGATGCTTTCCGTGGTATTTCTTGTAAAAATAATTTCACTGGGAAGCTTTGCATGGATAAAGTCTGCCGCTACCTCCCTTGCTTTTTCGTAGGCATCGGTTGCCTCCACCGCCAGAGGGTAAAAACCGCGTAGCGGATTGGCATTGTGACGCTCGTAAAATTCTGTTTCCGCATCCAGTACACACTGGGGTCTCTGGGATGTTGCCGCATTGTCCAGATAAATATTGCCCGTCTTTACAAGCAGTGGGAAATCTTTCCTATATTGTATCACATCCATGTTAAGAAAGCACCTCCTTTAATCCGTCCTGTATCCATTCCTGTGCTTTTTCTTCACAGAGAAGTCTGCCGATGCGGTCAATGGCTGCTCTTGCCATAATGTCCTCCGCTTCTTTTTTACCAATGCCCCTGCTTTCAAAATAAAACAGGGTGTCCTCGTCCAGTTCGCCGATGGTGGCGCCATGGCTTCCGGCAACGGTTTCCTCGCTGCAGAGAATAACCGGAATGGTCTGGTTCTGCACGTCATCGCCCAGCATGAGCACGGTTTCGGTTTCTTCGCCTTCCGCACCTACGGAGCCTTTCTTGAAATCAATGGTACCGCGGAACACTTTCTTTGCCTTGTCATTCAGTGCGCCGTCCGCCTTAATCCGGGACCTGGTATCCTCTCCGAAATGGTTGACAACCATGTTGATGTCAAGCAGCTCTTCGTTCTGTACAAGATACCCTAAATCGGCATCAAAAGAGGCTTCCTTTCCCACTAAGTCGGTCAGGGTTTCTCCGTAAATATTGCCCTGTCCCAGCATAACCTGGTACAGCTCCAGGCTGCCTTTTTCTTCCACTTTCGTTTCAATCCGGTTAATTAAAGATGTTTCCTTTCCCGTCTTCATAACCTGTACGAGCTTTACCCGGCTGCCTTCGCCCACATGGATTTTCGTCAGGGCTTCCAGATGGGAAAAATCCGCATACTGCATATACACTTCCACTTCTTCTTTTTCCTTTGCGGAAATCTCTATCTGCTTTTTCTCATAGTTTCCGCCGGATACCTGCAAAAATACCGGTGTGTTTTTACTTTCTACCTGTATGGTTTCGCTTCCGCCTTCCTCTTCCCAGGGCAGTACGGCATTGTTCATTTTGAGCCAGTACCATGTTTTGGACGGCAGTACGTTTACTGTTCTTTTCATTTCACTCATCTTTTTCACTCCTTGCCTGTTATCCGATGCTTCCCTTCATTTCCAGACGGATAAGATTGTTCATTTCCACTGCATATTCCATCGGCAATTCCTTGGATACGTTGTCCGCAAAGCCGCTGACAATCAGGGCTCTTGCCTCTTCCTCCGTTAAACCTCTGGACATCAGGTAAAAGACCGCATCGTCGCTGATGCTTCCGATTTTTGCTTCATGTCCGATGGATGCTTCCTTGGTGCGCACATCCATGGCGGGAATGGTATCGGAACGGGACTCGGAGTCCAGCATCAAAGACTGGCAGGATACCGCGGACTTGGTGCCCGTTGCATTCTTCTGTACCACCACGCTGCTACGGAAGGTGCTGATGCCGCCTCCCTTACTGATGGAGCGGGTATTCATATAGGAGCTGGTGTCCGGCGCCGCATGCACCACCTTGGCTCCGGTATCTAAGTTCTGTCCGGCTGCCGCAAAGGTTACACCGGTAAATTCCATTTTTGCCCCTCTGCCTTTTAAGATGCTCATGGGATAGAGATAGCTTACGTGGGAACCGAAGGAACCGGATACCCATTCGATGGTACCGCCTTCCTCCACCAGCGCTCTCTTGGAGTTTAAGTTATACATGTTCTTGGACCAGTTTTCAATGGTGGAATAACGCAGCCTGGCGTTCTTTTTCACAAACAGCTCCACGCAGCCCGCATGCAGATTTGCCACATTGTACTTGGGTGCGGAACAGCCTTCGATGAAATGAAGGTTGGCGCCTTCATCCACAATAATCAGGGTATGTTCAAACTGTCCGGCACCCTTGGCATTCAGCCTAAAATACGACTGCAAGGGAATGGACACATCCACGCCCTTCGGCACATAGACAAAGGAACCGCCGGACCATACCGCACCGTGAAGCGCCGCAAATTTGTGGTCCCTCGGGGTAATCAGCTTCATGAAATATTCATGCACCATATCGGCGTATTCACCCTGCAGGGCGCTTTCCATGTCCAGATATACGACACCCTGCGCCGCCACTTCATCCTTTACATTGTGGTAAACCAGTTCGGAGTCGTACTGGGCGCCCACGCCGGCAAGGGACTTTCTCTCCGCCTGCGGAATACCCAGACGTTCAAAGGTTTCCTTGATGTCCTTGGGCACGTTTTTCCAGTTGTTCTTCATATCGCTGTGCGGACGCACGTAGGTGGCAATGTGGTCCATATCCAGTCCTTCGATGGAAGGGCCCCAGTCCGGCACTTTTAATTCCTGATATATTTTCAAAGACTGCTGTCTGAACTCCCGCATCCATTCCGGGTCATGCTTTTCCTTTGAAATCTGGTCTACGATTTCGGGGGTCAGACCTTCTTCGATACGGAAGGCATCGTGTTCTTCGTCTTTTATGTCATAGACACTGCGGTCAATGTCATCCACATATGTTTTTTCTTCCATATTTGTGATTTCCTCTCTTTTTCCTGACTTTCTTGCTTTCTGATGTTCTGCTTTTCTGCTGCTTCGGCGGCTTTTATTTCTCGTTGCGAAGCTCGGTGAAGCCGTTCTCATTGATGACATCAACTAAGGAAGCATCTCCCTCTTTTACCACAATGCCGTTTTCCATGACATGGGTCACGTCCACATGCAGGGACTCTAAGATTTTCGTGCTGTGTGTGATAATGAGCAGGCTTCCCTTGCATCTTTCCTGGTAAATCTGGATACCCTTGGAAACGGTTCTTACCGCATCCACATCAAGACCTGAGTCTGTTTCATCCAGAATGGCAAGGGACGGCTCCAGCATTAAAAGCTGCAGGATTTCGGCTTTTTTCTTTTCACCGCCGGAAAATCCGACGTTCAAATCTCTCTCCGCATAGGACTCGTCCATGTTTAAGAGCTCCATCATTTCCAGCAACTTCTTTTTATAGGTAAAAAGACGAATTCTTTCTCCGGTTTTATATTCCAGTGCGCTCCGGATAAAAGCGGAAAGGGTTACACCCGGTACTTCCAGAGGGTTCTGGAAGGAAAGGAAAATTCCTTTTTTAGCTCTTTCGTTGACCGGCATATAAGTAATGTCTTCTCCGTTAAACAGAATGCTTCCTTCTGTCACTTCGTAACGGGGATTTCCCGCAATCGCATATCCGAGGGTGGATTTACCGGTACCGTTGGGTCCCATCAGTACGTGGGTTTCTCCTTTTCCTACCTGCAGGTTAATTCCGTGCAGGATTTCTTTTTCTCCCACATTAACGTGTAAATCCTTAACTGTTAATAACTTGTGGCTCATGGCTTTTCTCCTTTTCTGTTTCTGTTTTCTCTCCTGAATTATTCTTTTAAGCTTATGTTTCTGCGTGTTTCCGGAATTCGGTGCAGCAGGTGCAGTGCTCTCTGTGCCCTTCTTCCAAAAGGGTCTTTAAGGTGTGGCTGTCCAGATAATTGTCAATGACACGGCTCAGCCCCATCCAGAACGGCATGGTATAGCATTTGTCCGCACTCGAACATTTCGTTTCGGACTCTCCCATGCAGGCAACGGGTATCATATCATTTTCCACCGTCCGCAAAATATCTCCCACCGGGTATTCATCCGCCGGTTTTACCAGCCGGTACCCGCCGGTCTTGCCCGAAGAGCTGTCCACCAGATGTGCCTTGGACAGTACCGTCATAATCCCTTCCAGGTATTTTCTGGAAATTTCCTGCCTGTCCGCTATTTCTTTTAAGGAAATGTATTCCCCGTTGTCATGCTCCGCCAAATCCAGCATCACACGCAGGGCATACCTTCCCTTGGTTGAAATCATCATATGCTGTATCCTTTCTTCCCGGCCATTTCCGGGATGATTGTATGCATTCTCCTGTATTCAGAATTTTTCCTTTTTCCGGTAAAAATATTCTTTCTCCTATCTTCACAGTAGGAATTATAAAAATTAATTCCCATTGTGTCAATAGGAATTAGTGTATAAATTCATAAACAAAGGAAACCGGGCAATATCGGGGCTGTTCCTCCCTTTCTTGTCCGGTTTCTATATTATTTAAATCCCCAAAAGCTGTTTTTTCCCCCGTTTGCCGCCTCGCCGTTTCCGAATGCCGCCCCGTTTTGTGCCGACTCCGCTATTTTCACCGGTGCTCCCGGGTTTAAGACACTCATCAGATTGTCGGCAAGCTGTCTTAATTCCTCTATCTTTTTCTCATAGTCATCCATGTACTCCTCGATGCTGGGCTCGTTTCTGTCAAAAGCAGGCGCGCCAATGGTCTTGCGGATGTCTCCCCAATAGGGATGATTGATGGACAACTCTATGTAAAATTTGTCAACCGGCGCCGATTCCTCAAAGGTCGGCTCCGACATCACGGAGGAGGAGGCTTTTTCCTTCATGCGCTCCTCCTGCAGTTCTTCCTGCCGTCTGATAAATTCATATTCTCTTTTTTCCAGCTTGAATGCCGCTATTCTCGGCTGCATGCCCTTTGCTTTTTCCGGAACACTGCTCTTATGGCAAATCAGCCCCTCCGCCGTTCCTTCAAACAACGGCTCATTGTCTTCCAATATACAGAAGGAATGTAAGTTGGATGCTTCCAGTGCAAATGCTCCTTCGCCGTCCTTTAAGCGGAACAGGCGGTGCTGGCTGTCTGTAATCAGGGCGCCCTTTAAGAAGCCGAATCCAAACCGGTAGCTTTCGGAAAAGTTCTTACGCAGGTCCTCATTTCCATCGTAATATGCCAGATATTCCTTGAATGCCTCCACGGACATCTTTCCCAGCGCTCCGTCCGGCAAATCCACCTTATTGGCGCAGTATTTGCAGATGGGAATATCGTCTGCAAGTATCATTGCCAAAAGTCTCGGTGTCGGGTTTCCGCAAATCGGACATAACTTCTTATTGTTTGTAAATAATCCCATGACTTCGTCTCCTTTTCGGCTGTTGTATTTTATGCTTATCCTATGTGGATTATCAAAGTTTTTGTTCCTCACGAAGAAAGACCGGCAGTTTTCACCTCCGGTCTTTCTTTATCTATTCCGAGCCCCTCTTACACAACAAGGTTATGGCACGTGTACAGACGAAAAAGTGCTGTCGTACTTGACAGGTCTGCCCTTCGTGACTACAATGAGTATACCCCGTACATCAATGTACGATGCAAGTGTTTTTTGATATTTTTTGTAAATTTTTTAGTTACCTAAGAAGAAAGGGGAATTTTTATGAGCGACTCCTCCAAGAAATACATGTCCATCGGTGAAATTGCCAAGTCTCTCGGACTGACCAGAAGAATTATTTTAAATTACGAAGATAAAGGACTCATCCAGGCGGACCACCGCGACAGCGCCACCGGCAACCGATATTATTCCGCCGATGTTTTGTCCGGCATCCGTGCCATCCGTGTCATGCAGAATTTCGGTCTTTCTCTGGACGATATTTATGCCTACTATCACGGAACCACCGACTTGACGCCTCTGATTGCCCGACTGGAAAAGCTGCGCGATGAATTGAATTTGAATATTGAAAAACTAAAAGAACGTGTAAAAAGCGAAAATGACTTTGAAATCCAGACTGTGACCATTCCGGCACAGACTGTTTTCTGCAAAACCCTGCGTGCCGATACCGTGGAAGGCAGGAAGGAAGACCTCCGCAGCATCATTCCCGCCGCCCTGCGGCAGTATGGTTCCGACACCACCAAGCGGATGTTTTTTATTTCCTATTCCCTGGACGACCCGAACCTCATTTCCTACTGTGTTGCCGTTCCCTCCGGCAGTCAGGGCAAAGACGTGAAAAACCTGCCGGAAGAAAAAGCTCTCTGCATCTTTTACCATGGCAGCTATGAGTCCATTCCCTGCATCCGCGACCACATTGTTTCCTATGCCAGGGAAAAGGGACTTTCCTTAAAGGGCACCTGCCAGCACATTTATCTGGAGGGACCGCCCCACCATACGGACCCGGAAAAATTTATCACGCAGGTGGTACTGCCGCTGGCGTAAATTTTAGTATAGCTCTCTCTGCGCCGCCCTCGCAAATACATGCTTTATATTTTGCCATTATCATCCCCCTGTAATTTTACACTGGAAAGAACTTTCTTTAGTGCCAGATAAGATTCATACACAGGCACAGTCCCCTCTAAATATCCGCTTTCGTATGCTTCGCTCTTCTTAATATCATTTCTCTTTAATATGAGCGATAAATTCTCGGCATATATTCCTCCCCGATTTCTGATGATGTAAATGCAATCATTTCTTTCAAACTCATCTAACAATTCAGAATAATGTGTAGAATAAATCAAGGTGGCTCCATTTTTATTAACACTGGGATTCATAAAGAAACGGACCAGCGTCGTTACAATCTCTTCGTTAAAGTGATTTTCCAGTTCATCCACAATAAGGTACCGCCCTCTATGAAGCAAAGCAGCGCATTCATAAAAACATTAATACCTTTAATAGTACCGGAAGAAAGATATTTTTCTATTTCCAGCGGGCTATTCAGTATAATCTCGTCCGAAGCATAAAATTTCAGGCGAATGTCCGCCGGCTTCTTCTCCATATTACATTTAAAATATTCAATGCTCGGGTCCAGAAATGTAAGAAGTTCCTTAGGAAATATGCCCAGTATGTTCAGCATATTATGATTCGTCCACTTCAACATGTCCCTAATCGGAAAGTTAGATTGTTTTTCCTTGTTTATCGCAATCATTACACTGACATCGCTTAATAAGAATTGTTCTTTTTGATTTCTTTCTATTATAATATCTGTATTTTCAAAATCAAACAAGCTCTTCTTAGTCTTTACTTTCCCAGCATCTTTTTCCCAAAGAGTTTCTTCCGATATTACCAACTTTTCTTCTTTGTCTACCGGATTTATCTCTTTTGTAATAACTGTTTCAAGCTTATAGATGCAATTTTCATTGTAAAAAAAGCTTGTAATTTTCACTTTTTCCTTTTCTGCCAGGTCATTTAAAATTTCTTTTGACTTAATACTGTTCAGTGCCTCATTATTAAGCATATTTATGACAAAAGAAATTACTTTTAAGATGGTCGTCTTTCCTGATGCATTGATACCAATAAAAGAAAGTACCTGATTTGCATAAATATTAGAAAAAATATGAAACAGTTTTTCTTTATCGTCCTCTGCTACTCTCTGTTTCGTAATAAAATCGATATCTATATCTTCTCTGAAACGCGGCATATTTTTTATATTGATTTTCAAAAGTCTCATGTTTGTTTCCTATTATTCACAGTCTTTTTGTTTTTATATATTGTATTATGCCACATTGTATGAATTTATTCAACTGTATAAACGTAAAATCCGTTTTTAGTTGTTTATGTAACTTCCCAGCAAATTTACAAAAAATATGCGGCTTTTGCCACAAAAATGGCTTAAAGCCGCATATTGCTCTGTATCTTATTGTTTAATGCTTTTCTCGGCATATTCCTGTTGCAATTCCTCTGTAAGGTACTCATCACTCATACAATGCATATCCGATACGCCGTCCCGAATCAACCGATAGATTTCTGAATGATAAAAAAAGGCCAATGCCTCATCCAGTGAAACTCCCTGCTGCTTTGCAAAACATTCTATGATACGACTGTATTTCTTCTGAAGTAAAACCGGATTTGCCGTCATAGTCTTTCACTCCTTTCAAACTTCAGCAACGACAGTGCTTTCTCTGTTCGGAAACAAATTTGCAGGTTCGGTTTTTCATAACGCAAACGCTTAATGGCTTCTGTCTTATCAATCAACCCATCAAAAAACAACTCCACCGTATTAAACACCTTATCATTGGCAACACCACCTACAACAAGGTCGTAATCTGTCGAATCATTTCCTCCTCGGCAGTTCAGAATAAAATCCAGCCATCTTTTCCACGGCGTTTGTACTTTCCACACCATTTTGCCGCCTGTTCATGTAAAGGAACCATGGTATAGAATCATACATTCACCCCTCTTTCTTTCATCACATTAAGAAGGTCATCTACAATATATTCCTTGCTCTGAGTATGCAGCACTTCATATTCCGGCACAATATAACCATTCAAAATATCACTCTTTTCCGTAAATGCCTGATAGACCCGCTCTGCATCCACGCCTAACTTTGCCGCTGTATTTTCAATACAAAAAACTGCAAACTCCAGCTCACTGGAATTCTTAATTTTTTCATCCTGCATTACACTTTTGGCCTCCCATTACTTAATGTTTATTGCAATTTTAGAAAGAGCAGCATTTTTATGCATCCTTTGCTTTGGTATTAAAATTATAATACACACCCATATTTTCTTCAATATTTTTAATAAATTGTCTAATTTCCTATTTTAATTAAGGCTATATCCTATCAGCAAAATCTTCTATTTTTTTACTTCTTCGGTATGCTGTCCGCCACGCACAGCGCACCGTACCCGACCCTGTCGTTGGGGTAAAATTCTTCCCCTCTTATTTTTCGTGCGCCCCGTCTTAAATAGGCTTTTACCTTTTCTCCGTACAGAAACGCATCATTCCCCCGCACAATGCCCCATTCCATAAGCAAAGCTGCCGCCCCCGTCACAAAGGGCGTGGCAAAAGATGTCCCCGTGAAGGACTGGTAACCGCCATAGATGTCCGGTGCCGTAATGTTTACGCCCGGCGCTGCAAGGTCCGGTTTTGCCGCCCCTGCTGCCAAAAGACCGATATCCCGCTCTGCATACCGGTAACCCCTGCCGGAAAAATCGGCATAGGCATCGTAGGTACTGTCATAGGCGCCCACGGTAACCACCTTCGACGCCGTGGAGGGAATGGTCAATGTCAGGTTGGGATTGGGTTCAAAAAAGCGGGTATTCTGATTGCGCGCCGCCTGAGACGGAAGGTAGAAATAAAAACTGCTTTCTTTTTCCTGCGTTCCCATGAGAAACGACCATATTCCCGGAGAAATGTACAAATTTTCCGGAATGAAATCAAAATAAATTTCCTGTTCCACCGCATAGGGGGACGGCTCTCCCACATAAATAAGTATTCTTGTCTGCTCTGCTTCCCAAGTTATTTCCCCGCCTTTTTCCGTGGAAAAAGAAAACTCCTGTCCGCCCGGCGAACGCAGTGTAATGCGAAACACATCCGTATAGGTTTTCCAAAGCTGCACACTGAAAGCCGTTTCATAGGCTCCCACGGAAAGTTCCGCTGCCGCCGTTTCTCCCAGATTTACTTTTCCTTCCCGGTGGCCTGCAGCGGCTCCTTCGTTTCCGCTTCCCACACAGATAACCGTTCTGCCGATTTCCGCCGCATTGTCCAAAAAGCGTTCCAGAAGCGAACTGCCGTCATGCGCTCCATAGGTATTGCCGAAGCTTAGGTTTATGGCAACCGGCCGATTTAAGCTTTGCGCTTTTCTCACCACATAGGTAACCGCCCGCATCATCTCTGTGGTGCGAGGAAAGGAATTTTCCCTCGGTGTTCCCAGCTTCACAATCAAAAGTTCACTTTCCGGTGCGACGCCCTCGTAGTTGTTGTCCGCTGTTCCGCTCGTTGCGTTCACGGCAGCCCCCGCCGCTATTCCGGCTACCGCTGTCCCGTGTCCGCTGCTGTCCCTGCTTGGCACCAGCTCGTACTGTCTGAGCGGGTCTGCTTCCCGCAGCGCCGCATTTATCTGCTCCCGGGTAAATTCTGTGCCGGTCTGAAATCCTTCCGGCGGGAAAAATTCTTTTTCCGCATCCGGGGAAACCGTCTGGTCCCAGAGAGCTAAAATTCTGGTGCTGCCGTCCGCATTCCGGAAGTTTCGGTTTGTATAATCGATGCCGGAGTCGATAACCGCAAGGAGAATGCCTTTCCCACTTAAAAACGGCTGTCTTTTCGTAACCGGCAGAACGCAGGAAACCTCTTTTCCATCTGCCATCGAAAAAAACAGCCGTTTAGGCTTTTCCACATATTCTATTTGCGGCAGCCTGCTTACCGCCTCCACAAAATCTTCCGGTACGGTCAAGAGACCATAACCCGCTATCAGTTCTTCTGCCGTCACCGCCAACCCCGAAACCGCCTCTCTAAGGTCACCGTTGTACTTGACTATCAGTTCCCAGGTTTTTGTTTCTTCCGTGAAACCGACATTTAAGTTCAGGGACTTTTCGCGCACCGGCTCCGGCGTCTGCAGGGCTAACACCAATACATTTTCTATCTTCTGGTTCATGGCAAATATCCAAAAGTTTTCTATGAATATATGCGCCGGAAACTGCCTTTTATTCACGCAGACCTGCCTCAAAGTTATTTCTCATAAAGCTGCCGCCGGTGTGGGCATTATTTTTTATAAAACTCCCGCATCAGGGCAACCGCGTACGCCGTATCCTTCATACCCGCTGTTTCCACTGCGGAATGCATGGCAAGCTGCGGCAGTCCGATGTCTGCGGAAGGAACGGACACATGCGCCGTAGAAATATTTCCCAGTGTGGAGCCTCCCAAAATATCGGAACGGTTGGTATAGGTCTGCACCGGCACATCCGCCTGTTTGCCGAGCAGCTTAACATAAGCTGCCGAAACCGCATCGGTGGTATATTTCTGACTGCCATGGAATTTCAGCACCACGCCGCCGTTTAACACCGGCCGGTTGGTCGGGTCCGCCTTCTCCGGGTGACCGGGATGCACCGCATGGGCATTGTCAGCGGAGAGAAGGAAACTTCCGGCAATCTTTGCCTGCAGCCAGCCCTCGCTTTTACCGAAGGACTCCCGGATACGTTCCAGAACATCCGATAAAAAGGTGGAGTCCGCCCCCTGACGGGTTCCGCTTCCCACTTCTTCATTATCAAATACAAGACACAGGTTGATATAGTCCTTCGGGGTTTCTTTTATGACTGCCCGCATAGCCGAATAGGCGCACTGCAAATCATCCAGTCTGGGAGAAAGAATGTACTCTCCTTTCCCGCCGATTACCGTACCTTTTTGTCTGGTATACAAAAACAAATCATAGGACAAAATATCTTTTTCTTCTACTCCCGCTGCCTCCGCAACGGTTGCCAGAAATCCCTTGCCGTTCTCTTTTTCTCCGTATAAGGGCAGCATGTCAATCTGCGGATTGTATTCCACGCCTTTATTCATATCACGGTTCATGTGAATTGCCACATTGGGAATAACCAGCAAATCCCTGTCCACATTGACAAGCTTTGTCACCACTTCCCCATCCTTTTCCAGGGAAACGCGTCCGGCAACGGACAACGGTCTGTCCAGCCAGGTACTTAAAATCATGCCGCCGTATTTTTCCACATTCAGCCGCACGTATAAATTTTCCGCAGTCATCTCCGCTTTTTCCTTTACCTTAAAGGATGGAGAATCGCTGTGTGCCGCTACCATGTGAAATCCTTTGATTTTTTCGGGTTCTTTATCCGGGATGGAAAAGGCTGCAATGGAAGAGTCGTTGCGCTTCACATAATAGCTCTTTCCCGGTTCAATTTTCCACTCTTCCGTTTCTTTCAGTTCCGCAAAACCGGCTTTTTCCGCCATATCTCCCAGATTTTCCACTGCCTGGAATGCAGTGGGACTTTCGTCAATAAAATGCAGTAATTTTTCTGTTTCTTTTTCAAAATTCATTATTTTCTGTCTCCTACATGAAATCCGGTAATGGTAACTACCGCTGCCTGATTTCCATATTCATCTTCAATGGTTATTTCGTAAAAATTGGTGCTTCTGCCTTCTTTGATGCAGTGCGCTGTGCCGATAAGCTTATTGCCTTTGACCTTGCCGGTATAGGTGATATTGGAGCTTAACGATACCACGGACTGTCCCATGCAGTTTGTGGCAACCGCAAAAGTAAAATCCGCCAGTACGAAATGCACGCCGCCCATCACCGCGCCTCTGGCATTTTTGTGACGGTCCGTCAGCTCCATGCTGCATTTTGCATAATTTTCACCCGCTTCTTCAATGTAGGCGCCGTTTTCCGTTGCAAAACGGTCCTGCGCAAAGAAAGCCCGAAGCTCGTCCAGCTTCTCACCGGTTATCCGCTGTTTCGGGGCTGTCCGATTTTCCAAATCTGTCTGTTTTTCCAAATCTGTCCGATTTTCCATTTTCTGTGCCTTTCCTGAGTCGTCTTTATTCTCTGATAATATCCAATTCTGTGACATTTACTCCCAACGCCGCCAGAATTACTTTCAGGTCCCTGTAACGCACCTTCATCGCTTTATACACAGCGGAGTCTTTTTCTGCCATGGTCATCCACTCCTGCAGGCGTGAAAATTCCTCAACACAGATTTTAATGGTTTCTAAATTGTTCATTTCTTCCATCCTTTCCACCGCCTTTCCAAATACATACGCCTATATGTATAATAGTATAACGGTTTTACAGCCTGTTTACAAGTTACAATAAAATATAAGTTCCGTATGCGTAGCAAAATAATTGGGATTTTAAAAAGAATATTTTTAGAATAATAAAAGATATAACAAAGAAATTTTATAAGATATTGCCCGGAGGGCTTTTTTGCTTTATCGAGAAATTCAACGAAATTTCCGATAAAGTAAAAAGGACGTTGCATCAACGTCCTTTGAAGCAGGGGAAGAGGGGATCGAACCCCCGTTTACGGTTTTGGAGACCGCCGCACTACCGCTGTACTATTCCCCTATGCTATTCAACGAATTGTATTATAGCATAGATACCGGCTGGAAAGCAAGCATAAATTTCAAATTTTCGTAATTTTCAAATTTTTACAACAATTTATTGCTTTCCCGCCGGAATACCTCATGACTATTCTCTTTACAGGCAGAATTCTAAATCAGTTCTATCGCTTCCTGCACATTGGAAACCCCGATGACCTTAATGCTTTTCGTATTTTTCAACATGTCGGCATTGGCTCTGGGCATCACGCAGGTGGTAAAGCCTAATTTCACGGCCTCCTGCAGCCGCTGCTCCGCCAAACTGACGGCACGGACTTCGCCGCTTAAACCTACTTCTCCGAATACCACGGTGCTCTCATCCACCGGCCGGTTCTTGAAACTGGAAACAATCGCCATCACCATGCCAAGGTCCACTGCAGGCTCCTGAATACGGATACCGCCCGCCAGATTTACATAGGCATCGCAACCGCTCATCTGCAATCCCAGACGTTTTTCCAGAACTGCCATCAAAAGGTTTACCCTGTTAAAATCCACGCCCGTTGCCTGTCTTCTGGGAATACCGAAATTGCTGTGGCACACAAGCGCCTGCATTTCCACCATAAGAGGTCTGGTGCCCTCCACCGTGCAGGCAACCACGCAGCCGCAGGCGTCCTTGGGTCTGCCGCTCAACATATATTCGGAAGGATTTCTGACCTCCGTAAGTCCTTCTTCCCGCATCTCAAATACACCGATTTCATTGGTGGAGCCGAAACGGTTTTTCACACTGCGTAAAATGCGGTAGGAAGCATACCGGTCTCCCTCAAAATAAAGCACGGTATCCACCATATGCTCCAATACGCGGGGACCTGCCACGGTTCCTTCCTTGGTTACATGTCCCACAATAAAAATGGAAACGCCCAGGCCCTTGGCAAGCTGCAAAAAGAGTGCCGTGGACTCCCTTACCTGGGAAACACTGCCCGGAGCTGCGGAAACGTCTTCACTGTACATGGTCTGTATGGAGTCAATAATCACAATCTGCGGTTTCTGGCTGCGGATGGTGTCCTCTATCAGAGAAAGATTGGTCTCACACAAAAGAAGCAGATTGTCGTTGAAGCTGCCAATTCTCTCGGCACGCATCTTAATCTGCTTTAAGGACTCCTCTCCGGAAATATAAAGCACCTTTGCACCGGCCTCTGAAAAATTCCGGCATACCTGCAAAAGCAGGGTGGACTTTCCGATACCGGGGTCGCCGCCTACCAAAGTAAGGGAACCGGCTACTACGCCGCCTCCCAATACCCGGTCAAGCTCCTGCATGCCGGTGCTGATTCTGTCTTCTTTTTCCATGGTAATCTCAGACAGCACAGCCGGCTTCTGCCTGGCTGTGCTGCCCTGTGTACCACTTTTCTTTAGTGCTGCCGTACTGACCTGCTCCTCTACAAAGGTGTTCCACTCCCGGCATCCCGGGCACTGTCCCATCCACTTTGCAGACTCAAAGCCGCAGTTTTGGCAGAAAAAAACTGTACTCTTTTTACTTTTTGTCATTACGCCTCTGTTACCTTTACAGCAACCTCGCCTGCGCCTGCAAGCTCTACGCTCAAAATCAGCTTGCCGCCAAGTCCGGTGCTCATTTTGCCGATGCTTTCTCCACCGACATATACTTCGTATTCTGTGTCATCTTTCATGCCCAACGTAATCTGGGAATCTTCCGCACCTTCTACGGTGAACTCCACACCGTTTTCTGTTTCTACGAAATGATTTACACTGGTTCCGGGAACGGACTCATATAAGAACATTTCGTTTTTCTCTAACTTTGTCATTTCTGCAAATGTCTTCACCTTATATGTGTTGCCGGAAATGCTGTCTTCTTTCTTTGCTTTCTTATCCAGTGTGTGATTGCCGAAGCCGATTGCTCCGTTTTCCTCTGTGCGAAGTAACTCTTCCACGATTGCCATTTGTATTTCCTCCTGCGTTGGATTTTACCTAAAGTTTACATGTATAGTATAATATATTCTGCGTTTCGTTTCTACTGATTTTTCACATGAAAAGTGACTTTTTCATCCTTGATGCCCGCCGTAACCGTATCGCCCGGTTTAACATTGCCCTTTAGGATTTCTTCTGCCAGGGCGTCCTCTACCAAGGACTGGATGGCACGCTTTAAGGGTCTTGCTCCCATCTTTTTATCGGAGTGCTTTTCCACCAGATATTCCTTCAGCGCCGGTGAAAATTTCAGCTTAATCTGCAGCTGTTCCTCACAGCGTTTCGATAAATTGGATGCCAGCAGGGATACGATGGATTTCATATTGTCCTTGTTGAGCTGGTGGAACACAATGATTTCATCGATACGGTTGATGAATTCCGGCTTGAATATCTTCTTTACTTCCTCCATAACACCGCTCTTCATCTTGTCGTAGTCTTTCTTTTCGCTCTTATCCACGGTAAATCCCAGATTTTTGGGGTCCACGATTCGCTGTGCGCCCGCATTGGAAGTCATAATCAGCACGGTATTCTTGAAGCTGACTTTTCTGCCCTTGGAGTCCGTGATATGACCGTCGTCCAGTACCTGCAGAAGAATGTTGAATACATCCGGGTGCGCCTTTTCAATCTCATCAAAAAGCACCACGGAGTACGGATTTCTTCTGACCTTTTCGGAAAGCTGGCCGCCTTCTTCAAAGCCCACGTATCCGGGCGGGGAACCAATCATCTTGGAAACCGAATGACCTTCCATATACTCGGACATATCAACGCGGATAAGCGCATTTTCGGAGCCGAACATGGCTTCTGCAAGCGCCTTGCAGAGCTCGGTCTTGCCGACACCGGTGGGGCCTAAGAACAGGAACGAACCGATGGGTCTGTTGGGGTCCTTTAAGCCGGTACGTCCGCGGCGCATTGCCTTTGCCACCGCCGTTACGGCTTCTTCCTGACCGATGACTCTCTTGTGCAGCTCATCCTCTAACTTTAAGAGCCGTTCGCTTTCCTTCTCCGCAATCTTTTCCAGAGGAACCTTCGTCCAGACGGATACCACTCTCGCAATGTCCTCTTCGCCCACAACGTATCTGCGTTTTGCCTCTGCCTGTTCGTTATTCTTGCGCAAACGCTCATACTTTTTAATCAAAGCGTCCTGCGCCCGCTTCAGTTCACTGACTCTTTCGTAGTCGTCCGCTTTCACGTAGTTTTCGATTTCCTTATCCATTTCCGCAATTTCCGCCAGCATTTCCTGCTGTTTGGCAGGTGTCTGTACGGAAGAAAGACGGACAGCCGCTGCGGCTTCGTCTATCAGGTCAATCGCTTTGTCCGGCAGATTTCGGTCATTGATGTAACGGTCGGACAGTTTAACGGCTGCCTCCACCGCTTCCGGTAAAATCTCCACATGATGATGCTCTTCGTATTTGGAGCGGATTCCGTTCAGTATACGGATGGAAGCCTCCACATCCGGCTCCTCCACATTGACCGGCTGGAAACGGCGCTCCAGTGCCGCATCCTTTTCCACATATTTACGATATTCATTGATGGTGGTGGCGCCGATTAACTGGATTTCGCCTCTGGCAAGGGAGGGCTTTAAGATGTTGGATGCATCAATGGCTCCCTCTGCTCCGCCCGCACCGATGATGGTATGCAGTTCATCCAGAAACAGGATAATATTGCCGTCGTCAATCACTTCCTTGACAACCTTTTTAATTCTCTCTTCAAATTCTCCGCGGTACTTGCTGCCCGCTACCATGGCGGACAAATCCAGCGTCAGGACACGCTTATCCTTTACGGTAAACGGTACATCCCCGGACACAATCCGAAGCGCCAGCCCCTCCACGATTGCCGTTTTGCCGACACCCGGTTCTCCGATTAAGCAGGGATTGTTTTTGGTACGTCTGCTTAAAATCTGGATTACTCTCTGGATTTCGTCCTCTCTGCCGATAACGGGATCCAGACTGCCTTCCTCCGCCATTGCCGTCAAATCGCGGCTGAACTGGGAAAGCATGCTGCCGCCCTTGTTGCCGGGACGGTTCTTCGCCAAATCTTCTTTATAAAGGCTGCTGTCCTCTCCGATGGAAATCAGCACATCGATGTATACTTTCTGTGTCGATACACCCAGCGTGTTGAGCAGTCTGACCGCCACATTTTCTCCTTCTTTAATAAGAGCCATCAGGATATGCTCGGTGCCAATCAGTTTTTCATGGAAACGCTCTGCCAGTCTGTGTGCCTCTGCCAGAACCTTCTGTGCCCTCGGGGAATAATTCTCCTTATCCTTCAAAGCTACGGCACCTTCAAAGGTAATCAAATCCTTTACGATGTCCATAACCTGTTTTTCATCTACGCCGTTCTGAAAAAGAACCTTGGCTGCCACACCGTTACCCTCTTTCAGAAGGCCTATCAGGATATGCTCGGTACCCACATAGCCCTGCTGCAGTTTTCTTGCCGTTTTTTCTGCATGTGAAAGCGCAACTTTCGCACTGTCGGTAAATTGTAGCTGCATGATTAGTGTCCTCCATAATCTTCATATATTTCATCTATCAGAGCATGCACCTCTTCCTGGGAAATATTCTTGCAGATACTCTTTGCAAGAATCACCTGCAGTTCTTCCCGCAGTTTGGAAATGGTGTTCATACGGTCTTCATCCACCGCAATGACTGCTCCTTTTCGTCTGTCCACCTTTACATAGCCCTCCTGTTTCAGAACAGTATAAGCTTTGTTCACTGTGTGCATATTGATGCCGATATCTTCTGCTAACTGACGTACGGAAGGTAACTGTTCGCCCTCCCGGAAACGCGATGTGGCAATACCTAAGATAATCTGATTGCGAAGCTGCAGATAAATCGCTTCGTCGCTGTTAAAATCTATTTCAATCATCATACTTAAGTTTCGCCTCCTTTTCATCTGTTATACATACAGTATAACACAATAAGGTTTTCCGTCAATGTTTTTTGGTTTCTTTATAAATATTTAATAATAAAGTAAAACAGGGAGCTGACCTTCCAGTTCCCTGTTTTGAGTTTTATCTTTCTTCGTATTTACCGATTTTAAGCCTTTTAATAAACTCGTCCTCCGGCAGGGGCTTGTCAAAATAATAGCCCTGCATCATGTCGCAGCCGGTGGTGCTTAAGTATTCGTACTGCTCCTTGGTTTCCACACCCTCCGCCACAATCTGGATGCCCAGTTCCTTCGCCATGCGGACAATGTTTTTCAACATGACAATGTCACGGAACTTTTTTTCAAATTCTTCATCCATCTGTACAAAGGAACGGTCTATCTTCAAAAGGTCTATCTCCGTCAGACGAAGCATATTCAAAGAAGAATAGCCGGTTCCAAAATCATCTATGGACGTACCAATGTCGTACTGCTTCAGTTTATTCACCAGCTTGGAAATTTCTTCGTAATCCCTGAAGTCCTCGCTTTCGGTAAGCTCTACTTCAATGTACCTGTGCGGTACACCGTGTTTGTCGATTACCGCCACAATATCCTCTGCCAGATGCTTGTTTTCCATATGGCAGCGTGAAAAGTTCACGGATATCTTCAGATAATCCTGTCCTTCCTCCTGCAGTCTTTTCAAAAACGCACACACCTTATCCAGTACATAAAAATCCAGCCGGCAGATGCTGCCGTCCTTTTCCAGAATGGGAATAAACTCACCGGGGGAAACAACATTACCTTTGAAATACCAGCGGATAAGCGCCTCCGCGCCTCCAATCCTGCTGTCCCTGGTCCGTACCTTGGGCTGATAATATACCACAAAGTCTTCGTTCTTTAAGGCATCATCAAAGTTGGCACTGATGTCCTTCTGCTTCATGATTTTGCTGTATTTCTGCTCATCATAATAGGCAACGGCACTTCCTTCTTTATCCCTTGCCACCTGATATGCCACGCTGGATCGCATCATGACTTCCCCGGCATCTTCCACACCCTTTAAGTGGGTCACACCAATGGTTGCCTTCAGTTCAAACTTATACTCTCTGTCCCCTACCTTCTGGGAAACTTCCACATTTTCCAGAAACTTCAAGAAATCGGGAGTATGCTCCTTCTTCAGCAGAACTATAAAGTTGTCGCCTCCGGGTCTTGCCACCATTTCCTCACCGTCCAAATGCTCTTTTAAGTGAGCCGCATATTGCTTCATGATTTCATTGCCGCTGCGGTAGGACAATTTCCTGTTTACATATTTAAAGTTGCGGATATTTAAGTAAAGGGACTCGTATCCGTCGATTCTGCCTTTTTCAATCAGCTCTCTTGCAAAGTCCATAAACGCTGTCAGATTGGGAAGTCCCACCATAAGGTCCGTTCCCTTGGCATGCTTAAGCAGTCCCTGAAGGGTCAGTCTCGACAGGATATTATAGATAACCTGCCCCATAAATTTAAGAATTTCTTTCTGTTCCGGTGTCCAGACCTGTCCCTTTTTCCCATAGATACAAATTCTGGTGGCACTTCCGTCCGCATTCAGATATTTATACACCTCCGGTGTATTTACAGGTTTCCTCTCGTCAAAAAGGACTATGGTTGCTTCCTTTGCCTTTTCTGAAAGAGAAATATCCACACAATTTAAGACCCCTTCTATTCTGGCAACAGGCACATCCTCCTGTACATAGGATACGGCTTTATGCAGTTGCAGTACAAATTCATCAATGGTCTGAACAGGCTTAAAAACCTCTTTTAAAAAGTTTTCCATACCTGTATTTTGAAATAGCATACGTTTCTACAACCTCTGCTTTCTTTTCATGTTACTTTTTTATTTGTTCAGAAATTCAAAGGAAAAATCATCATCGTCCTCAATAAAGTTCTTGGACTTTCCTCTAAATCCCGCAGAACCCTGCATAACCGGTCTTACCTCGGACTGGCTGCTTCTTTCTGCGGCAGTTCTTACTTCCGTACCGGTTCTCTGGTTCTGGGTAGCAAGTCCTGTTCCGGCAGGTCTCATTCCTGCAGGTTTTTGTCCCTGGGGGGCTACACCGTTTCCGGCAGGTCTCGTTCCTGCAGGTCTTGCGCCATGGGGAGCTACTCCCGTTCCGGCAGGTCTGCTGCCTGCAGGTCTTGCGTCATGTGCCGCTCCTGCGGATGTCCGGTGTGCTTCTCCTGCAGGTCTGTGTCCCTGTGCGGTTCCCGCAGGTCTTGCACCGGTTCTTCCGTCTGCTGCTCTATGTGCTTCCCCGGCAGGTCTTCCGTTCTGGGAAGGTCTCTGTCCGGCAGGTCTTCTTTCCGGACTTCTCTTGGGCTGTCTTCTTTCACTTTCCATATCAAAGCCGTCATCCATCATATCTCTTACCTTGAAAATCAGGAAGGATACACCCATAAGAATAAGTGCTAAAAGAATCACAAGCACAATAATAACCGTTTTCTGTTTGGAGACCTTTTTCTGTGATGCGTCTAATTTTTCTGCATTCTGCTCTGCTTCCGTAATCAGCTTGCTAATGGGGTATTTTTTACCGGCAACATTGTCAATCAGATACCAGGTATCCCCTTCCTGCTCCGTTTCGTAAGCAGGTGCTTCTTCCGGCTCTGCCGGTTCCTCTGCACCATCTCCGTTGTCTGCGGGTGTTTCCGGCTGTGTTTCGGGAGCAACCAGTTCTCCGGAAAGGGTTACGAAATCGGAGCGGATATAACCCTGTACTTCCTTGCTGTCAATCATGAAGGTGGAAAGATACCAGGTTTCACTGCCGTTTGCCTTGTAACCGGAAACGGTTACCACCAGATTTTTAGTGGCTGTGGTAACAATGCCGCTTGTGGTATTGGAATCACCTCTTACCCGGACGCCGTCCTTATTTACGGTTGCGCTGACCGGCTGTACCTCTGTCACACCTTCCGTATTTACGGTAACCGTAGAATTCACGGTGGGCGTACCGGTTCCGGAAGTGGATCCGGTGGTAGTGGTCGTTGTTGTGGTGGTAGTCGTCGTTGTAGAAGAGGAACCGCCGTCCTTCGTCACTAAATCAGAGCGGATGTAACCGGTTCTGTTGGCATCTACTTCTACCTTATACCATACCTTACCGTCCGTGCCGGTTGTTTCTTCCAGAATATTCAGCTTGTTGCCGTTTAACACGCTTGCTACGATAGAGCTTCCCAAATCCGCACCGGAACGGATGTTGGCGGATGAAGCGCTGACCTTTCCCGTTGCGGCAGAAACCGTAAGATGCGGTGCCAGACAAAGAACCGTTACAAGGCAAAAACATGCGGTAACAATCCATTTTCCTATTCTTTCTGCCATCTTGTTTTTCCCACTCATGTATCTCATTTTTTCCTCCGTTTCTGTATCTGACATAAAGGGTATCTGCCCCGGCAATCTGCGTTTATGCTTCGTCTATTGCCTTTCCAATGTCATGACGCATGTATTTATTTTCAAAGCTTACCCACTCCGTAGCCTCATAGGCCTTTTTGCGGGCTTCTTTCAAATCTTTTCCCTTGGCGGTAATGCCTAAAACGCGCCCGCCGTTTGTTACGACTCTGCCCTCGGCATCAAATTTGGTGCCTGCATGGAAACAGTAATAGTCGTCTTTTCCCTTGAAGTTTTCCAGTCCGGTGATGGGAAATCCCTTTTCATAGGAAACCGGATAACCGTCGGAAGCCAGTACCACGCAGACCGCTGCATTGTCTTCAAACTTAAGCTCCACTTTATCCAGTGTGCCGTCGATGCAGGCATCCACCACATCCATGATATCGTTTTCCATACGGCAGAGTACCACCTGCGCCTCCGGGTCGCCGAAACGGGCATTGTACTCTAAGACACGGGGTCCCTTCGGGGTCAGCATCAGTCCGAAGAAAATAACGCCCTTGAACTCTCTGCCTTCCTTTGCCATGGCATCCACCGTTGCCTGATAGATATATTTCTTACAGAACTCATCCACTTCTTCGGTATAAAATGGGCTGGGTGAAAAGTTGCCCATACCGCCGGTGTTCAGTCCCTCGTCTCCGTCCTTGGCACGCTTGTGGTCCTGTGCGGAGGTCATGGGCTTGATGGTCTTTCCGTCCACAAAGGAAAGTACGGAAACCTCTCTGCCGGTCATGAATTCTTCGATTACCATGCGGTTGCCGGCGCTGCCGAAATGCTTGTCCAGCATGATTTCCTTCACGCCCGCTTTGGCTTCTTCCAAAGTGTTGCAGATAAGCACGCCTTTTCCCAATGCCAGTCCGTCCGCCTTTAAGACGATGGGCATTTCCGCCGTTTCCAGATAAGCAAGCGCTTTATCCGGGTCATCAAAGGTTTCATAGGCTGCGGTCGGAATGTTGTATTTTTTCATAAGGTCTTTGGAGAAAGCCTTGCTGCCCTCTAAGATAGCCGCTTTTTTGTCCGGTCCGAACACACGGAAGCCCGCTTCCTTAAGAACATCCACCAGACCGCCTACCAGAGGGTCATCCGGTGCCACAAATACTAAATCCACCTGTTTTTCTTTGGCATATGCCACGATTTTATCAAATTCCATAACGCCTATGGAAGGTTCACATTCTGCAATTTCCGCAATACCCGCATTGCCGGGTACACAGTAGAGTTTGTCCACTCTTCTGCTTTTCTTCATGCTAACCGCTATGGCATGCTCTCTGCCGCCACCGCCTATAATCAGTACTTTCATGCATTGCCTCCTTTTGTGTATACATGTCCGTCTTTTACATACAGTCTGTCATTGGCAATATCATCAATCGCCTGGGGAAGAAGCAGCCACTCTGCCTGCTCCATCACACGTCTCTGCAAAATCTCGGGGGTATCTCCCTCTTCGGTAAACACGGGCTTCTGGGCAATAATCGGTCCCTCATCCATTCCTTCGTTTACAAAATGGACGGTTGCTCCCGTTACCTTTACGCCCCTCTTTAAGGCTTCTTCATGCACATGCAGTCCGTAGTATCCCACACCGCAGAAGGCGGGAATAAGGGACGGATGGATGTTGATAATCCTGCCGGAAAATTTTGCCACCATGCTCTCCGGGATTTTTACAAGGAAACCTGCCAGAACGATTAAATCCGGCTGAAGTTCTTCCATTTTAGAGGTAAATGCTTCGTTAAAAAGTGCTCTTGACTCATAGTCCCTCGGGCTCATAACCACACCCGGAATGTGATGGGCTGCCGCTCTGTCCAGAGCTTTTGCACCCGGATTGTTGCTGATAACGGCAACAATTTCGGTATTGGTAATCTTTCCCGCATCCACGGCATCCAATATTGCCTGTAAGTTCGTACCGCCGCCGGATACGCAAACAACTGTCCTTAGCATAAGGTTACTCCCTTTTCTCCGGCTTCACAGGAACCTACCACATAAGCGGTATCTCCGGCTTTTTCAATCGCTGCCACGGTCTTTTCCACATCGGCGAGGTCTACTGCCAGCACCATGCCGAGTCCCATGTTATAGGTGTTGTACATCATCTTTTCTTCGATATTGCCGGTCTTCTGCATCAGCTTAAAGATGGCAGGCACTTCGTAGCTGTCCTTCTTTACCACCGCATTGATGCCTTCGGGAAGCATTCTCGGAATATTTTCATAAAATCCGCCGCCGGTGATATGGCTGCAGCCCTTTACGGTAACACCTGCATTCTTGATTTCCTTTAATGCTTTTACATAAATACGGGTCGGAGCAAGCAGTGCCTCGCCCAGAGTGGTGCCCAGTTCTTCGTAGTAAGTATTCAGGCTTTCCTTTGTCATCTCGAATACCTTGCGTACCAGGGAAAATCCGTTGCTATGTACGCCGGAAGAAGCAATGCCCACAAGCACATCGCCGGGCTTGATATTTTCTCCGGTAATCAAATCCTTTTCATCTACCACGCCTACGGCAAAACCTGCCAGGTCGTATTCATCCTCGGGCATCAGTCCCGGATGCTCTGCGGTTTCTCCGCCGATAAGCGCCGCACCGGACTGTACGCAGCCGTCTGCCACGCCTTTTACGATGGTGGCAATCTTCTCGGGATAGTTCTTGCCGCATGCAATATAATCTAAGAAGAATAAAGGTTCGCCGCCGGCACATGCCACGTCGTTCACGCACATTGCCACGCAGTCGATACCGATGGTATCGTGCTTGTCCAGTAAAAATGCCAGTTTAATCTTGGTACCTACGCCGTCGGTACCGGATAACAATACGGGCTTTTCCATCTCCTTAATCTTGTCTAAGGAGAAAGCTCCCGAGAAACCGCCGAGACCGCCCATTACTTCCGGTCTCATGGTTGTTTTAACAAACTTCTTCATCAGTTCCACTGATTCGTATCCTGCTTCAATATCCACGCCTGCGTTCTTGTAATCCATAATAATCTCCACCTCAATTTTACTTTTCCATGTATTTTTTGTAGCCGACTTCCTGCAGTCTTGCGTCTTTTTTCTGTACCTGTTCTTTTAAGTTTTTGCTGTAGTCCTTCAGCTTTGCCAGAAGCGCCTCATCGGAAACCGCAAGGATTTTGGCTGCCAGAAGGCCTGCATTGGCACCTCCGTTGATTGCCACCGTCGCTACCGGAATACCGGAAGGCATCTGTACGATGGAATACAGGGAATCCCTGCCTCCCAAAGATGTGGTGTGCATGGGAATGCCGATAACCGGCATGGGGAAAATAGCGGCGCACATGCCCGGAAGATGGGCTGCCATTCCCGCACCTGCGATAATCACCTTGAATCCTTTCTCCTCTGCACTCTTTGCATACTCGAAAAATACGTCCGGCTCTCTGTGTGCGGAGATAATGGTCATTTCATAAGAAATACCAAGTTCCTCCAATACATCCGCTGCCTTTGCCATGATGGGCATGTCCGAATCGGAGCCCATTACAATACCTACCTGTGCCACCTTGTTTTCTCCTTTCAGGCTTTTATCCGTAAAAAATCTCAGTAAAGAAAATAAAACATTCTTAAGTTCAGTTTACTAAAAATTCACCCTCGGTGCAATGTATTTTTCTTAATTTTATATGAATTTACTCATAAAAGGGCTTATTCAGTTCTTCGCAGCCCGGCAGAACAAATCTGCCGTTTTCAATAATGGGCACCCTGCTTCCGTCCTTTTTCACGGCAGCTAACAGTCCCAGTTCATGATACGGAATGGTGATGTCGGTATGGCAGTTGAAATAAGCCTTCTGCATATCCGTCTTCCGCAGTGCGGAAACCTCATTTTCCCGGGCAATGATTTCTTTTCCGTCGGGATTGTAGACTTTTACGTCCTCCGCCTGGGAATAGCAGGTATCGCCCACTGCAAAATGCGGTCCCATTTTCTCTGCAATCAGAATGGGAAGTTTGCCGCCGATGCCGTATTTTTCCGCTACCATATACGCCGTGGTATTGGTGCCTACCGCAAATTCGCCCAAAGGAAGGGTATCGTGATGCATCAGCACATTATCCTTTATATAACGTCTGCCTTCTTCCGCATCCGGGAAGTTGCCGCAGTGGTAGTCTGCCACCATACCGTCCTTGAAATCAATTTCAAAATCCCGGTATTCCAGCCCGTTTAAGAACACGCGGCTCACATGCAGCACACCGTTTGTGCCTTTCAGTCGCGGAGAGGTAAAGACCTCACCTACCGGAATATTGACGTCTGCCACACAATTTTCAAACTTGGACTCTTTTTCCGGGTCGTTAAGGGTGCAGAGCATTACCTTCACATCCGTGCGGTTGCCGTTCATGCCCTTTACTTCCACGTATTCCGCCTGGTCAAGGGTATCAATTATGGTCTGCTGGATTTTCTGATATAAGGAATAGTCCAGTGTATTGATGCGGATAATTTCATCAAAAATCTGCGTAAAATTGTCCCCGATATCCGGTGTGGGGAACGCAATAATGGTGAAGCTTCTTTCCTCTTCCTTCACATAATTGCTCATCATCTGACGGTATGCGGAAATATATTCCACATTCAGGCGCTGGTACTGCTCATCGCCCTGAATGGCTTCCTTCTTCGGTACCGGAGAAAAAGGTTCCTCTCCGAACACTTCAATCACCGCCGGTCCGCCGAACAGTGAGGCTTCCTTCTTATATTGTTCAAACGCGGTCTTTAAGGTTTCTAATTTCCGGTTCATATACTGTCTGTCAAAGAACAGCATATCGTCATCCTTGTGGTCGTAAAGGTACTGTCTGTTGGGTGCGGTGCTCTGGTAACGTCCTCTGTAAACAATGGAGTCCAGTCCGATTTTCTTAAAATTGGAAACCGCTCTCCTTACTACCCGTTCAAAGCCGATGTTGTAATAAATGCACACGCTCTTCTTTTTGCTGATGTCTTTATTGGTGGTGATAAATCCTATCCGGTATCCTTCCGTGAAGGTATCCGCCATGGTGGCTATGGTTTCTTCAGGAAGACTGTTTAAGAATGCCGCTGTTTTCAGCTCGCTGTCGGAAATATATTCCCCGTAGCGGTACAGGTAACGCAAATCCGTTAAATCCGCTTCCATGAGAAGCTTCTTTGCCATATCCTGCTTCGGCACCACCAGATTTTCTACCTGTTCTAAGGAAAGTACATCCGCATAATCGCTTCTGTGCCAGTAATAGATCTTGCGGATTTCTTCATAAGCGGGAATTCCGCCGTTTTCTTCTTTTTCACACACAAAGGCACTGTAAATCTCTAAGAAAAGTTCGGCAAGTGCCAGAAATAATTCTTTCTTTTCGTCGTATACAAAACCGATACCTCTCCGGTAATGTACGTGCAGGGCAGAAAAAAGTCTGCCGTATTCCTCTCCCAGACGTTCCACTGCGAAAGCGGGGTTTGCATAGCTTGTGTCGTATCTTTCTCCCAGCAGTTCGCCGTAATGCTTCTCATTTAAGGCAGTCAGGTCGGCTTCGTCCAGTTTGTCAAAGGCTTCGCCGTTCACTCTGTCCGCAGTCCGGAACAAATGGGCAAACCATTCTGCTTCCATTAAAAAATAAGCGGAAAATTTGCCTAAATCTACTCTTTCGTTTTTCAGTTCTTCGCAGATTTCCTCTATTCTGCCGCGGGCAAGCTCCCATCTTTCCGTTAAAATTTCCATATCTTCCATGTTGTTTTCCTTTCTACGCTAAATAATTTCCCACATAAATCACAATGCCGATGCCGATAAAGGAAAGGGCATTGAAAAGAATTCCCAGAAACGGGAACAATTTATACTTATCCTTCTCCAGTGCCGTCATAATTCCCAAAATAAGTCCGACAACGGAAAACAGGAATATCAGCAGTCCCGTCATGCCGTATCCTACCGGCGCATCACCTTTTTTTAAATAGGTCAGATAAATGACCGCCACAAGGGAAACCATGCTGATAATTCCCAAAATCGCGGACATGATTGCCCTGGGCGAATGCTTTTTATTGGTAAAAATATAGTGCTGTTTACGTGCCATCTCCCTTTAGCCTCTTTCTTTCCATAATAAAAGGAAAAGGGCACCCCCTGTGGAAATGCCCGTTTCATCTCTAAAATAAAATATCAGACTTTCTGGAAAGAAGCTTCGCTCCCCCGATAATCAAAAGAACGCCGCTGGCAACTCCTACAATCATGGTCAGAATGCCAATCGCAATATTCGCAGCACCCGTTCCCCGCATGGTCTTATACACTTTTTCTTCCATAGTCATCCTCCTTCTTACATCCTTATGCTTCTTTTTTTACGCCGTACTGTGCATAGTAAGCATCAATCGCCTGTTTTAAGGTATCATCAATGTAAACCGTTCCCCTGTAGGGCTTATTGTAAAGGTACTCTGTCACTTCGGACATGCTGACAATGGCACGGGTCGGGAAACCGTATGTTTCGCTGACTTCCTGCAGTGCGCCCATTTTGCCGCCCAGTCCTACTTCTTCTCTGTTTAGGGAAACCATAAGTCCTTTGATTTCCACATTTGCCTGTGCTCTGACGATAGGCACCGTTTCTTCCATGGATTTGCCGGAAGTGGTAACGTCTTCAATCATTACCACGCGGTCGCCGTCTTTTAAATTGCTTCCTAAAAGAATGCCCACATCTCCGTGGTCCTTTACTTCTTTACGGTTGGAGCAGTAACGGATTTCTTTTCCGTAAAGCTCGCTGTAGGCGATGGTGGTTGCCACACTTAAGGGAATCCCCTTGTATGCCGGTCCGAACAGTACATCAAAATCGTCCCCAAAATTGTCATGAATTGCCTTTGCGTAATACTGTCCCAGCTTACGAAGCTGTTCGCCTGTCACATAAGCTCCGGCGTTCATGAAAAAGGGGCTTTTTCTGCCGCTCTTTAAGGTGAATTCACCGAATTTCAGCACCTTGCTGTCTATCATAAAGCCAATAAATTCCTGCTTGTACTGTTCCATCTTTTCTTCCTCCGTATCAATGCCTTAAGTCTTTTCCTATGCTAACATAAATCCGGAAAATATTCAATAGTCGTAAGTTTCATTTCCTCTTATTCATTCCCGTCGATGTCCAGTATTGCATTTTTGCCCATCTTTTTCCCCTTACTGTAATTCATTTAAATACGGTACAAATTCCACGCAGGAATAATCCTTTGCTGGATTGTTTCTCACCTCCAGTTCCTCTAAATTGGTTAAATTCTGCAAGGGTGTAATATCCGATATTTCATTTTGGAACAGATACAGTATGTTTAGCTTTGTAAGGTTTTCCAGCACCGATATATCACGGATGTGATTATGGCATAGATCCAATTTTCTCAGCTCGGTAAGGTTTATTAGTATATCGATATCCCTTATATTGTTTTTGTATAAATGTAAAACCTGTATCTGCGTCAATCTTTCCAGTGCAGAAATATCCTGAATTTTATTTTCATGCGCATACAATTCCTGTAAGTTAATCAAATCTGCAAGTGCATCGATATTTGAAATTTGGTTTTCTGCCACCCACAGCTCGGTTAAATTCGTCAAATCTTCCAAGGCACTGATATCCTCCACCCGATTCATTCCGATTGACAGGTACTCCAGCCTCGTTAATCCTCTTAAAGGGGTGATATCCTTAATCCGGTTATTCCATAAATTAAGTTCTCTCAGCTTTGTCAGTTCACTCAGTGGTGAAATGTCCGATATCCTGCATAACGACAAATCTAATTTTTCCAGATTCCTCAGATTTTCTATCCACGATATATCCTGCAGCTGTTCTGACTCTAAGTCAAGTTCTTCCAAATTTATCAAGTTGTCCAAAAAAGAGAAATCACTGATACTTCTGTTATATATTTTCAAGCTCTTCAGTGCTGTCATTTTTCCTATGAATTCCAAATCATCATTGTATTTTACTCTAAAAGTTAATTGGTTAAGCTTTGTTAGGTTTTCGATACTTTCCACGTTTTTTATCTGATTGCCCCAGACAATCAGTTTTTCCAGATTCGGCAATTCCGTAATAGCTTTCAAGTTTTCTGCATCATCCACTTCCAGTTCCGTTATATCCCATGTGTCACTCAACCGGATGGGACGGTCACTGATTCCAGTTGCTTTCTTAACTGCATACTCCAGTGATTCATCATTCCATTTTATTTCATGGTCCTTCACTCCCGGTATTACCCAGCCGTTCACATTTTTTATGACCGTCATCTGCCGGATTGTTTCCAGTTCCTCTGCTATGTAAAATCTGTCACACAGTTGCTTTTCACAGTTCCTTACTTTGATATAAAAGCGGTATGTCCGGATGCCCTCTTCCTGCTTCTGCAAGCCGCAGCCCCACAGACACAGGGCTGTTGCAAATATTACTAAAAAGAACAGGCTTCCTTTTTTTAATTTTCCTTTATGATTCATTATCCTTTTCCCCCATCATTGCACGGTATTGTCCGTGGAATGCTCCCAATAATATGCAGCTTCTTTTCTCTGTCATCAGTACAAAATACTTGCCTTAGGAAAGGACTCCTGTATTTTGTTCATTTCCTCTTCCTTCTCCGCAAGAGGCGTATTATCCAATGTAATATTTTGTAAATAATCCAATTGCAGTATCGGTTCGGCTTCTTCTATATTGCTGTTCACTATTCGCAGATATTCCAGCTTTTTTAGTTCTGCAATGACTTCATAATGGCTGCAGTTGCAGTCCGATATCACCAGCGTTTTCAGATTTTTACAGTTTTTCAAAGCCGATAAATCTAAATTTGTCATATTTTCAACTTCCAAATATTCTATGCGGTTTCCGTCATATAAAAAATTAAGGTCCTGTAAATCCAGGCTTTCCTCTGCATTACCTATTTTCAGATTTTTCAGTTTCCTACAGTTTTGGAGTATTTCTGTTAATTCTCTTTCCAGTCTGGCAATGCTTACTTCATCTTCCTTTTCTCGTAATATATAGATATGACTATAGAAAGCGTTATAAATTTTTTGCATGTTATAAGGTGTTCCTACTGCCAATGTCTCCAAATTTTTACACTTCTGAATATCTTTTAAGGTAGTAAAAGTTGTCGTATATCCAATATTTAAATGTTCTATTTTCTCTATGTCTTTTGGGGTTACTTCTCCGTAATTATGTTTTTCACAATTCAAAGCAATTATTTTCGCCATATTGGTATCTTCAAAAAAGACTTTTTGTGTAAAGCAGACAGCAATTCCCAATACAATCAGGCATACGCATCCCACTATACCCCCTATTATTTTCTTCTTAGTCATTTTTCCTCCTAATACTCTATTTCTGTGTCTGTAAGACTTTCTTTCAGTCTTTTCAATTCTTTACTGTTCTTAGCCAACGGCGTATTTTTTATAGACAGTTTTTTTATTGTTTTTAACGAGAGCAGATAATCCGCAGAGGCAATATTTGTGTCCGAGAGCTCTAATATTTCTAACTGTTGCAGGTTTTCCATCGCCTGATAATCCATAACTTCACAATCGTTAAGATTAAGTTTTTTTATATTTTCACAATATTGCAAAGCAGATATATCCAGATTCCTCATCCCCTGAATTTCCAATTCCGTCAGTCTGTTTCCTTCGTATAAAAAGCATAAATCCTGCAAATTAAAATAATCCCGGGCATCCCCGTATTCCGGGTTAAAATCGTTCCTGATTTCACCATTGTTTATAGAAAGAACCGATAAATCATCGCATGCCATTAAAATTTTCTGCAATTCCTCTTCTATTTCCCGTACCCGTTCTTTGCTTTCAAATCTGGGCATTTCCTTTCCATAGCAATAATAAAGATATTCCCTGGTATCCGGGTCACCTTCAAATCTGGGATAATTGATATAAAGCTCCTGCAGATTTTCACATTTCTTAATATCCTTCAGCGTTCCATACCAGCTTGTATATCCTATGTTTAATTGTTTTACCCTTCTCAGCTTTCTGACTGTTACCTTGAATGAAAAACTAAAACTCAACTGAAATATCATCTGATTACACAAAATCG